>Ga0209342_10001198_pt1 | contig 29269 bp, 20 predicted proteins | sample RifCSP16_2_FD_184023 | JGI IMG/M metagenome (GOLD analysis project Ga0209342, IMG submission 184023) | Soil microbial communities from Rifle, Colorado - Rifle CSP2_sed 16_2 (SPAdes) (version 2) | ecosystem: Environmental > Terrestrial > Deep subsurface > Rock core/Sediment | place: Rifle...
TCCGCGTGCTCGACGACCATCACCGTCGCGTTCGGCACGTCGACGCCGACCTCGATCACGGTCGTGGCCACCAGGACCGAGATGGCGTTTGCGGAGAAGTCAGCCATCACCTGCTCCTTCTCCGTGCTCCGCATACGGCCGTGGAGGAGCCCCACCCGCACCCCGGGCAGTAGCGACGCCCACTCCTCCGCCGCCTCCGTCGCCGCCCGCACGTCCTCGAGCTTCTCCGTCTCCTCGACCAGCGGGTAGACGACGAAGGCCTGGCGGCCCGCCGCCGCCTCCCGTCGGACGAGCTCGACAACCTCGCGTCGCTCCGAGGCCGGCCGCAACACGGTGCGGACGCTCGAGCGACCGGGCGGCTTCTCGTCGACGAGCGAGACGTCGAGCTCGCCGTAGGCGGTGAGGGCCAGGGTGCGCGGGATCGGGGTGGCGGTCATCACCAAGACGTCGGCGTCATACCCCTTGCGCCGCAGGTCCTCGCGCTGCAGCACGCCGAAGCGGTGCTGCTCGTCGATGACGGCGAGACCGAGGCGGCGGAAACGCACCCCCTCCTGGATGAGGGCGTGGGTGCCGACCGCGATCTGCGCCTCGCCGGAGCGGATCCGCGCGAGGACGTCCTCCCGCTCGCCTCCTCGTACCGCCGAGGTCAGGAGCTCCACCCGATACGGGCAGCGTCGGAGCAGTCGTCGGAAGGTCAGGAAGTGCTGATCGGCCAGGATCTCCGTCGGCGCCATGAACGCGGCCTGGCCGCCGTTCTCGAGGGCGACCACCATCGAGAGCAGCGCGACGAGGGTCTTGCCGGAGCCCACGTCGCCCTGGACCAGGCGATTCATCGGGTGCGGGGCGCGCATGTCGTCGGCGATCTCCCGCAGCACCCGCTTCTGGGCGGAGGTGAGGGGGAACGGCAGGATGCGCTTGACCGCCTCGCGCGTGCGGTCGGTGATCTCGAAGGCCATTCCCTTTCTCTCCTCGCGCCGGCCGAGCCGGCGCCGGGCCAGCCCGATCTGGAAGAGCAGCAGCTCCTCGAGGATCAGGCGGACGTGGCCGGGTGCGCGGAAGCGGTTGAGGGCGTCGAGGTCGTCGTCCTCGGCCGGCACGTGCACGCGACGCAGGGCCTCCGCGCGGCCGACGACGCCCAGGCGCGAGCGCACCTCGGGGGGGAGCGGGTCCTCGAGCTGCGGGGGCAGGCGCTTCGCGAGGCCGGTGAGGATCCGCCGCAGGGGCTTCGCGGTGAGCGGCCCCAGCTTCTCGTAGACGGCCACGACGCGCCCGGTGTGGACCCCTGGCTCCTCGGCCGCCCCCGGAGCGATCTCGTGCTGCGGCGAGCGCATAGCGAGGAGCCGCGAGCGCAGGGCGTCGCGCTCCACGAGGCCGTAGAGAACGACCCGCCGGCCGCGGACGAGGACGTCGGCGAGGTAGGGCTGGTTGAAGAACAGGGCCTTGAGGTGGCCGCTCGCGTCCTGAAGGCGGATCTCGAAGAGCGTCATCCGTCGTCCTCGCCGCAGGCCGGCCGCCACGATCTCGCCCTGGACTGCCGCTCGCATCCCCGGCCGCAGGTCCGCGATGCGGGCGAGCAGGCGGCGGTCCTCGTACCGCATCGGCAGGTGCAGGAGCAGATCCTCGGCCGTGCGCACACCGACCTTCGCGAGCGCTTCCGCCCGCTGGGGGCCGACGCCCTTCACATACTGAACCGGGGCCGAGAGGTCCACGACGGAAGCGATGATCACACGGGAAAGGGACTGGGGAGGTCCCTGGGCCTCGAAGCGTGTCCGGGCGGTTGACCTCTCGCCGGGCAAGGGGGTCGCGCGGGAGCGCGCTCGTGGTTGATGAATGCCGAATCCGTCCGCGTCGGTCAGGCCCGAGCGCGCGAGCGCGACCCCTGAGCCCCTTAAGGCGGGAAGTCGAGGAGCGCGCGGCCCTGCTCCAGACGGACCCGCAGCGCGCCCCACGGCAGGGCGAAGGGAGCGAGGATGTCGAGCCCCTGCGGCCGGCGCTGGGTGCGGGTGGCGAGCGCCACCAGCTCGGCGAGCATCGACGGTGGCAGCCCGACGCCCCCCACGCGCACCTCCAGCACCTCGAGCCTCGCCGTACCGTCCGCGCTCGGCAGGCGCCCCTGGAGCTCGAGGGGCACCGCCCCGCGGAGGAGGGCGAGGACGGCCGCCGGCCCGCTCGCGGGCAGCCTTCCGCGCACGCGGTCGAGATCAACGACTGCCCGTGCGGACACGAGGTCGCGGGCGATCTCGACGTTGACTTCCGACACTCCCTCGGGGATGCGGGGCCCGAGGGTGAGGTTGAGGTAGGAGTCGAGCTGCACCTCCGTCACCACCACCGTCCGCCGGGACGCGCGACGTCCCTCGCGGTACCGGCGCTCCAGGCGACCGATCGTGCCTTCGAGGGCGTCCGCCTCCGTCCAGAAGAGCCCGGGTCGCGGCGGCTCGGGGCGTGGGCCCTGATCCGCAGGACCGACCGGCGAAAGCAGCACGAGGGCGACGCCGAGCGCAGCGAGGGACATGTCGGGATTATAGGCCGCGCCCTCAGGGCGGCCCGGGAGGACCGGCCGCCGCTTCGGCTCGCCCCAACTCGCCCATGAGCTCGACGAACTGGGCGCGCACCTGGGGGTCCTCCCGGCACCAGAGGGCCATCCGCAGCTCGGCCGCCGCCTTCTCCCGCTCCCCGCGCGCAAGGTGGGCCCGGGCGAGAAGGACGTGGGCCCGGGCGGAGTAGGGATCGAGGAGCGCGGCGCGCGCGAGCTCCGCCATCGCCTCCTCCATCTCCCCCGACTGCAGTCGCCGCTCTCCCCTCGCCGCGTAGGTCGCCGCCATCTCGGCATCGCTGCGACCCTCGGCATCCACAACGAAGGCACGTTCGGAGAGCTGAACCCTCTCGAACCGCAGCTTGAGGTCCGGTGTGCGGAGCGAGGGGTCGACGGCACCTCCCGCGGCGAGCTGCTCCCATTCCCGCTCCGCCTCCTCCGCGCGACCGGCCCCGCGCAGCGCCCACGACAGCAGCAGGCGAGTCTGGTGGTCGCGGGGGTCGCGGCTGAGCACTCCGCGCAGCCAGAAGGCCGCCGCCTCCGCGTCGCCCTCGAGGAGGAGCGCCCAGCCCAGGTTGAACGCGAGGTCGGGGGCGGCGGGCTCCATCTCGACCGCCCGGCGCAGCAGCGACGAGGGAGAAGGCGAAGCCCGGGGCAGGCGCAGCCGGGCGAGGGCACCGTTGGCGAGGGCGGTCGCGGAGGGCTCCTCATCGACGAGGGCGGCGTAGAGCTGCGCCGCCTCGCGGTCGAGGCCGAGGCCGACGAGGGCCACTCCGTCGAGAAAGCGCGCGGCGCGCGCGAAGGGCGAGGCGGCGGGCACCGCCGCGATCACGCGGCGCGCCTCCGCGTACTCCCGTGCGTCGAGGAGCTGCCGCGCGAGGGCCAGACACGCCTCCAGGTAGCGGGGATACGCTGCCGTCACGCGCCGCAGGGCGGTGAGGCGGTCGGCCGGTTCCGTGAGCGCCAGCGCCCGGGCGTGATCGCGAAGCGCGAGAAACGGTATCGCTTCCCCGGCTCCCACCAGCGCGGCGCGGGTGCCCAGGGGCGGCCGGGAGCCGGCGAGGGCCACGTCCCAGGCGAGGGAGTGCACGAGCCGGCCCAGCTCCTCGACGGCCCCGGAGGCCGCGAGCGGCGCGCTCAGGCTGGCCTGCCTCACGTCGACCAGCCGGAGGGACAGCGACAGCCGGTCCCCCTCGAGGGCGAACACGCCGACCACCAACCGTTCCGCCCCCAGCGTCTCCGCGAGGCGAATGGCCGTCGCCCGCGTCGCGCTCGCGACGGGGACGCCCAGCTCCTCCTGCATCCGCAGCCGGTCGGCGCGCTCGACCGCGGGCACACCCACGCGCTGCAGGGCCCGCGGCATCAGCTCGGCCACCGCAAGGCCGATCCATCCCGCCTCCTCCGGCCCGTCGGGAGGCATGACCACGATCGAGGCCTCCGCCGCGGCCAAGGCGGCCCCAAGGAGAAGGACGGCGGTGCTCATGCCGGCAGCGCGATCCGTGCGGGCGGGCGCACCCACGCGTGGGCGGCGAATTCCTTGCGGACTCCGAAGGCCAGGTCGAGGTAGAGTCCGTGCGCGCGCTCGTTGTCCACGGTCACGGACAGGGTGGCCGCGGCGAGCCCCCGCTCCCGAAAGCCGTGCAGCGCGGCGAGCATCAGAGAGCGGCCGAGGCCCGCGCCCTGGGACTCGGGCACGACCGAAACCTGGCAGACGTGGCCGGTCGCGCGCGCGAGACGGCTCGCGAGGACGACACCCGCGGGGCCGCGGGGCCCTTCCGCGAGGAGCGATGCCTCGCTGTCCCAGCGCCCGCAGCCCCCCCGAAGAACGATCGTGTCCACGAAGGAGCGGCATGTCGCCGGCGTCGCGTAGGTGAGGTTGAGCGCCGCGTCCAGGCTACCGACGTGGCTGCGGTAGACGATCTCGGCCGCGGCGTGGAGGTCGCTTCGCCGCACGGGTCGCAGCCGGTAGCCCCGCGGCGGCGGCTCCACCGGCGGCAGCGGCTCCCGCAGCTCGCGGGCCATGTAGTGACGGGCTCGCCCCTCGAATCCCGCGCGCGCGAAGTGCTCGCTGGCGGCGGGCGAGGTCGAAAACAGCGTCTGGCACTCGACCCGGCGGCTGCCGCCCTCGTCCCGCGCGTCCGCGACCACGGCGTCGACCAGCTCCTCCTCGAGCCCACGGCCCGCGAGCTCCCGCGTTGCGAAGATGGAGCCGACGACGGCCCGGCCGGCGTCGACGAGGTAGTAGCTGTAGGCGGCTACCCGTTCCCCGATGCTCAGGACCCGACCCCGGAGACTTCCGCGCTCGATCCCGCTCGCCACCGAGGCCTTCGCCTCCGAGAAGTCCCAGAGCAGCTCCGCCTCCCACCGAGCCGCCTCTTCGTCGAGCAGGGGCCGGAGCTCGCGGATCGATGCCTCACGAAGGGGCCGAGCGCGCACCCGTTCTCCGTTTCCGCTCCGCCTCCAGGAAGGCGCGGAGACGCACCTCGTCCGCCGCCGGCAGCCCGAGGAACTCGAGGCCCGCGAGGTAGCACGGCGTGGGGCCGGGGAGGGAGGCGCCGTCGAGCGAGGTCTCGACCACGCGCGCCTTCGCCGTCACCGGCCCGTCGGGCAGCTCAACCCGCACGTCGATCACCGCACCGGGGTCGGGCGCGCCCCCGCATCGAAGAAGGCAGCCGGTCAGGCTCAGGTCCAGCACGCGCGCCTCCCGCGGCAGCTTCCCCCCGACCTGGGCCGGGAGATCGACGCGCAGGCGGGGCCGGCGGCGGTCCTCGCGTCCCTTGTGGCCTCCGGCCGGGGCGTTGCCCATCGATCCCAGGGATTCTAGGGCCGGCCGGCGGCCACGCTCAAGCGCCGCCTGAGGCTGCGGCCTATAATCACGCTTCGACCCGATCATGCAGGCCGACTCGTCACCGCCCGCGCCCACCGGAGTCGCTCTCGCGGCGGGCTTCTTCGCGGTCAGCGGGGCGCTGGAGCTGGGGCTCAGCGTTCTCGACGCCGAACGCCCGCCGGGCGTGGCGCCGCTCTGGGACGCGCTCGGCCGGGCCCTCCTGCATTGGCTCCTCGCGGCAGGGCTGCGGCAGCGGCTCGCGCTGTGCCGCTCCCTCGCGATCGTCTACTGCCTCGCGGCCCTCGTGACCTACGCCGTCGCCCTCGCCATGGCGCTCGCCGGCGCTCCGGTCCGCTTCCCCCCCTCCGTCGTCGTCCAGAGCCTCTTCCAGGTTCCCTCCTGCGCCCTTCTCCTCCCCTGGCTTCGCTCACCCGAGGCCGCCCGGCACCTCGGCCGGCCGATCTTCGGACGTTGAGCCGGTCTTGTGGCCGTGGGGAGCGGGCCCTATAATGCGGTGACTGAGAGAGTTGTGGGGGGCGCGGTGGGCCGCAGGTCTCCGGGCGCGCGGGCGCAGGGACGGACAAGGCCGGCGCGGTCCGCCCCGACGCCGCCGCCTCTGCTCGGCTTGAGTCCCGACCCGATCGCCGCCCTCGAGGCCAAGGGGCGCCTCATCCGCGATCCAGTCGAGAAGCTGCGGTACCTGCGCCGAGGCCTCGCCCGCTTCGAGGCCTTTGACCAGCGAGTCCAGTCGGTGTCGGTCGCTCCCGTGCGCTGGCTCCTCTACCGCCTCACGCGCGTCGACCGGGCCCGACCCCTCTTCTCCTTGAACCCCAACGGCGCCCTCGATCCACCGCCGCGCCCGCGGCGGGGTCAACGCCGCGCTCCTCCTGCTCGTCGCCGCGGCTGGGATTGCGGTGGCGGCCTATTCGCGCCCGCGCCCGGAGCCGGCTCCCGTGCCACACCGCGACCCAGTCGCGGAGAGCCTCGCCCCGCCGCCGGCCGGCCTCAGCCCCGAGCGAATCTGGCAGGTCGAAACCGGTCAAGGCTGGGAGCTCTTCAGCAACGGGCTACGCATCGACACCACTCACCAGGTGCCGGCCGAGCCGCGACGGTACCGCGTCTTCGAGGCCTCGATCGGAATGCGTCCCGAGATCCTGGACCGGCCCGTCGGCATCCTCTACCACACCTCGGAGAGCGACATCTGGCCTCTCGCGGAGACCTTCAACGAGCAGCTCCGCGACAGCAGCCAGAATCTCCTGCGCTATCTGCGGCGGCACCAGGTCTACCACTATCTGATCGACCGCTTCGGCCGGGTCTACCGCGTCGTCGACGAGGCGGCCAAGGCCAACCACGCGGGGATGTCGATCTGGAGTGACGGTGGGCGGATCTACCTGAACCTCAACGGGTCCTTCCTGGGGATCTGCTTCGAGACACGCTGGGAGGGAGGCCGCGCGCTGCCCATCACACGGGCGCAGCTCGCGGCGGGGCGCGAGCTGACGGATTACCTGCGCGCGAGATGGTCGATTGCGCCCGGTATGTGCGTCACCCACGGCCTGACGAGCGTGAACGCGAAGAAGCACCTCATCGGCCACCACCTGGACTGGGCGCGGGGCTTCCCCTTCGAGGCCTTCGGCCTGCCCGACCTCTACCTGCGGCCCACCCCGGCGGTCGCGCTCTTCGGCTTCGGCTACGACGAGCCCTTCCTCACGGTGTTGGGCGAGCCGTGGCCGGGGGTTCGGGAGGCGGAGCGCGAGCTTCACGCGGAGGCGCAGGCCACGGGCCGCTCGGTGGCGGAAGTCCAGCGGGACCGGGGCGCCATCTACGAGCGCTGGCTGGCGGAGCAGGCACGGGACGCCGAGGAAGGCGACAGAACGGCGAGCGCGGGGCCGGCGGGTGGCTCTTCGGGGCGCCAAGGAGGCGGAGGGTAGCCACATGGCCGAGAGCAAGGATCAGCTCTGGAAGGCGGCGGAGGCCTCGGAGCGCATCGAGGACCTTGTCAAGACCGGGGCGCACCCAATCGGTCTCGACGTCGGCACGAGCAAGGTCGTGGCCTCCCGCCGGGGCGGGAAGGATGTCGCCTGCGCCACGCAGCTCAACGCGTTCATCCCCGTCCCCCACTCGCCGCTCACCGAGCGGACGATCCAGCAGCAGACCGACATCCACTACTTCCGAGACGGGGACGAGATCGTGATCTTCGGCTCCGCCACCGAGCGCTTCGCGAACATGTTCAACGCGGAGGCGCGCCGGCCGATGGCCGACGGCATGATCAACCCGCAGGAGAGGCAGGCCTGGCCGGTGCTCGAGGCCATCCTGCGGAGCCTGGTGCCGAAGCCGCGCGCGGCGAACGACGTGCTCGCCTTCTCGGTCCCCGCCGCCTCCCCCGAGCGCCAGCCCCAGCTGACCTACCACGAGGCGACGCTCCGCAAGTACTTCCAGTCGCTCGGCTACCGCGCGGTGGCGATCAACGAAGGGCTGGCGGTGGTGTTTTCGGAGCTCGAGAACCACAACTTCACCGGCATCGGCATCTCGTGCGGAGGTGGCCTGTGCAACGCGACCCTCGCCTTCCTCTCCATCCCTTCGATCATGCTCTCCGTCCACAAAGCCGGTGATTCGATCGACCGCTCGGTCGGGGAGGCGGTCGGAGAGCACGCCACTCGTGTGAAGGCGATCAAGGAGGAGGGGCTGGACCTGACGCGGAGTCCGAACGACAAGATGGAGCGGGCTCTCCACATCTACTACGAAGACCTGGTGGAGACCCTGGTGGACGCGCTCCGACGCGCCATCTCCCGCGCCGAGAAGCTGCCCAAGACCGATCGCGCGCTCCCGCTCGTCCTCGCCGGGGGCACCGCGAAGCCCCGCGGCTTCCGCGAGCTGTTCGAGCGCACGCTGCGCACGCGAAGCTTCCCGGTCGAGATCTCCGAGGTCCGCATGTCGGCCGATCCCCTCACCGCCACCGCGCGGGGAGCACTGATCGCGGCGATGTTCGAGAACTAGCCCTCCCGCCGCTCGCCGCCCATGCGCCTCCGCGCCGCGACCCTGACCCTGATCGCGCTCTCCCTGCTCCCGGCGGGGCCGGCCTGGGCGGTGCGGGAGTGGTACGACTACTACCTGCAGGCGACCAAAGAGCACATCCCCGCCGGCCGCTGGTCAGACTGCATCCGCGACTTGCGGGAGGCGGTGAAGCTTCGGCCTCAGCCCGGGCTCAACGTGCAGACCTACGGATTGCAGTTCGTCGACTACCTCCCGCACTACTACCTCGGCCTGTGCCACCTGAAGTCGGAGGAATACGGCGCCGCCATCGCCGCCTTCAACCGGGCGGAGCAGCTCGGGGCCGTTCGCCGCAGCCCGCTCCACGGGGAGCTCGTACGGCTGCGCGCGGCGGCCCAGAGCGCGGAGGCGGCGCGCGTGAGTCGCCAGGCGAGGGGTGAGGTCCAGCGCCTGCTCCGGCAGGCCCAGGACCTCGCCCGGCGGGGTGGGGTGGAGGAGGCGCTCGTGCGCCTGGCCCAGGCGGAGGTCCTGGCGCGGGAGCTCGACTCCGCCACCCTCCGCTCGGTCGTGGCCGAGCAGGAGCGGCTTCGCGGCACACTGGAGCAGACCCGCGAGGCCGCGAGTCGCGCCCAGCGCATCGAGCGGCGGCTCGAGGACGGCAGCCGCGAGCTGGAGGAGGGCCGGCCGACGGAGGCGCTCGTCGCCTTCAACGAGGTGCTCGAGCTCGACCCCCGGAACGCCCGAGCGCTCGAGGGCCGCACGACGGCACAGGAGCGCATCCTCGCCTCCACCACCAGGGCCGCGCGCGCGAAGTCCTTCGCCGAGGGCCGCGCGCTCTTCGAGGCGGGGCAGTACGAGCAGGCGCTCGGGCCCCTGACCGACGCCGCCCTCGACGAGGCGAACGCGGAGGCGCGCGCGCTCCTCCGCCGCGGGCAGCAGATCGTCGAGGGCCTGAGGCGCCAGCGGGAGCTGCGGGCCGAGATCGAGCGGCGGATGCGGGAGGGCGAGCAGCTCCTCACCGCCGGCCGTTTCCCCGAGGCCCAGGTCGCCTTCGAGACCGTCCTGCGCGTCGACCCCGGCAACGCGCGCGCCCGCGAGCGCCTGGGCGAGGCGGAGCGGCGCACGGGGGAGGCCCTCTTCACGCGCTGGCTGCCGAACCAGGAGCCCACGCTCACCCTCTTCGAGCCCGAGGGCGCCGAGTTCGAGGGCGAGACACTGGTCCTGCGGGGCGTCACCACCGACGACCGGGGGATCCAGAAGGTCGAGTTCCGCGTCGGCGGGCAGGTGGTGGCCGAACTCGCCCCCCCGCCCCGCCTCGACACCGGCGAGCCGCAGCGCACGCTGCCCTTCGTCCACCCGCTGTCTCTCGAGCCGGGCCCGAACCCGATCGTGGTGACGGCGGTGGACACGGGTGGTCTCCTGCGCAGCCAGTCCCTGACGATCACCCGCCGGCTGCGCTTCTACGAGACGAAGCTCTTCCTTCCCTCCGCCGCCGCGGGGGCGGTGGGCCTCCTCGGCCTCGGCCTCGGCGCCCAGCGGCTCCGGCGCCGCCGCGCCATGCGCCGCCGCTTCAACCCCTACATCGCGGGGGCGCCGGTGCTGGACGAGGACATGTTCTTCGGCCGCGAGAAGCTGACCGCGCGCATGCTCAGCATGCTCAACCGCAACAGCCTCATGATCACCGGCGAGCGGCGGATCGGGAAGACCACGTTCCTCCATCATCTGAAGAAGATCCTCGCCGGCGACGAGGCGGGCGAGTATCGCTTCTTCCCGGTGTTCGTCGACCTGCAGGGGGTCCCCGAACAGGCCTTCTTCCACGCCCTGATGGCGGAGATCGTGGATGCGCTCGCGCTCTCGCCCGCCACGCGGGAGACCCTGCGCTTCACGCCGGGGGGGGCAGGATACGAGGCGCGCGACTTCAACCACGACCTCCAGCGTGTGATCGCAGAGCTCCAGACCCGCACCGAAAAGAAGGCCAAGCTCGCCCTCCTGATCGACGAGGTCGACGTGCTCAACGAGTACTCGGAGACCGTCAACCAGCGCCTGCGGGGCGTCTTCATGCGGAGCTTCTCCGACAGCCTGGTGGCGGTGATGAGCGGGGTGGGCATCCGGCGCACCTGGAAGAGCGAGGTGAGCCCCTGGTACAACTTCTTCGACGAGATCGAGCTGCCCCCCTTCACCCGCGACGAGGCGGACGCCCTCGTCCGCGAGCCGGTGGCCGGCATCTTCCGCTGGGAGCCGGAGGCGGTGCAGCGGATCCTCGATCTGTCCCGCCTCCGGCCCTACCTGGTCCAGAAGTACTGCGTCCACGCCGTCAACCGCATGCTGGAGCACGGCCGCGGCACCATCCGCACGGAGGACGTGGAGGCGGCGCAGGCGGTGGTGGACCTCGAGGGAGCGCGGGCGGCTGGCGATTCACGACCGGTGCCCGCCGCCGCCCCCGGGGCTATGGCAGACTAGGGCCCTTGCCGGCGAGTCCCGCCAACATGCGAAACCCCTTCGTCGTGGGCAGCTGGGTGCGCGACGCGGATTTCTTCGGTCGCGCCGAGCTCATACGCGAGATACTCGACGGCGAGCGCCACTCGCTTTGGGTCCTGGGGGCCCGTCGCCTCGGCAAGACGAGCCTCCTCCGGGAGGTGGAGCACCGCACCCACCGCAGCCGCGAGACCCCCTTCGTCGCCCTCTACTGGGATCTGCAGGGCAGCGCCGATGCGCGGGGCCTTGCGGAGACGCTGCTCGGAAGCGTCGAGGACTCCGAGCCCTTCCGGCGGGCGACCGACGTATCGGTGGACCACCTCGAGAGCCTGCCCGTGGCCGAGATGCTGGCAACGATCGTGCGCCGCACCGTGCGCGCGGGCTGGAGGCTCCTCCTGCTCGTCGACGAGGCGGAGGAGCTCCTGATGGTGGGGCGGGCGGAGCCGAACGCCCTCGCCCGCATCCGCGGCGTGCTCACCCGCGGCCCCGACGTTCGCACGGTGGTGACGGCGACGCGGCTCCTCGCCCGGATCGACGAGGAGGCCGGCCTCGCCACCTCGCCCTTCCTCCAGGGGTTCATCCCGCCCGTCTACCTGACCCCGCTCTCGCCCGACGAGTCCCGGGCGCTGCTCGCCCGGGGCTCCTTCGCGGCAGAGGAGGTTCAGACAATCGTCGAACGGACGGCCAGCCATCCCTTCCTCCTCCAGCTTCTGGCGAGCCGTCTCTTCGAGAGCCGGGACCTCGCCGCCACCCTCGACCAGCTCGCCATGGACGAGATGGTTGCCAACTTCTTCGCGGTGGACTTCCAGACCCTCGAGGAGGACGAGAGGCGGCTTCTCACCGAAGTCGTGCGGGAGGGAACGAGGACGCGCCGCGAGCTCGCGGGTGCGCTGGGGCAGTCGGAGGACTCGCTCGAGCCGTCGGTCTACGGCCTGACCAAGCTCGGCTACCTTGCAAAGGACGGCGAGGGCTTCCGGCTCGGAAACTGGTTCTTCGAGCGCTGGCTGCGCCGGAGCCTCTCCGCCGCCAGCAGGGCTCGGTGAGACGGCTCAGCGCCGCCTAGGTCGGTGACGGCGGAATCCGCCCCCCGGTCGGTCCCGACGCGGTCCGGGAAGGGGCGCCTCGGGCTCCTCTTCCGGCTCGCGGGCGGGGACGGCCATCCGGCCCTTGAGCAGAGCCACCACCATCCGCTCGCGGGCCTCGTGCGCGAGCAACCGCCGCGCCAGGGGGCCGAGGTCGGCGAGATCCTCGAGCGTGAGCCCTCGTGCCTCCTCCGCCAGTGAGTCCACGATCCGCCCCGCCTTGCGCTCCGCCACCTCCTCCTCGGTGGGCACCGCCAGCTCGCGCACCTCGACGTGGTAGCGCCTGACCAGGCGGTTGAAGGCCACGAGGTCGAGGGCGGAGACGAGGCTGATCGCGCGGCCGCTCTTGCCCACCCGGCCCGTCCGCCCCGCGCGGTGGATGTACTGCTCGGGCGACTCCGGGGTCGAGAAGATGACGACGTGCGACAGGTCCTCGATGTCGATCCCACGCGAGGCGACGTCGGTGGTGACGAGGTGACGGATCTGACCGGAGCGGAAGCGCTCCATGACCCGCTCACGCTTGTTCTGGGGCAGGTCGGACGACAGCATGGCAACCGCCATCCCCTTGTTCAGGAGGAAGGTGTGGACGAGGCGGGTCTCCTCCTTGGTGTTGCAGAAGATCATCGCCGAGGAGGGGTTCTCGTACTCGATGAGCTTGTAGAGCGTCATCTCCTTGTGCAGCCGCGGGGTGAGGCAGTAGAGGTGCTCGACCTCCTTGACGTAGATCTGGTCCTCGGAGAGGAGCACCCACTCCGGCTCGGCCATGTAGTGGTATATGAGCCCGCGGATGCCGAGGGGGATCGTGGCCGAGAACAGCAGCGTCTGCCTCTCCGTGGGTACGAACTCCATGATCTGGCCCATCTCGACCGCGAAGCCCATGTCGAGCATGCGGTCCGCCTCGTCGAGGACGAGGACGCGAACGGCGTCGAACCGAAGCGTCCCCCGCCGCAGGTGGTCGAGCACACGGCCGGGGGTCCCGACGATGACCTGGGCCCCGGCGCGGATGCCCTCGAGCTGCCGCTCCATCGAGTCGCCTCCGTAGACTGACTCGATCTTCACCCCGCGTCCGCGCCCGATCTCGGTGACCTCCCGCGCCACCTGCAGGGCGAGCTCGCGCGTGGGCGTGAGGACGACCGCCTGCACGACATCCCGCTCCGCGTCGAGCTTCTCCACGATCGGGATGCCGAACGCCGCCGTCTTGCCGGTCCCCGTCCGCGATTGAACGACGAGGTCCCTTCCCGCGAGGGCGTGCGGAACTGCCTCCTGCTGCACGTCGGTGGGGGTTCGGTAGCCCATGGCTTCGAGGCTTCGCAGCGTCGCCTCGGAGAGCTGCAGGCCGGCGAAGGTGGGCGCCTTGGTGGAGATGTCCATGAACGGCATTATCGCGGCCGGTATGGCGTTCTCGCAAGTCACGAGCAGTCAGCATATAATCGAGGATTCGATGGAGACGCCGATGCCCCAGTGCCGTCGCTGCGGAAAGGCGGGGGACTCCCCACCCCCCCACCGCATCCCCTTCCCGCCGGAGGTCAAGGAAAAAGTCGCCTCCTCGGTGTGCGCCGAGTGCTGGCGGGAGTGGGAGGACATGGAAGTCAAGGTCATCAACGAGTACCGGCTGAACTTCCTCGACCCCGACCACCGGGCCATGCTGCAGCGCGCCTGCCTGGAGTACCTGAACCTCCAGGCATGATCCACGTCGAGGCCCTCTCCAAGCGCTACGGGGACAAGGTCCTCTTCGAGGACGTCTCCTGGCACGTCAAGAAACGCGACCGCATCGGCCTCTCGGGCCCGAACGGAGCGGGCAAGACGACTCTGCTGCGGATGCTCGCGGGGCTGGAGGAGCCGGACGCGGGCGCGATACGCATGGCCTCGGATACGACGATCGGCTACCTGCCCCAGGACGGCATCGTCCACCACGGCCGAACCGTCTACGCAGAGGTCGTCCTGGCGTTCCGGGAGCTCCTCGCCCTCAGGGAGGAGCAGCATCGGATCGAAGACGCGCTCGCCCACGCGTCGGAGGAGGAGGGCGGGCACGAGCGGCTTCTCGAGCGCTACGCCGAGGTCACCGAGCGCTTCAAGCAGCTCGGGGGCTGGGAGATCGAGGCGCACGTGGCCGAGGTCCTCAAGGGACTCGGCTTCTCCCTTGCCGACCACGGGCGCAACACCGAGGAGTTCTCGGGCGGCTGGCAGATGCGGATCGCCCTCGCCAAGCTGCTCCTCGCCCGCCCCAACCTCCTCCTCATGGACGAGCCGACGAACCACCTCGACCTGCCGGCGCGAAACTGGCTCGAGGAATACCTTCGCGACTACCCGGGATCGGTCGTCCTCGTCTCCCACGACCGCTTCTTCCTCGACGCGACGATCAAGCGCATCACCGAGGTCGGCCTCAAGACCCTCACCGACTATCACGGCAACTACTCGCACTACGTCGTCGAGCACGGCGCGCGCATGGAGCGGCGGCGCGAGGCCTGGCGCCGGCAGAGCGAGGAGATCGAGAAGGCCCAGGTCTTCATCAACCGCTTCCGCTACCAGGCGACCAAGGCCAAGCAGGTCCAGAGCCGGATCAAGATGCTCGACAAGGTCGAGCGGATCGAGATCCCCCCGGAGCGGAAGAAGATCCGCTTCAAGTTCCCGGAGGCGCCCCGCCCGGGAAGGGTCGTGCTCGAGCTCAAGGGCGTGCGCAAGGCCTACGGGGACAACGTCGTCCTCCGCCAGGTCGACCTCATCGTCGAGCGCGGGGATCGCATCGCGCTCGTCGGCCCGAACGGGGCCGGCAAGTCCACGCTCATGCGCACGCTCGGCGGGGTCGACCGACCCGACGAGGGCCTCCGCCTCGAGGGCCACAAGGTCGTCCTCGACTACTTCGCCCAGGACCAGGCCTCGGTCCTGAACCCCTCGCTGACCGTCCACCAGGAGATGACCGCGTCGAGCCCGATGACCATGGTCCCGATGGTCCGGACCATCCTCGGCGGCTTCCTCTTCGAAGGCGACGACGCCTTCAAGAGAGTCGCCGTCCTCTCCGGCGGGGAGAGAAACCGCCTCGCCCTCGCCAAGATGCTGCTCCGCCCCTCGAACGTCCTCCTCCTCGACGAGCCCACGAACCATCTCGACCTCGACTCGAAGGAGGTCCTCCTCGACGCCCTCCGCGACTACGGGGGCACTCTCGTCTTCGTCTCCCACGACCGCTATTTCGTCGACCAGCTCGCGAGCAAGGTCATCGAGGTTGGCGGCGGCGAGGCCCCGCTCTATCCCGGCGGTTACGAGGACTTCCTCTACTGGAAGAAGCAGAGGGAGGCCGGCCTCGCGGCGCCACCGCCGGCGGTGCCGATGCGGGCGCGGGCGCGTGAGGAGGACGACGGCGTGGCCTCGGTGGCGACGAGGCCGGTCGCGGTCCGCGCTCCCTCCCCCGCCTCACCCCCGAACGCGAAGCCCCTGAGGATGCCGCCGGCGGCGGTGCCCGCCGGCTCGAACGGCCGACCGCACGAGAAGACCGCCCGCGATCCGATGGCCCCGCGCCTGCGCAAACCGGGAACGCCCCCGGAACGCCAGGTGCTCGAGCGCGAGCTCAAGCGTTTGAAGGCACGCCTGGGCGAGCTGGAGCGCCAGATCACCGAGAAGGAGCAGGCGGTCAAGGAGCTTGAGGCGCGCATGACGGCGCCCGCCTTCTACGACGACCGCGCACAGGCCTCCGCCGCCGCCGAAGAGCACCAGCGGCTCATGTGGGAGACGGGCGAGCTGATGGCCCAATGGGAGGCGCTGCAGGCGGAGCTGGACGAGCGGCAGACGGAACTCGCGGCGCGGCCGGCATCTCGCCGCGCGTAGCGTCTCTCCGGCGTCGGCCTCCGGCTCAGAGCCCCTGCCGCCGGCCTTCGAGCATCCTCACCCGCTCGTCGAGCTGCGTCAGACGCCGGCGTAGCTCGACGACCTCGTCGCGAAGGTCCTGGCGGTCGGCGCCGTCGCGGGCCATGACGGCCTCGATGCGCTCGACGACGACCTTCAGAGTCTGTATCTCGCCCTCGATGCGCTGGCTGGTGGCTTTCAGCGTCCCCATGTCGGCCTCGAGCCGTTCCACCCCGGCCTTCAGCATTTCGTACTCGATCTCAAGCCGGTCGAGGCGGCGATGAACGGCGTCGAAACTCCCAGCCATGTCGAGTCGAAGGTCCCGTAGCCGTTGCTCGAGTCGCTCGTCGACGCGCTCGACGAGGCGCTCCTCGAGGCGGGCCAGCGCGGCCAAGACCGGATCTGCGGATGCCATGGTCGTCGTCCTCCCGTGCCACCCGGCGCGGGAGAGGGGCGGGGTGACCGCGACGCAGTTTACACCGCCGACGGCCGCAGAGGGTCCGACCGTGTCGCCCTCGGGCGCAGGCGCCTAGAGCCCGAGCAGGTCGAGCCAGCCGAGGAGGACACCGCGGACCTCGGCCAGGACGTCGGCGGGGGTGCGGCCCGACCGCTTGAGAACGCCGAACGAATGGTCGGCATGCTCGATGCGGTGGAGCGTCGCCTTCTCCCCCAGGCGACCGATCACGCCGTCGAGCAGATCCTCCCGGGCGAAGGCGTCGCGCGTCCCCTGGACGAACAGCATAGGCACGGAGACGAGGGCGAGGTGGCGGTCGCGGAGCTGGTCCGGCCGCCCCGGGGGGTGGAGCGGGTAGCCGAGGAGGCAGAGGCCGCTGGCACACGCACCGCGCGCCACCACCTGTGACGCGATGCGACCTCCCATGGACCGTCCGCCGTGCACGAGGTGCCGGGCGCCGCTGCGCGCGAGGCCGAGGTCGGCCGCCGCCTGGGTGGTGCGCTCGAGGAGCGCCGGGGGATCCGGCCGCTTGAGACCGCGCTCGGCATAGGGGAAGTTGTAGAGAAGAGCGGCACGCCCGGAGGCGCCGAGGGCCTCCGCCAGCGCGACGAGCATCGGGTTACGTCGGTTGCCGCCCGCGCCGTGGCCGAGGACGACGAGCGTCTTTCCCGCTCCGTGCAGCGTCGCCGAGACCTCGACCCCGCCGACGCGCAGCTCCTCCACGACCCCGCAGCATATGCCTTTTCCGGGCCGCGGCCGCGGGCACGGTGATAGACTGCCTCGGAGGCCGCACGTGTACGAGCCCTGGTACGGCTTCGCGGAGAAGCCCTTCAACCTCACTCCGGACCCGAAGTACCTGTACCTGTCCCGCCGACACGCCGAGGCCTTCGCCCATCTGGAGTTCGGCCACCGCGAGCGCGGCGGGGTCATCCTCATCACGGGCGAGGTGGGCACGGGCAAGACCACCCTCGCCCGCTATTTCCTCTCCCGGCTTCCGCCCGACACCCACACCGCGTTTGTCCTCTACCCCGCTCTCACCGCGGCCGAGCTCCTGCGGACGATCCTCGACGACCTGCACGTCCGCCCGGAGGGCGAGTCGCTGAAGTGCCTGGTGGACGCCCTTCACCGCTTCCTCCTCGACGCCCGCGCGGGGGGACGCGACGTCGTGCTGCTGATCGACGAGGCCCAGGACCTCTCGGCGGAGCTGCTCGAGCAGATCCGCCTCATCTCCAACCTGGAGACGGACACCGAGAAGCTCATCCAGATCGTGCTCATGGGACAGTCGGAGCTGCGGGATCTGCTCGCCCGCCACGAGCTCCGCCAGCTCGCGCAGCGGATCACGGCCCGGTACCACCTGGCACCGCTCTCGCTCGCGGAGACGCGGGAGTACGTGCGGCATCGCTTGAGGGTGGCGGGGGGCGAGGGCAAGGTGAGCTTCACCGACCCCGCCCTGCGGGCCGTCCATCGCGCCTCCACGGGCGTGCCCCGGCTCATCAACCTCGTCTGCGACCGCGCGCTGCTCTCCGGCTACGTCGCCGCCGAGCGCGTGATCCGGCCCGACATGGTGCGGCAGGCGGAGGACGAGGTGCGAGGGGAGCGCCCGGCGAGGCAGCTCCGCTGGCACCACGGTCTCGTCGCCACCGCCCTCGCCTTCGCCGTCGCCTTGGTCGCCTTTGCCGCCGCGCCCCGCCTCGCCCGGGCGCCGGGAGAGGTCTCGCCCGACGACAAGGCGGCGGGTCTCGTCCCCGCGCCGACGCTCCCACCGACGCCCGAGCCCGCGCCCCCGCGCAGTGAGCGTCTCGAGGAGCTGCTGCGGACGACCCCGCGCGAGGCGTCGTTCCGCGCGGCGCTGGCGCGGCTGGAGGAGACTTGGGGCACGGCCGCCCTCGCCCGCACCACGCTGCGCACCCACCTCGACCAGCTGCGGCGGCTCGACGTGCCGGCCATTCTCGAGATGTTCCACCCCGAGCGCACCGACACCTGTTTCGTGGCCCTCCTCGGGCTCGACGAAAGCCAGGCCCTGGTGGCGGTCGGGAGCGAGCCGCCGATCCCGGCGCCGGTGGCGCAGATCGAGGCCCTGTGGACGAGGGAGGCCGTCCTGGCGTGGCCGGAGGCCGTGGCACTGCGATCCGATCGAGCCCGTCTCGCCCGCTGGGCGCGCGAGACGCTCGCCGGCCTCGGCTACGAGGAAGACGACCTGCGCGCGTCGGTCGAGCGGTTCCAGAAGGACGCGAGCCTCGTCTCCGACGGTGTCCTCGGATCGCGCACACGCATGGCCCTCTTCGCCCTGTCGCCGGGGCCGCGGCCGCGCCTCAAGGGCGAGGGGGCGGCGCCGTGAGCCTCATCCTCGACGCGCTCAAGAAGCTCGAACGGGAGAAGCAGGCCGGCCCCCCCGGGGTCGTGGTGGTCGGCCATGTGCCGTGGGGAGGCGGAGGTCGCCGGCTGGTGCCGCTGGTGGCCGCGGCCGTGTTGACCATGGTGGCGGCGGGCGGGGCCTTCTGGGCCCTCGGACGGCCCCCGGCCGCATCTCGCTCAACTCGCGGCGCGAGGACGGGCGACACGCCGCCGGCGCGCGAGGGGAGCCCCGTGGCCCCGGTGGGCTCCCCGGTCCCGCCGCGAATGGCGAACGGACCGGCCGGTGTCGCCGCGGACGCCGCCATCGCCGTGCCGCCCTCGCCGCGACGCCTCGAGCTGCCGGTGGCGGCGGCGAAGGAGGGCGCGGAGGCCTCGGCGGCGCCGGTGTCGGCGCCGACGCCCGGCGTTGAGGAGTTCCACCTCAACGCCATCAGCATCCGCGATGGCGCGCCGATCGCGTTGCTCAACGACCGCCTCGTCCGCGAGGGCGACAGCTTCGACGGCGTGCGCGTCATCCGCATCGGCGAGGCCGAGGTCGAGATCGAGATCCGCGGAAGGCGGCGGATCATCCGCTTCTAAGGCCCCACCCCGGGCGTCGGGGGTCTTGCCTTCGACTGTCCCGCTGCATACGCGACCGGCGCGGCCGCGCCCGGGGCCGACATCGAGGCCCGACACCTCGAGACACTCAACGAGACTACGGTTCTATGAGTAAGCCTCGGTGCCCAACACGTCGGTCCATGCGCTCTTCGGCCTCAAGCTGCGCCTGTAGCCGGTTCTCGTCGCCGGAGACCCCGCGGCCTTTCGATGTTAGGAGACTGGGCCACTCGCCCGGTGCGCTTGATACGGGTGTTACACTCGCGACGCTGACCTTGTGACAGGGGGACGAAATGACCGTTAGCCCGTCGCGTCGGTTGGCGTGGATCGCGGTTCTCGGAATCTATGTGCTGCTTGCGCCCAGCAGTGTCGCGCTCGCTCAGCAGCCGGCGGAGGAGCAAGCTCAGGCCCAGCAACCTGCGGCCGAGCCCTCCCCGCCGGCCGAAAAGCCGCCGGTGTTCCTCGAGGAGATCACGGTCACGGCTCAGAAGCGCGAGGAGAATATCCAGGAGGTTCCGCTCTCGGTGTCGACCTTCGACGCCGACGAGCTTGCGCTCCTGTCCTCGGGCGGGGCTGACGTCAAGTTCCTCTCGGCACGGGTGCCGAGCCTCCTGCTCGAGTCCTCCTTCGGGCGCGCGTTCCCGCGCTTCTACATCCGCGGGCTCGGCAACACCGACTTCGACCTCAACGCCTCGCAGCCGGTCTCGATGGTGGTCGACGAGGTCGTGCTCGAGAACCCGATGGTCAAAGGCATGCCGCTCTTCGATCTGCAGCGCACGGAAGTGCTGCGGGGCCCGCAAGGAACGCTCTTCGGGCGCAACACCCCGGCCGGGATCGTCAAGTTCGATACCCGCAAGCCGTCCAAGGACTTCGATGGCTTCGTGCGCGCCTCCTATGGCACCTACGACAACGTCGACGTCAAGGCGGCGCTCGGGGGCAAGCTGACCGACACCCTCTCGGCGCGCGTCTCCGGGCTCTACCAATCGCAGTCCGACTGGATCGACAACACCTTCACCGGCCAAGAGAACGCGCTCGGTGGCCAGCAGACCTGGGCGGGTCGACTGCAGCTCCTCTGGGAGCCCACGGAGAAGTTCCACGCCTTGGCGAACGTCCATGGCTGGGACCTCGACGGCACGGCGCGCATCTTCCGCGCCAACATTCTCAAGCCCGGGACCAACGACTTGGTGGACGGCTACAGGCAGGACAAGATCGCGCACGATGGCCTCAACCAGCAGGACATCAGCGCGTACGGCGGTGTCGTCAAGCTCGACTACGACTTCGGCGTCGCCACGCTGACCTCGGTGACGGGCTACGAGACGCTCGACACGTACAGCCGTGGCGACATCGACGGCGGCTTCGGCGCGAGCTTCGCGCCCCCCTTCGGCCCCGGCTTCATCCCCTTCCCCTCGGAGACCGCCGACGGGCTGCCCAACCTCGACCAGTTCACGCAGGAGGTGAGGCTGGCCAGCCACAACACGAAGGGCGCCTGGGACTGGCTGCTCGGCTTCTACTACTTCGACGAGAGCCTCAAGGTGGAGAGCTTCAGCTACAACTCGCTCGCGCCCGGCAACCCTCAAGACGGCTACGCCTTCCAGACGCAGGACGCCAAGTCGTGGGCGCTCTTCGCCTCGCTCGACTTCCGGCCGACCGAGCGCTTCAAGCTCAAGGGCGGCCTCCGCTACACGACCGACGAGAAGAACTTCTCGGCCGAGAGGCCCGATCCAACCTTCCAGACGCCCACCGTGCGCCCGATCGAGGTCACCACCGACGCCGATCTCGTCACCTGGGACTTCTCGGCCACCTACAGGGCGACCGACAGCGTCAACCTGTACGGCCGCGTCGGCACCGGCTTCCGGGCGCCGTCGATCCAGGGCCGGATCCTCTTCTGCGGCGACTTCGAGGGCGGCGTCAACCCGGCGACGAACTGCGTCTCGGTGGCCGACGAGGAGAAGATCACCTCGTTCGAGGCCGGCGCGAAGACAGAGCTCGCCCGCAAGCTGCGCTTGAACGTCGGTGGCTACGTCTACAAGGTCGACGGCCAGCAGATCGTGGCGGTGGGCGGCCAGTTCAACACGGCGACGCTGCTCAACGCCGACAAGTCGAAGGGCTACGGCTTCGAGGCCGACCTCGACTACGCGCCCTCGGCTCGCTGGCTCTTCACCCTCGGCGCCTCCTACAACCACACCGAGATCGACGACCCGAACCTCGCGGTAGCGACCTGCGGCGGCGGCTGCACGATCACCAACCCGATCATCGACGGCCTGGCCCGCGTCGACGGCAACCCGCTGCCGCACGCTCCGAAGTGGATCTTCAGCGGCATCGTCGACTACCGTCACGTGCTCGGCAAGAAGGGCCTGCTCACAGCGAGCGTCGATTGGTACTACCACGACCAGAAGAGCTTCTTCCTCTACGAGTCGAAGGAGTTCGTGGCCGACGCGTTCGAGCTCGGCGCGCGCATCGGCTACACCTTACCCGGGGGGCGCTTCGAGATCGCCGCGTTCGGGCGCAACCTTCTCGACGAGGTGATCGTCCAGAACGGGATCGACTTCAACAACCTGACCGGCATGACCAACGAGCCGCGCATCATCGGCGTGGAGGTGGTGACGAAGTTCTGAGGCCTCCGAGAAAGACGGCCAAAGCCGGGCCCGCGCGGCGTCCCGATTGGACGTAGCACCGGATCAAGACGTTGTGGCAGCCGGAACCGGAAGACGAATCCTTGACACGCCCTAGCGACCGAGCATAGCATCCCCGCCAAATAGGCCACTTCAAGCGAGGTGTCGGATGCGCCTGAGCAGGCGGAAGATCGCGGGTGTTTTGTTGGCTGCCGGTCTCTTGACGGTCTCGATGGTTCTCCCGGCCGTCGCCCAGACCGTGGAAAAAGGCGCCATCAGCGGCACCGTCTACGATGCCACCGGCGGTGTGGTGCCCAATGCCGCCGTGAAGATCACGCATGTCGGTACCGTTGAGCAGCGTGCGCTGACAACGGGTGCCGACGGGTACTATCTCGCCGCCTCCCTGAGTCCCGGCGAGTACACCGTCGAGGCGTCGGCCAAGGGCTTTGCCACCGTCCTCGTGAGGGGAGTACAGCTCGCGGTGGCGCAACGGTACGTGCAGAACGTCACGCTGAAGGTCGCCGCCTTGGGCGAGGTGGTGGAAGTGACGTCGGAAGGTGGCCTGGACAGGACGGACGCGCTCTCCAACAACGTCCTGAACCAGACCTACGTGGAGAACCTGCCTATCAATGGGCGTGACTTCCGCGACTTCACGCGCCTGGTCCCGTCCGCCCAGGACAACCCGGGTCTGCGCTCCGGCGTTCGCCTCGGCGGACAGTTCTCCGAGCTGACGAGCCTGATGATCGATGGCGCCGACGCCAGAAACTCGTTCTTCGGCGAGTGGTTCGGCTCCCTGGAGACCAGGAACTTCACCGTGCCCCAGGACGCCATCCAGGAGTTCCAGGTGCGGACCAACGGCTTCTCCGCCGAGTTCGGGCACTCGACGGGCGGTCTCATCAACGTCGTGACCAAGGCGGGCACCAATGAGTGGCACGGCACCGCCCATTGGTTCTACCAGTCCGACGGGCTCTATTCGAATACGGAGGTACCGGCGCTGCCCGGGGTGACCATTCTCCCTCCGTTCGAGAACCGGCACCAGTTCGGCGGCACGATCGGCGGCCCCCTCGTCAAAGACAAGGCCTTCATCTTCGCCGCCATAGACGTCCAGAGGCAGAGCGGACCTTTGACCATCGCCTTTGGGGGCAATACGGGGGGTGTCGACCCGGCCTCGGTACTCGTGCCGTCGGTTTACGGTGAGCCTGCCGGCACGACCGTGGCCGACCTGGAAGGTACCGTGCCCCAGGCGCAGAACCTGTTGGCCCCGCTCGTCCGGCTCGACTGGAACATCGCGCCCAACCACACCTCGACCACGCGGTTCAACTACACGCGCAACGAGACGACGAGCTTCACCGGCAATCGGGGCCAGACCGTCACCAGCTCTGCGGAATCGACCCTGGAAGACTTCGTGAACGACGGCTTCGTGATCACCGAGACACTCACGAGCGTCCTCAGTCCGAGATCGGTCAACGAATTCCGCGTGGCCTATTCCAGCGAGAAGCGCCCCCGCCAGAACAAGGGGCCGGGCCCGCTCACGACCATTTTCGGCTTCGGGACCTTTGGCCGGCAGCTCTACCTCCCCATCGACAGCGATCACAAGCGCATCCAGGTGATGGACAACTTCAGCAAGGTCTTCGGAAAGCACGACGTGAAGCTGGGTGTCGACTACAACGCCAACGCCAACAGCCAAGTCTTCATCGGCTTCGAGGGCGGCGCCTATTTCTTCGGCAGCCTGGCGGATTTCCAGGCCAACCGGCCGATCTTCATGCTGGAGCTCGTCGGGATCAACGGTTTCACCGCCGTCGAGAGCGGCACGGTGCCGACCTTCTGGCAGCACGAGTTCGGCCTCTACGTCCAGGACAACTGGAGGATCACACCTCGACTCACGCTCAACCTCGGGCTGCGTTGGGACGGTGTCAAGAACCCGCAGCCCGAGTTCACGCCCATTCCAGGGAACGTTGTCCCCTACGGGGAGCCACGCCGGGTGGGCGACACGATCGAGTTCGACACCGGACCCGTGCCCCAGGGGATCCCCAACGACTGGAACAACTTCGCGCCTCGGATCGGCGTCACCTACGATGTCGGCGGGAAAGGAAAGACTATTCTCCGCGGCGGTGCCGGCCTCTACTTCGCGGCCCTTCCGTCCATCTTCATGGCCAACATGCTGAACGGAACCGGCCTCCGCTCGACCCAGCCCTTCGTCCCCTTCGCCTTCGGCTCGCAGACCGACTTGCTCGGCTGCGGTCTGAGCTACCCGGATACCCTGCCCGCTGAGGCCCCGCCCTGCATCGCCGCGGGGCCCCCGGGGATCCGCTACGCCGACCCCTCCCTCGAGAGCCCACGCGTGCTCAACATCCAGGCCGGCGTCGAGCACGAGCTCTTCAAGAACTTCAGCTTGTCCGCCACGTACTCCTACACACGCTCCGAGAACCTGCGGATCGGAGGCTTCTGGAACTCGAACTACGACCGCAACTTCATCCCGCCCGGTCACCCTAACGACACGATCGCCCAGGACTTCGATTCCTTCGGACGGGTCATCAACGTGGCTGCCCGCGGCCGGCTCGATCCCACCATCAGCCTCGCCGACGCCCTTACGAGCTTCGGACGCGCACGCTATCACGCCGTGACCCTTCAGGCCCGAAAGACCTTCAGCGCAGGCCACCAGTTCGGCGCCAACTACATCTGGTCGAAGAACGAGGACAACCTGTCCAACGACAGGGACACGGACTCGTACTTCGCCCCTTCGGACCCCTTCAACCTCGACGCCGACTACGGCCGCAGCCAGCTGGATATCACACATCAGTTCAGCGCCTACGCCGTCCTCGAGCTGGGAGGGGGCTTCCAGTTCTCGACCAGCCTGCGCGGCCGCAGCGGCCTCGCCTTCCCCGTGTACAGCGGCTTCTGTGGCGGTGCCAACGACTACAACGGCGACGGCGTCTGCAGCGGTGCGGGCGCCTACAACCCGGACCGACCCACCGTAGGCGGCGCACTCCTCGCGCGCTATCCCGAGCGGCAGCCGAGCTTCTTCACCTGGGACGTGCGCCTCAGCAAGGAGTTCCGCCTGGGCAAGCGATACCGGCTACGCGCCACCTTCGAGGTGTTCAACCTGACCGACAGGGAAAACTTCTACTCCGAACCGATCTCGGGGGGCGCCAGCAGCAACGCCATTCTGAACGATCCGGCGTTCATGCAGCTCGATCGGACCGAAGCCCCGATCAACGCCCAGATCGGAGTGAAGTTCCTGTTCTAGGCCCGTATCCGACCCCCTTGCCCGCGAGGGCAAGGGGGTCCCGACTGTTGCGTCGATGACGGTCGCCGCGAGCTCCCTGCTGCTGTTCCTCCTCGCGGCGCCCGACCAGGCTGCGGCAGAGTTCCGGTCCGCGTACGAGCGCGGCCTGGCGGCGCTGGCGGGCCAGCGGTTCAAGGAGGCGGAGGCCGCCTTCGAAGAGGCCCGTCACCTGCAACCGGGCCATGCGCTCGTCTATTTCAACCTGGCGCAGATTCACGCGCACCGTCGTCAGTTCGAGCCGGCCATCGTCGGCTTCCGGCAGGCCATCGCCATCGATCCGCGGCAGCCGCAGTTCTATTTCGGGCTGGCCGTGCTCCAAACGCAGCTGCAGCGCTTCCACGACGCGCAACAGGCGGTGAAGCAGCTCCTGCGCGTCCGTCCGAAATACCCCGAGGCCTACTTGCTGCTGGGGAGAATCGCCCAGGAGCAAGGAGATAACGCGGAGGCGGAGCGAAGCCTGCGCCGCTACCTCCGACTGCGCCCCGGCGCCGTGGAGGGGCTCTGGAGGCTCGGGGTCACGCTATCGGCACAAGAGAAGTATGAGGAAGCCGCGTCTTTGCTGCGGACGGCCCTGAAGCAAGACCCGCAGCTGGGTGAGGCGCACTACAACCTGGGCATCCTGCACAGCCGCCGGGGCGAGGAGCAGCTGGCGCGACGACACCTCGAGGAGGGCGCGCGCCTGATGCCGGACAACGCCCAGGCCCACTACCAGCTGGGAACCGTGCTCGCGCGGGCCGAAAAACTGGCCGAAGCGGAGGCGTCATTCCGCCGGGCGCTGGAACTCCAGCCTGACTATGCCGAGGCACACTTCGCCCTCGCCACGCTGCTCCGTCGCACCGGGCGCAACGAGGAGGCCGCCCGGAGCATGGCGCAGTACGAGCGGCTGAGCGCGGCCGCGCTCGCGGACAGGGAACGCACACGACGGCTGTCCTCCTTCCACCTGGAGATCAAGTCGCTGCTCGAGAGCGACCGGGGCCTCGAGGCGGAGCCCAAGCTTCACGAGCTTCTGGCCCTCGATCCGGAAAACGATCTCGCCTACTATCGCCTCGGGCAGGTCGCCTTCCTGCGGCAGGATTGGGAGGGCACTCTGAAGGACGTGAGCGAGGCCCTGGCTCGCAAGCCGTTCGAGCCCGCGTACCACCTGCTGGCGGGCATGACGCAGGAGCGCCTGGGTCGCGACGAAGAAGCCGCCGCCGCGTACGAGCGCGTCGTCGCGCTGGCCGACTACGCCGATGCGTACCTGGCGCTGGGACGGATCGAGCTCCGCCTGGGAAAGACGGAACAGGCTGTCCTCCACCTCCGCCGGGCGGTGAAGCTCGAGCCCCAGAACCCCGAGGCGCGCCAGAGACTGAGGGAGGCGCTGGCCGCCACGTCCACCGGCTCCCGAGCCCGGAAGGGACCCGGGCCTGGCCCGCGAGACGACCCGGCGGCTCCCCGCTAGCGGCCCCCGGACACGGGGTCGCGGGCGGCCACGACGCCGCTGCCTTCGCGGACCCGGTAGAACCTTCCCACGGGCACGTCCTCCAGGGTCTCCACACCCCCGTTCGGCCAGCGAATCTCGACACGTTGCGCGCGGTCCGCTCCGCCCAGGCCGACATGAATCCGATGGTCGCTGGAGGAGAGATAGCTGCCGCCTCCGGTGAGGTGGCGCGTCAGCTTCTGACCGGCGACGGTGACTTCAATCCGTGTGCCGATAGCGTCGCGCGGGCTGCGTGTACCCTCGAGTCCGAGCGAGATCCAGCGGCCACGGTTCCCGCCGTCGTTGCGCAGCAGCTCGGGCATTCCTCCGTGATCCAGCACGAGCACGTCGACGTCGCCATCGTTGTCGTAGTCGCCAAAGGCGGCGCCGCGGCTGACCATGGGCACGCGCAGGGCCGCACCGTGTTGCCCGGATACCTCGCGGAAGCGCCCGCCGACGTTTTCGAACAGCAGCTTCGGCTGGGGGTAGCGGCTCTGCGGTCGGAGGAGTTCCACGTTGTCGATCACATGCCCGTTGACCACGAGGATGTCGAGATCCGCGTCGTTGTCGAAGTCGAGAAATCCCGCTCCCCAACCGACATACGGCAAACTCGGAGCGCCGATACCCGCGGCGTAGGCGACGTCGACGAAGAAATCGCCGGCGTTGCGGTAGAGATTGTTGTATTCGAGGTCGAGGTTGGTGACGAGAAGGTCGAGACGGCCGTCGCCGTCGTAGTCCGCCGCCGCCGTACCCATGCCCGCCTGCGGACGGCCGTTTTCGTCGAAAGCGACGCCCACCGCGGTGCCGACATCCTCGAACGTGCCGTCCCTGCGGTTGCGGAACAAGAAATTGCGAACAGAATCGTTGGCCACGTAGATGTCGATCCAGCCGTCCAGGTCGAAGTCGGCGGCCACGACACCCAGTCCCTTGCCGACGTGGGCCGCGATGCCGCTCGGCTGGCTGACGTCTGTGAACGTCCGGTCGCCATTGTTCCGGTAAAGGAGGCTGGTGAGGCCGTCGTAGACGTCCGGGTGACAGTAGGCGCGGATGGCACGAGCTGTGTCACCACAGACTCGATTGCGGGGAAAATCGAAATCCACGTAACGGGCAACGAAGAGGTCGAGGTCGCCGTCCCGGTCATAGTCCAGAAACGCCGCGCTGGAACTCCAGGCGCCGCCGGCCAGGCCCGCACGTTCGGTCTCGTCGGCAAAGGTGCCGTCGCCGCGGTTGTGATACAAGAGGTTGCGCCCGAACGCGGTGATGAAGAGGTCCGTATTCCCGTCGCCGTCGTAATCGGCGGCGGCCACTCCCATCCCGTAATGGCCGTTGCCCGCCACTCCCGCCGCAGAGGTCACGTCCTGAAACGTCCCGTCCCCCCGATTGCGATAGAGGGCATGGCGGATGGGCATGGGAGCGGGGTGGCCTGGAACTTCGCCTCCGTTGACCAGGTAGATATCCAGCCAGCCGTCGTTGTCATAGTCCAGAAAGGCGGCGCCCGACCCCATCGTCTCGATCACGTACTTTTCCGGGGAGGCGCCGCTCCAGTGCCGGAAGTCGAGGCCTGCGCTCTGCGCCGCATTCACGAACTGGACTCTGGAAAAAGCAGCCATGGGAGTCGTCCCGGGCTGCTCGCGCCGCACGTCTTGGCTCGGCCCGGCTTCCAAGGCCAATGAGGCCAGCACTGGCACAGCAAAAGGGAACGCTTGGCGCCAGAGCGCCCAAGCTCGACCTCGATGATCGGGGAGTCGGTGAGGGAACGTAGCCGGAAGGCGCAAGAGCTCGAAGGGACGGTACAAGCTTGACACAAGCGGAGGGAGTCGCAAAGGCGGGCGGAAGGCCCGTTCGCGGTTAGCATTGGTCCATGGCCGCCTTGCACTTGCGCGGTGAGACGCCGGAGGCGCTCGCCGCGGCCGTCCCCGGCCTCTCCCTGCCCATCGCACGACGGGTCGTGCGGCGGCTCGTCGGGGAGGACAGGGGCGACCTCGACAGCGTCCGGGGTCTCTCCAAGGCGGTGGCGGCCGAGCTGCTCGCGCGAGCGCGCCTCGACCGCCTCGAGGTCGTCGACCGCCGACGCAGCGCCGTCGATCCCTTCGTCAAGTACCTCTTCCGCGCCGGGGACGGGCGTGTTTTCGAGGCCGTCCGCATCCCCCTCGAGAAGCCCCGCTTCAGCGTCTGCGTCTCCTCGCAGGTCGGCTGCGCGCTCGGCTGCCGCTTCTGCGAGACGGGACGTCTGGGATTCCTGCGCAACCTCGAGGCCTGGGAGATCGTCGAGCAGGTGCTCACCGTCCGCCGGGAGGCGACGGAGCGGCCGGTGACCGGCGTCGTCTTCCAGGGCCAGGGCGAGCCCTTCCAGAACTACGACAACGTCATGCGCGCCGCGGGCGTCCTCCGCGACCCATCGGGGGCGCGCATCGGGGCGGACCGGATCACGATCTCGACGGTGGGACTCCTCCCGCAGATCGAGCGCTACACGGAAGAGGGGCATCCCTACCGGCTGATCCTCTCGCTCACCTCCGCGTTCTCGGAGAAGCGGGAGCGGCTGGTGCCGGTGACCGCGCGCTACGGCGTCCCCGAGCTGGTGGCGGCCATGAGGCGCCATGCGCGGGGGGGTGTCGTCAGTCTCGGCTGGGTGCTCATCTCCGGCTTCAACACCGGGCCCGAGGAGGCGCGAGAGCTGGGGCGGCTCTTCCGCGGCGCACGGGTTCGCCTTTCGGTCATCGACGTGAACGACCCGACCCGCGAGTTCCTTCCCGCCTCGGACGAAGAG
>Ga0209342_10001199_pt1 | contig 29211 bp, 27 predicted proteins | sample RifCSP16_2_FD_184023 | JGI IMG/M metagenome (GOLD analysis project Ga0209342, IMG submission 184023) | Soil microbial communities from Rifle, Colorado - Rifle CSP2_sed 16_2 (SPAdes) (version 2) | ecosystem: Environmental > Terrestrial > Deep subsurface > Rock core/Sediment | place: Rifle...
GGCTCTTCGGCGCGTGGGCCGGCTTCGACCAGTACGAGTGGAACAGCCTCCAGGTGACGAAGACGGGCCTCACCACGGACTACAACCCGACCAACCGCTGGAGCCGTGGGTCCTCGGACGACGTCTACTGGCTCGGCTTCGAGGCCGTCGCCCCGCTCGCGAAGGACGTTAAGCTCCGGGCCGACTTCAGCTACCAGAAGTTCACCGGGGACTGGACGACCGCCAACCTCGCCACACCCGACATCAACGGCGCGGTCGCCTATCCGTTCCCGGAGCTAAGGGACAGCACGCTCTCGGCCCGGGTGTCGTTGCTGTGGGCTGTGGCCGCGAAGGTCAGCGTCGAGGCGCGCTACTGGTACGAGCCGTATCGCCTGGACGACTTCACCTGGGACATCCTGCAGCCCTACATGCAGGGCGTCTTCAAGGAGACCCGAAGCTCGCCCAGCGACATCGGCGACATGAACGTGAGCCGGTTCCTCTTCCTCGACAGCCGCTACACCGACTACACGGCCCACGTCCTCTCGGCGTTCGTTCACGTGAGCTTCTAGAGGCACTCCAGGGGCCGAAACCGGGGGGGTGCCGGGCTCCAGGCCCCCGGCACCCCCCCGGCTTCCTCGCCCGGGCCGCCGTAGAATGCCCGGATGCGAAGGGCGAGCATGGCCGGCAACGTTCCCGCGGTCTCCTGCCCCCGCGTGCTCGTCGTCGAGGACGAGCCGAAGGTCGCCCGGGCCCTGCGCGAGGGCCTCGAGGCGGAGGGCTACGCCGTCACCGCGGTCGCGACCGGCGAGGAGGGCTTCTTCCTCGCCTCCTCCGAGCCGTTCGACCTCCTGATCCTCGACCGGCTGCTGCCGGGCCGCGAGGGGCTCGAGGTCCTCCGCGCGCTCCGGCAGAAAGGGCTGCTCACGCCCGTCCTCGTCCTGACCGCGCGCGACGCGGTCGAGGACCGGGTCGGGGGCCTCGACTCCGGCGCCGACGACTACCTGGTGAAACCCTTCGCCTTCCCGGAGCTGCTCGCCCGCGTGCGGGCGCTCGTCCGCCGGGGGCGCGGCGACCAGCTCCTCCGCCTGACCGTGGCCGACCTCATCCTGGACGTGCCGACGCGGAAGGTCGCGCGCGCGGGCGCCGAGCTGGACCTCACCCCCCGGGAGTACGAGCTGCTCGAGTACCTGGTGCGGCACCGGGGGACGATCGTGTCCCGCGAGATGCTCGCCCGGGACGTGTGGAAGGAGCCCGATCGCGGGACACCCCTCGACAACGTGATTGACGTGCACGTGGCCCGCCTGCGCAAGAAGGTGGACCAGGGGCGCGCGGTCCGCCTGATCCACACCCTCCGCGGCGTGGGGTTCCTCGTCCGGGAGGGCGAGCCGTGACGACGACGCCCGCTGCGTCGCCGGCGGACGAACGCGGTGCGGAAAGCGGCGGGAATCGTCCCCTCCGCAGCCTGCACGCCCGCATCACGCTCTGGTACGGAGGCCTCCTCGCCCTCTGCCTACTCGCCTACTCGGCGGCGGTGGTCGTCTTCTTCACGCAACACATCGAGGCCGAGATGGACCGTCGCGTCCACGAGGACGTGGAGCTCGCCGCGCGCGCGATCGTCGTCTCCGACTCGGGGCGGCCCCACTGGCGCGGGGGACGGCCCCCGTGGTCCAGGGTGCAGGAGGAGCCCGGCGGGGGCCACTGGCTGGAGGTCTGGAGCCTGACCGGCGAGCGACTGCTGGCCGACGGAACGCAGGACCCGATCGACCTCGGGCGGCCGCCGGGTATCGGAGGGGGGCACGCGGCGCGCACGCTCGCCCTCCCCACCGGGCCTGTCCGCGTCCTGACCGAACGCATCCTGCTCGACGGGCAGCCGTTCCTCCTCCGGGTGGCGGTGTCCGAGGGCTCGGCCCGCCAGTTCGTGCGCACGATGTGGGCCGAGGTGCTGGGGCTCTGCCTGGGGGTCCTCACCGTCGGCGGGCTCGGCGGCTACGCCCTCGCGCGGCGCGCCCTCGGGCCGCTCGAGCGCATCGCCGAGCGTGCCCGACGGATCACGGCCGAGGAGCTCCACGAGAGGCTCCCCCCCGAGACCTCGAGCGTCGAGCTCGAGCAGCTGACGACCGCCTTCAACGACACCCTCGCCCGTCTCGAGGGCTCGTTCGACCAGCTCCGGCGGTTCACCGCCGACGCCTCGCACGAGCTGCGCACGCCCCTGACCGCGCTCCGCAGTGTCGGCGAGGTCGGCCTGCGATCGGGCGGGGACGCCGACGGCTACCGCGAGGTCATCGGCAGCATGCTCGAGGAGGTGGACCGGCTGACCCGGCTCCTGGACGAGCTTCTGACGCTGGCGCGGGCCGACGCCGGCGAGGCGAGGCTGAAGCCCGAGACCCTGGACCTCGCCGATCTCGCCCTCGAGGTCGCGGGCCACCTCTCGGTCCTCGCCGAGGAGCGCGGGCAGGCCCTCGAGGTCGTCGCGCCCGAGCCGGTGCGTGTGCGGGGCGACCGGTTCGTGCTCCGCCAGGCGCTCGTCAACCTGGTGGACAACGCCATCAAGTACGCGCCGGAGCGGACGCGGGTCCGCATCGCCGCCGGCTGGCGCGACGGCTCCGCCGTTCTGGAGGTGTCCGACCAGGGGCCCGGCATCCCGGACGAGCATCGTGATCGGGTCTTCGATCGCTTCTACCGCGTGGAGAGGAGCCGCTCCCGCGAGATGGGCGGGGCCGGCCTCGGCCTCTCGCTCGTCCGCTGGGCGGCCGAGGCCCACCGCGGCCGGGTCGAGCTCGACAGTGAGGAGGGCCGGGGCAGCACGTTCCGCATCGTGTTCCCCGCCGCCGTCCTGGCCGCGGACTGAGCGCGGGGCGCCACGGTGCGCCCGCGGGGCAGCACCGGCAGCCGGATCAGGGTTCGCCCCCCGTTGTCGCTCCTCCCGCCGTCTCGCCGCCGAGCCTCAAGATCAGGGCCGCCGCGAGGGGCGGCCTGGGCTCAAGCGTCTGTCCACCGACCAGGCACCCGCTCCCACGATCAACAGGAAGACCGCACCGAGGAGCATCGAGAAGTCGGTCCGGGCCTCATGAGCCATCTTCCAGAAGCCGCTGTTCACCAGGATGGGCACTTTTGTGGTCGTGATCGCGACGACCATGATCGTGATCAGCGGCACCGCGGCCAGGCGGGTGAGGAAGCCGATGAGCATCAGGAGCCCGCAGCCGATCTCGAACGTGGCCACGAACGGCCCCAGCGCCTCAGGCGCGGGCAGTCCGATCTTCGCGAAGCGTCCCGCCCCCAGCTCGGCGGGAAAGAGAAGCTTCTGGATTCCCTCGGAGAGAAAGACTGCCCCCACCATGAGGCGGATGAGAATCACCCATACCGGGGCGTCGGTCGCCAGGATCCCGTCCCGCAGGCCCCTCTCCATGCCCACCTCGCGATGAGGGCGACGGTCGACATCGATTATCGTTTGATCAAGGTGAAGGAGTGAGCGCCCGCTGGCTTCGCCGGCGCGGGCTAACGAGGAGCGGACCAGGTCGACCTGTAGAAAAGCCATCCGCGCGTTCGTTCCTCGACGAAGCCGGCGGTGCTCAGATCCCGTCTAAGGCTCGCGGGTGTGACGAAGTCGGGATCCGGGAACTGCTCGCACACGGACAGCCGCCCCCCACGGCGAAGGACACGCTTCATCTCGGCCAGTGCGTGCGGGCGGTCCGGGATCTCGCCCAGCACCGTCACGAGGAAGACGTGGTCGGCCGATCCCGGGCGCAGGGGCAGCGCGCTCGCATTCGCCCGCACGAAATGGGCGCGAAGCCCCGCCACGTGTACCCGCCCCCGGGTGACCTCGAGCATCTCCCGTTGCAGGTCCACGCACAGCAGCCGGCCCGAGGGGCCGATGCGTCGCGCGGCCTCGACGGAGTAGAAGCCGGTACCGGGCCCGATCTCGACAACGGTCTGTCCGGCCCCGATGCCGAATTCCCCGAGGACCCGTGGGGCTCCGGCTACGAGCCTGCGGCCTGGCACGTCGAGCCAGCCCCCCAAGGAGCACGGACAGGGGCGTGGCCGCAGGCGACCCCGCAGGCGATCCCACCACGCTCCGAGGACCGAGTCCGCCACCGTAGGGCACCTCAGCCCGTATGGACACGGCCTACTGCGGCCATTTCGCCTCGGGGTCGAAGTTCAGGATGGGTGCGGCCGGCGCGGTCGGAACCTGCGGCCGGAGGAAGGGCATGCCCGAGGCCTTGTGGCACGAGTAGCAGGCTTCGAGGGCCTGCCTGTAGGTCGCCACGAACCTCGCCTGGTCTTCGGCTTCGATGGCTGTCCCGACGTCGGCGAGGACGCCGCTGTCCACGGCGTCCAGTATGCCCTTGATGTCCACGTCCTGCCCGGCGGGGTTCTTCCGCACCGGGATGATCCGCACCGCCCACCGGAGGTGGGAGCGTGTCTCGTTGAAGCAGAACCTGGCGAGGGGCCAGTTCCTCTTCTCGGCGGCGAACCAGAGGTTCGCGAAGTGATATCCCACGTCGGCCATCGCGTGGGCCTGGTCCGGCACCAGGCCCTTGAGGCGGTCCACCTGGGCCTGAAGGCCGGCCACTTCCGTGTCCGAGGTGGGGGCCGCCAGGGCCTGCCGAGCGCCCGCGGACAGACGAGAGGGGCCCGCCGAGATCAAGAGCGGCGCGGCACCGACGAGGACGAAAATAGTCAGCAGCACAGCACGAGTAAACAGGGATGTCTTCATTGGACCCACCCCAAGGCCAGGACCTCGATGGGGGTTGGCGGCGTCATCGTTGTCTCTCGCTGCCCTTCTTTCGGCGCTTTCCTCCCGCCCCCTCGACCACCTCGCGATACATCGCCTCGATCTGCTCCCGGATCATTGCCAGCACCTTCCGGCCCTCGGGCGTGAGCCGGTAGTCCTTGCGGGCCCTGATTCCGCCGCCCGGGACCCGGCGACCCTTGAGCCAGCGCAGCCGCTCCATGCGGCCCAGGAGGGGATAGAGCGTGCCGGGACTGATGTCGTAGCCGTGGCGGCGCAGCTCGACAAGGATCCACTGCCCGTGGATCGGTTCCTCCCCCGCGTGATGCAGGATGTGGGCCTTCCAGAAGCTCAGCAGGATCTCGCGGTTGGCTTCCTTCATGGAGTAATATCGATTACCGATATCGGTAATCGATATAATACCATCATACTCCGCCGAGGCGGTTGGCCGCAACCCAGAATGAAGGTCGGCTCGGTGCTCTTCGGCAGCGGCTACGTTCTCCTCGCCTTCCTGCGCGCCGACCTCGTGGACCGCTGGGGATGGCTCACCCAAGGCCAGCTCCTGGACGCAGTCGCGGTCGGACAGGTGACCCCGGGGCCGGTGTTCACCACGGCTACCTTCATCGGCTACCTTCTCGGCGGCCTACCGGGTGCGATCGTGGCGACGGTCGGTATCTTCCTCCCGGCGTTCTTCTTTGTCGCCGTCAGCGGCCCGCTCGTGCCTCGGCTCCGTCGCTCGCCCGTGGCGGGCGCCTTTCTGGACGGGGTGAACGTGGCCTCGGTCGCCCTCATGGCTCTGGTGACGGTCCACTTGGCGCGCGCGGCCGTCGTCGATGTTGCGACGGCGCTCTTGGCCATCGTCAGCGCGACCCTCCTGATCCGGTTCCGGGCGAGCTCCGCCTGGCTCGTCCTGGCGGGAGGGCTCCTCGGTGCTGCTCTTCACCGATAGCTTGGGCATCGAGCGCGCGGCGCCAGCGGATCATCATGTGCAGGCGCAGCTTCAGCTTCCGCTGCCAGCTCCAGCGCGCGGCGCGCCTGCTCGGGGGACGCGGCCTACTTGGCGGTGGAGTACTCTCCGGAGCACTCGAACGTGGTGGTTCCGTCAGGCTTGGCGACACCCTTGCACGTGCCGACCGCCTTGATGCCCTTGAAGGTCCCGGTCCCGCTCTTGGCCGACCACTTGTTGTCCGCCGCCTGCAGCTTCCCGTCCTTGATCGTCGCGGTGCCTTCGTAGCTGTAGGTGATCTTCTCCCCATTGGCCAGGGTCTCGACGAAGACGCCGTGGAAGCGGTCCGAGGCGCCGGTGAGTTCGTGAAACTCCGTGCCCACGCCCTCCATCGACTTCACTCCCGCGATCTCGCCCCGGGCAGCGGTGCACTTCACCTGGCTGATCGAGTAGGAGTGATTCGGCTCTCCCGTGTCCATGCTGTGTGAAGGAGCGGGCTGGGCGCAATTCCACTGCACGTCCACCTTGCCCTGCGCCATGGCCATGGAGGCCGAGAGGAACAGGAAACAGCACACCAGCATCACCTTGTGCATCTTCATTATTCTTTCCTCCGTTTTGTTGAATCCGAAGGACAGCACTATACATCCTATCTGGGCCGAGGCCGCGCCGTGGGGTTGACTTCATATTCAATTGAGTGATTGAATATCCCTCGTGGAGGAGGGGCGCCTCAAGGGCGACGTCTATGCCCACGTTGCCCGCATCGCGAAGGCGGCCAGCAGCCCCCGGCGGCTGGAGATCCTGGAGGTGCTCGCGCAGGCTCCACGCACGGTCGAGACCCTGGCCAGGCAGGCGTCCCTATCCGTGGCGAACACCTCGCGGCACCTCCAGGTGCTGCGCGAGGCCGGGCTCGTCGAGGGACGCCGGCAGGGCCTGTTCGTCGAGTACCGCCTGTCGGAGCCAGAGGTCTTCGACCTCGTGCGGCTGCTCCGTGCGATCGCCGAGCGCCGGCTCGCGGACGTCGACCGGCTCGTGCGGAGCTACCTGGGCACCCGCGACGAGATGGAGGCGCTCAGCCGTGAGGAGCTGCGGCGGCGGGTGCGCTCGGGATCGGTCGTGGTGGTGGACGTCCGGCCGTCCGAGGAGTATCGGGCGGGGCACATCCCGGGCGCGATTTCGGTCCCGCTGAAGGACCTGCCGCGTCGCCTGCGGGAGCTGCCGGCCCGGAAAGAGGTCGTTGCGTACTGCCGGGGCCCGTATTGCCTGATGGCCTTCGAGGCGCTGCGGGTCCTCCGCGGGCGCGGGCGACGGGCTCGGCGGCTGGTGGAGGGGTTCCCCGAGTGGCGTGCCGCCGGCCTGCCGGTGGAGGCGGGGGAGCGGAGGCCGATCGCGGCCGGAGCCGGTGGCGGAGGCAAGCGGTGACCCCGCCGGTACGTCTCGGGCTTCGCGCCAACCTCGCGCAGTTCTCGCTGCTGGTGGTGGTGAACGCCTTCGTCGGCGCCATGGTTGGGCTCGAGCGGAGCATCTTGCCCGCGATGGCGGAGGAGGAGTTCCACCTCGCGGCGCGGGCCGCGATCCTGTCGTTCATCGTCGTCTTCGGCATCGTCAAGGCGCTCACCAACTACTTCGCGGGGCGGCTCTCCGACCGCTTCGGCCGCAAGCCCGTCCTCGTCGCCGGCTGGGTGGTGGCCGTCCCCGTGCCCTTCCTCCTAATGTGGGCGCCGTCCTGGGACTGGGTCCTCTTCGCCAACGTCCTTCTGGGCGCGAGCCAGGGTCTCACCTGGTCGACGACGGTCATCATGAAGATCGACCTGGCCGGCCCCGAGCGCCGTGGCCTCGCCATGGGCCTCAACGAGTTCGCAGGGTACCTCGCCGTGGCCATGGCCGCCCTAGCCACGGGGCTCGTGGCGGCCCGCTACGGGGTGCGGCCGGAGCCGTTCTACCTGGGCGTCGCCTTCGCGGCCGCGGGGTTGCTCCTCTCGGTCCTGCTGGTCCGTGAGAGCCACGGTCACGCGCGCCACGAGGCGCACGGCCGCGCCGGCGGCGGTGAGCTGTCGCAACGCGAGGTGTTCTGGCGCACGACGATCCACGACCCTGACTTGTCCGCCGTCAGTCAGGCCGGCCTCGTCAACAACCTCAACGACGGCATGGCCTGGGGCCTGTTCCCGCTTTTCTTCGCCGCCGCCGGGTTGGACCTGCGCCAGATCGGCTGGCTGGCGGCCATCTATCCGGCCGTCTGGGGAGTCGGACAGCTCTTCACGGGCGTGCTTTCCGATCGCCTCGGGCGGAAAGGGCTCATCGTTTCCGGCATGTGGGTGCAGGCGGTGGGTATCGGCTCCGTGGCGGTGTCGTCGGGGTTCGCCGGGTTCGCGATCGGTGGAGTGCTCCTGGGGATCGGGACGGCCATGGTCTATCCGACCCTGCTCGCAGCGATCGGCGACGTCGCCCACCCTTCGTGGCGGGCCTCCGCCGTCGGGGTGTACCGCCTGTGGCGGGACTCGGGATATGCGGCCGGAGCGCTCCTGGCGGGGCTAACCGCGGACTGGCTGGGCGTGCGCACGGCGATCTGGTCGGTCGCCGTCCTCACCTTCCTGTCCGGAGTCGTGGTGGCGGCGCGAATGCGCGAGACGCGGCGGCGGTCAGACCCGCAGGCGGCGGCGCGGCGCGAAGGCCTCGCGTGCCTGCCCCCGGCGGAGCTGCGAGGCCGGCTGAGCCAGGGCGAGCGGATCCTGGTCCTCGACGTCCGCTCCCCTGAGGAGTTCGAGTTGGATCACGTCGAAGGCGCGGTCAACATCCCGGTCGATCTCCTGAGCGAGAGCCTGGAGCGCATCGAGCGCGGCGTTGCGGTCGTGACCGTGTGCGGCAAGGGCGGGGGCCGCTCCGAGCGTGCCGCGCGCCTACTCCGGGATCGGGGCTGGACCGAGGCTCGCCCGTTGTGCGGCGGCACGTGGGCCTGGCGACAGGCCTCGGGCGTCGGTGGGTAGGTGAACCGTGAAGATGCTCTTCCTGTTGAACGACGCGCCCTACGGAAGCGAGCGGACGTACAACGCCCTGCGTCTCGCAGGCTGTTCCTCGCGTCAGGCCGGCGTGGACATCAAGTTGTTCCTGATGGGCGACGCCGTCGCCTCCGCCAAGAGCGGCCAGAAGGTCCCGTCCGGCTATTACAACGCCGCCACCATGCTCGGCGCCGTGGTCAGGCACGGGGGGGCAGTCGGTGTGTGCGGCTCATGCCTCGACGCACGCGGGATCGGGGAGGCGGAGCTTCTCGAGGGGGCACACAGAAGCTCCATGGACGAGCTGACGACCTGGACGCTCGAGTCGGACAAGGTGCTGGTCTTCTGAAGGCGGCCATGGCCAAGACGGTCGTCATCCTGGGTGGGGGCATCGGCGGTCTGGTCACGGCGAACGAGGTGCGCCGCCGGCTGCCGAGGGAGCACCGTGTGGTGGTCGTGGAGCGTGAGGAGGCGTTCGTCTTCCCCGCGTCGCTCTTGTGGGTGCTCACGGGAGACCGTGAGCTCGCCGAGATCTCGCGACCGTTGGCCCGCCTGGCGAGGAAGGGGATCGAGGTCGTCCGCGGCGAAGTGGACGCGATCGACCCATCGCGCCGGGAGGTGTCCGTCGGCGGGCGGCGGCTCACCAGCGACTATCTGGTCATCGCGCTCGGCGCGGAGCCGGCGCCCGAACTGGTGCCCGGGCTCGCGGAGGCGGGACACAGCCTGTACACGCCGGCAGGAGTGATGGCCGCTCGCGCCGCCCTCCGGCGCTTCGAGGGCGGACGACTGGTCCTGCTGACCGCGGCCCCGGCCTATAAGTGCCCGGCGGCACCTTACGAGGCCGCCATGCTGGTTGAGTCCTACTGCCGGCGGAGGGCGATCCGGGATCGCACGGAGATCGATCTGTACGCCGCGGAAGCGGGCCCGATGGGGGTGGCAGGTCCGGAGGTGACGCGGGCGGTACGCGGGATGGTCGAGGCGAAGGGCATTGTCTACCATCCCGAGCACCAGCTGACGCGCGTGGACCCCTCCGCGCGGAGGCTCGTCTTCGCGAATGGAGCCGAGGCCTCGTACGACCTGCTGCTCTATGTCCCACCCCATCGGGCCCCCGCTCCGGTCCGGGACGCTGGCCTGACCGGGGAGAGCGGGTGGATCGGCGTGGACAGGGCCACGCTCGAGTCGAGCTACCCTCGCGTGTACGCGATCGGCGACGTGGTCTCGATCCCGCTGAAGCTCGGCAAGCCGCTCCCCAAGGCGGGCGTCTTCGCCCGAAACCAGGCCGCTGTCGTGGCCCGCAACATCGCCCGGTCGATCATGGGCCGGGGGAGGCCCGCCACCTTCGACGGCCACGGCGCGTGCTTCATCGAGATGGGCGACGGCAAGGCCGGCTTCGGCAGCGGCGACTTCTACGCCGAGCCCGTGCCACGGATGACGATGCGCAAGCCCGGACGCGTTTGGCATCTGGGGAAGGTGCTCTTCGAGAAGACCTGGCTGTGGCGGTGGCTCTGAGTGGGTCCGCTCAGGCCGCCGGACGCACCACCGTGCACACCGAGGCACAGATGGGACCGCCGATGTTGAACGTGGCGGCGAGGCGCGGCTGCTTCACCTGCAGCCCGGCCGGGGCCTTCCCGAGCAGCTGCCAGGCCGACCAGCCCACCATCGCGATCCCCGTCGCCCCGATCGGGTGGCCTTTGGCGATGAGGCCGCCGGAGCTGTTGATCGCGCACTCGCCGTCGACGGCCGCCTTGCCCTCCGCCCAGTAGCGCGCGCCCTTGCCGTACTCCGCCTTGCCCACCACCTCGGCGCCGATCGCCCCCATGACCGAGAAGCAGTCGTGGACCTCGGCCACGTTGACGTCGGCCGGCTTCGCCCCCGCGCGCTCGTAGGCCCTCTGCATCGCGCGGTAGGCCCCGGCGGGCCGCAGGACGTCGCGCCCCGCCTTCTTGAGAGGATCGGTCGCCTGGCCGAACCCGGCGAGCTCCACGCAGTCGGCCTTCTTCACGGAGAGCCGGGCGAGCCCCTCCTCGGTGGCGAGGATGAGCGCGGCGTAGCCGTCGCTGATCTGCGAGCAGTCGTAGGTCTTGAGGGGCAGGCCGTCCACGATGTAGCGGTTCGGGCCCTCGATCTTCAGCGCCTGCTCGAGGGTGACCGTCACCTTCTGCATCTGCGCCCAGGGGTTCTTGTTGGCGTTGGCGTACTCGATGACCGCGATCCGGGCGAGGTCCTCCTCCGAGACGCCGTGGGTGCGCAGGTAGCAGTCCATGACCTCGGCGAAGAGGTGCGGGAAGACGAAGAGCTTGCCCTCCCGCTCCTCGGGGTGGGAGTCCCGCATCTTCTCGTAGCCGAGGGCGAGGCCGACCTCCCCCTCCCCGAGGAGCAGCTTCTGGGCGACGGAGACGATGGCCTGCCCGCCGGAGGCGCACGCGTTCTCGACCGCCTCGATGGGCTTGCCCTCGAGCCCGGGGACGCTGGCCACGAGGCCGGCGAGCAGCCCCTGCTCGTTGAGCGAGAAGTTGCAGGTGGCCCCGATCGAGCCGACGTCGATCTGGGCCGGCGCCGCCGAGATCTCGCCGCATGCGCCCTCGACCGCGCCCTTGACGATCTCGGGCACGGTCATGCCCATGAGCTTGCCGAACTTGGACTGGTGGTAGGCGGCGATGTACAGGCGCTTCATGGTCGGCCTCCCTCACCACTCTACGTCCCGATCCCGGGCCGGGGCAAGCGGTCGCGCGGGATATACTTTTCCTCGACCACCGATGAGCGAGACCGCGCGGAGGGTCTACTCTCCCCAGCGCCTGAAGATCGTCGCCCTCCTGCTCAGCCTGATCTTCCTGCCGATCGTGGTCGGCACCTCCGCACTCATCTACAACTACCTGCGCTTCAGCGTGATGGTCGAGCGCCGCCTGCAGGGCGAGCGCTGGATGATCCCGTCCCGCGTCTACGGGCGTCCGTTGCGGCTCCGACCGGGCCTCGTCCTGGAGCCGCCGGGGCTGGTCAAGGTGCTGAACAGCCTGCGCTATACCCGCCACGAGGCCATGCCCGAGGGGACGGGGCAGTTCGCGGTCGAGGGTGCCCGGGTGACCTTCTTGCCCCGCCCGATCCCGGACGCGGCCTCGGAGCCGCTGGTCGTGACCTTCGACAAGGGCAAGGTGCAGGAGATCCGGGGACGGCAGACGAAGAGACGCTACCCGGAGCAGACGCTCGAACCCGAGCTCATCACCTACCTCTTCGATGAGAGCCGCGAGAAGAGGCGGCGCGTGCGCTACGAGGACCTGCCCGACCACCTGGTGAAGGCCGTGCTCGCGATCGAAGACCGGCGCTTCTTCAGCCACCCCGGGCTCGACCCCTTCCGCCTCGTCGGCGCCGCCCTCCGAAACTTGCGCACGGAGAGCGAGATCATGCACGGTGGCAGTACCATCACCCAGCAGCTCTGCAAGAACTTCTTCCTCACCCGCGAGAAGACGCTCCGCCGCAAGGCGCAGGAGGCGCTGCTCGCCTTCGTGCTCGAGCGCCGCGCCACCAAGCAGGAGATCCTCGAGCTCTACCTCAACGAGATCTACCTCGGCCAGTCCGGCTCCTTCAGCATCAACGGCGTTGGGGAGGCGGCCCGGATGTACTTCCGGAAGGACGTCGGGAACCTCACCCTGCCGGAGTCGGCGCTGATCGCGGGGATGATCCAGTCCCCCAACCCCTACAACCCTTACCGCCACCCCGAACGCGCCACGGAGCGAAGGAACGTCGTGATCCGGGCCATGCACGAGGCCGGCTTCGTCGACCAGGCCACGATGGAGGCCAGCCTCGCCGCCCCTCTGCACGTCGAGTCGGCGAGCATGGACGTGAGCGACGCCCCTTATTTCGTGGACCTCGTCCGCCAGCAGCTCGTCCAGCGCTACGACCCCCGCGACCTGACGACGCAGAACCTCTCCATCTACTCGACCCTCGACCCCCACCTGCAGGGCCTCGCGCAGGGTGCCCTCGAGCGCGGGCTCACCGAGGTGCAGAAGATGATCAAGGGCAAGGTCCCGGGACCGGTCCAGGGCTGCCTCATCGCCCTCGAGCCCGCGAGCGGCCGGGTGGTGGCGCTCGTCGGGGGGCGCTCGTACGGGACCAGCCAGTACAACCGCGTGATGCAGGCTCGCCGCCAGCCCGGCAGCACGTTCAAACCCTTCGTCTACCTCGCCGCCTTCGAGGCGACCTTCGACGACCCCAGCCTCCCGCCGATCACACCCGCGACCGTGGTCGACGACGCGCCGTCCGTCTTCTTCTTCGAGGACAAGGAGTACATCCCGGGAAACTACGAGGACGAGTACAACGGCCTGGTCACGCTTCGCCGCGCGCTCGCCAAGAGCCTGAACGTGGCCACGGTGAAGGTCGCGGAAATGGTGGGCTACGACCGCGTCGCCAGTCTCTGGTCGGAGAAGCTGGGGATCGGGGCGCCGATCAAGCCCTACCCCGCCGTCGCCCTCGGCGCCTTCGAGGCGACGCCGTTCGAGATGGCCGTCGCCTACAACGTCCTCGCCAACGCGGGCTTCAAGGTCGAGCCGGTGACGGTGCTGCGGGTGACGGACGAGAAGGGGCGGGTGCTCGAGCAGCACCACGCTCCGGTGCCCGAGCGCGTCGTGCACGAGGAGTCGGCCTTTCTCGTCACCAGCATGCTGCGCAACGTGCTCAACGAGGGGACGGCGGCCGGGGCCCGTGCGCTGGGATTCACCGCCGACGCCGCGGGAAAGACCGGGACCACCAACGACCTCCGCGACGCGTGGTTCGCCGGCTACACGCCGGACCTCCTCTGCGTGGTGTGGGTGGGCTTCGACGACAACACCCCCGTGGGGCTCTCCGGCACCCGCGCCGCGATGCCGATCTGGGCGGGCTTCATGACCGCCGCCCTCTCCGCCGTCAAGCCCACCCCTTTTGGGGCGCCGGCGGAGAACATCGTCTTCGCCGACATCGATAAGGACACGGGGCTGCTTGCGACGCCTTCGTGCCCGAAGGTGATCTCCGAGGCCTTCATCGTCGGCACCGAGCCCCGCGAGCGGTGCGCGGCACACGCGAACTGAGCCGTGCTTGACCGTGCTCGCCGACGCGTTCTATCCTTCCCGCGTCGAGGCGGGCGCTTAACTCAGCGGTAGAGTGCCACCTTCACACGGTGGAAGTCGTAGGTTCGAATCCTACAGCGCCCACCACCGCCACAGGCACCCTCGGGGTGACGTCCCGCCGCAGCTACCGCTACTACGACCTCGTCATGGCGGCCTTCGTCACCGTGCTCCTGTGCGCGAACGTCATCGGGGCGGCGAAGGTCGCCCAGATCGGAGGCTTCGCCTTCGGGGCCGGGGTGCTCTTCTTCCCCGTCAGCTACGTGTTCGGGGACATCCTGACCGAGGTCTACGGCTACGCGCGGGCGCGAAAGGTGGTCTGGGCGGGCTTCGCCGCCCTCGCCTTCGCCTCCTTCATGAGCTGGGCGATCCTCGCCTTCCCGCCCGCACCCGGCTGGCCGCACCAGGCCGCCTACGAGACCGTCTTCGGCTCCACCCCCCGCATCGTGCTCGCCTCGCTCGTCGCCTACTTCTGCGGCGAGTTCTGCAACTCCTACGTGCTCGCCAAGATGAAGCTCCTGACCGGGGGGCGGCAGCTCTGGAGCCGCACCATCGGCTCCACGATCGTGGGCGAGGCGGTCGACTCGCTCGTGTTCTACCCCGCCGCGTTCCTCGGGGTCTGGACGGGCGAGCTCGTCCTGCGCGTGATGGTGGCCAACTACCTGCTCAAGGTGGGCTGGGAGATCGTGATGACGCCCATGACCTACCGCGTCGTCAACTGGCTCAAGCGGGCGGAGAGCGAGGACTACTTCGACCGCCGCACGAACTTCACGCCCTTCTCGCTGCAGACCTGAGGAGCCTCAGTCGAAGTCGGTCCGCCGCTCGGGCTCCGCGAGATGGGAAAAGGCGAGGGCGAGCTGCCCGGGCGTCGTACGGTCGAGGTCGAGGTCGGGCAAGGCGTCGGGAGCGAAGAAGTCGGCCGCGTCCGTCTCGTGGCTCGGCCTGGCCTCCCCGCCCTCGAGCCGGCAGAGGATCAGCATCTTCCATGTGGAGTGGAGCGAGGGCGGGTGCTCGTGCCGGGCCTTGTCGAGGACGCCGAGGACCTTCTCCGCGCGCACTCGGTAGCCGCTCTCCTCGAAGGCCTCACGCTCGGCCACGCTCGACGGCCCCTCCCCGACATCCGCCCACCCGCCCGGCAGCGTCCATCGCCCGCTCGCCGCCTCCCGGACGAGGAGGACCCGACCCTCCCGGAACACGACCGCACGCACGTCCACCTTCGGCGTCGGGTACCCGACACCGGAGGCGAAGGCCACCCGCACCTCGGCCGGGGTCGCGCCGAGCTCGGCCGCCGCCATCTCCACCGCCAGCTCCCGCAGCTCCGCGTAGCGCTCCCGGTCGTAGGGATCTCGCGAATAGGCGAGCCCGGTCTGCGCGATGGCCTGGATGCGCTCCGCCCAGCGGAGCCAGCGCGGACTCTTCCCGATCACGGGCTCGGGGTGGAGGGGAGACGGCCGGCCAGACGCTCGAGCTCGTCGTCGATGACCACGGCGAATGCCTCGTAGGGCTGGGCCCCGATCACCGGCCGGCCGTTGACGAAGAACGCGGGGGTGCCGGTGACGCCGTACCGCGCCGCCTCCTCCGCGTCCTTCCTGACCCTCGCCGTCTCCCGCCCCGACTCGAGGCACTGAGCGAAGGCGGCGGCGTCCAGTCCCACTGCGACCGCATGTTCCTTGAGATCGGCCGGCCGCAGCTTCGCCTGGTTGGCGAAGAGCCGGTCGTGCATCTCCCAGAACTTCCCCTGCTCCCCCGCGCAAGCGGCGGCCTCGCCCGCCTTTGGCGCCTGGGGGTGGAAGTCGAGGGGGAAGTGGCGGTAGACGATGCGGACCCGATCGCCGTAGACCTCGCGGATGCGGTTGACCGTCGGACGGGCCCGGGCGCAGAAGGGACATTGGAAGTCGGAGAACTCGACGACCGTGACCGGCGCCTTCGGGTTGCCGCGGATGGGCGCATCCGCGGTCTCGATCGGCAGCCGGAACGGCTCGAGCAGCACCTTCACCCCGTGCTTCGCGCGGAGCTCCTTCGCGAACGCCGCCCGCCGTTCCCGTTGGCGCTGCTGGCGAAGGCCGGCCTCGATCTGCGCGAGCGCCTCCACCTCCGCGGTGTCGCCGAAGCGGGCGCGGTTGGACTGGTAGAAGGCCTTGACCTCGGCCGCGGAGACCGTCGCTTTGGCGTTGATCTCGGCGCTCTCCAGCGCCTCGACCCTGACGCCGCGGGCGGCGGCCTCGCGGGCGAGCAGCTCCCGCGCGATGAGCTCCTCGAGCGCCTGGTTGCGGAGCAGGTGCTCGCGCATGCGCAGCTCCACGAGCGGCGCCTGGATGAGGGCCTCGAGCCGCTCCGCCTGGATCTCGACGCCGCCCACGACCGCGACCGCCTGCCGGGAAGCGACCTTCTCCTCGCCCGCCGCGGACGCCGTCAGGACCGACGCGGCGAGCGCGGCCACGATCCCTCTCATGCCTGTCATCCTCCCGCCGCCGGCCCCTCGCCGAACGCGAGGGCGGCGAAGCTGACGACGCTCGCGGGGTCGATGTTCCATTGCTCGTAGCGCAGCAGGACCCCCCGCCGCGGCCGGACCGCCCGGACGAACGTGTAGAGGGCGGAGGCCCCGCACCAGCGCAGCTCGTCCTCTCCCTCGCGCACCTGGGACCAGAACGCGTCGGCATCGCCCTCGACGAGAGCGGCGATCCGTCGCCGGTCGCGCTCCTCGACCTCGACGAGCGTTCCCCGGTGCGCGCGGGCGGCGACGGCGTCGCCGTAGCGCCGGCCGACGTGGGCCATGTCCACTCCCAGCACCCAGAGGAGGCGCCCGCCCTCCCGGGCGTGCAGCTCCGCGAGCGCGTCGAGGAACCGCGCGACGCCGTGGTCGTCCTCGGGCCGGTGGTCGGCGGCGGTCGCCCTCGCAAACGGCCCGCACAGGACGGGCACGACGCGCACCCGTGGGCCGAAGAGGTGCTGGAGGAAAACCACCTGGAACTCGATCGAGTGCTCGATCGCGTGGCAGTAGTCCTCCATCACCACCGCGTCCCCACCGGCGGCGGCGAGTCGGTCGACGAGCGTCGCCTCGATGGCGGTCTCCCCGAGCGGCGTGAGATAGGGCTTGCGGGTCAGCGCGAAGCGCTCGGGCGCCCCGTAGTGGGAGGTCCCGAGCACCACGAAGGTCCGCTCCCGCGCGTCGCGAGGCAGGGCGCGATAGGCGGCGGTGTACGAGCGCCAGCCGCCCTCGAAGCTGACGTGGGGGGCCGCGATCGCGAAGACGCCCTCCGGCGAGGCCGGCACGCCGTTCGCCTTCGCCTCCAGGTAGCCGCGAAGCGCGGCCCCCAGGGCCGCCGGCTCCGCCGGGTAGGCCGCGCCCGCGTGCGATGAGGCGCGGAGGGGCGACTCCGCGAAGAGCCGGTGCCGCTCCTCGCGCCGCCGCAGGAGCTCCTCGTCCTCGAGGAAGCCTCCGCGCCCCAGCGCGTCCGCAAGCTGGTGCCCCACCTCCCCGACCCTGATGTCGCCCGTCGCCCGCACCAGCGCCGCGGCGAGGTCCGACTCGTCGTGCTCCCCGTCGAAGAGGCCCAGGAAGGGCACGAGGGGAGGCGGGACGATGATCACGTCCTCGGTGTAGAGGAGCGGATCGCGGAGGAGGAGGCCGGGGCGGTCCCGCACCGGCGAGGGCATCAGGTCGAGGCTGGAGCGGAGGGCGGCGAGACGACGCGCCATCGACGTCATGGTACACCGCCCGCCCCCGAGACCCTCGACACGGCCTTAGAAGCGTGTCCGGGTAACCGCTTCTCTCCAGGCGAGTGGGGTCGCGCGGGAGCGCGCTCGTCGTTAATGAACGCCGAATCCGTCGGTGCCGGTCAGGCCCGAGCGCGCGAGCGCGACCCCCGAGCCCCCTTAGGCCTTAAGATAGACGCGCGGGAGTCTTGTGGTGGCCACTCACGTCTGGATCTGTCCAAGCTGCGGCCGCAGGGTCCCCCTGCGTGTCGAGGCGTGCCACTGCGGCATGACCCGCGAGAGGGCGGCGGCGCTCGCCGCCCCGACCGCCTCCCCCGCCCGCCCCGGCGGCGGGGTGCGGATCCCGGCTGCGCCGCGGGAGCCGCTCCCGGGGGACGTCAAGGCGCTGCTGGCCACGCTGGTGGTGGTCACGCTCTTCGCCGCGGGCTGGCTGCTCTTCCGGCCGTGGCGCCCGGAGCCGATCACGCCCGTCCTGGGTTGGGTCGTGCCGGCGCCGACGCCCCCGCCGAAGCCCACGCCGGCGCCGAGTCCTCCCTTCAAGCTCCCATGGTGGAAGTGAGCGGGGCCCCCACGGTCCGCATGACTCGCTTCTAGGAGCGTGTCCGGGTAACCGCCACTCTCCGGGCGAGGGAGTCGCGCGGGAGCGCGCTCGTGTTTGGTGATTGCCGAGTCTGTCCGCGTCGGTCAGGCCCGAGCGCGCGAGCGCGACACCCGAGCCCGCTCAGCCCTCCGATGGACGCGCCTCTCCCGGGCACTCGTCGTCGAGCCGGACGTCGGGCGAGACCGGTAGCGGGCCGCCAAAGGCGCGGTGCAGGCGCCGCTCGAGCCGAAGGCGGAGCAGACCCCACTCGTACATCGCGCCCACGAGCGGCCGCAGCGTGCGGCCAAGAGGGCTGAGGGAATACTCCGCTCGACGGTTCGAGCCCGGACGGACGACGCGGTCGACGAGCCCGAGCCTCTCCATCTCCGTGAGCTCCCTCCGGAGCACCTTCTTGGGTATGTCGGGCACGTTGCGCATCAGCTCCGAGAAGGCCCTCGCACCCCAGAACAGTCCCCACAGGATCTGGGTGCGGAAGCGCCCCTCGAGCGCCTCCAGCGCGATCTCGAGCGGGAGCTTCTCGCGGGGGCGCGAAGTCTCTCTCGTCGATGGCAGCGAGGTGGCGGGTGCGCCGAAGGCCGCAGGTGCGTTCATGCTTCACCTCCCTATCCATGCCCCTGAACGGACATCGCATGCCTCCGCCCGCCCCCAAAAGCCACGGCCATGTCGCTCGCCGAGCTGTCGTGCCGCTTTCACCCGTGGACGCTCGGAGGCGCCGAGGGGTTGCGTGAGATCTCGCGTGGCCGCCCGATCTCCCCGTGAGTCGGGAAGCCTCCTGGGACGAGCGGTTTGGCGTCGCGGCTGAGGCGATGGGCGAAGCGCCTCCGTCGTTGCCCCGCTCGCGCTCAGCCCGACCTCATCCGTCGATGACGCTCCTTGACATGCGGGGGTCCGGGCGTGGCGCGCCCGGCATGGGAACGTTGACGTCTCTTGACGTGAGAACGACCGGACCCCGCGGGCCGGTCGGCGACGTTAGCGCAGGCCCGCGACCACGTAGAGGTCGCTGAGGCGCCTGAAGTACGAGTAGGCGAAGGACTGCCCGTCGCCCGCGACCACGACGCGATGGATGGCGGTCACCCCCGCGCGGTCGCGGGGGCCCAGCTCCGCCACCACCTCCAATCGCCCGGTCCGGGGGTCGAGGCGACGGAGGACGGCGGGCAGCCGCATCGACCGATCCAGGAGGTAGACACGGCCACGTCGGTCCCAGCCCATGGCGACCCAGTCCGGGCGTGCGCCGGGGAGGGGGCGCGGCCCGCCTCCCGCGACCGGATAGAGACACGGGGCTTCGGAGTCGGGACAGGACACCACGACCTGCCGCCCGTCGGGCGAGAACGTGTTGTCGAGGAGGGCGCGGTTCTCCGGCAGCGGGAGGGGGCGGGCTTGTCCTCCGGCCACGTCGAGGAGCCACGTGCGCCTCCTTGCGGCGGTGTCGCGCGTGGTGACGAAGATGCCCTTCCCGTCCGGGAGGAAGCCCGCCATCTCGTGGGCGGCCGCCCCCGGGACGCGAAGCTCACGGGCCTCGCCGGGGCCGACCGGGACGAGGTCGACGTGGTCCGGCCGGCGGATCGGGATCGTGAGGACCCACTGGCCGTCGGGCGAGAGGCCGCTGGCCCGCCCCGGCCCGAGGCGGATGGGGCTGGACCCGTCGGTCGGCCGAAGGAAGGTCGCGTAGTCCGCGCCGCCTCCCTCGCCGCTCTCGAGCAGCAGGAGCCGGCTCCCGTCCGCGGAGAGCTGCTCGACGGTCGAGAAGTCGAGCCAGCTGAGCTCGCGCTCCTCCGTCCCCCCGAACCGGCCGAAGAGGATCTGGGCGCGGACCGTCGCGCGCTCGAGGAGCACCCGGCCGTCGGCAGCGATGTCGTGGAGGACCAGGCGGCCCATCGACGCGAGCACGGTTCGAACCCGTCCGTCGAGGCTCGTCGCATGCAGCGCGCAGTCCGCCCCCGCGGGCGTGGCGGTGAACCAGACCTCGTCGCCTCGCGCCGACCAGGCCAGGCCCTCGAGGCTGCTCCAGCCCTCCGACAGCACGGTTCGCTTCCCGTCCCGCTCCAGGAGCACGACCGCCCCGCGGTCGTCGCCGGCCACCGGATGCTCGACGAAGGCCAGGCGCCGACCATCGGGGGCGAGGCGGAGAGCGCTCACCCGGCCCGTCTCACCGAGGACGCGGCCGATTGGGTACTCGATCCGATACCGTCCCTGGCTAGCCCGAGCGACGGCAAAGGTGGACCCGTCGTCGGTCCAGTCCGCGGCCGTGACGTCGCGGAGGACGTCCTTCGGCGGCCCCCCGGCGAGGGGAGCGCGAGACAGCAAGCGTTGCCTGAGCGTCGCCACCTCGCCGCTGGCGGAGAGCCCGACCACACGGCACCCCTCGAGCTCGAGCACGCGGCTGTCCGGGGGATCCACGCGCGCGACGTGGACCGTCGGAGGGCGGCCCTCCCACGAGGCGCCGAAGACCACCTGTCCGTCGGGGGCGAAGCGGCCCGAGTTGACGGACCCACGGTGGAAGGTCAGCCGCTGGAAGGTGGGCGGCCCCTCGGTCGGCCGGGACCGCAGGGCGAGCCAGGCCGAGAGGGCCACGAGGGTTGCCGCGGTCAGCCCCGCGCTGGCCATCCACCAGCGACGGCGAACGCGCTCGTCGCGCGGCGCCCGCGCGCTCGCCGTCGACGTCTCGTCGGCCGGCGGTCGGGGCCACTCGTAGACGGCGGCCGAGGTCGGGAGCATCTCGACTGGCCCGCCGATCCACCGGTAGCCCCGCTTGGGGAGCGTCTCCACGAAGCGCGGCGTGACCGCCTGGTCGCCGAGCGCGGTCCGGATCTGGCGGATGCAGAAGTTGAGCGACTGCTCGAAGTCGACGAAGGTGCCCGCGGGCCATACCTCGGCCTGGATCTCCTCGCGCGTCACCACCTCGCCGGCTCGGCTCGCGAGGAGCGCGAGGACCTTGAAGGGCTGGGGTTGGAGGCGGACGAGCGCCCCCTGGCGACGCAGCTCGCCGCTCCGGAGGTCCATCTCGAAGACGCCGAAGCGTAGGGTGCGCGGCTCGGCGCCGTTCTGTCTCCCGTGGGCGCCGGTCTCGGTCGCCATCAGAGGGCTCGGGGGCGGTGCCCGTCCAACGCGTTGGACGACCGGTGCATAATCGCCTACACCCCACCTGTGGGAGGACGCCTTGAGTACTAAGACGCTCCTCGTGGGCATTCTGTTCACCGCGACCTCACTTCTCGGCGCGCCCGCGTGGTGAGCATGGGGGCGATCCCGGCGGCGGCGCTCGCCATCGAGATCGCGCGCCCGGGTCCGCCCGAGGTCCTGCGGGTGGTGCGCCGGCCCGTCGTGCCCCCGGCGGCGGGAGAGCTCCTCGTGCGGGTGGCCGCCGCCGGGGTCAACCGCCCCGATCTGCTGCAGCGCGAGGGCAAGTACCCGCCGCCCGCGGGCGTCACCGACATCCCCGGGCTCGAGGTGGCGGGCATCGTCGCCGCCGTCGGCCCCGGCGTCGTGGGCTGGAGCGCGGGCGACGGCGTCTGCGCGCTCGTGGCCGGCGGGGGCTACGCCGAGTACTGCACCGTCCCCGCGCCCCAGTGCCTGCCCATCCCTCGCGGGCTCACGGCGGTCGAGGCGGCGGCGATTCCGGAGGCGTTCTTCACCGTGTGGACGAACGTCTTCGAGCGCGGACGTCTGGCGCCGGGGGAAACGCTTCTCGTCCAGGGGGGGGCGAGCGGCATCGGCACCGCCGCCATCCAGCTCGGGCGGGCCTTCGGCGCGCGCGTGCTCGCCACCGCGGGAACGGCCGAGAAGTGCGCCGCCTGCGAGCGACTCGGCGCCGAACGGGCGATCAACTACCGGGAGGAGGACTTCGCGGCGGTGGCGAAGGCCTTCACCGGTGGGAGCGGCGTGCACGTGATCCTCGACATGGTGGGCGGGAGCTACATCCCGCGCGAGCTCGACTGCCTGGCCCCCGAGGGCCGCCTCGTCCTGATTGCCTTCCTGGGCGGGACCCGCGCGGAGGTAGACTTCCGCGGGGTGCTTCAGCGCTGGCTGACGATCACGGGCTCGACGCTCCGGCCCCGCTCGGTCGAGGAAAAGGGCCGGATCGCCCGTGTGCTCCGAGAGCGGGTCTGGCCCCTTGTCGAGTCGGGCTCGGTCCGGCCGGTCGTCCACGCGACCATCCCCCTCGCCGATGCCGCCGCCGCGCACCGGATGCTCGAAGCCGGAGCCCACGTCGGAAAGATCGTGCTGGTTGCTTGAGGGGCAGGCGACGCGTGACACCTTCGGGGTGACGAGGCTGGGTTATAGTCCAAAGGCGGGACAGGTCAGCATGGAGACGACCCTCAAGACGCTCCTCGGCCGGCTTCGGGGCCGTCCCGAGTGGCAGAACCCCGACCCGGCGGTGCGCGCGGAGGCGGTGCGGCTTCTGCCCGCCGCCGAGCTCGAGGTGCTCACCGCCCTCGCGCGGGAGGACCCCGACGCGCGCGTGCGCCGCGCGGCGGTGAAGAAGCTGGCCGACCCCGAGGCCCTCTCCACGCTCGCCGAGGGCGACACCGACGCCGCCGTGCGCGAGGAGGCGGCGGCCCGCCTCGTCCACCTCGCCGTCCACGAGCGCGACGCAGAGGCGGGGGCGAGGGCGGTGGCGATGCTCCGGGATCCCCGCCACCTGGCGGCGGTCGCGAAAGCGGCGGTCACGGCTCCTGTGCGCGAGGCGGCGGTCGGCGCCCTCTCCGACCCCCGTGCCCTCGCTTCGGTCGTGCGCGAGGCGGAGGATCCCGCGACGCGCCTCCTCGCCCTCTCCCGCATCGACGACGAGGCGACGATCCTCGCGATCGCGCTCAAGACCGAGCACAAGCCGGTGGCGACGGCGGCGGTGGAGCGGCTGGCGGGCGCCGAGGCGCTGCGCGAGGTCGCGGAGAAGGCGAAGTCGGGCGCCGCCGTCCGGCGGGCGTGGGCCCGGCTCGAGGATGTGGCACCCCCGCCCGTGTCCACCCCGGTGACCGTCACCGCGGGACGCGAGCAGGACGAGCAGGAGCGACGGGCCTACGAGCAGGCGCGGACGGCTCGCGAGCGCGAGGAGGCGGAGCGGGCGCAGGCCTTCGCCGCGCGGGAGCGGGTGTGCGAGTCGGTCGGGGGCGCGGCGGGCGAGGGAATCCCGCACGCGATCGAGGAAGCCGTCGCCTCCTGGGGCGCGCTACCGCCGCTCGGCGGGGCGGATGTGGACGCGCTCGTACGACGCTTCGAGGAGGCGGTGAGGCGAGCCCGCAGCCGCCACGAGGCGCACCTCGCCGGCGCCAGCCGGCAGGCCGAGAAGGAGGCGCTGGTCGGCCGGGCGGAGGAGCTCGCGGCGTCCTCCGACCTCGCCGCCGCCCGTTCGGGCTGGGCTGCCCTCCGGCTGCGTTGCGCGGAGGCCGGCGTCGATGCCGTCCCCGACCTGCGGGCTCGGCTCGAGGCCGCCGGAGCCGCGCTCACCGCGCGCGAGCGGGCGGGGAGGGAGGAGCAGGCCCGCCGAGACCAGGATACCCTCGCTCGGCTCATCGCCCTCGCCGAGCAGGCGGAAGCGCTCGCCCGCGCGGACGAACCCCCGATGCGCGAGGTGGACCACGTGATGCGTGAGCTCCGCGCCGCCCTCGAGCACCCGGGCCACCTCCCCACCCGCCGCGACCGCGAGCAGGTGCGGGCGCGCCTCGAGAGCGGGCGCCGGGAGCTCTACGCGCGGCTGCAGCAGCTCCGCGCGGATGCCGAGTGGATGCGCTGGGCCAACGTCTCCGTGCAGGAGGAGCTGTGCGCGCGCGTGGAGGCGCTCGTCGCGGAGACGGACCTCGAGAAGGCGGATCGCGAGCTCCGCGACCTCGACGCGCGCTGGAAGCAGGCGCGCGAGGCGCCGCGCGACAAGGCGGAGGGGCTCCGGGCTCGCTTTCGTGTCGCCCACGATCTGGTGAAGGCCCGGGTCGACGAGTTCCAGGCCCGGCAGGCGGCCGAACTCGCGGACAACCTCCGGAAGAAGCTGGCCCTGTGCGAGAGGGCGGAGGGTCTCGCCGAGTCCACGGACTGGGTGCGCACCGCGGACGAGCTGCGTCGGCTGCAGACGGAGTGGAAGCAGATCGGCCCCGTGGTTCCCGCCCAGGCCCCGACCGTGTGGCGCCGCTTCCGGCGGCCGGCGGATCGGTTCTTCGCGCGCTGGCACGAGCACCGGGCGGCACGCGTCCGGGAGTGGGCGGAGAACCTCGCGAAGAAGGAGGCCTTGTGCGCGCAGGCGGAGGCGCTCATGGACTCCACGGAATGGGAGTCGACCGTCGCCGAGCTCAAGCGACTCCAAGCGGAGTGGCGGACGATCGGCCCCGTGAAGAAGAGCCGGTCGGAGGCGGTGTGGACGCGATTTCGCCAGGCGTGCGACCGCTTCTTCGACCGCTACAAGAACCGCGATGCGCACGCGCAGCAGGCGGTGCTGGCCGCGCGGGAGGCGATCCTGTCCGAGCTCGAGTCGCTGCTGCCCGCCGAAGGGCGCGACACCGCACCTCCGGAGGATCTCGTCCCGCACCTCCTCGCCGCGCAGACGGCCTGGCGGCAGGCGGGGGAGCTGACGGCGGAGGCGATGGCGACGCTCCACGAGCGCTTCGCCCGCGCCCGCGAACGGCTGGTGGAGGCGTTCCCGGGCGCCTTTGCGGGGACGGAGCTGGACCCGGAGGCGAGCCGGCTTAAGGCGGAGAAGCTCGTCGCCCGCGTCGAAGCGCTTCTTGGCGAGCTGGCACCGGGCGCCTTCTCCGGGGCCGGACCCGCGGAGGACCTGGCCTCGCGGCTGCGCGACGCGCTCGCCGCCAACACGATCGGCGGGCCCGCGGCGGCGGAGGCGCGGTGGCAAGCCGCCAGCGCCGAGGTGGAGGCCGCGCGCACGGCCTGGAGACGGCTTGGCCCCATACCCGGCCCCGCCCACCGCGAGCTCGGGGAGCGTTTCGAGCGAGCGTGCCGCCGCTTCCAGGAGCTGCGGCCCCGCCCGGCGCGGGGCCGCTCCACTGCCGCCGGCCGGCCCCGGGGCTGATCGGCGGCCATCCCGCGGTCCCGGTGGGGACCGGGTAGAGGGGAAGATCTGGCCCATGAGCCCCCGTCGCCGCCCCGCCCCATCGCGACCATCGCCGAGCCGCGACCGCGATGCGCTCGAGCTCGTCGTCCTCGCCCCCGAGCCCGCCGCCGAGACGGCGGCCCTCCTCGCCTCCTTCCGCAGCGCACGGGTGCTCGCACCGTTCCCCCGCCGCGGGGGCGAGGCCGGCCGCCGGTGGCAGCGCATCATCCGCGCACAGGAGCGGATCCTCGCCGTGCTCGACGGGCGGGCGGCGGGGGCCGGGCTGCCCCGCGGCCGCGAGCTGACGGCGCTCGGGCGCGACCTGTTCGAAGCGCTGTTTCCGGACGACGTGCGCCGCCTCTACGACGTCGCCCGCTCCCTCCACCGCGACGGCGCGCTCGACATCGTCTTCACGTCGATGATCGACTGGGTGGCGGACAAGCCGTGGGAGCTCGCATTCGACCCCGTCCGCCGCAGCTTCCTCGCCGCGGCCGAGGCCAATTTCGTCCGCAACGCGTTCACCGCCGTCCCCGCCGAGCTGCCGCCTCCGCGGCGCGGCCGTCTGCGCATCCTCGTCGCCTCCGCCCGGCCCCGCACCGCCGCCCCCGTCTCCGCGCGCGAGGAGCTGGCGCTCATCCGGCGGGGCTTCCGCGAGCTGCGGGAGGCGGGGCTCGCCGAGCTCGACGTGCTGCCGGCGGCGACCCCGGAGGCGCTCCACCGGCGGCTCGTCGACAGAGCGGTGGACGTCCTCCACTTCGTCGGCCACGGCGACTACGACGAGCGCGCGCGCGAGGGGCACCTCCTCCTCGAGGACGGCCGCGGCGGCGAGCGGCCTCTCACCGCCGCCGCGCTGCGACAGATGCTGGGGCGGCGCGGGCTCCGGCTCGTCTTCCTCAACGCCTGCGCCACCGGCCGCGGGGGAAGGGCCGAGTTCAACCGCGGCGTCGCCCCCGCGCTCGTGGCGGCGGGGGTGCCGGCGGTGGTGGCGAACCAGTACTCGGTCCTCGACTCCGCCGCCACCGCCTTCGCCCGGGACTTCTACTGGGCCCTCGCCCGCGGGGCCACGCTCGGCGACGCCGCGCGCGAGGCGAGGATAGCCCTCGGACAGGCTCTCGGGACGGAGGCGATCGACTGGGCGGTGCCCGTCGTCTACGCACGCGACCCGCGGGAGGTGCTGTGCCGTCCGGTCGCCGCCGCCCGGCGTTCCGCCCCGCGACCGCGGGCGGTGGCGCGACGGCGGGCGGGGCTGTGGGACGTCGAGCGATCGGTGGGGGATCTCGAGGCCGTGACACGGGAGCTGAACGCGCAGCAGCGGCGCTTCGCTTTCGAGGTCGTCGAGGCCGGCCTGCCGCTCGCCGCCCTCAAGGGACGCAGGGGGACAGCGCTCGACGCGCGCGCTCTCGGCGAGCACCTCTCCCGGCTGCGGCGACACCTCCGTCTCGACCGCCTCATCGCCCTGACCACGGCCGACGTCGCGGGGCGGGTCGAGGCGCCGCGGGTCGCGATCGTGCGGCTCGGACCGAAGGACGGGAAGCGCGATCGCGCCCTGCGGGGGCGCATCGAGACCGCCCTCCCGGGCGTAGCCTCGGGCGGGGGCAAGATCGGTCTATAGTTCCCTGTCGACCCCGCCCATGGCCTTCCCCGTCTTCTTCGTCTCGCACGGCGCCCCGAGCGTCGCCCTCGAGGAGGACGACTACACGAGGGCGCTCCGGGAGTGGGCGCGTGTGCGGCCGAAGCCGCGCGCGATCGTGATCCTCTCCGCCCATGGGGAGGCGCAGGGCCCCGTGCGCGTCAACTCCGCGCTCCGGCCGTCGCTCATCTACGATTTCTACGGCTTCCCGCCTGCGCTCTACCAGCTCTCCTACCCCGCGCCGGGGGCGCCCGACCTCGCCCACGAGGTGGCGGACGCGCTCGAGGCCGAGGGCCTCGAGCCCGTCCTCGACTCGCTGCGGGGCTGGGATCACGGTGTCTGGGTGCCGCTGCGGCTGCTGTACCCGCGGGCGGACGTCCCCGTGATCGAGCTGTCGCTGCCCGTGCCTCGCACCCCCGATCTCCTTCTCGGCCTCGGCCGCCTGCTCGCGCCGCTTCGTCGGCGGGGCGTCCTCCTGGTCGGAAGCGGTGGGATCGTCCACAACCTGCACCGCGTCCGCATGGGAGACGCCGCGGCCGCCCCCGAGGAGTGGGCGGTGAGCTTCGACTCCTGGATCCGCGATCGTCTCGCCGCCCTGGACATCGACGCCCTGCGGGAGTACGAGACCCATGCGCCCCACGCGGAGCTGGCGGTGCCCACCACCGAGCACTTCGATCCCGTCTTCTTCGTGCTGGGCGCGCGCGAGGGGGGCGACCGTGTCGAGACCGTCTACGAGGGCTTCCGCTTCGGCCCCCTGTCGATGCGCACCTTCGCGCTCGTCTCTAAGTGACAGTCCTGCATCACCGCCGCCCGAAGCGGTTGTGCGCCAGCCAGCGGACGCGCACCTTAACCCCTGCTTCCGCGCCGGCTGTCAGCGCTGGCGCGAGGGAACCCAGGCCGTCGTCCGCCCGCCGATCGTGTGGTGGACGATCCGCTCGCCGTGGGCGGTCCGGGCGGAGGCGTCCCGGCCCCAGCGGTAATGGAAGAGCCACCCCCGCGGGAAGCGCTCGTCCTCGGCCCCCACCCCGACCGCGCGACGGACGATCGCGAGCAGCCGTGCGCGCAGGCGCCCCACCTCCGCCGCCGAGAGCGACGAGGCGGGCCGGCGCGGGTCGAGACGTGCCTGGTAGAGGACCTCGTCCGCGATCCAGTTCCCGACGCCGGCGAAGAGGGACTGGTCGAGCAGCGTGGCCTTGACGGGCGCTCGCCGCCTCTCCAGCCGCGCTCGGAGCCCGCGCACGGGCGGCAGCCCCTCGAGCGGGTCGAAGCCGAGGCCGGCGATCGGGCGCTCGCGCTCGGGGTCTTGCTGCAGGCGGATGCGGCCGAAGCGGCGGGGATCTCCCATCCCGAAGCGCGTCCCGTCCTCCATCGCGAGCTCCACCTTCCAGAACCGCGGGCGCTCGTCGCCGTCGCGGTAGAACTCGAACGAGCCGCTCATGCCGAGATGAAAGAGCGGCCACGGCCGGCGGTCCAGCTCCAGCCAGAGGTGCTTGCCCTTCCGCCGCGCGGCAACGACCGAGCGTGCGCGAAGGGCCTCCGCGAAGCGGCGGGGGCTCGTCCCCGCGTACACGAGGGGATCGGCGACCGTGGCCACGGCCACGATGCGGCGCCCGACGAGGCGGCGCGCGGCGCGCCGACGCGCGGTCTCGACCTCGGGCAGCTCGGGCATGGCTTCGGAGGGGCGACCCCCGCTTGACAGGGGCCGCGGCCGCCTAGAGTATGGCGCACGAGGAGAGCCGTGGCCCTTCCGCGGTACTGCTCGAACTGCGCCGCGCCGCTGCCCGGGCCCCCGCCCGTCACCTGCCCCGCCTGCGACACCAGTCACTGGCTCGACGCCAAGCCCTGCGCGGGGGCCCTCGTCACGCGGGAGGGGCGACTGATGCTCGTGCGCCGTGCGCACGAGCCGTGGAAGGGCAGCTGGGACGTGCCCGGCGGCTTCTGCGGCGCGCGCGAGCACCCCGCGGACGCGGCGATGCGAGAGGTCCGTGAGGAGACGGGACTGCCGGTGCGGGTGACGGGCCTGCTGGGGATGTGGATCGACACTTACGCGCCCGACGGCCCGAACGCGGACAAGGTGACGCTGAACATCTACTTCCACGCGGAGCCGCTCGGCCCCGCGGACGCTCACGCCGACCCCAGCGAGGTCGCGGAGGTCGTCTGGTTCGCCCCCGACGAGCTGCCGGACTCGTTCGCCTTTCCGGGGCACTTGCCGGCGGTGCTCCGCGCCTGGCGCCAGGCGGTGAGGGCGGGGCGGCTCGTCACACCGCTGCTCGACCAGCCCGCCGCGTCCCTCCCGTATCGAGGCGTCTAGGGGCCCGTCCGACCAATTCGGTGTCCGCTCATCCCGAGTTAAGTGCATTCTATTCGCGCCGGTTGCCGCCTTTGCGCCAAACTGGCTGACGACAAGCCAGGGACTCGTGCTCAATCCACAAACACGAACGCGCCCACCACCATGAACACGGCCCAGACAATGAAGGCGATTCCACCGGCACCAAA
>Ga0209342_10001201_pt1 | contig 29194 bp, 38 predicted proteins | sample RifCSP16_2_FD_184023 | JGI IMG/M metagenome (GOLD analysis project Ga0209342, IMG submission 184023) | Soil microbial communities from Rifle, Colorado - Rifle CSP2_sed 16_2 (SPAdes) (version 2) | ecosystem: Environmental > Terrestrial > Deep subsurface > Rock core/Sediment | place: Rifle...
ATCGGCCTCGCGATCGTCCGGGCGCTCGCCGAGGCGATGGGCGGCCGGGCCTGGGCGCAGAGCCCGGGCCTCGGGCACGGGGCGACGTTCATCCTGGAGCTGCCGCGTACCTGATCTCGGCCGAGCGTGATGCGCCGGCGGCCCGGGCCGCCTTCTGCCTTGACCGAATCTTGAGGAACGCTTGCCCGCTCCTCTATCGCAGCCTGATCCCGCCGCGCGACGCTCGTCATCGACCGGTCCCGTCCCGCCGGTCCGGATGAGGAGATTGCCATGATGGCCGGCTGGACCGTCGGGCTCGAGGGATGGCTCTGGATGGGCGCCTGGGCCGTCGTGCTGGTCGCCGTCGTGTGGCTCCTCGTCCGTGAACCGCGCCACTCCGATCGCCCGGATGCGGTCGAGTTGCTTCGCGGACGCCTCGCCCGCGGAGAGATAACCCCCGACGAGTTCGAGCGGGCCCTCCGCCTGCTGGAGCCACGCCGCGACACCTGACAGGAGCCTCGACATGATGACCGGAGGCGTGCTGCGATGACCTCCCAACCGGAGACCCGCGCCCAGCGCCGGGCCGCGATCCTCACCGAGCGACGCGCCGAGCGCGACCGGATCCGTGCCGCCGCCCGGACCGGTCCCGACGGCGCCCGCAAGGTCGTGTTCGGCGGCATCGTCGCCGTGGTCCTCGTCGTCGGCGGCCTGCTCGCCTTCGGCGACTTCCTCGACCGGCCGGGCGCCGCGGCCGGGGCGATCGACGTCCAGAGCTCGATGGCCGGTTTTACCCCGTCCGAGATCCGGGTGAAGGCCGGCACGACGGCGACCCTCGACTGGTGGACCGACGATGCGGCGGTCCACCTCCAGGGTGGCGTCCACACCATGATCGCCCCCGAGCTCGGGCTCAACGAGGCCCTGCCGGCCGAGGGCCGCCGGGCGGTGGTCTGGCAGGTCCCCAACAAGCCGGGTTCCTATGACGTCTACTGCGACACGTGCTGCGGCGGCAAGGACAGCCCGACGATGCACGGCAAGATCGTCATCGAGGCCGCCTGATGGCCACCGGGCCCGCGCCAGCCGGGGGAATTCCCACCTCCCCGGTCGTCTTCGGCTGGCCCCGCCCGGCCGTCGCGCTCGCGACGCTGATCGTCGGCCTGGGGGCGACGGCCTCGGCCTATGTCCTCGCGGTCCCGTTCGACACCGGGGCGTTCGGCGGGCTGACCGTCCCGACGGTCCTCGCCGCCGGCGTTGCCGACGGCTTCAACCCGTGTGCCTTCGCCCTGCTCGTCCTGTTCGCCACGTTCACCCTCACGCTCGTCAACGCGGTGACCGCCGATGGGACGCCTACCCTGGAGGCCCGGCGGCGGCTGCTCGGCGCGGGCTCGCTGTACGTCGGCGCGGTCCTCGTCACGTACTTCATCATCGGCCTCGGGCTGCTGTCATTCCTCGGCTGGCTCGGGCGCGACCACCTGGTCGCCCGCGGTGCCTCGATCCTCGCCCTGCTCATGGCCCTGTGGATGCTCAAGGACGTCTTCCTGCCCGGTGTCGGGCCGTCGATGATCGCCCCGTCGGGCACCCACGGCCGGATGCAGAAGGCGATGGAGCGTGGTGGTCTGTCGGGGATGCTCCTTGCCGGCGTCCTCGTCGGGATCTGCACGGTGCCGTGCTCGGGCGCCATGTACCTCCAGATCACGGCCGTCCTGCACGCCTCGGGTGGCGGGCTGACCGGGCTGGCACTGCTCGCCCTCTACAACATCGCCTTCATCGTGCCGCTCCTCGTCCTCCTGCTCGCGGTGAGCAACCGCCGGGTGCTCGGCCAGCTCGGCCGATGGAACCGGGCGAACTCGCCCTGGATCAAGGCCGGCCTGGCCCTCGCGGTGATCGCGATGAGCTTCGGCCTGCTGGTGTCGATGTGACCGGCAGCGCGCCGACCACGGAGACGATCCGGTTCCCCGTGGCGGGGATGACCTGCGGCTCCTGCGTCAACCGGATCACGAGGGCCCTCCGGAAGCTCGACGGCGTGACCAGGGTCAGCGTCGACCTTCGCCGGGAGACCGCCACCGTCAGTCGCGAGCCCGCGCTGGTGTCGAACGCGGCGCTCGCGGCGGCGGTGGTCGGCGCCGGGTACGAACCCGCCCTCGACGCCGCGATCACGGTCCCGACGGCGACATCGAGAGGGTTCCTGGCACGCTTCTTCGGGGGCTGAGAACGATCGCTCGGGCCCGGGCCCGATAGGCCATCCGTGCCGCACGCGTGCGGCCACTACAGGCCCGTCGTACGATGCCGGCCAGTGAGCAAGGCGTCCCGTCGATCCTCCCGCCCGCGTCCGACCACAGCGAGCGGACGGGCTCGCCCGGACGAGTCCCGCCGTCCGTCGCGTCTGCCCGTCGTGGCAGGCGCCATCGCAGCGCCCGCGGTCGTCATCGTGGCCGTCGCCTCCCGTCCGACGACGATACACTACTGTGTTGTAGTAGATGAACGGGATGGTAGCCTGAGACCATCAGGAAGGTGGATGGCGTGACCCGAACCCCCCAGTACGAAGACGTTCTCGGTCCGCTCGCCGCCGCGATCGTGCGCGAGGTGAACGCCCGCGGCGAGGCGAGCGTTGCGGACGTCCTCGCGAGCCTCCGCCGTACCCAGGGCCGGGATCACGCCTACACGACGATCATGACCGTGATGGCCCGCCTGCACGAGAGGGGCGTCCTGGTGCGTGAGCGACGCGGCCGGCAGTACGTCTATCGGCCCGCGGCACCGGAGACCGAGCTCGTGGATCGACTGAGCGGACTGGCCGTCGACCGCGTCGTCGAGCGCTATGGCTCGGCGGCCCTCCGCCACTTTGCGATCAGGCTCGCGGACCTCGATCCCGAGACGCGACGGCGGCTGACGGCGCTGGCGGACGAGCCAGAATGACGCGCCGGAGGGCTGTCGGCCTGCTGGCCGTCGCCGTCGGGCCGGTGGGATGGTGCATCGCGATCGGGGCCATCGCCGGCGGCGACCCGATGCTCGCGCTCGAGGTGGGCGGCCTTGCACTCGCCACCCTGTGGGCCGCGCTCGTCGCGCGGAAGCTCCTCGCCTCGCGACGGTTGTCGCTCGCGCTGGAGATCAACGCCCGCGAAGCCTCGCTGTTCGGCGTGCCGCTGCGAATCACGCCCGTGCTCGGCACGGACGCCATCGTCGTCGGTTCGATCCGGCCGCGGATCTATGTCGGGTCCGGGCTGCTCACCAGCCTTTCGAACGACGAGCTGCGGGCGGTGGTGCTGCACGAGGATCACCACCGTCGCACACGCGCCCCGATTCGGGCCGCCGCGCTGGGCGCGTGGCTTCGCCTCCTCGGTCGTTCGGAATGGGTTCGCGCCGCCCTTGTTGGCCGCCTGACCGATCTCGAGACGCTCGCCGACGCGGACGCCATTCGACGGGGATCGAGCCCTCGCGCGCTGGCCAGGGCGCTCCTCAAGGGCGATCCGAGCCTCCACGCGGTCTCGTTTGCGTACGCCGCCGAACGGCGGGTCGAGCAACTCCTCGATCGAGCGAGGGGTGCGCCCGTCGCCGCGGCCGATCGGCTGCCCTACGAGTGGCTGCCGGTGGCCCTCCTCGTGGTCGCGACGGTCGGCTGCCACGCCGGCCTGTAGCGGCCGGCCGTGTCCTCACGACGCGGGGAACGATGTATCGGCGCGGGGCCACCGCGGCGGACCTCCGTGCCGTTCTCAGTCGGCTCTAAGGTCCATCTCAGATTCGGTCACGATCCTCAGCTGTCGATGGACACAGGACCGCGATGAGCGAACCCACCCGCATCCTCGTCGTCGACGACGATCCGAAGATCCGGACGGTCGTTCGTCGAGGCCTGGCCTACGAGGGCTACCGTGTCGTGGAGGCAGCCTCGGGCGAGGAGGGTCTCGAAAAGGCGCGCGAGCACCTGCCGGATCTCGTCGTCCTCGACGTCATGATGCCCGGCATCGACGGCCTCGAGGTCACCCGGCGGCTGCGCTCGTCCGGTGACGAGATCGCAATCCTCATGCTCACCGCCCGCGACGAGGTGAAGGATCGCGTCGCGGGGCTCGAGACCGGGGCGGACGACTATCTCGTGAAGCCGTTCAGCTTCGAGGAGCTGCTGGCCCGCATCCATGCGCTGTTGCGGCGCAAGACCGCGCCGTCCGGCGAGCTCCTCCGCTTCGCCGACCTCGAGCTCGACGTCGACGCGCGGGAAGCCCGCCGCGGCGGCCGCACGATCGAGCTGACGACCACGGAGTTCAACCTGCTGCTCCTGTTCATGCGCCACCCTCGCAAGGTCCTCACCCGCGACGTGATCATGGAGCACGTCTGGGCCTACGATTTCGAAGGTGAATCGAACGTCCTCGAGGTGTACGTGCGCTACCTTCGAAGCAAGCTGGAAGGCGATGGCGAGCCCCGGCTCATCCACACGGTTCGCGGCGCGGGCTACGTCCTGAAAGAGTGAGGCCGTCCGCCGCGCGCCTGTCGATCCGGACCCGGCTTGCCCTCATCTACACCGGGCTCCTGGCCAGCGGGCTCATCGCCTTCGGCGCAGGCACATTCGTCGTCCTGCGAGCGGAGCTCCTGCGGTCGTTCGATGCGAGTCTGGTCGCCAACGCGGAGCACGCGGCCGGGGCGTTCGCCCAGGACGTCGACACCGCCGGCCGGCTTCGCCCGTCGGAGCGGCTCCTGGAGCAGCTTGCGTCGACCGGCGGTCGCGTCATCGTCGTCGACGAGCGTCGCGGCGTGGTCGCCGACTCCGCGCCATCCGGCACGCCGGCCCCACCACTTCGACCCGCGGACTTCGATGACGCGGACACGGACGCACACATCGTCCACGAGTTCATGTCGGCCGAGGGCGATCGCCGACGCTTCACCGTGCAGGCCATCGTCCTGCCCACCGGGCAACATGTCGGTTACGTGATCTGGGCTGACTCCACCCGCCCCCTCGACGGTGTCCTCCAGGTCGTTGGTACGGCCCTCGCACTCGGCGGCCTTCTCGTCGTGGGCGGGGCCCTCCTTGGCGGGTTCGTCCTCGCGCGACGGGCGCTCGCGCCCGTGGCCGACGTCACGGAGACGGCCCGCGCAATCTCGTTGTCGGGCGACTTTGCGGCGCGCGTGGAGGGCGGCCGACGGGGCGACGAAGTCGGCGAGCTGGCTGTCGCCTTCAACGAGATGCTTGAGGCGCTCGAGCAGAATCACCACGCCCTCCAGAGCTTCCTGGGTGATGCCTCGCACCAGCTGCGAACCCCGCTCACGACCATTCGGGCGAACCTCGACCTGGCGGAGCGCGCGGGCCTGCCGGCGGCCGAGCGCGAGGCGATCCTCGCCGACGCGCGCGACGAGGCCGAGCGGATGGGCCGGCTCATCGGCGACCTGCTCTCGCTTGCCCGGGCGGAATCCGGGGCTAGGCTCGAGTTTGCCCCGGTCGAGCTCGACGCGCTGCTCGTGGAGTCCGTCCGTCGTGAGCGCCAGGCCGCGCCCCACGTCCGGATGAGCGTCGAGTCGGTTGAGCCGGCCGTCGTCGAGGGCGATCGCGATCGGCTGCGGGAGCTGTTCGGCATCCTGCTCGACAACGCCGCTCGGTACACGCCCCCTGGGGGCAGGGTCGCCGCGGCGCTCGAGGTCCACGACGGCCGGGCCGTCGCTCGGGTCACGGACACCGGCATCGGCCTCGACGAGACCGACCGAGCGCGGCTGTTCGAGCGCCTCTATCGAGGCTCGCGGGCGCGAGCGATGCGGCCGTCCGGCACCGGGCTCGGCCTCGCGATCGCCCGCTGGATCGTCGATTCGCACGCGGGGACGATCGAGCTCGCAGACCGCAAGGGTGGCGGCACCGTCGCCACGGTGAAGCTCCCGGTTCGAGCGTCATGACGGCGCCGCGCATCCTAGTCGTCGATGACGAGGTCCCGATGGTCGAACTCGTCCGCGAATACCTTGCCGCCGAGGGCATGGACGTCGCGGTCGCAGGGGACGGACCAGCCGCCGTCGACGCGGTTCGCGACCGTCGGCCGGACGTCGTCATCCTCGACGTGATGCTGCCGGGCCTCGACGGCTTCGAGGTCCTCCGTCGGGTCCGCACGTTCTCCGACGCCTACGTGATCATGCTCACGGCCCGGGCCGAGGAGATCGACCGGATCATCGGTCTCTCGGTCGGCGCCGACGACTACCTCGTCAAGCCGTTCTCGCCGCGCGAGCTCGTCGCCCGGGTGAAGGCGCTCCTGCGGCGGCCGCGAGCGGATCGGGGACAGGCCACGGGCCGCCTCGAGCTCGGGGAGCTCGTCATCGATCAGCCGACCAGGATCGTCACCGTCCGCGGCAGCCCGGTCGGGCTCACGGTGATCGAGTTCGACCTGCTGCTCACCCTGGCCCAGGATCCGGGTGTGGTCTTCAGCCGCCAGCGGCTGCTCGATCGCGCCTGGGGGATGGACTACGTCGGCGACGAGCACGTCGTCGACGTCCACCTCGGCAACCTTCGCCGCAAGCTCGGCGACGACGCCACCCGACCAACGTTCATCGAGACCGTCCGCGGCGCCGGCTATCGGTTCCGCCCCAGGGGGGCGGGCCGATGAGACCGGCCCGGCGCCTGTGGCGACGGTTGCTGCTGTCCCACCTCGTGGTGGTCGCCATCGGCAGCGCGACGCTGTTCGTTTCGGTCGGGCTCGTCGCCCCGGCTGCCTTCGAGTCGGCGATGGGGCACGTGATGGGCGGCATCGACGGGATGACCGGGATGATGAGCGCCCTCGTCCGGGAGGCCTTCCAGGAGGCCGTCCAGACCTCGCTCGTCCTCGCGATCGCCGTCGCGGCGGCCGCCGCGATCGTGGTGAGCATCGCGCTGTCGTCTCGCCTGTCAGGACCGATCGGCAGGCTGGCCCAGGCCAGCCGCCGGATCGCGTCCGGGAGGTATTCCGAGCGCGTCGCGGTCACGTCGAAGGACGAGATCGGGGAGCTTGCCCAATCGTTCAACACCATGGCGGCCTCGCTCGAGTCGACCGAACGGCGTCGCCTGCAGCTGGTTGGCGACGTGGCGCACGAGCTGCGGACCCCGCTGGCGACGCTCGACGGCTACCTCGAGGGGCTCGAGGACGGGCTCATCAAGCCGACGGACCCGACGTGGAAGCTCCTCCGAGGCGAGACCGCTCGGCTGTCGCGCCTCGTCAACGACCTCCAGGACCTGTGGCGGGCAGAGGCAGGGCAGCTGGTGCTGAGGATCGAGCCGGTCGCTGTCACGGCCCTGGCCTCGGAGACCATCGAGCGGTATGCCGCACCCGCGGCGGAGCGAGGGATCGGGCTCCGCCTGGAGGGAGACAGCGGCCTCCCAACCGTCAATGCCGACCGTGATCGGCTCGTCCAGGTCCTCGACAACCTGTTGAGCAACGCGATCCGCTACACCGCCGACGGTACGACGGTCACCGTCCGCCTGCGCGCCGCGCCCGACGAGGTCGTCCTGTCGGTGGTGGACCGGGGGCCCGGGCTCACGGCCGCGCAGCGCGAGCGAGTGTTCGAGCGCTTCTACCGGGCCGACCCGTCACGCTCGCGCGCCCTCGGCGGCTCCGGGATCGGCCTCGCGATCGCGAGGGCGCTCGTCGAGCTCATGGGTGGACGGATCTGGGCGGAGAGTGAAGGGCCGGGCGCCGGAGCCACGTTCAACGTGGCCCTGGTGCGCACAGCGGGCTGAGAGGCTCAGGCCAGGATCGGCAAGTCCCGTGGGATCCAGCGATCAGGGTCGTCGCGGAACGTGTCGGCGCCGGTGCGCTCGCAGAAGTAGTAGGTCCGGTCGTCGTGCTCGACGGCAACGGCTGCCTCGGGGTTGACCGGCATCCCGCACACGGGATCGGTCGCGCTGGTCGATGTCATGGTCGTCTCTCCTCGATCTGGTGTAGCGAAGCACCGATCGAGGGTGCCGGGTCGTCATGAGAGCCAGGTGAGCGGGGGCTGGGAAGTTGGTGAAGCCCACGTCGCCCGCCGCGCGGCGTCTTCATCGGATCTTGAAGAAGGCGGGCATGGCCGCTTGAGCCGCCCGCTCGATCATCCGGAGTGTCGGAGCCGACCCTGGCTCCGAGACAACGGAGATGAAGGACATGATGACCGGTATCGGGTGGGGGATGGGCCTCGGTGGATACCTCTGGATGATCCTCGCGGTGATCCTGGTCGTGGCGGTGCTGTGGATCCTGGTTGCGGCGATCGCCGGTCGGGATCGGCCCGCTGCCGAGGACACGGCACAGATCCTCAGGTCCCGCTTCGCGCGGGGCGAGATCAGTCAAGCGGAATACGAGCAGGCCCGACGCCTGCTCGGGATCTAGCCAGACAGGCTCGAAGGAGATGAACGATGGCATCGAAGCGTATCGGGATCCTTGCCGGCGGCGCCCTGGCCGGCGCGCTCCTGCTCGGGACCGCCGGGCTGGCGCTGGCCCAGGATCCGACGCCCCCGATGGGCGGCGGCTCGGGCATGATGGGCGGCGGCTCGGGCATGATGGGCAGCGGCTCGGGCATGATGGGCAGCGGCTCGGGCATGGACCCCGGAAACATGACGGCCGACCAGCTGGAGCAGATGGGCAAGCTCCACGACCAGATGGTCGAGAGCGGAACATGTGATCCGGCGCAGATGCAGCAGCTTCACGACCAGATCCAGTCGAGCAACTGAACCGCCTTCACGCCAGCGCCGACCGGGAGCCGGTCGGCGTCTTGGCGTCGTCCGTAGGCGCTCAGTGGCCAGGCGATGTCCCCGGATTTGCTCAGTCCGACCTCCCGCCCGAATCCTCATCGCAAATTCACCCGGCTCTCAGCCGGTCGGGGCATCGTCGCGGCCATGAACGGACGACGCGCGCTTGCCGGTCTTCTCGCCGCCGCGATCCTGCTGCTGGCAGCCTGCTCGTCGTCGACGGCGGCAGCTCCCGGACCTGCCAGTTCATCGCCCAGCCCGGAAGATCCGATGACCCGGACGAGCGACGGAGGCCAGGTGACCGCGGTGGTCGACTGGGCCGGCCCGGCCGGCGGTGCGGTCTTCGACGTCACCCTCGACACCCACTCGGTCGATCTCGACGCGCTCGACCTGTCCGATGCGATCCTGCGCAACGACCGGGGCGAGACGATGTCTGCGCAGCGGTGGGCGGCGCCCAAGGGCGGCCACCATCGCCAGGGAGCCCTGGCGTTCGACGGCGATCCCGCAACGTTCCTTGCCGGGGCCAGGTGGGTCGAGCTGGTGCTCCCGGACGTCGGTGACCTGCCCGAGCGAACACTGCGCTGGGACCTCGGCTCATGACCGCCATCGCCCGCTCGCTGCGGCCAGCCCTGCCGATCGGGGCGCGATCGATCGCCATCGGCCTTGCCGGGGCTGCCGCCCTGCTCGGTGCGTATCTCGGCATCATCAGCCTGGCCCAGGGTGTTGAGCATGCCGTCGCGCAGCTCGCTTCGGACGCCCCGTTCGTGGGTCTCATCGCGGCCGGTTTCGCGGCCCAGATCGCCCTGTTTGCCGAGCTTCGCGCCGTCGACCGCCACCATCGGACGGCGGCCGCTATCACCGCCGCGGGCACCGGGACGAGCGCCGCCGCGATGCTCGCCTGCTGCGCCCACCACCTGGTCGACCTGCTTCCGCTGCTCGGGCTGTCGGCAGCCGCGGTGTTCCTCAACGCCTGGAGGACGCCGCTCTTCATCGTCGGGATCGGGGTGAACGTCATCGGGATCATCGTCGTCGCCCGTCAGCTCCAGCGAGCCCGTCGGGCGTGCGCGGTCGTTGAAGGGGCGTCCGCCCTCACGGGCCTCGCGACCGGCTGACGCCGAGGGTTCGATCCAGGCCGAGCGTCTCTTAGCCCTGGCTCAGGTGTCTCTCAGACCCGGGCCCGATCGTTTGCGTCCTCCCAGCCTGGCCGCCTCATCGACGGCCGGCGCGCTCTCGAGGAGGACGCCGTCGTGGACGGAATCGATCGAGCCTCGCGGTCCAGGGTCGCCCTCGCCGGCGACGTCCGGAGCCGGGCCCTGGCGATCTGGCCCGGGCTCGACCGCAGGAAGCTGACCCGAACGTGCGGCGATCCGGAGCGAGTGGCCCGTCTCGTAGGGCGTCGGACCGCCCTTCCGCGAGAGGCGATCCTCGGCATTCTCGGCGTTGGCGATCCGGCAATCGAGTAGGCAGGAGCGTTGCTCCGAAGGCCGCGGGTAATGCGGCCTGCTCCCGAACACGATTTGCCCAGCTGGCCGACTCCGAAACCCGGCAGGAAGTCTCAGGCCACCCTCACCTTCGGCTCAGGGTGCTGCCGCACGCTCGTCCGGTGGATATCAGGCGCAAGCTCCAGATCTCCGTGTACGACCTCGGCTGCGGCGGGGCCGGGGCAGGAACCCTCGAGCGCGAGCTCGCGACCATAAACGGCGTGCTCTGCGTCTTCGTGAACCCGGCCACCGAAACCGCATACATCGACTACGACGAGGCCGAGACCGATCCGTGGACGCTCGTGCGGGCGGTCGAGCGAGCCGGCTATCGCGCCGGCCGGCCCGTCGAGGCGTGAGCCGTGCTGCTCGCCCGCCGCAACCTCTTCCGTGACCGCACCCGGTTCTTCCTCAGCGTCCTCGGCGTCGCCGTCTCGGTCGGGCTGATCCTCCTGCTCTCGGGGTACCGCGCGGGCGTGTACCGCCAGGCGTCGGCCTATCTCGACAACACGCCGGGTAGCGTCGTCGTCGCGGAGCAGGGGATCCGGGACTTTCTCGGTACGAGCTCGGTCCTGCCGCCCGGCGCGCTCGAGGCCGTCTGGTCGACCGCCGGCGTCGAGCGGGTGATCCCGGTCGTCTCGTCCTTCGTGATCTTCGAGCGCCATGAACGGAAGGACGGGTTCTTCCTCATCGGCTACGACCCGGCGGTGGGCGGTGGGCCGTGGAAGCTCGTCGAGGGCCGCGAGCCGGCCGCCGACGACGAGCTCGTCATCGACCGGACGACCGCTCGCCAGCACGTCATCGCGATCGGTGACCAGGTCGCGCTGCTCGACCGTGAGGCGACGGTCGTGGGGCTGTCCGACGAGACGACGTTCTGGGCGGGCTCGATCGCGTTTGCCCGGATCGCGACCCTCGAATCGCTGCTCCGGGCACCCGGCCTGCGGAGCTTCCTTCTCGTCACGCCGTCCGCGGGCCTCGCGCCGGAGGCCCTCCGCGATCGGCTCGTCGTGTCGGGAACCGAGGTGCTCCTCAAGGGCGACGTCGTCGCCAACGACGCCGGGCTCATGGCCCGGGTTTACGACGCCCCGATCGGCTTGATGGTCGCGATCGCCTTCGTCATCGGGGTGCTCGTCGTCGGGCTCGTCATCTACACCGCGACGATCGAGCGGCGCCGCGAGTTCGGCGCGGTGAAGGCGATCGGGGCGCGCAACCGGATCCTGTACCGGGTCGTGACGACCCAGGCTGTCATCGCCGCCGTCGTCGGGGCGATCGCCGGGATCGGGCTCGCCTACGGCGCCGGCGTGGCCCTGATGTCGTGGCGCCCGCAGTTCCTCGTTGCGATCGAACCAGCCGCCGTCGCCGTGGTGCTCGTGAGCAGCCTCCTGATGGCTCTCCTGGCGGCGTTGATTCCCGCGCGGTCGGTGGCACGGCTCGAGCCCGCCGAAGTCTTCCGGGGATGAGCACCACCCTGCTCCTCGCCCGCCGAAACATGGCGCGGAACCGCGTCCGCCTCCTCGCGTCGGTCGGAGGCGTCGCCCTTGCGCTCTCGCTCACCCTCGCCCTCGACGCGATCTACGCCGGCGTCGCCAACCAGCTCACGACCTACATCGAGCGGGCCGGGGCCGACGTCTGGGTCGCCCAGCAGGGCGTTCGCAACCTCCACATGGTCGCGTCGTCGCTGCCCGAGACCGTCGTCGACGCGGTGGGTCTCGTCGATGGGGTCGCCGCCGTCACGCCCATCATCGAGGCCACCGACACGATCAGCGCCGGCGATGTGCGGGCCGTGGCCTACGTCATCGGACTGCCCGTGGGTGGCTCGATGGGCGATCCCTGGGATATCGTCGAGGGCTCCGCCCAGGTCGGACCCGGCGAGATCATCGTGGACCGAGGCTTCGCAGCCGAGGCCGGCGTGAGGGTCGGCGACATGGTGGGTGTCCTCGGTGGCGAAGCCCGGATCGTGGGCCTGTCGAAGGGGATGGCCAGCCTCATCAACTCCGTGGCCTTCGTCTCGTTCGACGATTTCCGGGCGATGCGGGGCGGCGCCCCGGTCATCAGCTTCGTCCTCGTCCGGGTGGCCCCCGGTGCCTCGCCCGAGGCCGTGGCCACCGCCATCGAGCGACTCGTGCCCGGGGTGACGGCGCAGTCGCGAACCGACTTCGTCGCCCAGGAGCGACGGATCGTGACCGACATGAGCGCCGACGTCATCTCGATCATGAGCGCCGTCGGCTTCGTCGTGGCGCTGGCGGTGGTCGCGCTCACCGTCTATGTTGCGACCCTCGCCCGGCGACGGGAGTTCGGCGTCCTCAAGGCGCTCGGCGCGCGCAACCGGACGCTCTACCGCGTCGTCCTTGTCCAGGCCACGCTGAGCGTCGCGGTCGGGTTCGTGATCGGCCTTGCCTTCACCACCGGGCTTGCGCTCGTCCTGGGCCGAACCGATCTCAACCTCGAGCTTGCCATCACCTCGGCGTCGCTCGTGAAGGTCGGGCTGTTCGCGGCGATCATCGCCGGCCTCGCCGCGATCCTGCCGATCCGCCAGGTCGCCCGTGTCGACCCGGCCGTCGTCTTCCGGAGAAGAGCTCCCGCATGACCGCACTCACCCTCGACGTTCGCGACGTCACGAAACGCTTCGGCGATGGCGAGACCGGGGTCTTCGCCGTGCGCGGCGTCAGCCTGGCCGTCGAGCCGGGCGAGGTCGTCCTGATCATGGGCCCGTCGGGCTCGGGCAAGACGACCCTGCTCTCGATGATGGGCGCCCTGCTGAAGCCGACCGCGGGCTCGATCCACCTCGACGGATCGGAGATCAGCGCCCTGTCCGAGGGGCGCCTGCCGGACATCCGGCTCCGCCAGTTCGGCTTCATCTTCCAGGACTTCAACCTTCTGTCAGCCCTGTCGGTCCTCGAGAACGTCGCGATCGTCGCCGAGCTGGCCGGCCTCAACGGCCGCGCGGCCCGCGACAAGGCGACGGCGCTCCTGAGAGGGCTCGGACTCGCCGAGCGGCTCGACTTCCTGCCCGAGAAGCTGTCGGGCGGGGAGAAGCAGCGGGTCGCCATCGCCCGGGCGCTGATCAACGACCCGACGCTCATCCTGGCGGACGAGCCGACGGCCAACCTCGACTCGAAGATCGGCCACGAGATCATGCGGCTCCTGCGGACGATCGCGAAGGACCAGGGCCGGAGCGTCGTCATCGTCAGCCACGACCAGCGCATCCGCGACATCGCGGACCGGGTCCTGTGGCTCGAGGACGGCGCCTTCAAGGACATTGTCACGATGGCGACCGATCCCGTGTGCGGGATGGCCGTCGAGCGCGAGCGCGCCGTCAGCGCGGTGCGGGACGGCGAGACGTTCTTCTTCTGCTCGCGCGGCTGCCGCGAGGAGTACCTGGGCGGCCTGCGCAGCGGCAGCGCCAGGATTGGCCGCGGGCTGGCTGGCTGGTCCCGATTGCCCGCCGTTGTGTTGCGAAGCGCCCAGGCGCGGATGACGACCTCGACCGATTCCGCATCACGGTCGCGATCACGTTTGGGGCGGTTCAGGAATTCCTAAGACCCTGCTCATCTGGCTTTCAGGCCGCCGCGGTCAACTCGACCCTGCGGGCCCCGCCCTCCGGGTGGGACCACGAACGCAAGGAGCGCTGCCATGGCAGCCGGCGCGGCCGCGATCCAGGGGGGACGCTGGCGCAGGGTGTGGGAGGCGATCGACGAGCGGCTCGGGCTGAGCGGGCTCGCCTATCCGGTCCCGACCCACGCCAACGGCATCGGCTACATCCTCGGCGGGATCACCTTCTTCGGCGTTCTCGTCCTCGCCGGCACCGGAATCTGGCTCGCCCAGTTCTACCACCCGACGCCGGGCACGGCCCGCGAAAGCGTGGTCTACATCATGAACGTGGCGCCCCTTGGCGACATCGTCCGGGGCGTGCACTTCTGGGTCTCCAACATCGTCATGGCGACCGTGCTCCTGCACCTCGGCCGAGTCTTCGTCACGGGCTCGTACAAGCGGCCGCGCGAGGGGAACTGGCTGATCGGCCTGGGCCTGCTGGGCGTGACCCTGGGCCTGATCTTCACCGGCACCGTCCTGAAGTGGGATCAGGAGGGCTACGAAGCGCTGGGCCACAACATCGAGGCAGGGAACCTCCTCGGCTCATTCGGCTTCTGGTTCTCGCCCGAGTTCGAGACCAGCCTGCCGATCCTCGGTCGGCTGTATGTCGCCCACATCGCGATCCTGCCGGCGATCGGCGTGCTGCTCCTGGCCGTCCACTTCCTGCTCGTCAAGCGCCACGGCATCTCGTCCCGACCCGCCCAGGCCGACCTGGCGGTCGACGGCGGTCCGGCACCCGCCAGGGGCGGCTCGACGTTCACCGCTCACCTCGCACGGATGGCCGGCTTCGGCCTGATCATGCTGGCTGCGGCCACGGTCCTGTCCCTGGTCGCGCCGGCCGGCCTCGGCGATCGGCCGATCCCCGGGACCGAGACCACGAAGCCGCCGTGGATGTTCCTGCCGTTCTACCCGTTCGAGGACTGGTTCGGGCTGCCCGCCCTGCTGTGGATCCCGGCGATCCTGTTCGGCGCCCTCGCACTCGTCCCATTCGTCGACCGCAACCCGTATCGATCGCCGCGCCGGCGCCGGCTGTTCATCGCGATCGGTGCAGCCGTCGCGATCGCCGCCGTCATCCTCGTCGCGTACGCCTTCGCCACGGTGCCCCAGGCGCACGTCCAGGAGGCGGTGTGATGTCCGCCGTCCTGTTCCGACTCGGCCTGCTCGCCGTCGGCATGAGCGTCGTCGAGATCGGTCTCGGGGGCGCGCTCGGGCATGGCTACCCACTTGGCTGGGGGCTCGTGTTCCTCGTCGGCCTCCCCCTGATCGTCGCCGGTTCGGCCGGCTTCATGGTCCCCCTTCTTGACGGGCCGAACCGGAAAGGGTCGTCCGATGCATAGATCGTTCCTCGTCGCAATGGCGCTCGGGCTGCTGCTGTCCCTCGGTGCCGGCCTGGCCGCGCAGGCCCATGAAGGGAGCGGCGAGGAGACACTCGATGTCGAGCCCTCGTCGGTCACGGCGGGCGACACCGTCGTTCTCGCCGGCAGCGGCCTGGAGCCGGACGACCTTCGCGTCCTCGTCCTCGTGGGCCAGGACCTGACCGTGGAGTTCGGCACCGTCATGACTGACGCCGACGGGATGTTCTCGAATGAGCTGACGATCCCCGATCACCTGCCGTCGGGCAACTACGAGCTCCAGGCGATCGGTGACGAAACGCTCAAGGTCCCGCTCGCGATCACCGCCGCGGCGGGAGCGCGCGAGACGACGCCAGTTTCAGACGCCGCGAGCGAGGCGGTCGTCGCGCGCCAGCGCTCGCCGCTCGAGCTCGGCGCGATCCTGGCGCTGGTCACCGCGGCCGCGATCGCGGGCGCCTGGCTCGTGTGGCGGGCCGAACGCTTCAGGGACGCGCCGATGGCCTGAGCCGGCCGTCAGGCCGACTGCAGCGCCGACAGGGCCGCCACCACGGCGACCACGACACCCGCGGCGACCGCCGTTATCGGCAGGGTCCGGTACGATTTTCGCCGTTCCGCCCGCAGCCGGAGCAGCAGCTGGCGGATGACCGCGTAGGCGGCGAACGCGACCACGAACACGCCGCCGTCGAGCGGCACGGCTGCGGCGAGGACCAGGGCGAGGCTCACGATCCCGATCACGAGGCCGGCCCCGGATTCGATGAGCTGCGCTGGGATGCGGCGGGCGCCAACGCGGCGGTCGGACGACCAGATGCCCCAGCGTGAAGCCGTGCACTGCCCCGCACAGCACCCGGTCACGAAGCAGCCGACCCGCCCGAGCGCCACCGCGAAGAAGATCCCCGGGGCCGTCGCGTCCAGGACGACACCGACGGGGAGGTCCCAGGCATACAACAGGGCGGCGGCCACGAGGGGCGCCACGACGAGAAACCCATCGACGGCCCAGCCGCCCCTGATCAGCGATTCGCCGGGGTGGAGAACGGCGTACCAGGCCTTCGCCCCGACCAGCCCGGCCAGGAGCGCAATGACGGAGGCGGCCAGGGGCTGGCCGACGTCCATGTCGCGCCCGGCGAGGACAAAGGCCTGAAGCCCGAGGGCGGCGACGAAGCCCACGATCGCGAGGGCGGTGTAGATCCCGGGCAGCACCGCCGGCTGCATGGCCATGGGCGCCAGGAGCGCCCACCGCGTCCGGACCGGAGCGACTTCCCGCGTGGCGATCGCCCATCGACGCCACGACCAGCTGGCGGGGTGCGCCGACCGGATGCCACCGGGCCTCGACCGGAACGCCGGCCTGCCTCCCGCGCCGCCGCCCGAGACGTGAACCACGTCCGCGTCGACATCCCATTCGCCAGGCTGCAGGCCGTAGACCCACGTCGTGATCGAGACGGGCCCGGTGCCCGGAACGATCCCGTCCACGATCTCGTCCTTGGTGAACGAATCGGCCGCCTTCGGGCTGCCGAGGACGCCGACGCGACGCCCGCTGAATCGGACCGTCGCCGAGTAGGGATCGCCCGAGGGTCCGGCGTCGAACCACCACGTCGCGACGAGCGCCTCTGGTTCGACCGCCTTCCCGGTCCCGGCCGTCTCTCGCCCCGCTCTCGTGGCAGCGCCGAGCGCCATCGTCGTCGCGCGGGCGAACGCGCCTCCGACCTGTCTGCTGCGCGGCTTGTTGCTCCTTGCGCCTCTGCGCCGAGCCATCAGCGTTCCGCCATCCGGATCGAAACGGCTGGCATTCCGTCGAGCAAAGAGAACCTCAGCGCATTTGGATGGTGACTACTACAGCCCAATAGTACACACGTCTCGCGGTGCGACACCCTGGACCCGGGTCGGTCGAGGCCGCGACCGATCCGGCTTTCTCAGTCGCCACTCAGTCGCGTCTCACGCCCGGCTCAGTCGCGAATCGCAGGCTCCCCGAACGCATGGGAGGTCGGTCGGGATGAAGCGGATCGGCTGCCTTGGGCTGGCGGTCGTGATGGTCGTAGCCTTCGCGGTCCTCGTCCGGGCGGCGCGCGACTTCCGAGGCGAGGGGGACGAGTTCGCGGGCCGGATCGTTCTCGAGGACATGCGCTTCGCACCGAACCGGATCGAGGCAGAGGTCGGAGTGCCGCTGAGGGTTCAGTTGACCAACCGGGGAACCGAGCGCCACGACCTGAGCTTCCAGTCGCTCCACATGCCGGGCCTCGAGGGCGTCGAGGCGATCCTGGAGCCCGGCGAGTCGCGGACGATCACCCTCACCTTCGACGAGCCCGGTACGCACACCTTCGTCTGCAGCGTGCCCGGCCACGCCGCTGCCGGCATGACCGGTGCGGCCTTTGTCTCGGGGTAAGGGCGAGGGTATCCGTCGTTCCCGGCCCGCCGCCAGGGTCGCGAACCCGGACTCGATCCACTGGCACGAAGCTCCCGCCCGGCCCCGGCTTGGCCGGGGCCGGGCGAAAGTGGAGGCGGGGCGGGATCGCGGAACGGCCCGCCCGGAGAGAGGTCAGGAGGGGCGCCGCCCGGCCCAGATGAGGCCGCCACCGAGGACCACGAAGGTCGCGCCGAGGGCTGCCGCGAGGGCCGCGATCCCGAAGCCCACCTGGAGGACCGAGGCGGTGACGCTGCCGACGCCGAGCTCAGCAATGAGGGCGTGAGCGGTGCCGGTCCAGGCCTGCTCGCGGGCCTTGCCCTCGATCGGGTTGGTGCGGTCGAACTCGCTCCAGTAGCGTCCATCCACGGCGAACTCGTACTCGCCCGGCATGAAGTGCTGGTCCTTGTAATCGGTGTGGTCGGCGACGGCGACCGTCTGCGTGCTGTTGAGCGTGTGGAAGGCGATCGCGGCCATCTGGTACATGTACTCGGTGGCCGTGTCCACGAGCGGGTCGTTGGGGTCGAAGTCGGAGGCCACGATCGTGTAGCCCCAGTCCTCGGTCAGCAGGCGGAGGATCGCCTCGGCGCCGGCGGTCTCGCCCCGATCCGTCAGCTGCCCCTGATCGTTGTAGTTGAGCTTGACGTTCTGGGCGCCGCTGAAGGCCTGGAGGGAGGTCGCTCCCTCCTCGGCCTTCACGTACGTGTAGCCGGCAACACCCATGAACAGGAAACCGGCAACCATCATCGCGACACCGATGATCTTGAAGCGGGTGGACATCTCGGGTCTTCCTTTCCTCACGCCCGCTGGCCGGGAGCCTGGGCCCGACGACCAGTTCGCGTACCTCGGGCTCGGCCTGCGCTGCTCGGTCCATGGTTTCGTCCGCGCGCAGTGAGCGCATCCGGCCAACCCGCGGTCCCTTCTGCGGGAATCCGCAGGCGCGATGCGGACTGCCCGGAGCCGCCGACCTGTCCACCGCTGGTACAGTCGCCGCATAGGGAGGTTCGGATGCGAACGGTGCGCGTCCTGCTCGCCGAGGACCACGCCGTCGTCCGCGAGGGGACCCGACAGATCGTCGAGGCCGACCCAGCGATCGAGGTGGTCGGCGAGGCCGCGGATGGCGCCGAGGTCGTGGCGCTCGCTGCGCGGCTCCGCCCGGACGTCGTGCTCCTCGACCTCCATATGCCGGTGCTCAACGGGATCGAAGCGACGCGGCGGATCGTCGAGGACGCCGCCGATGCCCGGATCCTGATCCTCAGCGCGTACGACGACGAGGACTACGTGGCGGCAGCCCTCGACGCCGGCGCCAGCGGCTACCTGCTCAAGTCGGCCCACGGCCACGAGGTCGTGGCCGCGATCTACGCCGTCGCCCAGGGCCAGGTCGTGATGGACGCCCGGATGGCGAGACGTGCGCTGCGGCGGCGGGACGGCCCGGCGGCCGACGAGCCCACCCCGCGTGAGATCGAGGTGCTGCGACTTGCCGCCCGAGGCCTTCGAACGAAGGACATCGCCGCCGAGCTGGGGACGAGCCCCCGAACGATCGAGGCCCACTTCACCAGCATCTTCAACCGCTTCGGCGTGACGACCCGCACGGAGGCCGTCATGCACGCGGCGGCTCGACGCTGGATCCGCCACGAGGGCGAGACTGACGCCCGATGAGCCACAACGGCGGGTGGGCAGCGCGTCTCCGGGCCAGCCTCGCCCCGACCTCACCCGTCCGCGAGGGCGTTCGCCTGCCGCCGCTGCGCCAGCGAGCGTTCTGGGCGGTCCAGGCCCTCACGTTCGCGATCGCCTTCATCCACACGGTTCTCGTCCGGAGCGGGTTTCCCGCGGCGCTGTACCTGGTGCCAACCTCGCTCTTCTTCATTCCGGTCGTGTACGCGGCGCTCAAGTTCGGCGTGCGCGGGGCCATCCCGACCGCCATCTGGAGCACGGTCCTCACGCTGCCGGACATCGTCCCGTTCCACGAGCCGGTTGATCGTGTCGGGTTGCTGTGGCAGAGCGCCATCCTCGTCGCCATCGGCGCGTTCGTCGGGCTCGCCGTGGACCACGAGCGTGACGCGCGAGAGGATGCCGAGCGCCGCGAGGCCGCGCGACTTGCGTCGGAGCGGCGGTACCGAGCTCTCTACGACCACGCCGCGGACGCAGTCCTCGTCATCGATCAGGGCGGTCGGATCGAGGAGGCCAACGCCGCTGCGGCGCGCCTCCTCGGCCTCGATCCCGCGGCGGTCCGCGGCCGATCGCTCTCGGAGGTGGTCGGGCCGGACCTCAGCGCGGACGTCCTCGCCGGTCCGGGCGACGGCGGTCCGCGGTCAATGCCCGGGCAGGACGGGGAGTCGCCGGTCTGGGTCCAGGCCGTTGGTGCCTCGGCGTTGACCGGCGAGGGCGAAGGCGGCAGCTCCCAGGTGATGTTTCGTGACGTGACCCTCCAGCACGAGCGCGAGCAGGGCCTCGAGGGCTACGCGCGACACGCCATCGCCGCGCGCGAGGAGGAGCGCCGGCGCATGGCCCACGAGCTCCACGACGGCCCGCTGCAGTCGCTCGTCCTCCTCTCCCGCAAGCTCGACGCGCTCGACGAGGCCGGTCAGGACGACGGCGTCCTCGACGACGCGCACGAGATCATCGACGAGACCGCAGCCGAGCTGCGACGCCTCAGTCGCGCCCTGCGGCCCCCGATCCTCGACGACCTCGGGCTCGTCGCGGCGCTTCGCTCCGAGACGTCGGCGTTCGCGCGCCGGTCGGGCATCGACGCCCGATTCGAGGTCACCGGAGACATCCGGCCGCTGGCCCAGGACACCGAGCTCCTGCTGCTGCGCGTGGCCCAGGAGAGCCTCCACAACGCAGAGCGGCACAGCGCGGCCACCTCCGTCCAGGTCTCCCTGTCCTACGAACCCGAGACGGCCGCGCTGGTGGTCGCCGACGATGGGCGAGGGATTGGAGCGGTGCCCGGGCCGACGACCCTGCTCGCCCGCGGCAACCTCGGCCTGCTCGGGATCCAGGAGCGGGTTCGCCTGGCCCACGGCACGCTCGACATCGGCGCGCGATCGGGTGGCGGCACGGAGGTCAGCGTCCGGGTGCCCCTGGAGCTCCGGTGACGCAGGCCATGGGCGTTTCGGCCTTCTCAGCCTGGCGTTAGCCCTTCCTCATCGGGGCCTCAGGTCGGGCGGCTGAACTCGGCTCATGCCGGACCTGCTCCTGATCCTGCTGCTCGTGGCCGCCATCCTCCTGGTCGCCGACCTGCTGTTTGCGGGCGGGGCGATGACGATGACGGCGATGTCGACGATGACGATGGCCGTCGGCCACCCGCTGGCCGCGGGGGCACTCGTGGTCCTCGTCATCGTCCTCGTGCTCGCTCTCGGCGGCCAGACGTAGCCGTGCTCGAGCAAACCGTCCGGGCGCGCCTCGACGCCGATGGTCGCCAGGTCGTCGACATCGTCATCGACCGCGGCTACCACCCGGACGCGATCGTTGCGCGGGCGGGACTGCCGCTCCGGCTCGTCTTCTGGCGTGACGACGGCGACGCCTGCTCCGAGCGCGTCGTCTTCTCGTCGCCGCACATCGATCGCCGGCTCGCGCCGACCGGCGCGACGACGATCGAGCTCCCGGCGCAGCCACCGTGCGAGGTCCGCTTCACCTGCGGGATGGGCCGCTACCGCGGACGGATCGAGCTCACTGGCGAGCGAGCTCCTTCGATCCTGAGCCGACTCCTCTGGGCATTCGGCCGCCTGGCCGAACCGGTGTAGGAGGTCCGGGTGCCGTTCGTCATCGATATCGATCCGGTCGTGTTCAGCCTCCTCGGCGTTCCGGTGCGCTGGTATGGGCTGACTCTCGTCATCGCCGCGGTGATCGCCATCCGGCTCGCGCAGCTGGGGGCACGCCGGCGCGGGTTCGGCCCCGAAATCGTCTCGGACTGCGTCATCTGGGTCGGGGTAGCGGCACTCGTCGGCGGGCGCCTCCTGTACGTCATCCAGAACGAGTTCGGCTCGCTGGCCGAGCATCCGAGTCACATCCTGATGGTCTGGATGGGCGGGCTGTCCTTCTACGGCGGGCTGATTGGCGCCCTCCTCGCCCTCGTCGTCTTCACTCGACGAAGGGGCCTGTCGCTGTACGCCGTGATGGACGTCGCGGCGCCCGCGGCGGCGATCGGCCAGGCGATCGGCCATCTCGGCTGCCTCATCGGCGGCGACTCGTACGGCGTCCCGGCGGACCTGCCCTGGGGAGTCATCTATCGCAATCCCGCTGCGATGGCGCCGCTGGGGGTCCCCCTGCACCCGACCCAGGCCTACGAGGCGATCCTCCTGGGCATCATGTTCGCCGGGCTGTGGCTGGGTCGCGAGCGCCTCGCGCGACTCGGGGCAGGGGCAGTTGCCGCAACGTACCTGCTCGGCCTGTCCGCCATCCGGTTCGGGCTCTTCTACCTGCGCGACGAACCGGGCGTCCTGTTCGGCCTCAAGACCGCGCAGCTCATCGGGCTCGGGATCGCCGCGCTCGCAATCGTCCTGCTCTTCGTCGCCCGCCGGACGCGGGCTACGTCAACCCCGCTTGCCTGGGAGGCTAGTCAACCATGACCGCTCACGTCCACGATCCTGCCACGCACGGCCTCGAGACCGCTCCGGTGGTACGAACGGCGGTGCGGCGCTCCACCACATTCACTCGGCCGCGGTGGCTCATGCCGGGCGCAATGGTCGCCATGGCGGTCGGCGCACTGGTCATGGCCGGAGTGCTGCCGCTGTCGATCGTCCTCTATGCAGCACTGTTCGGCGGCTGCGCCCTGATGCACGTCGTCGGCCACGGCGGTCACGGCGGCGGCGGCGAGGCCGGCCGGGGCCACAGCCTTCACGGTGCTGACGCGGATGACGAGGAGGATCTCAGCCACCGCTCATCTGGCGCTCAGCCAGGTCCGGCACGCTCCACCGCAGAGTTCGATCCGCGAACCCTCGACGACACCACGCCGATGAGCGAGACCGAAGACCATGACCAGCGCGCACACGGCTGCCACTGACCGCATCGGGCAGCGTCACCACGTGAGCCCCACCGCTTCGGCCGAGGCGGCCTCCCCTGCCGGAGACCGCCAGGCCGAATACGGGACGCTCATGCGGAAGTGGTGGTTCGGCGCGGCTGTCGGCGTCCCGACAATGATCCTGTCTTATCCCTGGCTCATCCCTGGGCTCCGCGACCTGTTCCCCCGCGAGAGCCCGCAGCTGTGGTGGCTGTGGGTCGCGATGGGCGTCGCCTCGCTGGCTGTCCTCGTCTACTCCGGCAACCAGTTCTTCGCCGGCGCTTGGGAAGCGCTCAGGCACCGCTCGGCGAACATGCACACGCTGATCGCGATCGGGACAGGCACCGCCTGGATCTACTCCACGGTCGCGCTCCTCCTCCCCCAGCTCTTCCCATCCGAGGCGATGACCGACGTGTACTACGACGTCACGGTCGTCGTGACCGCCCTGGTTGTCCTCGGCATGGCGATGGAGGTCAAGGCTCGCGGTCGGACGTCCGAGGCGATCGAGAAGCTCATCGGCCTGGCGCCCAAGACCGCGCGTGTGATCCGCGACGAGGCCGAGCTCGAGATCCCGGTCGAGGAGGTCGTCGTCGGCGACATCGTTGCCGTGCGCCCGGGTTCCAAGGTTCCAGTCGATGGCGTCGTCACCATCGGCGCCTCGGCGGTCGATGAGTCGATGATCACCGGCGAGTCGATGCCGGTCGCAAAGTCTCCCGGCGACGAGGTCATCGGGGCGACCATCAACAAGACCGGCGCATTCCGCTTCCGGGCGACGAAGATCGGCAGCGACACGGCCCTAGCGACGATCGTCCGGATGGTCGGCGACGCCCAGGCATCGAAGGTGCCGATCCAGCGGATCGTCGACGTCGTGTCCGGTTACTTCACCCCGGCGGTGCTCATCCTGTCCGTCCTCGGCTTCGTCATCTGGTACGACTTCGGGCCGGCACCCGCCTTCGCGTACGCCACGATCGTCGCCGTCACGACGCTCATCATCGCCTGCCCCTGCGCGCTGGGGATGGCGACGCCGATGGCCCTCACGACCGGTGTCGGCCTGGCGGCGACGAACGGCATCCTCATCCGCTCCGGTGACGCCCTCCAGGCGGCGAAGAAGATCGACACGATCGTCCTCGACAAGACCGGAACGATCACGCTCGGCAGGCCGGCCGTAACCGACATTGTCCCCGCCGGCGGCTTCGAGCCGGACGACGTCCTTGCGCTGGCGGCCGCCGCCGAACGTGACTCCGAGCATCCTCTCGCCGCGGCGATCGTCGACGGCGCGACAGAGCGCGCCATCACGCTGGCGGCACCCGCAGGTTTCGAGGCCGTCCCCGGGCAGGGCATCCGAGCCTGGCTGGGTGAGCGCCGCGTGCTCGTCGGGAAGCAGGACTTCCTCGAGGCGGCCGGTGTCAACGCCGCCGGGCTCGAGGGTGAGGCTGCCCGGCTCGCGGACGAGGGCAAGACACCGGTGTTCGTCGCTCTCGACGACCGGGCGGCCGGGGTCATCGCGATCGCCGACCCGGTCAAGTCCGATTCCGTCGCCTCAATCGCGGCGCTTCGGAAGCTTGGCCTCCAGGTCGTGATGATCACCGGCGACAACCGCCGGACCGCGGACGCGATCGGTCGCAGCGTCGGGATCCGTCGGGTTCTCGCCGAGGTCCTGCCGCAGGACAAGGCCCACGAGGTCCGCAAGCTCCAGCTCGAGGGCCGGACCGTGGCGATGGTCGGCGACGGGATCAACGACGCCCCGGCCCTCGCTCAGGCCGACGTCGGCTTCGCGATCGGGACCGGAACGGACGTGGCCATCGAGGCGTCGGACATCACCCTCATCTCGGGCAGCCTGCGGGGCGTCGTGTCGGCGATCGCGATCAGCCGGGCGACGATGCGCAACGTCTACCAGAACCTGTTCGGCGCCTTCGTCTACAACGCCCTCGGCTTGCCCGTCGCGCTTGGCGTCCTCTATCCCGTCATCGGGCTGCTGCTGAGTCCCATCCTCGCCGCCCTGGCGATGAGCTTCAGCTCGGTGACCGTCATCAGCAATGCCAATCGGCTCAAGCGCTTCAAGCTCGCGGAGGTGGCGGCATGACGCCCGATCAGATCTTCGTCACGGTGGGTGGCCTCGCCATCGTCGGCTTCGTCGCCTGGTTCTTCTGGCTCAAGCGCACGCCCGGCGTCAAGGCGTCCGTCGTGTCCGACGGCTACCAGGAGCAGATGGTCCTGGTGAAGGGCGGCTACACGCCGGACACGATCCGGGTTGCGGCCGGGCGCCCGGTTCGATTGCTGTTCCGGCGCGAGGAGACGGCGGCCTGCTCCGAGCAGGTGGTCCTGGCGGACTACGGCAAGTCGGCGCCGTTGCCGACAGGCACGGTCGTGCCGATCGAGTTCATGCCCGGCGACCCCGGCGAGCATGAGTTCACCTGCCAGATGGGGATGCTCCGGGGCCGGATCATCGTGGAGGCTGCGTGATGGCAATCGCACAGAGGCTCGTCGTGCTCGAGTCGGACGACCAGCCGGCCGCGCCCTGCATCGTCTGCGGCGGCGACATCCGGGCAGGTGAGGGCGTTACCGCCAGTTACGAAGGCCGGACCCTTCGGTTCAAGTGCTCGGGCTGCTTCGTCCGGTTCGAGCTCAATCCCGGGCGCTTCCTGGCGGAACGGGAGGGATCCTGCTGCTTTGGGACGCACGACCATTCACCCGCGAGCGAGTGGCGCTGCGACTGAAGGGCCCGGCGACAGCAACTGCTACAGCGGGGTAGGATCAGGAGGCGGCATCGTCCTGGGTCCTGGCCGAATGCGCATCCAGTCGAACGTCCAGTCATCGTACGAGCACCTACGAGGAGAACCAATGCGCCTGCGACACCTCAGCCTTGCCGCCGCGCTTGTCATCGTCGCCGCCTGTTCGGGTGCTGGCTCGACGGCGTCGCCGACGGTGCCCGCGGCGTCTGCCAGCATCGGGGCACAGCGGATCGAGGTGACGCTGACCGACGCGTTCGAGATGGAGCCGGCGGTGATGTCGGTGAAGACGGGGCAACCGGTCACCTTCGTCGTAACGAACACGGGCGCGATCCAGCACGAGTTCTACGTCGGCGACGAGGCCGCGCAGGATGCGCACGAGCAGGAGATGATGTCCGGCGGGATGGCCATGGACGAGCCCGACGGGATCGTGCTCAAGCCCGGTGAGACCAAGGAGTTGACGCACACCTTCACCACGGCCGGCGCCTCCATCGCCGGCTGCCACGAGGCCGGCCACTATGCGGCCGGCATGAAGGCCTCGATCACCGTCGCCGATCAGGGCTGAGCCGCCCGACGCCCCACGTCATGCGATGCGGGCGCCCATCCTCCGGCAGCGAGGGGACGGGTTTGAACGTCCCGCGGAAGCAGCCGTCATGCATCAAGCAGGAATACCTTGTCCTCCTCGACCGCGACGGGGTACTCCTTGAGCGGGGCGGGCGGAGGCCCGGAGACGACGTTGCCGTTGACCGCGTTGAAGTGGCCGTCGTGGCACGGGGAGACGATATCGGGGCTCTTCGACGCGTCGTACCCGACGATGCAGCCGAGGTGCGTGCAGACTGCCGAGAAGGCCCTGATCCCGTGTGGGCCGTTGAGGACGATGACTGGCTTTGCCCCGAGTGCCACGACCTTGCTCGAGCCCGGCCCGATCTCGAGCGTGGTACCCACGAGCAGCCGGCCGCCGGCGCCGCCGGCCGACCGCCTGGATGGAATGAGGAAGCCAATCACTGGAGCGGCCACCATCGCGGCGGTCGACGCGATGGACCAGAGCAGCACCAGCCTGCCGAACCTGCGTCGCGGAAGCGGTCTATCGACGGGAGCGACCGATCGATCTTGCTCCATGAGCCCTCCTTGGCGACGGCCGTATCCGGCTGGCCACGCCCGGGATCGGAGCGGGCGGCCGGCGGGCTCCGACGCGGACCATGTACGTCCGGGCAGGCACGCACACGCTCATCGCGCTCACGTGATGGTGGTGACCAAACCTGAGGCCAGCCTTAGAACTCGGTGAGTGGAGGGTCGGGAGTTGCGCCGGGGCCTGCCCGGGGAGTCACGTCCGTGGACGACGCACCCGGCGTTGGTTAGGATACCCCCGAGGAGTATGGATACAGCGATCACCAGCGAGCCCTCGCAGCCGTTCGAGATCGCACCGTTCCGTGCCTAGCGTCGATGGATCAGCAGCATCGTCACGTGGCGCATCACGCCGATGGGCAGGCCAACGACGCGTGGGGCGGCGCGCACCCGGTGACGCACGACCACACCATGGATGCGTCCCCGATGCGTGACGGCCAGGGCGCTGGCCACGGCGCCGGCCAGGGCGCCGGCCAGGGCGCCGGGCATGACCGCCACGAAGGCCACTCCGTGGCGATGTTCCGCGACCGGTTCTGGCTCAGCCTCACCCTCACCGTCCCGGTTGTCGTCCTGAGCGCCGACATCCAGGAGTGGTTCCGCTACACCGTCCCGACTTTCCCCGGCTCCGAGTACGCCGCGGCGATCGTGGGGACTGCGGTCTTCCTGTACGGCGGCCTCGTCTTCATCCGCGGCGCGCGGGGCGAGCTGGCCGATCGCCAGCCCGGGATGATGACCCTCATCTCGCTGGCGATCGTCGTCGCCTTCGTCACCAGCTGGGCCGGCACCCTTCGCCTGTTCGAGGTCGAGATCTGGTGGGAGCTGGCGACGCTGATCACGATCATGCTCCTCGGCCACTGGCTGGAGATGCGCTCGATCGCCCAGGCACGGGGGGCCCTGGCGGCGCTCGCGGAGCTCCTGCCGGACACGGCCGAGCGGGTCACCGACGGCGGTACCGAGACGGTCCCGCTCGCGGCGTTGGCGGTCGGCGACGTCGTCCTGGTGCGGCCCGGCGCCCGGGTGCCCGCCGACGGGGCCATCGTCGAGGGCGAAGCCGACGTCGACGAATCGATGATCACGGGGGAGTCGAGGGCGGTCGCCAAGGGTCGGGGCGACAGGGTCGTGGCCGGCACCGTCGCCGCCGGCGGGAGCCTCCGGGTCCGGGTCGCGGCGGTGGGCGATGAAACCGCCCTCTCGGGGATCATGCGGCTGGTCGAGGCGGCCCAGGCCTCGGCGTCGCGGGCACAGGCCCTGGCCGACCGGGCCGCGGCAACCCTCTTCTACGTCGCCCTCGTGGCCGGGGCGGTGACGCTCGGCTTCTGGTGGCTGCAGGGCGATCCCGAGGGCGCCCTCGTCCGGACCGCCACGGTCCTCGTCATCGCCTGCCCCCACGCCCTCGGCCTGGCCATCCCGCTCGTCATCGCGATCTCGACGTCGCTCGGGGCCCGCAACGGGCTCCTGGTCAAGAACCGGATCGCCCTCGAGCGGGCCCGCGAGTTGGAGGTCGTGATCTTCGACAAGACCGGGACGCTCACCAAGGGCCAGCCGGCCGTCGCGGCCGTCGCTGCCGTCGACGGGGCCGACATCGACGAGGTCGAGGTGGTGCGCCTCGCGGCGGCCGTCGAGGCCGATTCCGAGCACCCGCTGGCGCGGGCCATCGTGGCCGAAGCGAAGCGACGCGGGATCGATGCCCCGGCCGCGGCCGAGTTCGAGAGCCTGGCGGGTCGCGGGGCCCAGGCCGGCGTCGGCGGCCGCCGGGTCGCCGTGGGTGGGCCGCGCCTCCTGGCCGACCTCGGTCTCGCGCCGATGCCCGAGACCGGGGCGTGGGCCGACGAGGGCAGGACGGTCCTCCACGTCGTCGCCGACGGCCGCGTCATCGGCGCCCTGGCCCTCGAGGACGAGATCCGCCCGGAATCGGCGGAGGCGGTCCGGGACCTCCACCGCCTCGGCCTGAAGGTCGCGATGATCACCGGCGACAGCCAGGCCGTCGCCGATTCCGTCGCCCGGCGTCTCGGTATCGACGAGGTCGCGGCCCAGGTCCTGCCGGCCGACAAGGCGGCCGCCGTCGAGCGGTTCCAGGCCGGCGGTCGGCGGGTCGCGATGGTCGGCGACGGGGTCAACGACGCGCCCGCGCTCGCCACCGCCGATGTCGGCATCGCGATCGGCGCCGGCACGGACGTCGCAGTCGAGTCGGCCGGCATCGTCCTCGTCCGGAGCGACCCCCGCGATGTCGTCGGCGCCATCGAGCTGTCACGCGCCAGCTACGCCAAGATGGTCCAGAACCTCGTCTGGGCGACCGGCTACAACCTGGTGGCCATCCCCGTCGCGGCGGGCGTGCTCGTCGGCTGGGGCATCGACCTGCCGATGGCCGTCGGCGCGATCGCGATGAGCGCCTCGACGATCATCGTCGCCGCCAACGCCCAGCTCCTGCGGGGCCTGCGCCTGCGCCGAGCGCCTGTCGGGCTCGAGCCGTCGGCGGCTGCCGGCTGAGCGTCTGCCGCCCAGCGCCCGTTCAGGCCGGGCGGCGGCGGCGCGGACTGGCGCCGATGTGCTCGCGGAGCTCGGCCACGAGCTGGCGCTCCGTCGGGCGGTCGGCGCGGCGGGCTTCGATCGAGCGCGAGCGGTGGCCCGGGCCGTCCAGCTCGCGAAGCCGGGCCACGAGGCGCTCGTGGACCGTGCCATGCCCGACGACGACGATGGACTCGTCGCCGGCCAGGCGGCCGGCCACCGCATCCACGAACCGGTCGAGGTGCTCGATCCGACGGCGCTCGACGGCCGACTGGCGGTCCGGTCCCCCGTGCCGGGTCAGCGGGTCGTAGCGGACGTGGCGGGCGGCCCGGCCATGAGCCGGGACGTCCGAGGCGAGCCGCTCGATCGCCGCCTCCTCACCGGTCCAGCG
>Ga0209342_10001205_pt1 | contig 29127 bp, 39 predicted proteins | sample RifCSP16_2_FD_184023 | JGI IMG/M metagenome (GOLD analysis project Ga0209342, IMG submission 184023) | Soil microbial communities from Rifle, Colorado - Rifle CSP2_sed 16_2 (SPAdes) (version 2) | ecosystem: Environmental > Terrestrial > Deep subsurface > Rock core/Sediment | place: Rifle...
CCACGCGGCTGCCGCCGTGCGGTGTGCCCAGCGTGACGATGCGCCCCGGTTTCTGTTGGGGATGTTCATGGAACAGCGCGCGGATCAGGATGCCGCCCAGGCTGTGGCCTACGAGATGCACGGTATCGGCATCGAGCGTATCGAGGAAACGCGCCAGCCACGCGGCATTGGCATGGAGATCGGCGCGGACCGAGGGATAGGAAAATAAATGAACGATGAAGCCCTGGCGTCGCAACCGGCGCGCCAGCACAAACAGGATGTAGCCCGAGAACCACAGGCCGTGGAGGAGGACGACGGCTTGAGGCTTAGTGACGGTTATGGCGAGATATCAAGCATGCGGTTGAGCGCCAGGCGCGCGGCCTCAGCCTCGGCCGGGGCAACCTTGATCTGATTGACCGCGCGCCCGACGACCAGATTCTCCAGGGTCCACAGAAGATGCTGGGGATCAATGCGAAACATGGTGGAGCACATGCACACCGTGGGCGACATGAATTCGACGATCTTGTTCTGCGCCCGGCCCTGTTCGGCGAGACGGTTCACGAGGTTGAGTTCGGTGCCGACGAGCCAGCGGCTGCCCGGCGCCGACTGCTCGATGGTCTTGATGATGAATTCGGTCGAGCCGACGTAATCCGACTTCTGGCATACCTCGAAAGAACACTCGGGATGGGAGATCACCTTGCCCTCCGGATGCGCTTTTCGGAACGCGTCTACGTGCTGCGGCTTGAACATCTGGTGCACCGAACAGAAACCCTTCCACAGCAGGATTTTGGCCTTTTCGATCTGTTCCCGGGTCAGGCCGCCGCATGGTTGGTTGAAATCCCACTCCGCCATTTCTTCCAGTGGTATCCCCATGCGCCAGGCGGTGTTACGCCCGAGATGCTGGTCGGGGAAGAACAATACCTTCTCGCGCTGTCGATACGCCCACTCAAGCACGCGCGCGGCGTTCGACGAGGTGCACACGAGCCCGCCGTGATTGCCGCAAAAGGCCTTGAGGTCGGCCGCGGAGTTGATATAGGTGATGGGCGTCACGCGCCGATCCGGGTCGAACAGCGCGCCGAGTTCCTTCCAGGCGCGCTGCACCGCGGTGTAATTCGCCATGTCGGCCATGGAACAACCGGCGGAAAGATCGGGAAGAATGGAAACCTGCTCCGGGCGCGAAAGAATATCCGCAACCTCGGCCATGAAGTGCACGCCGCAGAAGACGATGTAGTCGGCGTCGATCGAGGCCGCGAGGCGCGAGAGCTTGAGCGAGTCGCCGGTGAAATCCGCGTGCCGGTAGACCTCGTCGCGCTGGTAGTGATGCCCGAGAATCACCAGGCGCTTGCCGAGCTTCGCTTTCGCGGCACGGATACGCGCGTCGCAATCATCATCGGCGACACTGTCGAACTGTTCGTAGGCGAGCGCGGTTGCCATGCCAGTCTATTACCGCCCTCTCCCCTTACCCTCTCCCGCCTTCGCGGAAGAGGGGGGGTTGGAAGGTAATCCGTAAATGTTCACATCCAGTTCCATTTCGTGCTTGATCATGCGCCAAACTCATTTGGTATGTTCTTTAGTTTTAAGCATGGCCTCACGGTTGGTCCATGAAGTCACCTTCCCCGCCGCCTCGTCAAAACCAAACCAGCCATAGCCGACGTGTTCGGCGGGGTTCACTGTTATAATGATTTCCACGGGAAGTTCAAGGGCGAAGGCGTATTCGGTGTTTTCCTGCACTTCGGGGGCATAGCGGTGGCGCCATTTCGGCAGGATCGGGTAACGGTACGTGAGATTTAAATCCCGCAAGCCATTTGTGGCTTTAAGTCCTGCCTCCTCCCGCAGCTCGCGCACGGCGGCCTGCTGCGGTTCCGTTTCTTCCCACAAAAGACTGCCGGTGACTGACTGCCAGAAGTCCGGATCATCTGCGCGCTTCAAGAGCAACACCTTACCGGTCCGGGTATAGACCACGACCAGAACCGACTCAGGTCGCTTAAATTTTCTCGTCGACAGGGGCGACAATGTAGCCCTGCTGCGCTCGTCTTGCCATGTCAAGGTAGCCCTGCTGCGCTCGTCTTGCCATGTCAAGGTAGCCCTGCTGCGCTCGTCTTGCCATGTCAAGGTAGCCCTGCTGCGCTCGTCTTGCCATATTAGGTTGCCTCGCCGGCGGTTTTTTCCGGGGGCTTGCGTAATTTGATGCGCGCCATCCATGGCGCGCACCCTGCGGGCGCGCTAAAGCGCGTCAAATTTCGCTCCCGGCAAAATTTTTATGTGCAACTCGCGCAGCTGCATTTCATCCACCGTGCTCGGTGCGTCGGTCATCAGGCACGAGGCCTTCTGGGTCTTGGGGAAGGCGATCACGTCGCGTATCGAATCCACGCCGCTCATAAGTGCACACAGGCGGTCGAGGCCGAAGGCGATGCCGCCATGCGGCGGCGCGCCGTACCGAAGCGCATCGAGCAGGAAGCCGAACTTGGCGCGCGCCTCTTCCGGGCCGATGCCGAGCGCGGCGAATACCTTTTCCTGCACGTCCACGCGGTGGATGCGGATCGAGCCGCCGCCGATCTCGGAACCGTTCAGCACCATGTCATAGGCGCGCGCCTTCACGTTGGCGGGATCGAGGTCCACGCGCTCCAGGTCTTCGGTCTTGGGTGAGGTGAAGGGATGATGCAGCGCGACCCAGCGCTTGGCGTCGGCGTCGTAATCGAACATCGGGAAATCCACAACCCAGAGCATCTTCCAGGCTTCCTGCTTGAACTTCAAGTCGTCACCGAGCTTCAGACGCAGCGCCCCGAGCGAGTCGTTGACGACCTTGGCGGCATCGGCACCGAAAAAAATCAGGTCGCCGGTCTGCGCGCCCGTGCGCTGCATGATGCCCGCGATGACCTCGTTCGGCAGGAACTTGAGGATCGGCGATTGCAGCCCGTCACGACCCTTGGCGGCATCGTTGACCTTGATATAAGCCAGCCCCTTGGCGCCGTACTGGCCGACAAACGCCGTATAACCGTCGATCTGGCTGCGCGGCAGCTCGCCGCCCCTGGGCACGCGCAGCGCCGCCACGCGCCCAGCCGGATTATTGGCCGGGCCGGCAAAGACCTTGAACTCGACATTCTTCATCAAATCACCGACGTCGGCCAGTTCCAGCGGCACGCGCAGGTCGGGCCGGTCCGAGCCGAAGCGCCGTACGGCCTCGTCGTAGCTCATGCGCGGGATGGGGTTGGGCAGATCGACGCCGAGCACGTTCTTGAACAGCGTGCGCAGCATTTCCTCCATCAGACCCATCACGCCGTTCTCATCGAGGAACGAAGTCTCGATATCGAGCTGGGTGAATTCCGGCTGGCGGTCGGCACGCAGGTCCTCGTCGCGGAAACAGCGCGCGATCTGGAAGTAGCGCTCGAAGCCCGCGACCATCAGCAATTGCTTGAACAGCTGCGGCGACTGCGGCAGGGCGAAGAAATGTCCCGGGTGCGTACGCGAGGGCACGAGATAATCACGCGCGCCTTCGGGCGTGGACTTGGTGAGCATCGGGGTTTCGATTTCGGTGAAGTCGCGATCTTCGAGGAAGCGGCGCAGCGTCTGTGCCACCTTGTGGCGCAGACGGAGGTTCTTCTGCATGAACTCGCGGCGCAGATCGAGATAACGGTAGGTGAGCCGCACCGGCTCCGAGAGATCGGTTTCGTCCAGCTGGAACGGCAGCGCCTCGGCGCGGTTGAGAATTTCAATGCTATCCGCAACGACTTCCACCTTGCCGGTACGCAAATGCGGATTCTCGGTGCCGGCTGGGCGCGCGCGCACCTGGCCCTGCACGCGCAGCACGAACTCGGTGCGCACCGACTCGGCGGCGGCGAAGGCCTCTTTCCTGTCCGGATCGAACACGGTCTGCACCACGCCTGCGCGATCGCGCAGGTCGATGAAAATCACGCCACCGTGATCACGCCGGCTGTGGGCCCAGCCGCACAGGGTGACGCGCTTCCCGATGAGGGATTCGTTGAGTTCGCCGCAAAAATGACTGCGCATGTTCACCTGTTGTAATAAAACTCTGATTTATATGATCATCTGACGCAAAGACGCGAAGACGCAAAGAAAGGCTCATGATAATGAAACACAAAAATCTTTGCGTTCTTTGCGCCTTTGATGCGCGCCATCCGTGGCGCGCCCCCGGCGGGCGCGCTCCGCGCGTCCAATTTTGTTCCTGACAAAATTGTGCGTTGAACAATCATATAAACCGCACGCTCAGGATATCCGGCGCGCGTGTTGATCGATGATTTCATCTTTTTTGTTATCGGGAACCACCACACCGACGGAGAGCAGCATTTTAAGGCCCTGGTCCACGCTCATGTCGAGCTCGATCACGTCATCGCGCGGAACCATGAGAAAAAAACCGGAGGTGGGATTCGGCGTGGTGGGAATGAATATATTCACGATTTCCTGTCCGGTCTTGCTGCTGATCTCACTCGCCCCCGTGCCGGTCTGGAACGCCAGCGACCACATGCCCTGACGCGGGTATTCCACCAGCACCACCTTGCGAAACGATTTGCCGGAGGAAAACATGCTTTCCGCGACCTGCTTGACCGAGGCGTAGATCGAACGCACCAGCGGGATGCGCTGCAGGATGCGCTCGCCAATGGTGAAAAGCTGCTTGCCGAAGAGGTTGGTGACAACCATGCCGGTCACCAAAACGACAATGGCGGTCAACACGAGCCCCAGCCCCGGGATGCGAAAACCCAGGAGGTTCTCCGGCTGGATGACCTCGGGAAGCAGGAGCAGGGTCTGGTCCATCAGGTCCACCAGGAACGCCACAATGAGCAGGGTAACGCCGAGCGGGACCCAGACCAGTAACCCGGCCATCAGATAACGTCGCAGGGTGCCCATCATGCCTCAATGGGCGCAGCCGCAACCGCCGCTGCCGCAACCGCCGCCGGCCTTCTTTTTCGGGGGGGTGTCCGATGGTTCGGATTTTTCCTTCTTGCCGCCGCCCTTGAAGTCGGTGGCGTACCAGCCGCTGCCCTTGAGATGGAACCCGGCCGCGGAAATCAGCTTCTTGAGCGTGGACTGGCCGCAGGCGGGACAGTCCCTGAGGACCGGATCGCTCATCTTCTGGATGGCTTCCAGTCGGTGACCACAGGACCCACATTCATACTCGTAAATCGGCATACGGAATCTCCTGAAAAAACGCGCCCCCAAAGTATGGGGGCGGGGAACCATCCAGACAAGGCGGATTATATATGCGGGGCCCCTGTAACGCATTATTTTTAAAGCATTGTCTGGCATAGGGAGCCAAACCCGACCGGTCTGGTTCCCGGCTGAAGATAATCCGGCCACGGCGCGATGGAACGATATTCCCGGATGACTTATGCCAACGGCAGACATGAAGTCCGGCCGCATGTAAATTCCCGCCATCGGTGACATCCAGGCATTACCTGGAGGGGAGGCGCCGGAACCACGGAATTACCGGGAAAAAATGAATTCCGCTCTTCTATCCCCCTGCATTTTCCGCTAAATTATGCGCGTTTAAAGGAACCCCTTAACCCAACCTTCCACTTCAGGAGCATTACATGGCAAACAACAAACCGGGAAAGAAACCGACAACGAAGTCCGAGATCTACGCCCATATCGCTGAGAAAACCAACCTCAAGCGCAAGGACGTCGTGGCGGTTTTCGATACGTTGGCCAACCTCATCGAACGCGATCTGAAAAAGGGTCCGGGCATTTTCAATCTTGTCGGCATGATGAAGATCAAGATGGTCTACAAGCCCGCGGTGGCGGCGCGCAAGGGCATCAATCCGTTCACCAAGGAAGAGGTTATTTTCAAGGCGAAACCGGCGCGTAACGTGGTCAAGTGCCAGCCGCTGAAAATGCTGAAGGACATGGTGTAAGCGGAAACTCGCCAGGATTTAGGCGTTTCCGAGAACAGTATTTCGCGCCCTTTGGGCTCGGACGGTTCGACAAGGGCGTAGCGGACACGGGGCAACGATTCACAAGATCGTTGCCCCACGGAATGGGTGGTCAGGGAAGGTCACCTGGATTTCTTGTTGAGTGGTGTAGCGGTGTAACGCGATAGCGCAAGGTATTACAGCGTCGGCGTCAAATCTTCATGGGCGAACCGTTGCGGCAGCCCCATGTTGTTGATCTTTTGTTATCCCTCATCATCGTCATCATCTAATTCTTCATCGTCGTCCACATCGGTATCGTCGTCAGTCGCATCGCTGTCGACCACGTCATCCGTATCGTCCTCTTCTTCATCGGACTCCAGCTGTTCCAGATCCATGCCGTACCAGTCGTCCAGATCGATCTCATCGGTGGTGCCGTCGCTGTACCGGACTTCGATCGTCCCGTCGTTTTCATCAAAGGCAAGCACCTCGAAGGTACGACCATTCTCCTCCAGATCTTCGTAAAAGGCCCCTACCACCGGCTCTTCATGCATAGGCATTTTCAATCCCCTCGCGATAAAACAAACCCGTCTTCACAGAAATATCCAGACGGCCCTTTGCACTCTGCCACTGCTTCTACCCGCCGCCCTTTTATCCCGGGCTTAACCGCACTATGCTGGCAGGCTCGCAACTCGACCGTCACGACTTTTTCCTGGGATAACAGGGGGAAATTATATGATGACAAGACGAACGAAGCGTAGCGCAGTAGGGCTTCATTTATGACAGCAGACTGCCTGTTTTGCAAAATGGTGTCAGGACAGATCAAGCCCAACACCGTGTATGAGGACAACGACGTACTGGCATTCAAGGACATTAATCCACAGGCCCCGGTACACGTCCTGGTGGTTCCCAAAAAACACATCGCCACGCTCAACGATCTGGGTCCCGGCGACACCGATATTACCGGCAAACTGGTCAAGGCGGCTATTCACATCGCCAAGCAATCCGGCCTGGCCGATTCAGGTTACCGCGCCGTCATGAATTGCAATGCCGACGCCGGTCAGTCGGTGTTTCACGTACATCTGCATCTGCTCGGCGGGCGCTCCATGCACTGGCCCCCGGGCTAACGCCCAATGCCTCGGCTCCGGCGGTTACCGTGTGAAATAAAAAAGGTGTGAAGGACTGTCCTTCACACCTTGGGCTGTATCGTCTTACGCTCAGAATGGAATATCGTCGTCAAAATCCCCGGCCACGGCCGCGTTGCCCGCCTTCTTGGCCCCGGCCGCGCCGGTATTTTCCGTTGCGGACGGCTGATCCTGGTTGATATTCTCACTCGGGACACCGGCGCCGCCGCGCGAGCCCAGCATCTGCATTTCGTTCGCGACGATTTCAGTGGTGTAACGATCGTGCCCATCCTTGTCCTGCCACTTGCGTGTCTGCAACCGCCCTTCCACGTACACCTGCGAACCCTTCTTCAGGTATTCGCCGGCGATCTCGGCCAGACGCCCGAAAAACACCACCCGGTGCCATTCGGTCTTTTCCTGCTTCTCACCGGAATTCTTGTCCTTCCAGGATTCCGAGGTGGCCAGCGTAACGTTCGCCACCGCCGACCCGTTGGGGGAATAACGTACCTCGGGGTCGCGCCCCAGGTTGCCGATCAGAATTGCCTTGTTTACACCACGTGCCATGTTTGCTTCTCCATTAGGTTAATCACGGAGCCCTTGCTGTCGGAATGTAAAACCGTTTCCATCCTTAGGTTCGTAACCGGTGCATCCCTGCACCACTCCTCTCCGTGAAAGTTAAGGGCAATGCATCATAGCCAGATTCAGATGCCGGCACAATTCCACCCGCCGCACGCCGATGAGCCGATACATTTCATCGGTTTATATGAATATTCTAAGAGTTTGTATCAAATTGAAAATCAAATGCATCAGCCACAGAGATCACAGAGCATACAGAGATAAATAAAAAATAGGTTTTATTCTGTGACTTCGTCTTATGCCAAGACGAACGAGCGCAGCGAGTAGGGCTTCTCGTCATAGGGCAAGACGAACGAGCGCAGCGAGTAGGGCTTCTCGTCATAGGGCAAGACGAACGAGCGCAGCGAGTAGGGCTTCGTTTGTGTACTCTGTGGCCAGCTTTTTTCGTTATGCGGCCGCAGAAAGAATCAGGTCGTCGGCAGCAACCGGCGCAGCGCCGGTTCATCGAACCGGCGACTGTCCACCTTGAGATAGGCGACGCCCTCGTCCGCCATCACGGTGGCTTCCGTCACGCCCTGCACGTCGCCGAGTTGCCTTTCCAGGCGGCGGGCATCCTCCGCGCTCAGGGCGTTGATATGAAACATCAGGTTTTTCACTGCCGGGGGCGATTTCATCCCCAATGCCAGGTACAACCACAGGCCGATCAGCACCGCTCCGAACTCGAATACGGCGGCGGCGCCGAAGTAATCTGAAAGTATTCCGCCCGCAGCTCCACCGACAAAAAGCCCCAGCGCCTGAGAGGTGTTATAGACACCCATGGCCGTGCCCTTGGCCCGTGCCGGGGAGATTTTGCTCACGAGCGAGGGCAGGCTTGCCTCCAGCACGTTGAAGGCCACGAAATAAAACGTCAGCACCGTGACCAAACCCCAGAAGTGCTGGAGAGCGGGAACAAAGGCGAGTTGCATGGCCAGCATCAATGTCACCGAGCCGATAAAGACCGGTTTGGCCTGCGCCCTCTTTTCGCTGTAGAGAATCAGCGGCACCATGAACACGACGGAGATCGCCAGCACCGGCAGATACACCTGCCAATGATGGTTGGCATCGAGACCACCTGTTTCCCGCAGCGCGAAGGGCACCACCACGAACATCGCCATCTGCACCACGTGCAGGGCGAAAATGCCGAAGTTCAACCGTCCGAGTTCGCGATCGCGCAATACGCCGAGAAGTCCGGCTGGCGCGGCTTCAGTATCGGAATGAAAATGGCTTTGCTTCGGATCGGGCACGATAAATTTCATCATCAGGATTGCCAGCAGCGCCAGCACGCCGGTCATGGCGAATATACCGGGGATGCTGATGAGATAGTAAAGCGCCGGTCCCAGCACCAGGGATAGCGCAAAGGTCAGACCGATGGTACCGCCGACCATGGCCATGGCCTTGGTGCGGTGCTCCTCGCGCGTGAGGTCCGCGAGCAGCGCCGTTAAAACCGAGTTGATGGCGCCCGCGCCCTGAATCGTGCGACCAATGATCACCATGTAGATATCATCGGCCGCGGCGGCGATAAAACTCCCCAGGGCGAACAGCACCAGTCCGAAATAAATAACACGCTTACGCCCCACGCGATCCGAAACCATCCCGAAGGGCAAATGCAGCAGCGCCTGGGTCAGTCCATAGACACCCAGCGCCAATCCGATGAGGGTATGATTTTCGCCACCCGGCAGATGCTCCGCGTAAACCGCAAACACCGGCAGGATCAGGAACATCCCGAGCATGCGCAGGCCGTAAATGCTGGCCAGACCGGCGGCGGCGCGCCGCTCCAGCGGAGACATACGATCTTGCGGGGAAAACATTATATGGATTGGGAAAAATAGGCTGTTTTCAGTATATTAACAGATTCGCCTTTAACCCGGCATCAGCCGTAGACACAGCAGCATGGAATACATCCGCATCCGCGGCGCACGCACGCATAATCTCAAGAATATCGACGTCGACCTGCCGCGTGAGCAACTCATCGTCATCACGGGGCTGTCCGGCTCCGGCAAGTCTTCGCTCGCCTTCGACACGCTGTATGCCGAAGGCCAGCGGCGATATGTCGAGTCGCTGTCGGCCTATGCGCGCCAGTTCCTGGCGCTCATGGAAAAACCGGATGTGGACCTGATCGAGGGCCTGAGTCCCGCGATCTCCATCGAGCAGAAGTCCGCCTCGCACAACCCGCGCTCCACGGTCGGTACCGTCACGGAAATCTACGATTACCTGCGCCTGCTGTTCGCGCGCGTGGGCGAACCGCGCTGCCCAGAACACGGGGTGACGCTCGCGGCCCAGACGGTGAGCCAGATGGTGGACCATGTCATGACGCTGCCCGAGGGCACCAAGCTCATGCTGCTGGCGCCACTGATCGAGGGACGCAAGGGCGAGCACCTGCACATCCTGGATCGCCTGCGCACCCAGGGTTATATCCGCGCACGTATCGATGGCGTGGTGGTTTCACTCGATGAAGCGCCGGAGCTCAAGAAGAATTTCAAACACACGATTGAAGCCGTGGTGGACCGCGTGGTCGTGCGCAAGGGTCAGGAACAGCGCCTGGCCGAATCCTTCGAGACCGCGGCCAACCTGGGAGAAGGCCTGATCCGTGTGGTGGTGCTGGACGAACAGAACAGCAGTGCGCAGGAAATCGTTTTTTCCGCGCGCTACGCCTGCCCGCATTGCGGCTACAGTCTGGCCGAACTCGAACCGCGGCTGTTTTCCTTCAACAACCCGGCCGGCGCCTGCCCAAGCTGCGACGGTCTCGGCGTGCGCCAGTTCTTCGACCCCGCGCGCGTGGTCAGCGACCCCACCCTGTCATTGCCCGCCGGCGCGATACGCGGCTGGGACCGGCGCAACGCATTTTACTTTCACATGCTGGAATCGCTGGCCAAACATTACAAGTTCAACCTCGATGCGCCGTTTGAGACACTCCCGAAAAAGGCGCGCGACGTCATCCTGCATGGAAGCGGCGATGAGCTTATTACCTTCACCTATTTCGGCGAGCAGGGTCCGCGCGCCAGACGCAAGCATGCCTTCGAGGGCGTGATCCCCAACATCGAGCGGCGCTACCGCGAATCCGAATCCAATTCCGTGCGCGAGGAACTGGCAAAATTCCTCAGTCACCAGCCCTGTGAAACCTGTGACGGGTCGCGCCTGAAACGCGAGGCCCGGCATGTGTTCGTGGGGGCAAAAGCGCTGCACGAAATCACCCAGCTGCCCGTGGCCACGGCGCTCGATTTTTTCCAGGGCCTGCGTCTGGCGGGAAGTCGCGGCGAAATTGCCGCCAAGATCGTGAAAGAGGTCGCCAATCGTCTCGGGTTTCTGGTCAGCGTCGGACTAGATTACCTCACGCTGGCGCGCTCGGCGGAAACGCTTTCCGGCGGCGAGGCGCAACGGATACGGCTGGCCTCCCAGATCGGCGCCGGGCTGGTCGGCGTCATGTATGTACTCGATGAGCCCTCGATCGGCCTGCACCAGCGCGACAATGCGCGCCTGCTCGACACCCTGCGGCGCCTGCGCGACCTCGGCAACACCGTGATCGTGGTGGAACATGACGAAGAAGCGATCCGCGCCGCGGACTTCGTGCTGGACATCGGTCCGGGCGCGGGCGTACACGGCGGCGAGGTCGTAGCGCAGGGAGCACCCGAGGAGATTGTGCGGCATCCGCGCTCGATCACCGGCGCCTATCTGCGCGGCGAGCGAAAAATCGCGGTTCCGCACGGTCGTACGCCCAACGATCCCTCGCGTCAGCTTGTGATTCGCGGCGCCACCGGCAACAACCTGAAAGACGTCGATGTTTCGATTCCGGTGGGGCTTTTCACCTGCGTGACCGGCGTGTCGGGCTCGGGAAAATCCACGCTCATCAACGACACGCTCTATGCCTCCGTCGCCAAGCATCTGTACGGTTCCACGCTCGAACCCGCCCCCTGCCGCGCCATCGAAGGGCTCGAACAGTTCGACAAGGTCGTGGACATCGACCAGTCGCCGATCGGACGCACGCCGCGTTCGAACCCCGCTACTTATACCGGGTTATTCACCCCCATCCGCGAACTGTTCGCCGCCACGCCCATGGCGCGCGAACGCGGCTATGCGCCGGGACGCTTCTCCTTCAACGTCCGGGGCGGACGCTGCGAGGCCTGCCAGGGTGACGGCCTGATCAAGGTGGAGATGCATTTCCTCCCGGATATTTACGTGCCCTGCGACGTGTGCCGCGGCAAGCGCTACAACCGCGAGACCCTCGACGTCCGTTACAAGGACAAGAGCATCGATGAGGTGCTGGGCATGACCGTGGAAACGGCGGCGGGATTTTTCAGCGCCATCCCCCCCGTGAGCCACAAGCTCCAGACGCTGCTCGATGTCGGCCTGTCCTACATTACCCTTGGCCAGAGCGCCACCACGCTCTCCGGCGGCGAGGCGCAGCGCATCAAGCTCGCGCGCGAGCTGTCCAAGCGCGATACCGGGCGCACGCTGTATATCCTGGACGAGCCGACCACGGGGCTGCACTTCCACGACATCCAGCAGCTGCTGGCGGTGCTGAACCGGCTGCGCGACCACGGCAACACGGTGGTGGTGATCGAGCACAATCTCGACGTCATCAAGACCGCGGACTGGATCATCGATCTCGGCCCCGAGGGCGGCGACGGCGGGGGCAAGGTTCTGGCCGCGGGCACACCCGAGGAAGTGGCGCTACAACCGGCGTCTCATACCGGGGAATTCCTGAGACATGCGCTGGAACGCCGCGCCATCGGCCTGAGTCGCAAAGCCGGCTGAAGAAGAAGCCACTTCAAAAACGGATGTAAGGTGAGCTTTGTTCACCGTCGGAAAACAGTCAAAGCCATTCGGGGCAGGCAATACCTCCCTCCGATACTTCAAGCGTATTTTTTAGATGGCTTCTGACCGACCGGAATCGAGGTGAGAAGAAACCGATTCAGACAAGCAGCGCGGCGGCCCGGCCGAGTACCTCGTGCAACGTGCGCTCGGAGACTTTCCCTTTCTTCACCACTGCCCGCGCCCGCCAGTCCATGCTCCGCAACTGGTCGGCCAGGATGGCGCCGGCGACTTCTGAACCGCCCAAGATCGGCACAACGAAGGGATAAGGCTTGACCTTGCTTGTGATGGGGCAGCAGAGCATGAGCCCGCTGCGGGCATTGTAGGACGCGGGCGAAAGCACGAGCGCCGGCCGGTGACCGGACTGCTCGTGTCCGGCTGTAGGACTGAAATCCAGCCATACGACGTCGCCGCGCTCCGGGACATACCTTGCCATCACAGTACCTCGCGCCCGACCGGCGGGCCGAAGTCCACCTCCTTATAGCGATTTCTCGGAGTGATTTTCTTCACCAAGTCTTCAAGACGGTAGCGCGGAATTGGCCCGGTCTTTTCGGCCGGCACGACCGGCACAAGAACGATGCGACCCTTTTTCACCTCGATGGTCAGGGCATCGTGAGGTTTAAGCCCCACCTCTTCAACGACACCGCGCGGGATACGCACGGCCAGGCTGTTTCCCCACTTCTGGGCTTTGGTTTTCATGAAGAAGTCCTCAACTGTCGTATCTACACTGTATCAACGTAACGTGGCCGGCACGCGAAGTCAACCAACCGAAACCATCCTTTCAGCCTGAACTGAAAGGATGGTAGGCAGCCTTCTTACGGACACCTTAAATATATCCAGCTTGCCACCGGCGGCGGCTTGAGGTTCACTAGAACCTATCTCAAAAACGGTAGGGCGCGCCCTGCGCACCAATTCATGGCTTAAACGAAGCCCTTGGTGCGTGGGACGCACCCTACGAGCAAAACAAGGGATTTTTGAGATAGCCTCTAACCATAGTGGGTCCACTCGTCGGATGCTTGCAATTGTGCATTCTAAATGCATAATTGCACAATATGACCACCTACCTGCCGCGCACCCTGGAGCCTGTTCTGCGGAAGACCGCACGGGAATTTCCCGCCGTGGTGCTGACGGGGCCGCGCCAGTCGGGAAAGACCACGCTGTTACGCCATGTCTTTGGCAAGCGCCTCGGTTACGTGTCACTCGAGCCGCCGGATGTGCGGGCCGCCGCCACGGCGGACCCCAGGGGGTTCCTCGATCTGTGGCGGCCGCCGGTGATTCTGGACGAGATTCAGTACGCCCCCGACCTGTTGCCCTACATCAAGGAGCGCATCGACGCAAGGCGCTCGCTCAAGGGCCAATACTTGCTCTCCGGATCCCAAAATCTTTTGCTCATGCAGCAGGTGGCCGAATCGCTCGCGGGGCGTGCCGCCGTGCTGCACCTCTTGCCTCTGTCGCATCGGGAGTTGGTGGGCCAGCCGGCGGCGTTGCCGCCGTGGGAACGAAGAGCGCGTCCCGGCGCCGCGTCCAAAGGCCGGCCGGACGCCTTCTGGGCTGCGGCGCTACGCGGCGGATTTCCCGAACCGGCCTCGGAACCCCGGCGCGACATCGCGCTCTGGTACGGAAGTTACATCCAGACCTATCTTGAGCGTGATGTACGAACTTTGCGCCAAGTAGGCGACTTGACGCAGTTCCAGGTTTTCTTGCGCGCGCTGGCCGCGCGCAGCGCCCAGCTCATCAATTTCACGGAGATGGGCCGCGACCTCGGCCTTGCCACCAACACCGTGAAGGCGTGGATTTCCGTATTGGAGGCCACGCATCAAATTTTGATCCTGCGCCCCTATCATGCGAACGCGGGCAAGCGTCTCGTGAAGACGCCGAAGATCTATTTCACCGATACCGGCCTGTTGTGTTATCTCGCCGGCATCCGCGATCCGGCTCATGCGGCGGCGGGCCCGATGGCCGGCGCCATCGCCGAAACCGCGGTGGTGATCGAAGTATTCAAATCATTCCTGCATCGTGGAGCGGAGCCGCGCCTGTATTTTTGGCGCACCTCGACCGGCGATGAAGTGGACCTAGTCATTGAAACGCCGAAGGGTTTGCTTCCCTTGGAAGTAAAGACCACGGCTACTCCGTCGCCCGCCATGGCCCGGGGGATTTTGAGATTTCGAGAATCTGTCCGAAAAGCGCGCCCGGATGGATTTGTCGTGCATACGGGCGATGTCACGCTGCCGCTCGGAGGCGGCGTCGTGGCGCTGCCTTTCGCAGACTTGTAGCACGCCCTTCCGCGCCGCGTGTTGCCCGATGATGATCGCCGCAGTCGATAAATCACGCCCGGTGGACACTCGAAATGGCGCGAAACCCTGCGGATTTGTTTTGCCGGCCCGCCTGTACCACTATATGTATTCTGCCGCGATTCGCGGCGGACCGGCGCGGTGAGCTGCACGACGTCGGCGGGCGAGCGCACAGTGGTTATCGCGCTGGGGAAGATTCCGGTTTCGACGTGCCGGACGCGCGGGCAGAAGGTTTTAAGCGCCTGCGTGTTTTCCGGGATGCCTTCGCGGTCGAACAGTTGTAGGGTATCGGCTCGCGGCCGTCCAGCTTCATCAGCGCGGCGGCCTTGATCGGGGGGTATTTCATTCGGTCATGGCTCCCTGAGTTTGAAGCTTTCTGGAGAAATATCTTCGCGCGGATGGAGTTCCATGTCTAGCGCAGTGGCGCGGGGCGAGATTCGAGGAGCAGCTCCCGCTCCTCGGAGCGGGAGAGGATTGAAACGTCAGCGCGGCGTGTTCCCCACGCGCGTGGGGATGAACCGTAATGCCTGGACTGAGGCGGCGCGAGACCAATCAGCCGGCCATTCCACCCGCGTGCGTGCGCACCGTATCCCATTCCTGTTCCGGCAACTGCAGCACCTGATACAGCGGCTTGGGCGTGTCGATGCCGTGCCCTTGGGCGTGGTCCACGCCGATTTCACGCAGCGTGTCGATCAGGGCCTGGCTCTCGACCGACTCGGCGATGGTGATGAGCCCCATGACGTGCCCGACCTGGTTGATGGCCTCCACCATGGCACGGTGCAGGGGATCGTCGAGCATGCCTTCGATGAAATCGCCGGCGATCTTGAGATAATCCACGGTCAGACTCTTGAGATAACCGAAAGAAGACAACCCCGAGCCGAAATCATCGAGCGCGAAACGGCAGCCCATGTGCTTGAACCGCGCGATGAAATCGCGCGCGCGCGCCAGGTTGGCAATGGCGGCGGTTTCGGTGATCTCGAAACAGATACTGCGCGGGTCGACCCGGTGCTGGGAAAATTGCTGCATGACAAACTCGAGAAATTGTTCATCCCCGAGGGACTGGCCGGAGAGATTGACGGCGAACAGCGCGCCGCCGGTCTTGTCGCTCTTTCCTGTCTGCGCCTGATATTTTTCCAGCATGGTGAACACCGTCCGTATCACCCAGCGGTCGATGGACGGCATCAGATGGTAGCGCTCGGCGGCCGGGATGAATGCCGCAGGCAGCACGAAGTCCTCGTCCTGCACGCGCACCAGGATTTCATGGAATGTGCCGGGTTGTTTCATCCCGTCCCGCAGCGGAACGATGGCCTGGCAATAGAGATCGAAGCTGTTGTTTTCCAGGCCCTGGCGCAGCCGGTGCACCCACTGCATCTCGCCGCGCCGCTGGGCAAACGCCCGGTCGTCCGGCTGGTAGATGTGGATGCGGTTGCGTCCACGGTCCTTGGCGATATAACAGGCGGAGTCGGCGGCGCTCAGCACTTCCGTCAGACCGCCGCTGTCGCGCGAGATCGGAACCAGGCCGATGGAAACGCCGATCTCGAATGCGCGCTTCTCCCACATGAACCGGAAATCCTTGACGGACTGGCGCAACAGGTCGGCGATCTGCTCGGTCTTGTCGATCGAACAGTCCTCGAGGATGACGCCGAACTCGTCGCCTCCCAGGCGCGCCAGCATGTCGCTGGCGCGGATTTCCTTTTGCAGTTGACTCGCCAGCTGCTTGAGCAATTCATCGCCCGCGACATGACCGCAGGTATCGTTCACGATCTTGAACTGGTCAAGGTCGAGATAAAGCAGCGCGTGCGTGCGCGCCCCGGCGCGCGCGCTGTCCAGCACGTGCTGCAGGCGTGACTCGAATTCGCGCCGGTTCAGGAGTCCCGTGAGCGGATCGCGCGAGGCGAGAAAGGCCATGTGCCGCGCCATGCCCTGGATTTCCGTCACGTCATGAAATACCACCACCGCGCCCAGAATCGCCCCGTCCCGGTCGCGGATCGGCGCGGCGGAATCCTGGATTTCGATCTTGCCGCCTTCATGGCTCATCAACAGGTGATGGCTGTCGTGGCGGATGGTGCGACCTTCCCTGAGGCAATAATGAATGGGGTATTCCTCGAGGCGATTGGACTCCTCGTCAAAAATCTTGAATACCTCGCTCAAGGGCTTCCCCTGAGCCAGGTCGCCCTTCCATTCGGTGAATTGTTCCGCGACCGGATTCATGTACACAATCCGGCCTGCGGCATCGGTGGTGATGACCCCGTCGCCGATGGACTCGAGCGTCACCTGCGCGCGCACCTTTTCCAGAAGTAGCGCGTCCTCCGAACGTTTCTTCTCCCGGTCGCGCGCCTCCTGCAAAGCCGCCGCCATGGCATTGATGCCGTCCTCCAGCCGACCCACTTCGCCGCCCGATTGCGTCGACACCCGATAATCGAGCACGCCGTTTTTTATTTTCTCCACCGCATGGGTCAGGGAGATCACGGGCCGTGTCACGCCACGCGCCATGCGCAAGGCAAACACGATGGTCACCACCAGACCCAGAAGGACGATGAACAGGCTCTGAAACAGGATTTTGTTTTGCTCCGTTTGCAGCGCCGCGCTGGAAAGCTGGACCGTCACCCAGCCCGTCTGTTTTTTCGAGGCCGTGGCGGCCCCCCCGCCCGGCCTCGCGTCACCGGCTTCCTCGCTGTAATAGACCGGCGCCAGAAGTTTGTAGCGTGAGCTTTCCGCCAGAGGCGGAGGCTTGCTCTTGTCAGGGGTCTCGGAGGCATGCGCCAGGATGTTGCCCTTCATGTCGGTAACCGTCACCGCCAGGACATTTTTCTCCTGCAAGGTCGATTGTACGAAGCGGGCGAGCTTCTTCCGATTGCCGGATAAAAACGCATCTTCACTGATCGCCGCCAGTTGCGTGGCGATGGTCTGGCCACGGTTACGCAGGGCCTCTTCAAGGTCCTGGATGCGGGCATTGGTAAAATGCAGCGACAACAGCAGCACCGCCACGGTAAGCGGGGCGAGGGCCAGAAACAATACCCGCTTCTGTAGGCTCCATTCTTTCATATGATTGTCATGGCTGTGTCAGCGTGAGCGGATCACCAGGTTTGAAACCAAGCCGCACCGCCGCGCTGCCACCATTGACGGCAATCTCGACCAGTCCGTTGGAGTTCTGGTACCAGAATGCCGTACCCGGCGGCACATCCGAAAAAACCTGCGCGTATTTTAACACTTCCCTGCCGATACGAATTGCTCGTGACACCGGCACTGACTCGGCACGCAGGCCACTAATACCATTACCGTAATGATCTATATGGAGAATTTCCGCCAAGTCATCCGGCCAAGGCGCATCGGGCGGGAGCGTCAGCCCGGCCGGCTCGGCATCCGGCATGTCCCCGCGGGCCAGTCGTGCGGCGACGGGGGCGAACAGATCGCGTCCGTGGAAACTGGCGGACATCCCGGGAGGACGCCAGCGGATCGCGCGGCATTCATATTCGGTGGCACGCCGCTGCACCATCTCGAACAGGCCGTTGTCCGGACCGACATACCAGCACTTGTCCGCCTTGAGCATGACCGCACGGCGCCCGCTGCCCACGCCCGGGTCGACGACACAGACGAAAACCGTGCCCGGCGGGAATTCACGGGCATAGGCCGGCAGCAAATAGGCGCCGGCACGGATGTTGAAATCAGGCACGGAATGAAACAGGTCGATGACCGGCGCGCCCGGCGCCTCGCGTGCAAGCACGGCATGCAGCTGACCGACATAGGGGTCGGTGAGGCCGAAATCGGTAAACAGGACAATCATGGCGCGCCTGCCTTATTGTCTCGCACGACACATCAAATAAAAAAGCCGGGCATGCCCGGCTTTTTTAGGCAAGACGAACTGCCGTTACTCCGCAGTGGCTTTGGATGTCTGCTTGCCCTTGGCGGATTGCTTCCGGGTCGTGCTCTTCTTGGCCTTGCTCTTGGCCGCCGCTGCGCCTGCCGTCTCCGTGGCCACCGCGTCGGCGACACGTTGTTCGGTCAGTTGCACCAGCGCCATGGGCGCGGCATCGCCACGCCGGTAACCGGTCTTGAGGATGCGCAGGTAACCGCCCGGACGGTCCTTGAAACGCACGCCCAGGTCATCGAACAGCTTGCCGACCATATCGCGATCGCGCAGGCGGGAATAGGCCAGACGCCGGTTGGCGAGCGAGGCAGTCTTGGCCAGCGTGATAAGCGGCTCGGCCACGCGCCGCAGCTCTTTCGCCTTGGGCAGCGTGGTCACCAGTTGCTCATGGCGCAGCAATGAAACCGCCATGTTGCGGAACATCGCCACGCGGTGGCTGCTGGTGCGATTGAGTTTACGGCCGCTTTTGTGGTGACGCATTATGAAACCCTCTAAAAATCACTGGGACCGCAGATAAACGCAGATGAAAAATCCGGATGGACGCAGACAAATCCGAAAATAAAAGCCTGAACCAGGTGTTTCCGCTCAAAATTATCTGCGTTTATCTGCGTAACTATCCGCGTTCATCTGCGTTTCAAAATTCTTACATGCCTTACTCTTCAGGTGGCGGAACCCATCTCCGGGGTTTTTTCCATGTCCTTCAGGGAAGCCGGCGGCCAGTTTTCGAGCTTCATGCCGAGCGACAGGCCGTGCTGGGCCAGAACGTCTTTGATCTCGGTGAGCGACTTCTTGCCGAGATTGGGCGTCTTGAGCAGCTCGAACTCGGAGCGCTGGATGAGATCGCCGATATAGAAAATGTTTTCGGCCTTGAGGCAGTTGGCCGAACGCACCGTGAGCTCGAGATCGTCCACGGGACGCAGCAGCAGCGGATCCATTTCGGGCTTGTGTTTCTCCTCCGCCTTGGTCTCGGGGCTCTTGAGGTCGACGAAAATGGATATCTGGTCCTGCAGGATGTTGGCCGCGCGCCGCACCGCCTCTTCCGGGTTGATGGCGCCGTTGGTTTCGATGTCGAGAATCAGCTTGTCGAGGTCGGTGCGCTGTTCCACGCGCGCGTTTTCGACCGTATAGGCCACGCGGCGGATCGGGCTGTAGGAGGCATCGAGCTGCATGACGCCGATGGTACGGGCCTCGGTTCCGGCGCCGCGCGCCGTGACCGGCTGGTAGCCGCGCCCACGGTTCACCTTGAGCTCCATGTTCAGCGTTCCGTCCTTGGTGAGGGTGGCGATCACGTGCTTCGGATCCACCACTTCCACGTCATGTTCCAGCTGGATGTCGCCGGCCGTGACAACGCCGGGTCCTTTCTTGCTCAGCTTCAGCGTGACTTCGTCACGGCCGTGCATGCGCAGCGCGACCGTCTTGAAATTGAGCAAAATCTCGATCACATCCTCCTGCACGCCCTCCATGGTGGAGTACTCATGCAGCACGCCATCAATCTTCACCTCGGTGATCGCACTCCCCGGCATGGAGGAGAGCAGGATGCGCCGCAGCGCATTGCCGAGTGTGTAGCCGAAACCGCGTTCGAGCGGCTCCAGCGTGATTTTCGCGTGCGTGGAAGATAGCGTCTGCACGTCCACCAGACGCGGCTTCAGAAATTCGGTTGCAGAACTCTGCATGATAGCGTCCTCGCTAAGATAAGGATTACGTTACTTCGAATAAAGCGCTACGACGAGACTTTCGTTGATGTCCGACGGCAAGTCGCTGCGTTCCGGCACGCTCTTGAACGTGCCTTTCATGGCCTTGACATCGACATCCAGCCATTCCGGAATCCCGCGCTGGCCGGCCGCCTCGAGCGCGGCCTTGATGCGCAACTGCTCCTGCGCCGAGGTGGAAATCTCGATGAGGTCGTTCGGCCGGACCTGGTAGGACGGGATGTTGACGCGCCGGCTGTTCACGCGCACGGCATTGTGTCGCACCAGTTGCCTGGCCTCGGCCCGGGAAATGCCGAACCCCATGCGATAGGCCACGTTATCCAGACGGGATTCGAGCATCTTCAGCAAATCCTCGCCGGTCGAACCCTTGTGGCGCGCGGCTTCTTTGTAGTAATTCTCGAACTGACGCTCGAGAATACCGTAGATGCGGCGCAGTTTCTGCTTCTCGCGCAATTGCCTGCCGTAATCGGACAGGCGGCTCTTCTGCTGGCCGTGCTGGCCGGGGGCATAGGCGCGTTTTTCCACCGGACACTTCTCGGTGAAGCATTTCTCGCCTTTCAGGAACAGCTTGCCGCCTTCGCGCCGGCAGAGACGACATTTGGAATCGATGTAACGTGCCACTGAGTTGATCTCTCCGTTATGAATTTACACGCGACGCCGCTTGGCCGGACGGCACCCATTGTGGGGCATCGGCGTCACGTCGATGATATTGGCGATTTCGAACCCTAGGGCATGCAGCGCCCGCACGGCGGATTCGCGTCCCGGTCCCGGACCTTTCACATGCACTTCCAGTGAACGCACACCATATTCCTGCGCCGCACGCCCTGCCTTGTCGGCCGACACCTGGGCGGCGAACGGCGTGCTCTTGCGCGAACCCTTGAAGCCATTATTGCCGCAGGTTGACCATGACAGCACATTGCCCTGACGGTCGGTGATGGAAATGATGGTGTTGTTAAAGGAAGCGTGGATATGGGCAATGCCTTCCGAAACGCTTTTCTTCACGCGCTTCTTGGCCTTGGCCGGCGCGCTCGCGGTGGATTCAGGTGCGGCTGGATTGGTAGCCATGATTCAGTGTTCCGTGTGCTATTCGCTCGTTGGTTTGCCGGTGCCGCGGATGACGCTCTTGCGCGGCCCCTTGCGGGTGCGGGCGTTGGTCCGCGTCCGCTGACCGCGTACCGGCAATCCCCGGCGGTGACGCATGCCGCGGTAGCTGCCCATGTCCATGAGGCGTTTGATGCTCATTGACATGGTGCGGCGCAGATCGCCTTCCACCGTGATTTTCGCTACTTCATTGCGAATTTTGTCCACTTCCGCGTCGGTCAGGTCCTTTACCTTGGTGGATGTCGCTACGCCAGTGGCGGCGCAAATGTCGCGCGCACGCGTATTGCCGATCCCGTAGATCGACGTCAAAGCAACCCAGATATGCTTCTGGTTCGGAAGATTGATGCCTGCAATTCGGGCCATTTCGCCTGTCTCTCCTGCCGCGCCCAAGCGCGGGAAAACGCGCAAGGGTACTGATTCATCCGGTAGAAATCAAGTATTTAGCGCGGGTCTCAGCCCTGTCGCTGTTTGTGGGTCGGATCCGAACAGATCACCCGCACCACGCGTTTGCGCCGCACGATCTTGCAGTTACGGCACATTTTCTTGACCGACGCCCTTACTTTCATGACTACTCTCCAATACTATTTTCTGGAACGCGGATAAACGCAGATTAAAACCGCAGATTAACGCGGATATTTCCGGTCCACCTGATTCAATCTGCGTTCATCAACAATATAAATCCGCGTCTATCTGCGTTAAAAAAACATTACCGGGTTACCGCGGCAACCCCATCCCGCCGGTCAGGTTGGCCTTGCGCAGCAGGCTCTCATACTGGCGCGACATGAGCCGTGCCTGCACCTGGGCCATGAAATCCATGCACACCACCACCACGATCAACAATGAGGTGCCCCCGAAATAAAACGGGACATTCCACTTCACGATCATGAACTCCGGCAGCAGGCACACCAGCGTCACATAGACCGCACCGCCCAGAGTCAGCCGCGACATCACCCCGTCGATATAGCCGGCCGTCTGCTCGCCCGGGCGTATGCCCGGGATGAATGCGCCGGACTTCTTCAGGTTCTCCGCCGTCTCCTTGGGATTGAACACCAGGGCGGTATAGAAGAAACAGAAGAACACGATCGCCGACGCATACAGAATCACGTAAATCGGCTGGCCGGGCGACAAGGTCGTCGCGATGTTGCGCAACCAGTCCATGCCCTCGGCCTGCCCGAACCAGCTCACCACCGTGGCTGGGAGCAGAATGATGCTCGAGGCAAAGATCGGCGGGATCACGCCCGCCATGTTGACCTTGAGCGGCAGGTGGCTGGTTTGGCCCGCCATCACCCGCCGTCCCTGCTGACGCTTGGCGTAATTCACGGTAATGCGCCGCTGGCCACGCTCCACAAACACCACGAACGCCGTAACGCCCAGCGCGACCGCGAACAACGTCAGCACGAACAACGGCTGGAAGGTGCCGCGGCTGGCCAGTTCCAGCGTATGCGCGATGGCCCCCGGTAATCCGGCGACGATGCCGGCAAAAATCAGGATCGAGATGCCGTTACCGATCCCGCGCTCGGTCACCTGTTCGCCTAGCCACATCAAAAACATGGTGCCGGTCACCAGCGAAATCACCGTGATCAGCTTGAAGCCCACTCCCGGCGCGATCACCACCGGCATGCCGGCCGTGGTCTGGCTCTCCAGGGCGATGGCGATGCCGAGCGCCTGGAAAGTTGCCAACACCACCGTGCCGTAACGGGTGTACTGCGTGATCTTGCGGCGTCCGCTCTCGCCTTCCTTCTTCAGCTGCTCCAGCGTCGGGATCGTCGACGACATCAGCTGCATGATGATGGACGCCGAGATGTACGGCATGATCCCCAGCGCGAACAGCGAGAACCGCTCCAAGGCGCCGCCGGAAAACATGTTGAACAATCCGACGATCGAACTCTGCGTGCCCTCGAACATCTTGGCCAGGGCCACGGGGTTGATACCCGGCACCGGGATATAAGTACCGATGCGGTATACGATCAATGCCCCCAGGACGAAGAAGATCCGCTGCCGCAGCTCCGTGAGCTTGCCCAAGCCCGCGAGCCCGCCGAAACTTCCCGCCGGACTATTCATATGAATAGACGAACGAGCGAAGCGAGTAGGGCTTCATTATCATGACAAGACGAGCGAAGTAGGGCTTCATTACCTCAATCCTCGACCTTCCCGCCGGCCTTCATCACCGCCTCGCGTGCACCCTTGGTCAAGCGGATACCGCGCAGCGTCACCGGCTTCTCCAACGTGCCGGAAAGATAAACCTTGGCCTGTTCCGCCTGCGACGAAATAATGTTGGCCTTCTTGAGTGCAGCCAGATCGATGACGGCATCCTCAAGTTTTCCCAATTCCTGCAACCGAACCTCGGCGGTCTGACCCTTCATGGCGGAACGGAAACCGCGCTTGGGCAGGCGCCGCTGAATCGGCATCTGGCCGCCTTCAAAACCAATCTTGTGATAACCGCCGGCACGCGCGGATTGGCCCTTGTGGCCGCGGCCAGCGGTCTTGCCGAGACCCGAACCGCCGCCGCGTCCGAGACGCTTGACGGCGGTCTTGGCGCCGCGGCCCGGCTTCATCGTATTCAATTGCATAGTCATAGCTTGTATTCTCTTGGAACGCAGATTAACGCAGATTAAGAACGCGGATTAACGCGGGTATTCATGTTTCTGCTTTGCCTGATTTAATCTGCGTTCATCATAAAAAATAAATCCGCGTTTATCTGCGTTAAAAAACCTCTTCGACCTTCACCATATAGGCGACCTTGTTGATCATCCCGCGCACGGCCGGTGTGTCTTCCAGCTCCACGCTGTGCCGCTGACGGCGCAGACCCAGGCCGCGCACCGTGGCCATGTGGCCCTTGCCGGTGCCGAACGGGCTCTTGAGCAGCGTCACGCGCAACTTCTTTCCAGATTTCGGACTTGCTGGCATGGATCGCCTCTTAACCCAGAATTTCTTCCACTCGTTTACCGCGCTTACGCGCGACCGATTCCGGACTGTGCATGGCCTGCAGGCCTTTCACGGTGGCACGCACCATGTTCACCGGATTGCGCGAACCGAGACATTTGGCGAGCACGTCGTGCACGCCCACGACCTCGAACACCGCGCGCATGGCACCGCCGGCGATGATGCCCGTGCCGACCGAAGCCGGCTTGATCACAACCTTGGAAGCACCATGAGCGGCGATAACCGCGTGATGCAGGGTCGGCCCCTTGAGCTGGACCTTCATCATGTTGCGGCGCGCGTTTTCCATGGCCTTGCTGACCGCCGCCGGAACTTCACGCGCCTTGCCACGGCCGATGCCGATGCGACCGGCGCCGTCACCGACCACGGTCAACGCGGAAAAGCCGAAAATCCGGCCGCCCTTGACGACCTTGGCCACGCGCCTGACGCTGATCAGTTTTTCCTGCAAATTGTCGCTGCGTTTTTCGGATTCGCTGAAAGCTGCCACGATATCGTCCTCAGAATTCCAAACCGTTTTCGCGCGCCGCGTCGGCCAGCGCCTTCACGCGCCCATGGTACTTGAAGCCGGAGCGGTCAAACGCGACGCGCGTGATGCCCGCACCCTTCGCTTTTTCGGCAATGCGCTTGCCGATCAGTTTTGCCGCCTCGACGTTACCGCCGTGTTTGATCTGGCCACGCACATCCGCCTCGAGCGTGGAGGCGGATGCCAGCACCTTCCCGCCCGTCTTGTCGATGATCTGGGCGTAGATATGACGTGGAGTGCGATGCACGCACAGGCGATCGGCCTGCAGGCCGATGATTTTCCGCCGGATACGCCGCGCCCGGCGCTGACGCGGATTGATCTCTTTTTTCATAGTATGCGTTTACCCAATTCCAAGCCTGTGAAAAACAAGTGGTTTGGCTTTAGACGAGGCGCGGCGCAGTCAAGCAGCGCAGCGTACACGATAGTACGTGAGCAGCGCAGACAAGCCGCAACGAAGTATAAAGACAAACCACGCCGTTTTTCATTTCTTCTTGGCTTCCTTCTTCACTACTATTTCATCGACGTAGCGCACGCCCTTGCCCTTGTATGGCTCGGGTGAGCGGTACGCGCGAATTTCGGCGGCTACCTGACCCACCAGCTGTTTGTCCGCGCCCTTGATCACGAGATTGGTCTGGTCCGGTGCTTCAATGGTGATCCCGTTGGGGACGTCGTATACGATCGGATGCGAGTAACCCAGCGTCAGGTTGAGCTTCTTGCCCTGCACCGCGACGCGATAACCGACGCCGATGATGGTGAGCTTCTTCTCAAAACCCTTGGCCACGCCGTTAACCATGTTGTTCACCAGCGCCCGCGTGGTGCCGGAAACGGCACGCGCCAGCGTCGAGTCATTGGTGCGCTGGAACTTAAGCAGGTTGCCCTCCTGCATTACCTTCACCAACGGGTGCATCTCATGCTCCAGGTTCCCCTTGGGACCCTTGACGCTGAGTTTGGCGCCCGCCAGCGCTACCTGCACGCCACTCGGGACAGCCACCGGATTTTTCGCGATTCGTGACATGGTTCAATACTCTTATGCAACGATGCACAGAATTTCGCCGCCCAGGCCGGCCTTGCGGGCGGCGCGGTCGGACATGATGCCCTGGGAGGTGGAGACGATCGCCACACCCATGCCGCCGTTTACGCGCGGCAGCTTGTTCTTGCCTTCATACCGGCGCAGTCCGGGGGTGCTTACGCGCTCAAGGCGTTCGATCACCGGCTGCCCATCGTGATATTTCAGGGCAACCTCGATCAGCGGCCGGCCGTCATCAGTGACTTCACGGCAGGCCTCGATATAACCCTCATCCTGCAATACCTTGGCGACCGCCAGCTTGAGCCGCGAAGCGGGGATACGCACGCTCACCTTCTCGGCCATTTGGCCGTTACGGATGCGGGTCAGCAGGTCGGCAATCGGATCGGTCATCATAAAATCAGTTCCAAGTTATCAAGTAGCAAGTAGCAAGAAAAGAATTTTCATCCTTGTAACTTGCTACTTGCCACTTGCTACTGTTGTTCACCAGCTCGCCTTGACCACGCCCGGCACTTCGCCGCGCATCATGATCTCGCGCAGTTTGCTGCGGGACAGCCCGAATTTGCGGTAATAACCGCGCGGGCGCCCGGTCAGGCTGCAACGGTTGCGGCGGCGGATGTAGCTCGAATCGCGCGGCAGTTTTTGCAGTGCGATCATGGCCGCGTGCCGCTCCTCGTCGGACAGCTTCACGTTCTTTACCTTCTCGCGCAATTCGGCGCGCTTGGCGGCGTACTTGGCAACCAGCGCCGTGCGGTTCTTGTCACGATTGATCATGCTTCTCTTGGCCATGCAAAAATCCTCAACTGCGCAACGGAAAGTTGAAAGCCTGCAGCAGCGCACGCGCTTCGTCGTCGGTCTTGGCGCTGGTGGCGATGGTGATGTCCATTCCGCGGATCGCATCGACCTTGTCGAAATCGATCTCGGGGAAAATGATCTGTTCCTTGATGCCGAGCGAATAATTGCCGCGCCCGTCGAACGAACGTGACGGCAGGCCGCGAAAATCGCGGATGCGCGGGATCGCGACACTGATCAGCCGGTCGAGAAATTCGTACATGCGCGCGCCGCGCAACGTGACCTTGCAACCAATCGGCCAGTTCTCGCGCACCTTGAAATTGGCGATCGACTTGCGCGCACGCGTGATTTGCGGTTTCTGGCCGCTGATCAGCGTCATGTCATTGGCGGCGTTATCGATCACCTTCTTGTCGGCCATGGCCTCGCCCACCCCCATGTTGAGGGTGATCTTGGTGATCCGCGGCACCTGCATCACGTTCTGGTAGCCGAACTTGGCCTGCAACGCGGGCAACACGCTTTCCCGGTAATGTTGCTTAAGTCTTGCCATATGATTCAATAAATTAAAATTAATATCTTTGAAACCGCAGATTAACGCAGATGAACGCGGATAAACAATTTAAAGAAAAACAAAATAGACACTTTCATCTGCGTTAATCTGCGTTCATCAGCGGTTCCAAAAAAATATATAAAAATCAAACCTTATTTCACGTCGGCGACTTCGCCGCTCTTCTTGAAATACCGCACCTTGCTCTTGTCCTGCATGGTCCGCAGTCCCACGCGCTCGCCCTTGCCCGTCGCCGGGTTGAACAGGGCCACGTTGGACACGTGGATCGGCGCTTCACGGTCGATGATACCGCCGGTCACGCCCTTGTTGGGGTTCGGCTTGGTGTGGCGCTTGATCATGTTCACGTTCTCGACCAACACACGGCTGTCCTCGAGCACGCGCAGGACCGTGCCTTGCTTGCCCTTGTCGCGGCCGGCCAGCACCGCCACCTTGTCACCTTTTCTGATCTTGCGCATAGGTAATAATCTTCAAATAATCTCTGAAACCACGGATGAACACGGATGAACACGGATGAACAACAAAACCCAATTTGATCTGTGTTTATCTGTGTTCATCTGTGGTTCCAAAATATTTTACAATACTTCCGGCGCCAGCGAGATGATCTTCATGAACTGCTCGCTGCGCAGCTCGCGCGTCACCGGTCCGAAGATACGGGTACCGATCAACTCGCGTTTGTTATCCAGCAACACCGCCGCGTTGGTGTCGAAGCGGATGACCGAACCGTCCGTGCGCCGCACGCCCTTGCGGGTACGCACGATGACGGCGTCGTAGACATCGCCTTTCTTGACCTTGCCGCGCGGAATCGCTTCCTTCACGCTGACCTTGATCACGTCACCAATGCCGGCATAGCGGCGCTTGGAACCACCCAGCACCTTGATGCACTGCACCGTTTTTGCCCCGCTGTTGTCGGCCACCATCAGCAGGGTTTGCATCTGGATCATTATCCTGTCTCCACACGGCGCCTCCGCCCCGGGCGAAAACGCGCGATTATATCACTTGCATCAAAACCGGCCAAAAACAAGGCCCAACTAAACAACTACCGGCTTCAAGCCGATAGCTTTTGATTTTGTCGGCTTGAAGCCGACCGACTCCCCCTCTCCCGCGTAAGCGGGAGAGGGCAAGGGGTGAGGGCGAAACCTGAAACGAAGAGGCGTCAGCGCCGCGCCCCTCACCCTAACCCTCTCCCCAAAGGGGAGAGGGAACACAAACTTTGCTTCGACGAAAGTGCGAGAGATTTCAACCATCCCCGAGAGAGACATCAGACTTCCCGGGCCCGCTCCAGCACTTTGACCAGGCGCCAGGCCTTGGTCTTGGAAAGCGGGCGGCATTCCTCGATAACCACCAGATCGCCTTCCTTGCACTCGTTGCCTTCATCGTGCGCATGCAGCTTGGAGCGGCGCGTGATGATCTTGCCGTACAACGGATGCCGGATGCGGCGATCCACCTGCACGGTAATCGTCTTGTTCATCTTGTTGCTGACCACGCGGCCGGTGGCCGAGCGCGCATTTTTCGTCTGTTCACCCATGCCCTTATCCTGACTTCTCGTTCATGACCGTACGCAGGCGCGCGATGTTGCGCCGCACCTTGGTCAGATTCGCCGTATTGGACAATTGTCCGGTCGCCTTCTGCATGCGCAGGTTGAATTGCTCGCGCAGCATGTCAGTCATTTCCTTCTGACACGCCGCGGCCTCCATCGCTCGATAATCTTTTGCCTTCATCGTCATTCTGCCTACAGTGTCCTGGTCACAAACGCGGTCCGGACCGGGAGCTTGGCGGCGGCGAGCTTGAATGCCTCGCGTGCTTCCTGCTCGTTGATGCCTTCCATTTCGTACAGCACGGCACCCGGCTGAATCTGCGCCACCCAGTATTCCACGTTGCCCTTGCCGCTGCCCATGCGGACTTCCAGCGGTAAGGGCAACGTGGAAT
>Ga0209342_10001206_pt1 | contig 29112 bp, 35 predicted proteins | sample RifCSP16_2_FD_184023 | JGI IMG/M metagenome (GOLD analysis project Ga0209342, IMG submission 184023) | Soil microbial communities from Rifle, Colorado - Rifle CSP2_sed 16_2 (SPAdes) (version 2) | ecosystem: Environmental > Terrestrial > Deep subsurface > Rock core/Sediment | place: Rifle...
CTGCTCCGTCGCCAGTGCATCGTTCCGGTCATGGCGAGCCTCCATCGAGCTGAGGGTGTTGCGGATGTCCGTGAGGTGCTTGCACCACTCGCGCCGTTCTTTCTCCCAATCAAGGCGCAGGGACTTGACCTCGGCCTCGACGGCACCCACGGCCCGCGCCAGCATCGATACCTGCTCGCCCGTCATCGTGGAGCTCTCCAGATTTCGACGCAGTTTACGAAGGCCGGGTACATGGAGCCCAGGAGCCGCTTCAGGCGCCGGATGCCCATCGGCCGGAAGGGGTAGGTGTGCCGCGTCCTCGTCATGCCGGCGTTACCTCCGGGACCGAGATGGCCCGCTCTGCCAGCTCTCTCCGTAAGTTTCGCGCATGGATGCGGTAGAACGCCATGGTGCAGGCCCGGAGCTTCTGGCGGTCAGCGAGGGCATCGTAGGCCGCTTCTGTCCCTATCAGATTGATAGCGTCCTTGTGCCAGGTACGTTCGACCCCCGCGAGCACGTCTAGAAGGTCGGTGTCAGGGATGGTGATTGCAGGGATGGTAGCCATTATGTCTCTGCCTGCCACTTGATATAGGAGCCTGCCAATACTTTTGTATCCTCTACGGCAGCACTGTTTTGTGCCCACTGTAGCGTAAGGTTTCCAGCATTGGCCCCATTGTGAATACCTCCCCAGAAGTAAACTGCTCTTCCAACGCCTGCCGACATGCTAATACTTGTGCCAAGGTTTCCCGAATCTGAGTCGATAGCCCCAACACTCGTGTAGCGGATTGCAGAGAATGAGCCAACTGCACCTGAAGGGCCAGTAAATGTCATCTTGAAGGAGGTGGTGTCTGTTATAACACTGATGTTTAATACCCCTTCGAATTGCCAAACTTCGTTAGCCGCAACGGCGAACAGAATCTCGTTATCATCTTGCAAGACGCTAGAGTTGTTTACAGTCTCGTCAGCTTCCTTGACTAATAGGTTCATACCGCCTCCCGCATGGCTGTGTAGCGTCGTGGCCCCGCCGTCTGTCAGGTCTGTCCAGTTAGCTCCAAGAGGGACAAAGGCGCCACTAACCCAGCCCTCCATTGCGAAGTTGTCGGTGGCGCCGTTGGCACGCCCTCGGAACTTGTCGGTGGTGGTGAGATACCAAACCCAACTATCCTGTAAAGTAGCTGGATCACCAGTTACAGGGTTGACAGAAAATGGGCCATCACTAAACGTATAATATAGAGAGGTGGCATCTTCTGCGAATACACCTAAGCGGGCATAATCTGATACCGTCTTAGCACGTAGGAATACCTGTGCGCTGCCATTATCCTGAGATACTGACCCGGATAGGGAACCATACGACACTGTGCTTGGCACAGGATGAAAACGACTCAGAAACCAGATGGCAAACTGTTCGTCCGGGTAAGCAAGCGCCTGTATCCCCGTCGGGTCAATCCGCGCTTTGTTCCCCATGTACCGCTGGTTTCCTGTACCGCTCACCAAATCCTTCAGCCCGTGATTGTCCCGGTTCACCGCCCAGCGCTTTAGCAGGTCAAGCTCCGCCCGCAACCTGTCCAATTCGTCGGCCATCTCCCGAATCAGAACCTCTGGCGGGGTACTCACGGCGGAGCCTCGTTAGGCAGCCTGCCGTCAATGGCCAGCTCCTCCAGCTCGTAGGCAATCCTCAAGATCCCCTCCGGCGCCACTTTCGGGCTCGTTGTCGTCGTGCCCCCCCGCGCGAACACCAGCCGGGGCCGGAAAGAAACGCTCAGCCAGGGGTCGCCTTCCTTCGCCCAGATTCGCGTCGTCCCGTTCTTGCTGATCGCCGCCCCACATGTCTGCGTGCTCGTCACCCCCGTGTCCGGGTTCACCATGTCGATTTGCAGCGTGATCGTCTCGGTGCTTGTCATGTCCGAAAGTCCGTCGATCTCGATGTACTTGATCCTCTTCTTCCAATGAGGCTGACGGAGCAGCTTCGTGCCATACCACGTCCCGCTTGCCGCGAAGTCGTAAGCGGTGTCGTCGTACCAGCGGGCCACCCTACCATACTTGCACCAGGCAACGTTGCCCGGCGCCGCCGCCGTGTCATGCCCCATCAACACCCGTGGCGAGGTCGCGCCTCCCAGCGTGCCTATGTCCTTGCAGAACCGGCTCTCCGTGTTCGTCAGCGTCGCCAACGTATAGAAGGAAAGGGGCTGGTTGTGCCCATCCCCCGATTGCCGGGGTCGGGCCGCCAGGACGTACGTCTCCCCCGTGATGACGTTGTACTCGTTCCAGATGAGCCAGCGCTCCAACCCGGCCGCCCCGGTGCAGCGCCCCTGCACGGGCGAGCTGTTCCGGGGAAACAGCCCTGGCCCGACACTCTCGCCGGAAAGCGAGGTGCTGTACCGCGTCCCCGTGGCGTTGCAGATCAGAACGTTCATGCCGTACCAGTCGATCTGGATCACCTTGTTGGCCGCGTTCTGGGAGATCGAGCCGATGAGAGGCCGGAACTCCGTAAACCGGGCCTCCACGAAGAGCGGTCCCCGATCCGTGCCCGGCAGCCAGAAATCGTCGTCCATTGCCCAGCTTGTCGGCGACAGACTATCCGTCACCGTCGCCACTGTGCTCCACGCCGAGGCGTCCATTGTCACGACACCCGAAAGGATGTTCTCGCGGATTGTGTTCATGGCGGTCCCCGCCGCCCCGGAACGCCCGAACCCCCCGTAAAACCCGACCTGGTTCTTGCTGCCCCCGAAGCCGAGAATGCGGCAGATTGTCCCCTCGTTGTTCGCGCTGGCCGTGTCCGCGCTGCCTGCGTTCGCCACCGTCGTAATGTTGTGGTAGGCCGTATTGTCCATGGGGAACGAGATCATCTGCGTCCCGTTGGCCGACCGGGAGTAGACCGGCGGCCCCGATGCCGCTTCGGTCAGGTCAATGATGACACTCGGGTCCGCCAGCGCCAGCGTCGAGGCCGTGATCTTGGCGATGCCCCTTCCCCGCGCCACGTAGAGGAACACCGTCGCGTTCATCGTCCCCGAGTCTGCCGCGCCAAGAGCGTTCGTGGGGGTGATGCCCCCTGTGTCGTAGGTGCTACACGTGACGACGTTGATCAGGGGGCCTAATGTGAGTCCCCATCGTCCGTCGCAATTGTCGGTAAAGTCAGTCCCGAGTTCACCCTGCCCGTACTGGATGTCTTCATAGGAGTTGAAGGCGGGGGTGGCAACGCGCCATTCCGCGAAGTAGAGCTTCTTCCCCTCAGCCATTCCGCCACTTCCCTAGCAACCGGGCAATTGCCCGGTCTATGGCCGAAGGCTCATAAGGGAGCACCTCCACCGCCTCGACGGTCGCTGTCGTCGTATCCACAGCCCTATACCCTCGCCGGCCAGGCAGTTGTCCTTCGCGGGAACGGGAACGAGCCGCCCGCCGCCGGTCCTGAAGGCACCCCCAGGTGCTCAAGGGCGAGCTGTTCGAATTGGCGGTTCCAGTAGCTCCAGAGCCCCGTGTAGCGCACCCTGTCCTCCGCCCCCGCGTCCTTGTGTCCCGCGAGCGCCCGGAATAGCTCCGCCATCGCCCCGACGGCTACCGGCGTAAGCGGGGCGTCGAGGATGTCCGCGTCAGACGAGCCCGCCGTCAGCCGGGTGGCGTCGAAGCCGGGATAGGCGCGCTTCGTCCGCAAGACGATCTGCGAGCCCTGCCCCCTCACCGGCGCGTAAAGCTGCATGTAGGCGGTGGACTGGTCGAAACTCCACTCGTCACGCCCCAGCCAGTCAACGGCGTAATTGTCGCGGCGAACGGAATCGTTCAGTGTCCCGAAGATGAGGTAGAGCTGCCCTCCGTAGACGACGGCGTTGTCCGTGTCCACCGCCAGCCGGCAGATCAATGTCGTGGCGGTGCTCGCCAGCGTCCGCTCGGCGCTCAGCTCTTCCCAGCCGGAGCCGCCCGTATGCCAGCTACTGTTGGTGGTGCCGTCGCCGGTGGCGACAAGCTGGACGCGCACCTGCGAGGCTACAGAGCTCCAGCCGCGGGCCACAGCCGTAACCGTCTGTGTGCCCCCTGCTAGCGACTCGGCGCTTACTCCGGTGTCCAGTAGCCCCACGGTCTGCGAGAGCGTCAGGTTCGTCCCCGAGCGCGTCAGGGCGATACTGTACGGCCCGCCAGCAGGGTCTACCTGCGTGGTGGAGCGCACCATCGTCCCGGCGGCGCCCGCCAGCGTCCAACTGTCCGGCTGCAACACCCCGGAAGTGTTCACCGTGTTGAACTTATTGAGGTAGCGGTCCCGTGAGAGCACGGGCGACGAACAGAGCCCCACGTCCACGATGTCGCCGGGTTCCTGTATCCAGGTGTAGTTGCCCAGCCAGTAGCGATTCACGCCCGTGCGCGCGGGCACGATGTCAATGTCGAGCCGGTGGAGCCGCTGAATCGCCAGGTCGATGGCGTTGTCGATCATGAAGGGTTCGTAACGCAACACCTCAAGGGTTTCGCTGGTGGCGGTGGTATCGGCGTAGTTCGTGCCGGTATGGCTGAAGGTTCCAGATGCGGCGGTGAAGCTGGAACAGCGGCGCTGGCGGTCGGCCGCCTGGGACGTGTCCCGCCGGAGCATGTACTGGCCCTCATACTTCTGCGTCGAGAGAGATCCAATCGCACGGCCGGAGACGACGGCGCTGCCTACCGCGAGGGACGCGATCGCCCATGCCTCCCCCGCGTCGGGGAAGCGCTTTACGATCTCGCGGGAGTACGCGGCCAGCGTTGGCATTAGTGTTTCTCCCTCGCCAGCCAGGCAATGACGGCGTTCGTGACATTCGGCGGCGTGTGACCAAACCGCTTCAGCATCCCGTTATGCATCACCTTGATTTCGGAGTTTGTGTCGCCCGTGATGAGAAGCGAGCAGGCTTCGCCGCACCCGGCCTTCCTGCGAAGGTTGGCCAGGTTGAATTGCTCCGCTGACACAAAGGTGACAGCGTTCTCGTCGGGCGCCCCGGAGGTCATTTCTTCCTCTTTGCCATCCCTTGCCCTTTGCCGAGCCGGCCAGCGCCCTTCATTGCCATGCCCATCTCCTTACCGGGCATCGCGGGCTTGCCGGGCGCCTGTTTCGGCGGGACTGGCATTCGAGGCATGCCTGCCGGCATCTTCTTCGGTTTCATGTGTTTTTCGTGAATGGCCATCTACTTCTTCCTCTCGTCAATCATTCTGTTGGCAGTTTCCAGTGCCTGGCTCACAGAATGGGCTTGCTTGGGAGTCAGTTGATCGGGGAATTGCAGAGCAACGCCCCAACCGTCTTGAACGACGCTTATCGTCACTTCCATGATCTACTTCTTCCCTTTCCTGCCCGCGTTCGTGATGCGGGCCGCTGATTCCTTGCTGTGGCCCTTCTTGCGGAGGGCCTCATATTTCGGCCAGTCTTTTACTTGCTTGCCAGGCATTCACCTTCCTCCTATCTTCAAGAGCATCGAGCCCCTTGTCGAGGGGCCTTCCCCTCCTGGCGTCTCAATCTCGATATTCGGCAGGTTCGACACCCCGGCTATCGATTGCAGCGTTACAAGCGGCGTGCCAATCTCGGCGTTCGCAAGACTGGATATAGCGTCGATTTGCTGAAGCGTTAGCGATGCGGGTGAGGCCAGTGTCAGGTTGGGCAAGCTGGACACCGCGTCCACGGTTTGCAGCGTGATCGGTGCCGGAGTGGACAGCGCTATGTTGGGAAGGTTTGATACACCATCGACGGCCTGGCAGGCAATGTACGCGTTCGCCTTGATCAGAAGGTTGTCTACCAGCGACACCGCTCCTATAGCCTGGAGATCAAGGTAGGCATTGGCCTTGATGAGCACGTTATCGAGAAGAGACACCACATTGACAGGATCAAGGGTGACAAGCGGTGTCCCAATTGTGACATTGGACAGGGAGGATACAGCGTCTACCGATTGGAGAACAAGGTTAGCGGCAACCGGCGCTGCCTCTAGCCCGAAGAGGCAGCCGATGTTGATGGCGTCCGCGTTCGAACTTGTGGTGTGTGAGCGTGCTCCCGTGGCTGCCCCGTCCGAATCGCCCGAGTAGCCGAAGATCGAACCGTCCGAGCCGGTCGGTGTTTCTTCGTCCCAGCGGTTCGTCAGTGTAGGATTTGTCCCGCTGATGCCGTTCGCCGTTGTCAGGTTCTCGTTGTAAACGCCCACGGCCACCACGTGGCAGGCGATCGTTGGATCGAAGGTCGCGTAGGTAACTGTGTCAGAGAGTGCGTTCGCGCTGGTTGTTGGCGTCCCCGCGCCCGTCGTTGGATCGCCGGTTAGCTTGCAGTCAATCCAGGCTGACGCCACACCACAGAAGAGGACGTTGTTGTCGGTCGGCTTCGTGACGTTGACTGTGTTGCCGGACGCGTTCGCGCCGTTTGTCACCCGTGCCCAGGCAAGCGTCAGCATCTCGGCAGTCGTGTTGTTGACCTCGACGAACTTCGTCCACGCCGAGATGCCGTCCGCCTCGGCAGAGGGAAACGTGCAGACCTGGTTATCTTTGTTGAGGACGGAGATGACAAGGATGTCGTTGGTTACAAGCGAGGCAGGCACTACCACAGCAAGAGTCGTGGTGGTCGCGTTGGCGCCGATCGCGCCAGCCGAACGAAACGTTACTGCCACGTTAGCGGTTCCACCAGTGCTTCGCCGCTACCTCTGGAACAGCCGTTTCCTCTGCAATCGCCGCCGCTACAGCCGCCTCAACCTCTGGCGTGAACTCCGCAACCGCTATCCGAGCGGCCTCGACAGCATCCTGTCCTTTCTCCAGCGCCCTCTTCTCAGCATGAGCCTTCCTTGCCTCCCAGGCGTCGCTGTATATCTGGGCAACGTAGCTGGCTGGCCAGATCCAAAGAAAACACGCGGCATGTTCGGCCAGCCGGAAGTTCAAGCGCTCCACTCCCTGGAACTCAGGCTTGAGTTCGTAAGGGATAGGAATCCAGGCGCCGTGCTCGGGGTCGAACCGCAGGAATCCCTCACCCGCTTCCCTCCATGATTGCGTGGTCATCCGCCTCACGCGAGAGAACCAATGCCCGCTCTCTTCGACGTAATCGTAGCTTCGGAGTGCGTGTCGTGCTTCTTCCATCTTCATCAGTCCAATGTTATTACAAGGATTCCGACGCCAATCGTAGGCGGCGTGTTGCTGGTGTCGATGACCTTGCTGGTACAGGTGCCCCAGCAGATGATGTTGCCCGTTCCTGTGGCACTGGCGTCACAGATAGCAAAGCCAACAATCGTGCTGGTACCGGCGGTGCAGGCTGCGAACGTAATGGCGGCAGAGTTGGTCTTGCCACTTCCGGTTGCTGCTGACAGGTCGGTTGCAAGGATCTCCTTCCGGGCATATCCGGTATAGGTGGCCTCAACGATGTTGGTCCCGAGACTGGCGTCCGTGGGGATGGTGGTGCAGAGAGCCATGTAGATGTTGGCAGGCTCAGTGAACGCGCCATCGCTCCATATATGGTCAAGGACGAGGGGTTCAGCGTAGTCAGAAAGTGAGGCCATTATGCTGCCACCAGGTTTCCGTCTGAAGTAATTGGGAACCAAACCACCCGGAACTCGATCTCTCCGCCGTTCACGAGCTGGGTTCCCGAGCTTGTCACCGCCGCCACGATGTTCTGAGAGATGTCGATGTCCTGCTGCGTTGCGGCCTGAGCGATGCCGTTTGCGGTCGGTGTTATGGACTGCCAGTGCTTATTCGTGCTGGTAAGGCCCACGGCAGAAATGGCCGCCCCATTGAACAGCGTCGTTGAGTTGACGATGCCCAGCGAGAGGCTGGCCGTGCCGGTGCCCCCATCCACCGCCACGCTCACCTTCACTACGGAATCGATCGAGACGACGTGAACTGCACCGGTGACGGTAAAGACGGTGCAGTTGCCGATCGCCCCAAACCCAGCAGCACCGGTAAAGGTGAAGAGCTTATAGTTGTTGCGGGTGAAACCTCCGGAAGAGATTTTCGGCATCAGTCCCACTCCTCGAGATAGTGAACCGTAGCCGTGCCCGACGCCGTGACTCCGTAGATCGCCGCGTTCGCACTGATTGTGACGCTCTCCCCCACAAGCAACTCAAACCCCGTTGTGGTCGTTACCCGCGCCGTCCCGACGTACACGGTCACGCTCGTTGAAAGGTTCTTGATGAGAACCTCACGCCGGGCATTACGCGCAGCCCCAATCTCCGTGACAGCCGTCGTCACCGACACCTGCCCCGTCGCAATCTGTCTCTGAAGTATGATGTCCTCTTCGTCACTCAAAGCTGGCAGTCTCATGAGCTACCTTCCTTTTCCGTTGCCTGGCAATACCATCTTCACGAGGGAGATCTCCATCAGGAATGCTCCTTTGTCTGGTGCAACCGCAACCCCTGCGGCGAATCGAAGAATCGCGTGCAGCCCTCGGTTCGGCAGTAATGGATGACTTCGGCCGCCGGCGGGGCAATTGCACCACCTGCCATCGCCTGCATCGCTTCCAACTGCTTGCGGGTCATCTCCTCCGCGCGCGCCTTCTCCTGCTTCTCGATCTCAGCCTCGATCGTCGCGTGCTCCTGCTTGTGCTTCCGGCGCATGTGCATCCCCGCCTGGAAGTTGTTGGGAAGGTTGTCCACGCTGCATTCCTGACCCTCAAGGCCAATCTCGTTTAGCCAGGCCCGGTCTGGATGATCCGGGTGCAACCGGCAAAGCTGGCGATGGGCGGGCACGAGCTTCGGCATGTGTGTGACGGAATCGATGACGTACTCTTTGCCGGGCAACGGGGTACGCGTGAACACAAGTTGTCCCCGGCTATCGCGTTCGGTCAGCTTCTTCTTTGCCCTGTCAGGCGTGACATGAGAAGTCAACCCCGTCTGCCGGTGGTAGATCGTTACCCAAACAGATGTGCTCTTGCCCTTCATGCCCCGAATCAGGCCATCTTCCTCTCCGACCAGCTCGCCGGCGTCGAAGTTGTGAGTCTCCGAATGCTGACGGCGCATTTCCGAGATCGCTACGTCCAGGTCGATCTCGTCTTCAAAGGTTGCAGGTGATGTCATGTCGTTGCCTTTCTGAGGAACAAATTTCGTTGCTTTGTGAATCCCGGCCCGAAGGTGGATGCGTTCCGCCGCTGTTTCTGGCGCTCGTGCGCCCATGCCAGCGTGTCAGGGATAAGGGTGCTGGTCCGTTGATGCTCGAATAGCATCTCGTGAAACAGTCGAGATCCGTTTCTCATGTCCTCTGCCTGGTCGATGAGCGCTTGCACCTCGTCTTGAAACAGGCTGAAGATGCGTAGCTCCGAGGAGTCCGGGAAATCGGATGCGGGCCCAAGATCGCGCACCCACTCCGCGATCTCGTCGTCGCGGAGCACGTAGATGAACTGCCAGCGGCGGAGGGACTTGTAATCACGGGTGAGGTGATTCGTCTCACGCAACTCCCACGCCTTTTCCCAGGGCTGCACGAACGTTGTCTGCGGGACCTTTTCCTCAGTTCGCGGCTTCATGCTGGCTCCTTCAATGCCGCTATCTCCTGAGCCAGGCCATTGATCATGTCGAACAGCACGCCGATCACATCTACTGTCTCTTCAGCCGGTTCCTGTGGCCGGGGAATCCCTCGCGGTCGTTCACCATCCCGGAACCGATATTCCTCGCGTACGTCAATCACTGAGCGGCCTGTCCTGCGAGCAATCTGTCGGTACCAGAGTGCAGGGGGCATGTCGAACTCACCGTTCCACTCCGCCGGCTCCGTCACCCACTCGCCCGTATTGTAATTGTGGTAAGCCGGAGTAACTCGCACGAGTCCGGGAAACAGCTTGTACATCTCCTTCCAGATGCAGCACATCCGCACCTCCAGCGTTTCCGCGAGGTAGGGATTTGTCCACATTCCAATCCGCTGATAGACGCAGTCGCAGAGATCGTCGTCCACCTCCCAGAATGTTTCAGGAAGTAAGGCCGCCATGATGTCGGCGGTCGCCCTCTCGGAAAGCGCAGCGGTCACTTGCTTATCTCCTACGCCTGGATATTGGACACGGTAGAGCCCGCGATGATCTTGCGCATCACGGTAGCCGACGAGAACACCGCTCCCGACGTGGCGATGGCCCCCGCCGGAGCTGTCCCTTCCTTCATTACTGCCGCACTCGTCGGCTCAGTTGTCAGGAACGCTGATACGACGCCAAGCCGAAGGTTCCCCGCAGTGATCCGCTCGTCGCCTGCGGTGTTCACGTTGTTTCCAGTGGTCGTGGTCGCCCCGGTCCCCGCCGTAATTGTTGTAGCTGCGTTCAGGAGCAGCGCGCTATAAAGCCCGTCCGCGTTGATATGCCCCACTCTCGTCCCGCGATAGTAGAAATCGAGCCGGGAGTTGGAAGGGTCCCAACGCCAGCCATTGTGAATCGAGGAAACTGCCATCTTACGTCTCCACGTTCGACGCGGTCCCGGCAGCGATGATCTTCATCACATTGGTCCCGTCTGTATAGAGCGCCCCCGACGTGGCAATCGCACCCTCCGGCGCCGTCCCTGCCTTGAAGACAATCGCACTCGTTGGCTCAGTTGTCGCGAACGCTGATACCACACCCAGGCGGACATTCCCGGCCGTGACACGCACGTCGCCGGCCGTGTTCGTGGTATTTCCGGTCGTGACGGTTAGCCCCGTGCCAGCGGTGATTGTCGTCGTCGCATTGAGCAGCGCTGCTGTGTAGAGCCCGGCTGTATTGATGTGGCCGACTCGCGTTCCACGGTAGTAGAAGTCGAGACGCGAATTGGCCCGATCCCAGCGCCAACTGTTATGAATCGCGGAGACTGCCATATCGTTCCTCCACCTGCAAAGGCAGGACTTGATGGAGGGGGCTGACTGGCAGCCCCCGAATTCGTTACTCGGCCGAAATGTCGGCCCAGAACCACGACGCCCCGCAATGGAACGCCGAGGCAGTGTTAACCGATGCCGTGACGGTGACGTGCAACGCCATCGTCGGCGGGACAATCAGTCTGCCGTCCACCTGGCCGATACAGGCACCGCCCGGCGTCGCCGCCGCAAGCCCGAAGTTCATCGTGCTTCCGGGGAAGGGCCGCCAGCCGTTGGCAACAACCGTCTGGTCGACGGCCGTCCGCGCCGGGCTCCCGGTTGCACTTGTAATCGAGGCGCGACCGTTCGCGCTGTACATCACGAGTGCGGTGTTCGCTGAGTACACAGGCGTTCCCACCTGCGCCCAGGGCGTGTGCGACCACACAACCGCTGTTCCGAGGAGCTGCCAGCTCCAGATGGTGTCGATGACCATGCACCGGGTGGCATGGTTGTTGTCGATCTCCAGCTTCGCAAGTGTCGTGGGCAACGCCACCACACCGGCAAAAGCGGTAGCCGTCGAGACTGACCAGCCTTCGCCGACGCGGGTCAGCTCCGCATACGGAGGCAACCCCTGAGCAACAAACAGCTCGTTGAGTTCGTTGCTCTCGATGCGAAATTCCTTGCCCTTGGACGCTCCACCACGGCGAACGCCGCGCTGGACAGTGTCGATCAATTCAAATGTTGCTGGCATCAGAACGTCTCGTCTCTGCCGCCCTCGGCGCCAAAGTAATCCACTTCCCAGGTCGGGTCCGTCGTTGACGGGTCAACGAGAATCACAACCGGGTGATAGAGTGCCGCGGTGTCAAGGTTGCCGGCGGCGAGGGTCGCCACCAGCTTCGGCCCGGTGTTCTGCGGCGTCGTGGAAATGTCGCCGTAGTAGACGCGTCCCGCACCATCGGGATCAATCTCGACCCGGATATACATAAACGAGTCGGCCACCGGGACAGCGTTGGCCCGAATACCAAGCGTGCCCAGGGTCGTGACCGAACCGGTTGACGTGGTAACTGCGGCCGTCGTCAGCTCCGTGCCGTCGAGCGACGCATGGACGCGCCAATCGTCGGTCGTGGCAGTGGTGTCGTAGTAGATGCCAAAGACATTGCCGCCGTCGTTGCTGGTAAGCGTCCCGCCCGAAAGCGTAAACGGATTCACGATCTCGGCCAGGTTGACAGTCTCCTGCCAGCCAACGAACGCGCCCCAGGTTGTCAGGACGCTCAACTTGAACCGAACCTCCATCGAGATCATCCCGTTCAGGGAGGGGCACATAGGCATCGACGCCAGGCCGATGCCGTCAGCAGCTCCCGCCGCTCCCGAGAATGCCGCGATGCCGTTCGGTTCGTCCACCGTCGCCGACATCGCCACGTCGCCGCTGATGGCGATCAGGCGAATGTCATTGAAGCGGTACTGCGTCGCGTCCGACAGCGTCTGCACGATGGTAGACTGGAAGTCTTCGAAGAAGCCAATGTTTCCGTGACCAGTGCCTCGCATGTTCTGGCTCCTTTCTTACGTCGTCGGCGCGGTGGTATTCGAGTACACTTCGTAGAGCCAGTTTCCTGGACTACGTTCCCCGAACACCCACTCGTCGTAGTGAAAAACGTCGGTCGCGCCGCCGCCCTTTTCAGGGAGGAACTTTTCATAGTTCCATGGCGAACGCCCTTGAACGAACACGGCCGCTTCCCGTGAGTGAACGCCGCCCTTCGAGTCCGTGGACCCATCGATGGCGATGTTCCCGTCTTCAAAGAGATTTGTGCCAGCAACTCCGCCCATGAAGCCCTTGCGGAAAATCTCTTCGGTCATGCCGTTCGGGATCGTGTACGTGCCGATACCGGCCAGTACCTCATCCCAGATATCTCTCACCTGGAAGGGGTGCAGGACGGTGAACAGATCTCCGGTAGAGGGCTCGGTTGTGTTGCCCTTGATCCGTGACGCAGCCGCCCCGATGACGCCAGACACAAGCGTGGTGCCAGTGCCCGAAAGCGAAGTTGTGGCACCGTCGAGCCATGACAGATACGACTCATCCTTGAGCCGCGTGATCGCGTTCTGTGAAAGCACGCCCATCTTGGCCGCCACCTTCTTGTCGATGCGGATCTTGGCGCGGTTGGTGATCCGCGTCTGAATTCCGCCGACAACAGGAGTGAGTTGCAAGAGCGTGTCGGACAGTTGCTGGGGGTTATTGAGATCCTGATCCTCACCGATATTGTTCATGCCAGTGAGTTGGGCCAGGGAAATCTCGTCCCAGGTCGTGCCGGTGCCTTCCGGAAGTTTCTGGTGATCGGTTGCCCGCATAAACACTCCGTCGTGTTCGCGGACAATCCGAGCCGCATCAATCATCGTGGGAAGGCTATCGGCAAGGGACCCGGTTGTGGTCGTTGGCATGGGGGTCTCCTACATTTGGTAGCCGGTCTCCGCGAAGAGCGCCTTCTTACGGGCCTCGATCGAGGAGTTAGGGTCGTCAAGGATCTGGCGAGCCGTCCGCGAGCCCATGGGTGTCTCGCCCCCGCCCGTGGGCGAGGGCTCGACCTTGCGCCGCTCTTCGGCCGCCTTGATCTGCCGCTCTTTGTCTTTCTCCGCAGACTCGGCTTCGATCTCGGCCCGCAGCTCCTCCCGGAGCGACTCTTTCAGTCCCGCGCGCACACCGTCGGCCAAAGCCTGGAAATAGCCGGCCGGGTTGCGCGTCGCAACCTTGCGCGCCCGCGTGATCGCCATCGTTTCCTTCGCGGGGATCGTGATGCCGTCACGCGTGAGCTGGCTGAGAAGCCCCTCCGACGCGAGGTCCGTGTGGACCGCGACAAGGGATGAGGAAAGGGTGTTCGAGAGTTGAGCCCACCAGCCGGCAAGCGCCTGCCGATCGATCTTCTCGCCCTTCTCCGTCTGCTCCACGAGCCAGACACTGAGCCTGTCGAAGCTGTCGTAGGCGCCGCGAGCGAGATTCTGTTGAGCTGCGGAAAGCTCGGTCGCGTATTGCTGCGACTCAAGCTGCTCCTGTGCCTCGGAAATCTCTTTCTTGCGAGCCTCTTCGTTCTTGCGGCGCTCGGACTCACGGACGCGGGCTTCGATGTCCTTGGATCGCTTTTGGAGTTCGGCGTCGATCTCTTCGGGGGTCTTGCCCTCCCATGGGGAAGGGGGCTTCGCTTCCGTTTCTGGCGGGGTCGTGACTACGTCCTGAGTTTCCGTTTCCGGTCCTTCTATTGGAAGGAGCGGTGGCGGCTCAGGGGGAGCCTCGACAACGGCAGTGCCTTCAGCCATGTGACCTGTCCTCCCGGCACGCAAGGCAACAAAAAAGGCCGGCCCTTCCGGAGAAGGATCGGCCTACGTTGAGGCACTCGCGTGCGTTACTACGCGGGCTCTACCCGCTTACGCACAGTTTCGATGGGGATTGGCAAGTCTGTCAAGAGACGGAGAAGTAAACCACCCCGTCGACTTCCCAGGTCTGGACACTCTTCTTCAGGCGCTTTGCGGCACGGGCAACACGAAGCGTGATGCCACGCTTTGTTTCGTCGCCCACGATGGTGAGCATTCCCACCTTACCAACGGAGATGCTCTGAATATGCTTCTCGTACTCTCGCATCCGCCCTGCGAACCGGCCGTTGCCCTTCCGCGTTGGCGGTGGAGCCTCTTTATCAGTGATGACGGTAAATGTTGCCATTGGAAACCTCCTTCAAGAAGATTACCAAAGGCCACCATTCGAATCAACTCCCATGCCGACGCCGATTCATGCCCTTCCCTCGATTCTGCCATCGCAGCGGATGCATAGGCCGGTGTAGGGCGTGCCGGAAGGAACATTTATACTTTGACGCCGCCCGCACCAGCAGCATCTTACCGCGACGAGCCGGAGCGTGAGTGTGGCCCGCGCCCCCGTCGTCACCTGGTCCTTCTGTGGAAGGGCGAGCCGCGTCATCATTTCTGCCCCGCCAGCCAGTTAAGGATGTCCTTGTCCGAGGTCACGTCGTAGCCCCACTGAAGCGCCTTCTTCGCGAGCTGAGGATTGTTCGCGATCCACGGGTCGCGGGAAGTCTTCCGATACCAGTCATTGAAGCCCTGCACCGGCTTGTACGACTCGATGCCATTGCGAAGTTGGGCAAGGACCGCCGGGTCAGTGTTGCCAGCGGCGGCCTTTTTCACCATGGAATCAACCCACTCGTAGTAGTCCATGCCGGGCGTGGGCGCCACGTAAGCCTTGGCCAGCCAACCATTCTTCACGGCCTGAGCGAAAGCGTTGTCCTTCAAATCGAAGTAACCACTGTCTGCGATGGTCTTCACGTCGGCCCGGTAGCGCTTCACCGTCTCCGTGCCGCTCTGCTTCAGCCCAAGTAGTCTATCAAGTTCGGCCTGCTTCTCTTGTGGCTGCGAGGCCAGCCATGCGTCAACCTTGTCCCAATCGACATCCACTCCGTTTGGAGCCACATTCTTGCGGATCTCGGCATAATAGGCGTCTGCGATGTCCTCAATCTTCTGCGGTGGCTGATTGTGGTAAACCGCGTCGAGCGCCCCCTTGATCATGTCCTGTCGCCTATGGAGGTTGTCCCTCCAGCGGTCGGGCTTCAGCGTCCTCGCAGCTAGCGCCGAGTCGTCTTCTATCTGCCCCCTCTCGACCTCATCCTTAATCTCTGTCACTACAAGAAGGCGGGCGGCCTTATCCGACCGCTGCGCTGATTCTTCCAGCCCCTGTCGTTCCAGCTTCTGCCTCTCGGCATCCTGCCCAACCCACTGATTGACAAGCGCCTTCCCATCATCCGTCTTCACGTCCGCCCAGTAGTCTCGCCCGGTCTGTTCCTTGTACTGGCGCGCGAGTTGATCGGAGGGGCCTTCCTTATACGTCTGAAAACCCGCGAACTCCAGTCCTGAACGAACAACGTCGAAACCCTCATTCTTGATCTGAGAAGCAATCGGTGGGATTGGTAGCGTATTCCAAACGCGCTCGGCGGCACCCATCCCCTTCCCATAATCGCCCAGGCGCCAGCCGCGTTGCGGATCGTATCCGAGTCCAGCAGCAGCTTCAAAGATCCTGAATGGCGGAGAAGAACTGGAAAGCGCCAGCTTCAGCCAGGCCTCTCCCACCCCCTCGACATCTCCCTCTGATAGCGCACGGAAGCTCCGCACTACAGCCTTGGCGACAGCAAGCTGGGGGAACACCTGCATCGTCATCCCCGGCAGTTTCATCATGCCGAACCCCGGCTTCGATGGATCAAGCTCTATCTCTCCACCGAAGTAGTCAGTGACGAGTTTCCCAGTCGCCAGCGTACTTGCTCCCCATGATGCTATCGCAGTCGCTGCAAGCATTCGTTCTGTAGGAGAAGATGCTGGGCTTACCAGCTTCCCAACCTGAAGAATTTGAGCAATTCTGGCACGCAGCATTGGCGGCGAGAGAATGGCCGCTTTTTCCGCTGCCGCGCGCTGAGCCTTAAGAGCAGGCTTCCAATAGCTAGTGTTGCTGTCCGCAAACATCGCCGCTGCATAGCGCACCTTCGGGTCCATCACATCTTGCCCAACCATCTTTGCCAGGACCAGGTTCCCTTCATGGTTCAGGTTGCGAATGCTTCCAAGCACCTTCCCAAACTGGAAGTTTGTCAGGGCACGGACAAATGGCACAATCGCCTTCTCATCAAGTGTCATACCCGCTCTACCAAAATGACGGAGGAGCGTTCCCTCACGACTCACGTCCGTGATGCCCGTCATAACGCCTTGAGGAACGCCATCGATTGCAAAAGCAATTCGGCGAGGTAGCCCTTCTGGGACTGTCTGAATACCAGCATGAGCAAGGTTCAGCATCCGATTAACCATCCCAGCAATGATGTTTGGCCCACCGCCCTGTGCCGCATGGAGAACCTGCTGCCCAAACACAGCCATATCCCCGATGCCAAACTGCATGTTCTTCCATTCCTGAGAGACGCTGGCCGTACCAGAGATGATGTTATCAGGGCCAAACGGGTGCAACTTTGTCTCATCAACGAACTGCCGCATATTGGCCGGAACCCCCTGCCGATATCGCAGCTTTAATTCTCGTTCGAGTAGCACGTCCGCCAACTTTCTGGCATCGTCCACTGACATTGATCCAGTATATTCCAACGCCCGGATCAGGTCGTTACGAGAGTGAAGAATCGTAGCGAGGTAAGAATCCGCCGGGTCGCCTGCCATTTGAAGCAATCGCTTGTCGATATAATTGGTATCGCCCTTCAAACGCGTCAACCCTTCCTGTTGAGTTGTCCAGTGCTCCACTGCTTTCTTCAGGATGACCCGCTGACCCTCATCCTCCACCGCATCATCAATGAGCTTGTACGCTGTCGCGTTCACCCGGCTCACCGACTGCGACAGTTCTTTAGGGATGTCACCCCGCGCACCCAGCACCTGGCCAGGACTCGGCGGCGCCATCGCTTTCTCCGCCACCCTACCAGCCTGAGACTGCAAACGCTCTGCGCGAGCCGTAAGTTGCCCTTGTCCAATAGCACGCATCTCGTCCGATGTGCGAACCATGTTATTCAGCTCATCAAGGGCAGCTTGATCAAGCTCGTTCTGAGCGGCAATGGTTTTCCATTTGGCCGCTTGTGCTGCCCGATCCGCCACTTCCTGGTTACGTGCGGCAGCGTTCGTCGCCTTCTGTAACGTTTGCTGCTCCTCGCGCTTCGCCACTACTGCTTTCTTCTCTGCCCAGCGGGTCGCCTCACGAACCTCCAATCGATTGACTTCCGAATCGGCCTGAACTGCCCGCCGCTGGGCCTCCTCTGCCGCCTTCTTCCAGGCAGGCGTTGTTGGATGGAGCTTTGCCTGATCATCAAGCTGACTGGCCAACTCGCGTTGTCGCTGCCCGATCAACTCCTGCTTGCGGATCAATGAATCAGCTTCGCCGCGAGCAGCTTTGATCCTGGCAATGTCCGCCAAATCCTCCGGCAAAAGCCGCGCCATCCCGGTAGGGAGCTTAACGTTCTGCCGTTCCAGCAGATCCCCAACCTTCGGCCCAAAAGTCTTCCGAGCCCACTCCAATTCATTTGGCTGAAGACGGCGGCCATCGATGATTTTTTCCAGCGCGCTATCAGCTCCCGCAACACGGTAATTCTCGAACCATGGGAGCTTCCCCTGATTGATGTCTGTGAGAACACGGCCAACCACTGCATTCTTCTCGACATCAGTAAAGGCCACGCCAGGCAACACTTCCCGCTGGAAAGAGCCAACCGCTGATGCTTGTCTGGCTGCCCCGGCTATCTCTTCTGGCGACTGTTCAAGGTTCAAACCCTTCTCAATCCGCCGCAGCGTCGCGCCTGCCTGTGCCGCACGGCCCGCAATGTTTTCTGCCTCGGCAGTCCCGGAAAGGCGATACTTTTGTTGTGCCCTAAGTGAATCCTCGATCTTCACGACAGCGGCATCGAAAGGATCAGTGCTCTTTGCCGCGACTTTTGGTTTGCTCCTGACCACCCCCCCCGCCTCACCACGCCGGACAATCTGCCCTCCCATCATCTCAACAGGTTCAGCTTCCCATACCCTCGCCTTCGCCAGCCCCTTCGCCCCAGCCCTGCCGATTTCCGGGCCGTACCAACCCCCAACGCCACCAGCAAGGCCTCCACCAAGCTGCCCTACCCACTCCGGCGCTCCCACCTGCTCCGCAACCGCACCACCTGCCTCAGCACCATAAGTCGCCCCCAGCGCCGCCAATCCGGTACGCCCCAACCCCTTCGCCACGCCACCCGCGAAGGTACCCCCCACCGGGATCGTCGCGATCCCCAACGGACTCGTCAACCCACCTATCACATCACGCGCCGGGAAATACCAGGGATTCGGAGCCTTGCTCAGCAAGTCTTTCGGAATCAGCGATTGCATTGCCCACGCAAACGGATCAGGCGTTGTCCCACCGAAGCCACGGTTGTACTCGCGTTGCAACGTCGAAGCCGGGACCTGCATCTCAACTTCGCGTTGGCGCTCGATCGGTAATTCTCCCCAGGGCGTCATTCGCGGAGCCGACCCCGCTGGCAACCCCGTGTTCAGCGCCGCCCCCGGCCCGGCCCTGAACGGCGCTTCCGGCTCCGGCTTCCACATGTCGAGGATGTTTTGGTACGTCGGGTCCGTGACGCCCTGAATGTCGAACGCCTTGCGGACGCCCTGCCCCATGTAGGGCGCGGGCTGCTGAAGCCAGTCTTGTTCCCGATAAGGCAGCCTGGTTTCGGCCAACGGCTCGGCTGCCCGAAATCGATCTTCCCAGTCACGTTCTGCCTGCGCGTACTCCGCCCCATAAGTAGCGTCAACCCCCGGCAACAATCCCCGAGGAATCTTCTCGTAATACTCCCCGGTAGGATCAACAACGCCCTCTTCCGGAACAGGCGTGTACTTGCTCACGTCGTAGGCAGGTTGCCAGTCTGTGGGCCCGGCGGGAGTGGCGCCGTAACCCCAGTCCTTGTTAGGCCCCCAGAGCCGCCTGGAAACGGTGTCGTACCAGTCGTTCTTTCCTTCATCCCAAATCACGTTGGGATTGTTCGGGTCGCGGATCGGCTGGCGTGGGGTTTCTAGGCCCGTATACTCGTCAGTGGTGAGAAGTACCATTTTACGATCTCACTCAATACCCGACCTTAACGCTGCTCTTCGACGCCTGCGGCAACCTCCACATCAACTCCTCCTGAAGCTGATCCTCTACCGGCACCCCATACTTCGTCTGGACGCCCTGGAAATAGAGCTTCTTCAGCGAGTCCAGCAACGACGAAAAGCCGATGTGCCGCGTGTTAAGTTGCGGGTACTGGACGTTCTCCCGAAGGTTACGAATCTCGTCCATGATCGACTCCAGTCCCGCCGGGACCGGTGCCTGGTATGGATTCGCAGGGATCGACTCGATGCCGGGCAGGAAGCCCGGCTGCGTGGCTGGAGGCGCAGAATGAAGACCACCTTCTGACTTCACAACCGGCGCAGGGGGGCCTAACGGGTTGTTTGGATCGACACCCCCTGGGCCGCCCTCCCACATAATTGGAAGCGAAGTGGCCGTCACCGGGGGCGGAGAGGTAACCGTTGGAGACACTACAGGAGAAGCGGGGATAGCCCCCGGTGACGGTGTGGGTTGCAGAGCCGGCACAGCCAATGACGGCGGCGGTGGCGCTGCCGTCGCTGGTGGGGCGCTCACTGTGGAAGGGGATACAGGAGCGCTCGCCACCGGCTGTTGCGCTGGGGCAGCATCGTTCGTGATCGGCTGCGTTGTGTACGTCGTTGGCGCCGGTACTGGCGCGGGAGCCGGAGCCTGGTAAGAACCCGCGAGATTGCCGTAGTAAGAGGTCAGGTTCATCGGATCGCCAAAGTAAGCCGCGATGCTGGCGTAGGGGTCAGAACCAATGTATGTCCCCCCTGCAAACCCCTTCACCCCCGTCATCCTGCGACGATCCATCATCCGCTCCGTCTGCCCGTGCGGGACTACCCCGATCGGCGCCCCCGTCGGGTTGACGTACATCTCCCGCCCGCGTTCATCCCCCAGGAACATCTGAGCCCGCGTCATCCCGCCCCTTGCCATCTTCTTGACGTATTGCCCTGTTACAGGATCGATCGTGTACTCGCCACCCATGGCTTCTTCGAACGTTGTGGCTAACGGCTTCGTGGCACTCTCGGGCGTCGGTATCGTCCCTCCCGGATTCGGCCCCTCGGCATATACCTTCGGCTTCTGCGACGCATACCACGGAGCCAGCGTCTCCGGGTCAACCATGCCCTCTACACCACCCGGCTGTGTACTGGCCCAGGCAAGCTGGCTGTCTGACAGACCACCAGGCGAAGGAATCGCCGGCGCAAGACTTGTATCGGCCCACTTCACCACGGAAGGTTGACGCCTCGCCCCTCCAGCATCGGCAGTCGCCACCGGCGATACCGCTCCGGCAGCGGCTCCTAACTCGTTGCCCGCCACCGGCGGGGGAATATCCGTCCCACTCGCCACGGGCCCAGCTCCACCTCCCGGGGCAGGCATCCCTGTTCCGCCCCCACTACTACCCATGCCTCGCTGCAACGCTAGCGTCAGCGCCGCCGGCAACATGGCGTTGCTCGACAGGGCCGTAGCCCCACCCCTCAGCGCGTTGATGATGTTCCCGCCACCCGCCGCGTAGAATGCAGGCAACGCCGCCGGGTCGTAGCTGCCAATCACGTCGGCAAGCTGCTTCGCCGCCGAGAGGCCCAGACTGGTTTTCGACAGCCCCAGCTCCTCCGTTGTCTTCCAGAGCTGGAACGCCCGGTCGAGGTCATTCTGCCCCCCCTGAAATCCTTGCTGAGCAAGCAAGCGTTGCATCGCCGCCGCATCGCCCGCCGCCGCCTCGCCAGCGTAGTCGCGCGCTGGCCCGGAGTAACCGCCACCACCACCGCCGCCGCCGCCGCCGCCGCTACTCGGCGTGCTGGGCTTTGGCCCCCAAAGAAGATCCCATTTCCCAGTCTTCGGGTTGAACTGGTAGGTGTTGCCGGTGGCATCCTGGCGGGTTGTGGGGGTGTCAACTTCGCCTCCCCCAGTGTAAAGCGAGCCGTCCGGATTGACGGGTCTCCCGTCAGCCAGAACATACCCCGTTGGGCTCTTGCTCGACGGGATGGCGTAGATCGAGATGCCTTGCGCGGTAATACCGCTACCGGGATAAGACTCGCCCCCTGTCGTCCCTTTCCCCTTGAAAACCAGCACCTTCTCTTTCGTCAACTCGTTGTAGTCGTACACGTCACCCGTTGCCGGGTCGGTAATCCGAGACCACGCCGACGTGGAACCTGGATTCAGGGATACAGAAACGCCCGCTTGCGACGGGGCCTGTGGATTACCAATGTATGTCCCCGGCTGGCCATTATCGTCCAGGTAGTAAGTGCCATAGCCCTGCGGACCGTTACCCGTCCACATCTTAGCTGTAGCCGCCGGCATCTCCCACTGCTCGGTAACAAAGTTGAAAACAGCACCAGGAGTGCTGGAGTTAACTCCCCCACCGCTACCGCCACCACCACCGCCACCAGGACTTGCCGGCGCACCGTACGGCGACATGTCTGCGTTGTACCAGGAACCACCACCATCCGGGCTGTAATGCCCCACCCCGTCCGCAATCCACCCTCGACGGACCAGTTCTTGCCATTCTTGTGGACTAGGCATCTCTCATCTCTTCCTTCCCCAGATTTCGACCGTCTGACACAACAGACACCGCCCGCCACCATCCACAATCTCGTGACGACAACGGACAATCCCCCGCCCCCACGCCAGCCACTCAACACTGGCATACCTGTCCGCGACGTAAAGCTCCAGAATCGTCACGGCATCCCCTCCTCTTGCATCCTTCCGGGGAAGGACTCCCGTGTCCTTAAATACCGCTTCAGCTCCTCCGGCCCATTCTCCGCCATCCCCAGATCCAACAGCCACGGCGACCCCAGTAACGTCTCCTTCCCCGGAAGGACGGCCGCAAACCCCTGGTAAACGAGCAACGCCAGCCACCCTGCCATCCTCGGATTCAGTCTCTTCGGGTCCAACGAGTGCTCCACCGGCGGACTCTTCGCCACCGTCTTCTCGAACCATTCCCTGTGTTGGACATCAGTGATGGCTTTAAGACCATACCCTGCGCCAAACGCTTTAAGTTGTTCTCGAAAACCCGTTTCTCGTTCCTTCGCGATCTCCCTCATGTGGTTCCGAAGCGAACCGATGATGTTCTCGGTCATGTCAGATCCCCTCTCAGTGTGAAGACCTCTTGACTCAATCTCTTGGCGGCAATCTCGCAGTACCGTTCCTCAATCTCAATTCCGATGGCCTTGCGTCCGAGATCCTTCGCAGCCCGGAGTGTTGTGCCGCTGCCCATGAAGGGATCGAGAATGGTCTTGCCCGCTAAGCGAGAGACAAGCCACTTCATGACGTTGTAGGGCTTCGGTGAGGGGTGATCCATCTTAGCTTCGGTACCGACGACGAAGCGTTTGATATCGCTGTCCTGGACATACACACTGATTCCCTCAGCGGCGTACACGACGCACGGAATCCAGTTTCCGAAACCGATCGCCCCGTTTGTCATCCCGTTGATGAGATGGGCCACCAACACCCAGCGATACCTCAACCGGCCTATCTCTTTTGGAAGGCCGCAAAGGTTCCAAACTCCGGGCATCATGCCCATTACGGGAGCAAGTCGTGCCGCTTCCGCAAACCATTCCGTCGGGAAGCTTTCATCCCATTCAGCCTTATTTACGCCATACGGCGGATCAGTAAGGACGAGATCCACGCCCGGCAGCGTCGGCATGATCTCCCGGCAATCTCCGTGATAGATGACAATGCCCGCTTTCGAGTCCTCGTAGTATGGCCTCATCATGCGCCCGGCCCCGCTACCGGCAGCGTCCCCGGAACCGTCATCGGCCCGCTCGGCGGCATCGCCGCAGCACCGTTTGGCGGCATCCCCGGCTCAAGCCCTGGTTGCGGCACCGCCGTCACCCCGTTATCCGCTGCCGTCTTCCCCAGCTCCAATGCCAGCCCCTGAGCGTTCAACATCACCCCGTCCGGCCCCAAAAATACCTGGTGCCCAAACTCCTCCGCCACAATCCTCTTGCTCATCCCCGGCCACACGTCCGCATTGAACGACTGATCCGCCAGCCAGCGGTGGAAGAAGTCCTGCGGATTCTCGATCCCCAGGTACTTCTCAATCAACACCTCGGCCGTGATCCCCGGCACCCCGTCCCGGTACATCGCAATCCCGTGCTGCTGCAACGTGATCTTCTCGGCCGCACTCTCCGTCGGAATCTGCGCCTCCAGGTCCAGCGACTCCACGTCCTCCGGCGCCAACACGATCATCTTCCGCTTGTCCCCATCCCGCACGAACGTCGCCACCGTTCCCAACACTCCCTTCGAGTGTATCTTCGCCATGAACCGAACCATCTTCGTCAACGTGTCCCGGATGGCATCACTGTAGTTCGACGGCTCAATGCTGTTGTCCGCCTGCAACATCCGCATCCCCCAGGGTTCTGGAACGCGGCCCGGAGGCGCCTCCGCCCGCCCCGTCGCCGGCTTCGCGTCCTCCATCTCCTGCCTCTGAAACTCCATGCTCTTGACAATCGCCTCGGGAAACTCCGGCGCGTACTGCTTCAGCGTGTACCCCTCGGGCACCTCCTGCGCCGCCGCAGCCGCCCCCGTCATGTACAACGGCTCCCCCTGCTCATTGAGCCGCGGCAACCCCGTCACCGTGTGCTCGTACCACCACACCGGCTCAGCCGCCGAGTGCAACAGCAAGTGCATCATCGCCACCGTGAAATCGAAAAACGGCTTCTGCTTGTAAACCCCGTCCAACGGCCCGCTTATCTGGTTCGCCGGGTCAGGGTCGTCCGCCTCCAGCGCCGCACACTTCCACCACGGCACTTCCTCGTACTCGTGCGGAAACGCCTTCACAAGCTGCCAACCACTTATCGCCAACATGTCCGCGTTAACAAACGCGCTGTCAGTGGCAAGCTCGTAATACTCCGTCCGCGTCCAAATCTCCGCGATCCCGACCATCTCCCCCCACGACCCCTCACCCCGTCCCGCCGGCGCCTCTCCCTCGACAAAAATCTGTACCTTCTTGTCTACCTGGTTGACCGACAACACAATCTTGTCCCGGTCCTTCAGCCGCTTCGAGTAATCAAGCACCCCAACCTGCTTCACCCACACCAATAGCGCCAACCCCAACTCGTCCTTGACTTCCATCACCGCACCCGCCGGCGCTACCGCCATGAACCACGGCCACCCTGCCTTCGCACCATCCTCCACCTGGCGCCTCTCCCGACTCTCCAATATCTCCTCGTACCGATAGCCGTACTTCCCGTCCTTGTCCGCCTCCTGCCTCTTCTTGCGGTACTTCCCCTGCTCCCCCACCCCCGGCACACTGTCGAGAATCACCGCGTCCGGCAACGGCGGGCACATGTCCTTCAACGGCCTCGCGTGCAACCAGGCACGCCCCTCCCTCACTACCCGGTCCGCCAACAACCTCTGAAGATTGATGTCCTGCCGCTGCTCCCCGTTCCGAATGCCAGACATGAAAAACATCTCGACATCCGTCGTCCGTCTTTCCTGCGTCGCCGTGGGAATCATCGGCTTGCCACTGACCGACCACTCATTCTCCGTTAGCCGCGTAACCATCTTGACCCACGTCTCTCGCAAATCATTAGACTGCCACTTCGGCCCACTGATGTATGGCCCAAGAGACGGGTCGTGCCTGGGATGATTGAAGAAATGATCCCGCCGCACCCTCAACTTCGGAAACGCCCCCACATTCCCATCGCTGCCCTGCTCATATCGGTCGATGAGCTGCTTAAGGATCGCCTGGCAATCCTTTTCCGAAAACGCCATCCCCGCGGGAATCTTAACTGACATCGTTATCCCGCCCTCGATTTGGAACTATTCGCCAACGCTACCGGAAAGGCGACAGCCTGATACTCCGCCGCCGCTTTCTTTCCGCTAGAACGAAGCACCCTGCGGAGCTTGTGCCGGTATGTTTGGATGTACTGAGCGCTATAATGCCCAGCCCGCTGAGCTTTTTGATGCCCTTTGTGCCCCTTCGTCCTTGGGGTGGTAACTTTTGGCAAGTGGGCTCCCCAGGAGCCCGGCGGATCCTTCCCTAGAAGGAGCGGCTGGACACTACGCGGGTCCTTCCTTAGAAGGAGCGGCTGGCTGTTCGACTCGCTCAATGCCTTCAGGGATGACCAGCGGCGATACCCTCCTCTTCCCAATCTCGTACTCGTACGAGTAATCCTGAAGCTCCTTCGTAGATTGCGCCTTTTCCAGCGCAGCGACAATCCCCTTCAGATGACGCAACACTTCGGCCCAGACAGCAGCGTCAGTCATGCCCTCGCCGCTACCCCCATCGTCCTCGCCCTCTCAAACTTCAACGGCTTGCTCTTCTCCCCCGGCCTGTGAGTAAACGACACCAACGCCGTCAACGCATACCTTAACGCGTCCAACGCATGGTTCGCACTCCCGTCCGGCTCCCTCCCCGGCCGCAACTCCCCCGTAACCGGATCGGCTACGAGCTTGTACCGATGCTGACTCGCCTCCTGCAACGTGTGAACACACCCCTTGTCAATCACCAGCAACCCCTCGCCAAGCGCCCACTGCACCATCTCGATCCCCTCGTATCGGTGTAGCTTACTCCTCTCCGCCCTATACCCATAGCGCCGCAACGTCGCCGCCAACAACTCGCTCGTCCCCGGCGGCTCAACACTCACATACGCCACCGGCGCCAGCTTGTGCCACCGCTCTACCTCACTAATGTACCAATCCATTGGCACCCCTCCCCCCGTCTTGTAGGACTCGCCCACCTGAACGATCCGCGCCGGACGCCCCTGCCTCGCAGCCAGATACCCCAACGGAATTACCGTCGCAGCATCACTGCCACCCCCAAGATCGATCCCCAACACCCTTACCGAGCACTCCTTCCACATTTCCGCCACTCTGCCAAGATTGCGCTCCTTGACCTGGTAGACCAACGGACTACCGCCTGCCTCAACCTCGTGCTGACACTCCTGCAACCACGCCTGATGACCCCAACGGTCAATGAACGCCTGACACTCCGCCAGCCCTTGACCCTCCCAGCTAGGAGTACCACTACGCAATACCGCCCTACCGGCCTCGCGGTCAATGACGGGCGAGTACAGCGTCGGTATCGGCCCACTGAGGAAACGGTCCGCCAAGAATTCCGGTATCGGCGCGGCCAGCCGCGCAAACACGCCAAATGGCGATACCAAGTTCTGGACCGCCAATACAACCACGTCCGTTGCCCCAGCCGGCAGGATGTCTCGCGTCAACCTCTCCAGCTTCGATGCCGTCACAGGGCCCGAGTCTCGGGGCTCGTCAATGTCGTCGAGCACAATCATGTCCGGACGGTGCTCCTCAAGCTTGGCTCCCCGAATGTCCCTGTCGAGGCCAGCCGCGTCTACCGTCAGCCCAGAATCGGTAGCTACCCGGTTGTGACGCCATGCCGCTGGCCCGTAACGATCGATGCGCCGAGCGCCCAAGACAGGATCAAGCCGGGCCACCTCCGGCGACTCCAGTAGGCGGGCAACGTTAGCCACGTGGTCGTCCGCCTTGTCCTGCGTGCCAGACACGTAGAGCACGTAGCTCCGGGATCGCCGCAGCCCCGTCACCACGACAGCCAGCTCAGCCGACGTGGACTTGGCTCCGCCTCGCGGCCAGATCCCCACGTACGGCGTCACGTAGCCCGTAGCCGGGATCGCGTAGGCCCAGTCCCAGAATTGCTCATGATGAGGCGCAAAGGCCCGACTCACGTGCTGAGGAGCAATCATCGGCAACAGCTCACGCCAGTCACCCGGGAGAATCGGCGGCGCCCGGAGCCGCCCGCGGCTCTCGATGACGCGCCGCACACCCTCGATCGCGGCCGACCGCATCTGCTCCGGGGTCAGGGTTTTGCCCATCAGGTCAGGTTGCTCATTACCCTACCCTCCTAGGGTATTTTCAACTGCGCACTATATCCATTATGTCCGCTTGCTCTTCGAAGGAGACATAACGGCGCCGGATCGCATCGCCTCTGCCGCGATCGCCTCTGCCTCCCGCACCGCCCGGCTCGACTCCTCCGCACTCAGGCCGAGCTCCTTGCCGAGCTTCGCAGCCAAATCCTTGACTTCCAATGCGGCGCGGTCCTGGCGACCAAAGTGTTCAGGGTAGCGTCGCTCCAGCCGCCATGCGGCAGCAGTCCACTGAGGCCCTCCAGCGTCGACGATCTTAAGCCTCGATCGGATGCCCTCTGTGACTGCGTTTTTCAGGGCGATAGCCAACTCATCGTCGCCCTGTATCCACTCAACGAGAGTTGGTTCCGAGATATTCACGCCGTCGGCGACGAATCGGAACGGCATTCCGAGGCGGAGATCCTCTATGAGCTGAGGGCGGATTGCGTCGCGATCGATGGTATACGGGCGCCCACGTTTGGCCATGCCCCAATTTTCGTCGCAAGTTCTGGAGCCTGTCAAGCGTGGATAGGGTACCGGGGTAAGGTATCTCTTCTCTCTAATTAACACACTCTTTTCAGAAGAAAAGGGGACAGGGCTTGACAGGACATGAGGGGGCGCGTAGAACGAAACTGCGGCTGGCGAAACGGCCAGCGCCACGGAAGGACCACCATGGCCATCGCTACCGGAACCCGAACCCGCTACGAAATAATTCTCGAAGGGCCGTCGATCGAAACGGTACGCATTCCCCTCTGGGTCTGCTCCAAAACTCGTGATGCGATCTGCTCGGCGGTTCAGCCTTGCTATCCCCGCGTAGTCGCCTACGTTGGCAAAAAGCGTGCAAGTTTCGAATGGAGTACTAAGCTCCACGGATTCGCAACTCGTGATGGGTACGTCATCCGTTACTCAGGTCGCACGCAGCGCGAATGTGAATCAGCCGGCTTGCTGCCCATTCTGCCGGCCTAGCGTACGGACGCCACGCCAGGGCGGATGGCGTTGGTCCGCCCGGTAGGGACTGACCGGCGGGAAGGAAAGGAACCATGACAACCATTCCGTTCACAGACATCGAAGCCGAGCCATTGACGCATACAGGACGCCCAATCCCTCGCGTACCGGCAAGGGGCCGCTACCAGGGGAAAGCCATTTACTGGCGTGTCACGGACGATCGTCCAGCCACGATGATGCGTTTGGTGGAGCGTGGTTACGTTCCGCGCATCCTCACGGATCGGGACTACCAGCGGATCGGAGCCGTGGTCATTGGTACGGCGTTCGAAGTTGACGACTGTGTTCCCAAGTGTGTTGTGGCGGACCCCACGCATCGCCGCACCTACGCTTCGCCAGCGCTCCGGGACCACCTGGAAGCGGAGATTGCCGAGATCGTGGCGAAGTACGAAAAGGCTGTTGCGGCGAAGATTCCCCGCATTCGCAAAGAGGACGATTTTGACAACGGGATCATTTCCAAGGGCGCTGGGGGCAACATGTGGCACCATCATGCCGGCGGGCATTCCCAGTGTCCTGGCGACTTCGACCCTTGCTACATCTGTCCCCACTCCACTCGCCAGCTGGCCGAAGCGGCCATCAACTACGTTTCGGCTTGTCGGTGTCCCGACTCGATCAAGGCAGAAAGGATTCCATCATGACCACTCTTTACAAGCTGACGGATCAACAGGGGCGGACGCGGCCGGGGGGGGCCAACGAAACGCAGTGGGGCGAGGGGGTCACGCACACGGCGCCCGGCAAGGGTGCGTTGTGTACGGAGGCTTACATCCATGCCTACACTCATCCCCTTCTGGCGGTACTCCTCAATCCGATCGGAGGGAACTACGAAGATCCTCTGATTTGGGAGAGCGAGGGGATTGTGGAGCGGGATGACCACGGGCTGAAGGTTGGCTGCACCAGCTTCACAACGCTCTGCCAGATCCCGTTGCCAGCGATCTCCGTGGAGCAGCGGGTCCGCTTTGCCATCCTCTGCGCCAAACGGGTCTGTAACGACCCGGCATGGAACACGTG
>Ga0209342_10001207_pt1 | contig 29103 bp, 23 predicted proteins | sample RifCSP16_2_FD_184023 | JGI IMG/M metagenome (GOLD analysis project Ga0209342, IMG submission 184023) | Soil microbial communities from Rifle, Colorado - Rifle CSP2_sed 16_2 (SPAdes) (version 2) | ecosystem: Environmental > Terrestrial > Deep subsurface > Rock core/Sediment | place: Rifle...
CCCCGCCGGCTTCATCGACTCCGCAGCCCCGGAGGTGGTGGTCCGGTTCGGGGCGATCCCCACCTCGAAGCCGGCGGGGCAATGGCTGGAACGCCACCGTGACGCCACCCAGATCCTGATCGACCCCACCGGGTGGCGCGATCCGACCGCCTCCGCGGGTGTGGTGGTTCGCGCCGACCCGGCGGCGACGCTCGCCGCCCTCGCCCAGGCCGTCGCCTCCCCGACCGACCCCACCTGGATCGAGCGATGGCGATCTGCAGACTCCGCTGCCTGCGCCGCGCTGCACGACCTCATCGACGCTGCACCGTTCCCCAATGAGCCGGCGATCGCCCGCACCGTCGTGGAGTCGGTGCCGGACCGCGGCATGCTATGGGTGGCGTCGTCGATGCCGATCCGCGACCTCGATACGGTGATGCGTCCCGTCGCCCGACCGCTCACCGTGCGCGCCAACCGCGGGGCCAACGGGATCGACGGGTTCCTCTCCACCGTGCTCGGGGCGGCCTCGGCAACGGTGGCACCCACGATCGGCCTCGCCGGCGACCTCTCGGTGCTGCACGATCTCGGCGCGCTGGCGACGGCAGCGCGTCTCGGCATCCCGGCGACGCTGGTGGCGGTGAACAACGACGGCGGCGGAATCTTCCACCTCCTCCCCCAGGCGGGTCATCCACACTTCGAACGCTATTGGGGCACCCCGCACGGGCTCGACCTCGCTGCGGTGGCGACGGCGCTCGGTGTCAAATCCGAGGTCGTCATCGATGAGGAACGGCTCGCCGAACTCGTCTCCGCCACGGCGCACCGGCCCCGGTTCGTCGAGGTGCGCACCGATCGCACCGAGAACGCCGACCTGCATCGCCGCATCCGCCGGGTAGTGGCGGACGCGGTGGCATCTGGCTCCTAACGCAGCGATTCGGCGATGCCGAGCATGACCTCGAGGCCTCCGGAACCCTCGAGACGGTAGGTGATCCCGCCCTCCTCCCACAGGAGGGTGTTGGCGGACAACCGGATGGTGTCCTCCCAGACGTTCCCGTCGGGATCGAGGAAACCAACGGCGTGGGCATCGCCCTCCACCCAGATGCCGCGACGATCCCGCACGGACACGGCGACGAGGGACGCATCGTCACCCACGACTTTCTCGATCACCGGCCACTCGACGGATCCCCGGAACAGCATGAGCACCAATCCGCCTCCCCCGCCATCGGACGCCGGGTATGCCGGCGAGGGCAGCCACCACATCGTCACCACGGGGACGGCGGCATCGGAGCGGAGCAGCACCAGAGGGTCCGGCGCACCGGGGAGCCGCGGCAGGCGGGCACCGAGGGCGGCTTCTGCGTCGGCCACCGAGACGAGCCGACCGAGGTCACCGAGGACTGCGCCCTGCCGCACCTCCCCGAGCGACCCGAGGCGAATGCGAACGCCACCAAGCCCGAGGGTGTCGGCCACCGCCCGCCGGACCGGAGGCACCCCGACCAGGACCAGACACCCGACGACGGTCGCGATTACCAGGCCGCGGCGAACCGTGCGACGACGGGCAACCACCCGCGGGATCATCCCCACCAGCCGATCGGTGTCAGGGGCATCCGGGAGGCGGAGCCGAGCGCCGACGGACCTCACTTCGGCGATCAGGGCGGCATCGTCAATCATCGCTGTCTCCGATCGACTCACGCAACAAGTGCAATCCCCGCGCCACGCGTGACTTCACCGTGCCGACGGCAACACCGAGCGCCTGTGCTGTTTCGGCCTCGGTCAGCCCGAGAAGATGCCGGAGTGCCACGGCGCGCCGGAACCGTTCCGGGAGCGACTCGACCCCGGCGATCACCCGCCGACGCCGCTCTTCGCGGATAGCAGCCGTCTCGGGATCCTCGCCGGTTCGGGTGTCGGCCACCGAGGCGAGTCTTCCGACCAGGTTCTCGGCGCGTCGCCTCGATCGTGCCCGGTTGCGCGCCTGATTGGCGACGATGGTCGTGAGCCACGGGCGGAACGGCTCGCCGGTACGAAACCGCGGAAGGGCTCGATGGGCGCGAATCAGACCCTCCTGCAGGGCATCGTCGGCGTCGGCGGCGGAACGCGTGATCAGGAAGGCGACGCGATAGGCGGTTGCCTGGTGACGGCGAACCAGCACCGCAAAGGCGGTCAGGTCCCCGGTGCGGGCTTGTTCGATCAACTCGTCGTCCGTCAGAAGGTGCCTCCGCCGGCGTCAGCGATGCATGGGGGCCGTTGCAGGGGTTGGTTTCCCCGCTGTGATCTCCATTCTCATCACTGCGATGAACGCGAGGAGGACCGCGCCGAGGACGATCACCCAGGGTGTCGACCGATTTCGCGTCGACTTCTCGAGTGCGATGCCGACCGGTGACGGCACCTCCGCAGGTGTGAGCAGCGGCGGAGCGACAGCCGTCGCGCCGAGATCGAACCCAGCCTGGCGCAATGAGTCGACCAGACCGACGGGAGCGGCAAACCACCCTCCGGAGCGTGGCTCGCCGTACAGCAACTGTCCGGGCTCGATGTAGGTCACCGGCCCGCCGGCGGCCAGGGGATACAAGAGTTGTCGCACAAAGAAGAATTCATCAAAACCCATGAACTCATCCGAACCCATGGGGAAGCGCCACACCGCCTCGATCATTGGACCCAGGTCCGCCTCGGGCGGTCCCGAGACCGAGCCGCTTCCCTCCCAGAGCAACTCATACATGCCGGTCTGGTCGGGGACAAAGTCGTTGAGAACCACCTTGGTGGTCCCGTCGTTCAGCGTCACCTGGTCGGCGCCCTTGGCCCAGACGGCGGTGGTGGTGGCGAGCACGGCAGCGACCACAGCGATGAAGGCGAGTAAACGGCGTCTCGTGAGCACGATGGATCCCTCCGGATGTTGCCTACCCCTGGTACACCGCCGGAGGCGAAAAGGTTCCCGCCCGAAGTCCGGTCAGGTCAACAGGTCGAGCATCGGCCGCAGCTTGAGCCGGGTCTCCTCCAGCTCGGCGGCGGGGATGCTGTCGGCGACGATCCCGTTGCCGGCATAGGCGACCGCAGAGTGTCCGCGGAGGAGCGCGCAGCGCAGCCCGATGGCAATCTCACCGTCACCAGAGCCGTCCACCCAGCCGATCCCTCCGGCATACCAGCCCCGGTCGATTCCCTCGGCCTTCTCGATGAACCGCAGCGCCTCGGACCGGGGGGTGCCGCCGACGGCGGCGGTGGGATGGAGAGCCGCCGCCAGTTCCAGGATCCGCGCCGAAGTGATGCCCGAGATCGGGGTGGCCAGGTGCTGCACCGACGGGAAGCGGTGCAGCTGCGGGGTCGGCGACCGGTGCAGCCCGGCGACCAGCGGGGCGAGCCGCTCGAGGACGTCGGTGATCACCACTTCGTGCTCGAAGCGGTCCTTGCGGCTGGCGAGCAGGGCATCGCCGAGCCTCCGATCCCGCTCGGGATCGCCGCTCCGAGGAGCGGACCCCGCCAACGGGCTGAGGTGGACGTGATCACCCCGGCGGGCCACCAGCAGTTCTGGGCTGGCGCCGACGAACACCCCGTCACCCTCCTGCCACCCGAACACCCAGGACGACGGGTGGGCGTCGCGCAGTCGGGCGACGAGGGCGAAGGCGTCGATCGGAAGGCTCCGCCGCACCAGCACCGAGCGCGCCAGCACCACCTTGGACAGCGACCCCGCACGGATGGCACCGATCGCCTCGTCGATGAGTCCCACGTAGTCGGACGGGGCGGGTCGGGCCGCAACGGCTCCCTCGACGTCACCGGCGTCTCCGGGAGGTCCGGGGCGCTCCAGCGTCGAGAGGAGGGTGAGCACCGACCGACCATCGGAACCCGGGGGAATCGCCATGATCAGGTGCGACCCGCCACCCTCCCGGATCACGGTCACCTCGGGAACCACCACCGACGCCGCGGCGAACCCCTCCCAGTCGGGCCCGGATGGCCCGTCCTCGGAGAAGGCGAACCCGACGAGGAGCGGCACACCCGGAGCGAGACCGCGGGTGGGGGCGTCGACGGCGAGCAGACGGTCGGGTCCGAGCGCCGAGAAGCGGCGGGCGGCGCCGACCCCTCCGACGACGCGTCCCTCCGGTGAGGCGAAGAAACCGGCGAACCCGAAGGACGACGCCCCGGACCGCACCAGGTCGAGGGGATCGAGATCGATCTCGAGGTCGACCACCCGCAACCCCGGTGTGGGCAGGCCGAGACGCAACTCGAGATCCGCAAGCACAGAGCGCGGGAGGAGCATGGGGACCATGGTATGCGGGTGGCAAGTACCAGGTACCGGTCCATAGTCCATTGCCGATCGTCGATCGTTCGACGAGCGCTGACTTCGGGACTGCAGGCTGCAGCCTGCACGCTTTTCCTCGCCCCTCGCCCTCACCCTGCCCGAACAACTGGGTGCCGCTCCGCGACATGCGGTACCCGTAAGCCCGACGGTCGCCTGAGCGAGTGAGCCCGCGACCGCGTCTACCGTGGCCCGCCACCTGCAGAGGTTCATCCATGACCGAGCCAGTCCCCGATCTCAGCCACGGCCTCAACGGTGCCCTCGGCTTCGAGTTCGTCGAAATCGGACCAAACCGAGTGAGGGTCCAGGTCGAGGTCGCCCGGATCCACCAGCAGCCCTACGGGATCGTCCACGGCGGGGCGTACTGCGCCCTCATCGAGGCAGCGGCGTCGGCGGCCGGGGCATTCTGGGCCATCGACCAGGGCATGGCCGGGGCGGTCGGAGTATCCAATACGACCGACTTCCTCCGCTCGGTGCGCACCGGTCGCCTCGTGGCCGAGGCCACCCCGCTCCACCGCGGGCGCTCCCAGCAACTGTGGCAGGTGGTGGTGACCCGGGATCTCGACGACAAACCGGTGGCCTGGGGTCGGGTGCGGTTACACAACCTCCACGATTCGGGCGCGGTCGGAGGATTCACCCCGGACCGGCTGAGTTAGTACCCCGACCCGCAACGTGACGGGGTACTACTCGAGTTCGCGCAGCGCCCTGGCCACAAAGGTGGCCGCCATCCACTTGCGATACCGGGAGCCGAGGTCGGCGTTGTCGAACGTCCGCACCGGAAGGGCTGCGATCCGGGAAGCCGCTTCGACCACCTCCGGGGTGAGCCGCCTTCCCACCAGGAACTCCTCGGTGGCCCCGGCGCGCAACGGCGCCGGCGCGATCGCCCCGAGGACGATACGGGCCTTTTCGATCGTGCCGTCTTCGGCGTATCGCAGCGCGGCGGCAACCCCCAGAATGGGGAAGTCGACCGCCCGGCGCCTGCGCAACTTCAAATAGGTGCTGCGCAGCCCGGCCGATGGTGGAATCGACACCTCGGTGAGAATCTCATCCCTCGCCTTGACCATGTGGTCGATGCCGTCCGGCCGGTACAGGTCGGCCACCGGCAACGTCCGCTCCCCGTCGGGACCCACCAGCCGCACCGAGGCTCCCACAACGATCGCCGCCGGCGCCAGGTCGGTGGACGACACGGCCCAGCACTGCTCCCCCTTGGGGGCCACCCAGCACACGTCGCCCCCGGCCTTCAAACAGGGGCCCGAGGCCACCCGCCACTCCTCCGTCACGTTGATGAAACTGCATCGGGTGTCGACGCAGAGGTTGCCGCCGACGGTGGCGGTGTTGCGGATCTGAGGGGACCCCACCGACCCGGCGGCGGCGCGCAGCGCCCTCGGCACGTCGCCAGACCGGGCCACATCCCGGAGCGTCGTCAGCGCTCCGATCACCACACCGCCGGCGTCCCGGCGGATCCCGGCGAGACCCGGGATGGCGCCGATCGATACCAGCGTCGTCGGCCGCACCTGCCGACGCTTCATGTTGGGGAGGAGATCGGTCCCCGCCCCGACCACGGCGGACCCGGGCCGATCCCGCAGCATCTCCAGGGCCTCCTCCAGCGTGGACGGGGTGAGGTAGGTGAAGACGGGGAGCCGCATCATGATGCGAAGCCCTCCGGGACCTCGACCCGGATCAACCTGCCGAAGTCGAACTCCGGCGGCGAATCGGGTCCTACCCGGCCGCTCCCGCCCTTGGCCAGGTCGCGCATCGCCCGCACGACCTTGTCGGGAGTGATCGGGACCTCGTCGATCCGAACCCCGAGGGCGTCGTGGATGGCGTTGGCCACGGCCGGGATCACCGGGAGCAGCGGGCCCTGCCCCACCTCCTTCGCCCCGAACGGCCCCTCCGGGTCGACGGTCTCGACCAGGATCGACTCCACCGGCGGCATGTCGAGAAAAGTGGGCATCTTGTAGTCGAGAAGGGAGGGGCCGCGGTGCAGCGCGCCGCGGAAGGCCTGCTCCTCCATGAGCGCCTCCCCCAGGCCCATGTAGATGCCGCCCTCGATCTGGCCTTCCACGAGCAGCCGGTTCAGGGCGCGGCCTACGTCGTGCGCCAGCCACACCCGCTCCACATGCACCTGCCCGGTCTCGGCATCGCACTCCACCTCGACGACGGCCGCCGAGAAGCTGTAGGCCGGGGAGATGCCAACCCCCGATCCCTTGTAGGGCCCGGCCAGGTCCGGGGCCCGGTAGGACCCCGATGCTGCGAGCGGTCCGGAGCGGGCGATGGCGGCCCGCACCGCATCCGGCCACGACATGCTCTTCTCGGGGGCCCCTTCGACGCCGACTCGGCCCTCGGCGACGACGAGCATGTCTCCCGTGGTGCCCAGCTCAGCGGCCACGGCCTCCACCACGGTGTCGCGGATCCTCTGCGCCGCCTCCAGCGCGGCGTTGCCGGCCATGAACGTCACCCGGCTGGAGTAGCTGCCCAGATCGACCGGGGTCAGGTCGGTGTCGGCGGTCACCATGACCAGGGTCGACGGGTCGAGCCCGAGCACCTCCCCCACGATCGTGGCGAGCACCGAGGTCGATCCCTGGCCCACGTCGGCTGCCATGGAGAACACGGTCACCCCGCCGCCGCGGTCCACCTTGATCGTCACCTCGGACTGCGGCATGTCGTTCCAGTAGATGGGCAGTCCGGCACCCGACAGATAGGCGCCGACCGCCAATCCCACCCCGCGACCCGGAGGCAGCCTGCCGTGTTTCTCCCGGAAACCCGAAGCCGCCGCCACCTGCTCGATGCACTCCCGCAGCCCGCAGCTGGTGATCCGCAGGTAGTTGACCGTGGTCGAGAACGGCTTCACCAAGTTGCGCAACCTGATCGTGACCGGATCGATCCCGAGGTCGGCGGCGGCGGCGTCGAGCTGGCATTCGAGACCGAACCGGGGCTGCGGGGTGCCGTGGCCGCGCTTGGGACCGCATGGGGGTTTGTTGGTGAAGACCCGAACGCCCTCGAACTTGTAGTTGGGGATCCGATAGGTGGAGGGCTGGAGGGCACCCGTGTAATAGAGCGTCGCCAGCCCGTAGCTGCCGAAGGCGCCCCCGTCGAGGTGGGTGCGAAAGTGCATGGCGGTGATCGTCCCGTCGCGGCGGAACCCGGTCCGGACCCACATCAGCACCGGGTGGCGGCCGCGGTGGGAGTAGAACACCTCCTCGCGCGACAGGGTGATCTTTACCGGCCGGCCGGTCTCCATCGAGAGCCGGGCGGCGACGATCTCGTGCGAAAAGGGGTCGGTCTTGCCCCCGAAGCCCCCGCCTACCGGGGTGGCCACCACCCGGATCCGTCCCGCCGGAAGCTCCAGCACCTTCTCCAGGGTGCGATGCAAGTAGTGCGGCACCTGGGTCGACGACCAGACGGTGAGCCGCCCGTCGGCGCCGCAGGAGGCGACCGCGGCATGCTGCTCGAGTGCGGCATGGGTGCTCCCGCGGAAGTCGTAGAGATCCTCCCGAATGTGGTCCGCCTCCGCGAAACCCCGGGCCACGTCGCCGAATTCGAGGGCGACGCTGCGATGTACGTTCTTGCCGACACCCTCGCCGTGGATCAGAACCCGGTCGGTGGCGGCCTCTTCGAGGGAAACGGTCTCCTCGATGGGCTCGTACTCCACCTCGATCAGTTCCAAGGCCCGGGCCGCGGTCTCGGCGTCCACCGCCGCTACCGCCACCACCGGCTCGCCCACATACCTGACCCGCTCCACAGCGAGGGCGTGCTCGTCCTGGCTCACCGGGAGGATGCCGTAGGTGATGGGGAGGTCGGCTCCGGTGATCACCGCCTCCACCCCTTCCAGGGCCCGAGCCCGGGCGGTGTCGATACGCCTGATGCGGGCGTGGCCGTGGGGGCTGCGCAGTTGCCGCCCCACCAGCATGCCGGGAAGCCAGATGTCGTCGGCGAAGACGGTCCGCCCGCTGACCTGGGCGCCGGCATCCACTCGGGGGCGGCTGCTGCCGACATAGGAGAACCCGGGCACGGTCATCCCCGGCTCCGGGCGGCGAGATGGACGGCGTCGAGGATCTTCTGGTAACCGGTGCACCGGCACAGGTTGCCCGACAGCGCCTCCCGGATCTCATCGGCGGATGGGGCGGGGACCGACTCCAGCAAGGCGCAGGCCGCCATCAACATCCCGGGGGTGCAGTAGCCGCACTGAGCCGCACCCAGGCGGGCGAATGCGTCCTGGAGGGGATGGGGGACGCCGCGCGTTTCGAGCCCCTCGACGGTTCTCACCTCGCGACCCCCGGCGCTGCGGGCCAGGGTGAGGCAGGACAGCACCGGAGTCCCGTCGACCAGAACGGTGCACGCCCCGCACTCGCCGAGTTCGCAGCCGTGCTTGGTCCCGGTCAGCCGGAGATCCTCGCGCAACAACTCGAGGAGCGTGCGATGGTCGGTGGTGAGAACCCGCTGCTCCCGGCCGTTCACCGAGAGTGCGAGCATCCGCTCCGTCATGTGGAAGTGGGCTCCCGGCGGCGCACGAACGTGCTGCCCTCGGCGAGCCGACGCGCGGTGCGGTCGTAGGAGGCCTGCTCGACCCTCCAGGTGGCGCCGTCGGCCACCACCCGGGCCCGCACCTCCATGACGCCGCTGGTGTGCCCGATCCGGAACAACCCGTCCGTCCGGCGCACGACTTCGGCCACCGTGCTTCCCGGAATACAGGCCGCCACCGCGGTACAGGCCGCCACCGTCCCCGGATAGGCCTTGTGCAACATGGGGGGTCGGCCGCCGACGACGCGAGCCACCAGGTCCACGTCGGCGGCCGCCACCGACCGGCCCGACCCGAAGCCGGTGTAGGCGGCCGGGACCGCTACCGCGGCCGGAATCGGCGTCAGACCGTCCGGCGTGATCCCGAGGAGCCGGGCGGCGGCCTCCTTGACCGCGAGGATCGCCGTCATGTCCTCGACATCGCCGGGACTTTCGATGCCGGTCATTCCCACCGCAGCCGCCGCCACGAACACGCACAGGTTGGCGAGGTCGACGATGGTGGCCTCGACCGGTCCGATGGCGGTGTCGAGCACGTCACGGGGTCGACCGGTGGGAAGCAGAGCACCGGTGATGCCGCCCGCCGTCCGGCTGTAGTCGAGCGCGATGGGGGCACCGGTTCCGGGAACTCCGTCGATGCTGAGGTCGCCGTCGACGGCGGCGACTCCGTCGTGCACCGGGACCCGCGCCAGGAGGATGCGGGCGGTGTTGGTGTTGTGGATGCGGACGACCGTGACCGGCTCCCGCAGTGCCACCAGCCCCTCGTCCACGGCGAAGGCGCCCACCGCCGCCGAGATGTTGCCGCAATTGATGTCGTAGTCGACCACCGGATGGGTGATGCTCACCTGACCGAACGTGAAGTCGAGGTCGGCCTCCGCCACCGAAGGGGCGTCGATGATCGCCAGTTTGCTGGTGAGAATGTCGGCTCCGCCCAGGCCGTCGACCTGACGGGGATCGGGACTTCCGAACACCTCGAGGATCATGCGGTCGCGCTCCCTCCCGGGCGGGGGGAGATCCTCCCCGCGGAGAAAGACGGCCTTGCTGGTTCCGCCCCGCATCAAGACGAACGGCAGCGCCTCCTGTTCGGTGGAGGCCCTCACCTCACCAGGATCTGAACGGTGCATGCCGCCCCCTCGATCCCAACCGCCTTGCCGCCCCGGCAATGTGCCAGACCGATCCGGGGGTGCGGGATTTGCCGGTCTCCGGCTTCACCCCGCAGCTGACGGACCAACTCCACGACTTGAGCGACCCCCGTACCCCCGAGAGGGTGGCCCTTGCCGATCAGCCCGCCGCTGGGATTGATCGGGAGCCGACCCCCGATGTCGGCCTCGCCGCGCTCGACGGCGCCGGGGTACTCCCCCTGGGGAAAGAGACCGAGGCCCTCCACCCGGAGCACCTCGGCAATGCTGAAACAGTCGTGGACCTCGGCGAAATCGACCTCGTCGGGTCCGATCCCGGCGCGCTCGTAGGCGGCCTCGGCCGTCTTCCGGGTGAGCGGCTCGAAGGTCATCGACGTCGGCTCCGTCTCCACCGACCCCGTGAGCAGCGTGGAGGCGGCGAGACGCACCGTCCGGCCCCCGCCCAGCCGCTTCGCCACCCGGTCGCTGACGAGGATGGCGGCGGCGGCCCCGTCGGTAACCGGGGAGCAGTCGAGCAGGTTCAGGGGATCGGCGATGGGACGCGACGCCAGGACCTCCGCGACGGTGATCTCCTTGCGGAAGTGGGCCAGGGGGTTGGCGGCGGCGTTCTTGCGGTTCTTCACCGCCACCCGGGCCAGCTGCTCCCGGGTCATCCCGGTCTCCGCCATGTAGCGCCGGGCTCGCATGGCGTACACCGCGGGCATGGTGGCTCCGACCGCGGCCTCCGGGTCGCCGGGATCGGGAGTGAGCGCCCCGGCGAACCGGGTGGTGAGGTGTTCGGTCCCGACGGCCGCCACCACGTCGTGCTCTCCCGCCCGGATCGCCAGCGAGGCTTCCCGGATGGCGGTGGCCCCGCTGCTGCAGGCGTTCTCGACGTTGGAGAGGGGCAGACCGGCCAGGCCGACCTGTGCCAGGATCCGCTGGCCGGTGACCATGCCCTGGAACACGTGGCCGCAGTACGCAGCCTCGATCAGCCTCGGATCGATCCCGGCATCGGAGATGGCCTCGAGCAACGCCTGGGCACCGAGATCGGCGGCATTGCGGTCGGGATGCTTGCCGAACCGGGTCATGCCGACCCCGATCACATGGACCTTGGTCATCGCGGGGCTACCGCTCCCGCCGGTCGGAAGCGGTAGCCGACGAGCGGGGTGCCGTCCTCCGACGCTCCGAATGGCTCGACTGCCAGTTGGAGTTCCATGCCGATGGTGACCTCCTCCGCGTCGCACCCGCTGATCTGGCTCATGATGCGGACACCCTCCGGGAGGTCCACATACCCCAACACGTAGGGGACCTCGAAGGCAGGGGTCGACTGCCGCACCACCGAGAACGTGTAGAGGGTACCGGTGGTGGCGAAGCGCACCTTGTCCAGGTCGGTGCCGAGACAGCCCGAGCATGCCGCACGGATGGGGAAGAAGTGGGCGCCGCAGGTGCGGCAACGACTGCCGAGAAGGCGCCCCGAGCCGTCCGGAGAAACCTCGAACTCCCCGGGGCGGAACGACACCGGGTTCGTGGCCTGGTTAGTCGCGGTCACCGTCGCCTCCTCGTCCGCGCCGTCCGGCCGTTCGGTCGAATCAGTTTCGACGCCCCGACGCGGATCCGTCAATGGGTCATGTGACCCATTTCCCCGATGCACCGGAACCATGGCCTCGACTCCACCGATCCCACCGGCGTGGTGTATCCGCACCAGAGGAATGATGCAGCCGACGGATTGCCCGCCGCCCCCGCCTTTGCCAGCCTCAACCGAACGGCCGGACGGGGGATCCCTTCCGGCCGGGATCCGGCACGGACGGAGGACGCGATGGCCGACCAGCGGAGTTACGACGATCGCGAGGAGGAGCTCCTCCACGACTGGAACACGGTGGGGGAGACCGCCAAGGAGCGTCCCGCCCGGGTCGAGCTCGACGACGAGACCCTGCGGGACGGCCTGCAGAGCCCCTCGGTCCACCAACCGAATCTCGGCCAGAAGCTCGAGATCCTCCACGCCATGGCGCCGCTCGGCATCCGTTTCGCCGACATCGGGTACCCGGGAGTCGGTTCCGGAATGCTCGACGAGGTGGTCGGTCTGGCCCGCGAGATCGCCGACGCCGGCCTCGACATCGAGGCCAATTGCGCCGCCCGTTCCCACCGCGCCGACATCCTTCCGATTGCGGAAGCCCAGCAGCGAGCCGGAGTCCCGATCGAGGCGTCGATCTTCCTCGGCTCCAGCCCCATCCGGCAGTTCGTCGAGGGGTGGGATCTCCAATTCCTGCTGCACACCACCGAGGATGCGGTGAAACTGGCACGCTCCGAGGGTCTCGAGGTGATGTTCGTCACCGAAGACACCACGCGGGCCCGGCCCGACGTCCTGCGCCGCGTGTACACCGTCGCCATCGAATCGGGGGCCCGTCGCATCTGCCTGGCGGACACCGTCGGCCACGCCACCCCGTGGGGGGTGCGCGCCCTGGTCCGCTTCGCCCGCGAGGTGGTGGCGGACACCGGAACCGAGGTGAAGATCGACTACCACGGCCATCGCGACCGGGGACTCTCGGTGATGAACTCCCTCGCCGCCCTCGCCGAGGGCGCCGACCGCGTCCACGGATGCGGACTCGGCATCGGCGAGAGGTCGGGCAACACCCCGATGGAACTGCTGCTGGTCAACCTCAAACTGCTCGGCTGGCTCGACTCCGACCTGCACGGGCTCCCCGCCTACTGCGATGCGGTTTCCCGCGGCACCCAGACTCCGATACCGCGCAACACACCGGCCGTGGGAAGGGACGCCTTCGAGACCAGCACCGGAGTCCACGCCGCCGCGGTGCTCAAGGCGATGCGGATCGGCCACACCTGGCTGGCCGACCGCATCTACAGCGGAGTCCCCGCCGCCGAGCTCGGCCGGGAGCAGTCGATCACGGTGGGGCCGATGAGCGGCCAGGCCAACGCCGTGGCCTGGCTCACCAAGCGCGGCCTGGAGTGCACCGACGAGAGGGTCGCCATCATCCTCGCGGCGGCCAAGGCCGGCGACCACGTCCTCACCGAGGACGAAACCTTCGCCCTCCTCGGCGACGAGCCCGGATGACCGTCGTGAAAGACCAGACCCCGGACACCTCGGAGCGCATTCGCCGGGCGGCGGCAAGCCTGTTTCGCACCAGGGGGTTCAACGGAACCAGCATGCACGACCTGGCAGCCGCGGTCGGCATCACCAAGTCGAGCGTGTATCACCATTTCCCGAGCAAGCAGGCGCTGCTGGCGGAGATCATCGAGCTGACGATCGGCCGGGTCCTCCCCCAGGTCCAGGAGGTGGCCGAATCCGCCGGGCCCGCCTCGGAGCGCCTGCACCGGGCGCTGGTGCTGCACACCACCGCCGCCCTCCGGGACGGCGACTCGGTGGCCTGCTTTACCGAGGAGGGCCGCTATCTCTCCCCGGAGTTCATGACCGCTCACGTGGCCAAGCGCGACCGCTACGAGCGGTTCTTCCGCCGGATCCTCGAGGACGGCATCACCCGCGGAGAGTTCCTCCCCCAGGACCCGCGGCTCTCGGCCATGGCGCTGCTGGGCATGTGCAATGCCGCGATGCGCTGGTACCGCCCCGACGGCGACCACTCCCCCGAGGCCATCGCCGCCCACTTCGCCGACCTGGCGGTACGCGGGGTCTCCGTTCTCGGGGCGACCCGGTTCCAGAGAGCGGCCGGCGCCGCATGAACGGCCCCCTCGACGGCATCAAGGTGCTCGACCTCTCCCAGGGGGCGGCGGGCCCCACCTGCGCAATGCATCTCGGAGACCTGGGAGCCGAGGTGATCAAGGTGGAGCCTCCGGGAGGCGACTGGGCCCGCGACCTGGGGCCTCCGTTCGTCGCCGGAGTGGCCGCATCGTTCCTGGGCATGAACCGCAACAAACGCGGGATCGTGGTCGATCTCAAGCATCCCGGCGGCGCCGAAGTGGTGCTGCGGCTGGCGGAGCAGTGCGACGTCGCGCTGGAGAGCTTCCGACCCGGTGTGGCGGATCGGCTCGGCACCGGCTACGAGGCGATGGCGGCCCGCAACCCCCGCCTGGTGTATGCCGCCATCTCGGCCTTCGGCCAGGAGGGCCCCTGGCGGGACCGACCGGGTGTCGATGGGGTGGCGCAGGCGATGAGCGGGATCATGAGCGTCACCGGCGCCGCCGGCGGCCCCCCGGTGAAGGTCGGAGTCCCCGCCGCCGACATGGCCGGAGGCGCCTTCACCTCCCAGGCGGTGCTGGCGGCGCTCCTGGCACGCGAGCGCACCGGGCGAGGCCAGAGGGTGGACGTGTCCCTGCTCGATGCTCTGCTGGCCTTCCAGGTGGTTCCGCTCTCGATGTACCTCGCCGACGGCCGGCCGCCGCCGCGGCTGGGCAGCGCCGCACCGTATGCGGCGCCCAACGAGGCCTACCCCACCCGCGACGGATACGTGATGGTGGCGGCCTACACCCCCACCCGCTGGGCGGCGCTCTGCCGGGCGATGGGAATGCCCGAACTTGCCACCGATCCCCGCTTTGAGACGAACGAGAAGCGGGTGGTGGGGAGGCGCGACCTCGCCGCGGTGCTCGAGCCGGTGTTCCGCACCCGCACCACCGCGGAGTGGATCGGGATCCTCGACGGCGCCGACGTCCTCTGCGGCCCGCTGCTCGGCTACCCCGAACTGATGGCCGAGGAGCACGTGGCCACCAGCGCCGCCGTGGTGACGGTCGAGCACCCGGCCGTCGGAACGATCCGCGGCACCGCCGCGCCGGGCCGGTTTTCCGACACCCGGGCCGGGCCGGGTCGACCGGGCCCCGTCTTTGCCGGTGAGGACACGACGGCGGTCCTGGAGGAACACGGCTTCACCGCAGACGAGATCGCGGGGTTACTTCAAAGCGGGGTCGTTTCCGACCCGGGACGAGAGAGGAGCGGAAATGGCGGATGACACCGCGGGAGAGGAACTGGTCCGGTTCGAGATCGAGGCGGGCGGTATCGGCGTCATGACGCTGAACCGCCCCGAGGCGCTCAACGCCCTCACCGTCGCCATGCTGCAGCGAATACGCGATCTGCTCGACCAGATCGCATCGAACCCTGAAGTCCGGGTGCTGATCCTGGCCGCCGCCGGGGAGAAGGCCTTCTGCGTGGGGGCCGATCTCAAGAGCCGCGCCGCCGAGTACGAGGCCGGAACCGTGCACGATCCCCTGGGCCTGTTGATCCGTGACGTCTTCGGCAGGATGGAGGGGCTCAACGTTCCCGTGATCGCCGCCATCCAGGGATACGCCCTGGGAGGCGGGATGGAGATGGCCCTCGCCTGCGATCTGCGAGTGGCCGCCGACACCGCCAAGGTGGGATTCCCCGAGGCCAAGGTCGGTAGCCTGCCCGGGGCGGGAGGAACCCAGCGGCTGACCCGGCTGGCGGGCCCGGGGTACGCCAAGGAGATGATGTTCACCGGCGAGCAGTTCGATGCCGCCGAGGCATGGCGCATGGGAGTGGTCAATCGCGTGGTGCCGGCCGCAGCCCTCCCCCAGGCCGTCAGGGACCTGGCGAGGACGATCGCCACACGGGCCCCGCTTTCGCTCGACCGCATCAAGGCGCTGGTCAATCGGGCCACCGACGCCGACCTGGAAACCGGGCTCGATTTCGAGTCGACGGCTCACGCTGTGCTGCGCGCCAGCGAGGACCGCAAGGAAGGCATCCAGGCATTCGTGGAGAAGCGCCCGCCCCAGTTCAAGGGACGTTGAGGAGGTCGTGGCAATGAACGTGAAGGATCGAGTTGCCGTCATTACCGGGTCGGGCCAGGGCATCGGCGCCGGGATCGCCGCAGTGCTGGGCGCCGCCGGCGCCCGCATCGTCGTCAACGACCTGGACCCCTACCGGGTCGACGGGACGCGGATCGAGTTGGAGACGGCCGGGATCGCGGTCACCGGCGTGACCTCGGACGTGTCGACCGCCGCCGGCGCCGCGGCCCTGATCGCAGGGGCCCTCGATGCCTTCGGTCGGATCGACATCCTCGTCAACAACGCCGGGATCGCCCGCGACGGATGGCTGGTCAAGATGAGCGAGGAAGACTGGGACGACGTACTCCGGGTGAACCTCAAGTCGCAGTTCCTGTGCGCCCGCGCCGCCGCTCCCCCGATGATGGAGCAGAAGTCGGGCCGGATCATCAACATCTCCTCGCGCGCCTGGCTGGGAGGCCCGGGACAGGCCAACTACGCGGCATCGAAGGGAGCCGTGATCAGCCTCACCCGCACCCTGGCGCTGGAGATGGCTCGCTACGGGATCACCGCCAACTGCATCGCCCCGGCCCTCGTCGACACGCCGCTCTTCCGCGGTCTCGCCGAAGACGTGCAGGAGCGCCTCGTCAAGACCATCCCGGCGGGACGGGTGGGGACGCCGACCGACATCGGCAATGCCGTACTGTTCTTCGCCGCAGACGAATCGTCGTACGTGACCGGCCAGACCCTGTACGTCTGCGGCGGGCGCAGCGTGGGCGCCGGATGAGGAGGGGCAACCGATGGCGATGACGCTGGCCGAGCGCATCATGGCGCGAGCCTCGGGGCGCGACTCGGTATCGGCGGGAGAGTTCGTCGTCGCCGACATCGATCTGGCGCTGGTGCACGACATCTTCGCGGCGCGGGTCTTCGACACCCTGGCGGAGATCGGCGCCGGGGTCTTCGACCCGGATCGCATCGCGGTGGTGATCGACCACCTGGTCCCGGCCCCGTCGCCCGAGGCGGCCGAGGTCCACCGCCGCATCCGCGAGCACGTGGCCCGGCTCGGCATCACCGCCTTCTACGATGCCGGCGAGGGTATCTGCCACCAGCTCCTGCCCGAGCGGGGTCACATCCGTCCCGGAATGCTCGTCGTCGGCACCGACTCGCACACCACCACGTACGGCGCGCTGGCGGCCGGGGGCACCGGGATCGGCACCTCGGAAATGGTTTACGCCCTGGCCACGGGGCGGCTGTGGTTCCGGGTTCCCGAGACGATCCGCTACGAATTCACCGGAGACCTGCAGCCGGTGGTGTCGTGGAAGGACGTGATCCTTCACCTCGCCGGTCGCTTCGGCTCCGACGGAGCCCAGTACCGGTCGATGGAGTTCGGCGGACCCGGCGCCGCCCGAGCCGACATGTCGAACCGGCTCACGGTCGCCAACATGGCGCTCGAGATGGGGGCCAAGTTCGGCTTGTTCGCCGCGGATGCGGTCACGGCGGCGTATCTGAAGCAGGACGAGGTGGATACCGAATGGCAACCCGACCCCGACGCCTCCTACCAAGCGGTCCACCGGTTGGATCTGTCCGATCTCGGTCCCCAGGTGGCGCTTCCCCACGACGTGGGCAACGTGAGCCCGGTCGAGGAGCTCGGCGGGCTCCGCATCGACCAGGCCTTTATCGGCTCTTGCACCAACGGGCGCATCGAGGACCTCAAGGCCGCCGCCGAGATCCTGCAGGGACGGTACGTCGCCCCCGGGGTGCGCCTTCTGGTGGCGCCGGCGTCGCGGTGGGTCATGCTCCAGGCCATCGAGGATGGGACACTCGGCATCCTGGTGGAAGCGGGGGCAACGGTGCTGGCTCCCGGCTGCGGCCCCTGCTTCGGAGGGCACGGAGGGCTGCTCGCTCCCGGAGAACGCTGTATCGGAACCCACAACCGCAACTTCGTCGGCCGCATGGGAAGCCCCGAGGCCGAGATCTATCTGGCGTCCCCAGCCACCGTGGCAGCCTCGGCGATCGCCGGAGCCATCACCGATCCCCGGTCCATGGAGGTGGCCCGTGGCTGACCCGCCGATCCGCGGCAGGGTGTGGAAGTTCGGGGACGCCATCAGCACCGACCTGCTCTCCCCCGGCGCCTATGCGCTGGACCGGCTCGAGGTGAGGATGCGCCACGTTCTCGAATCGGTAAACCCCCGATTCGCCGATGACGTGCGGCCGGGTGACGTGGTGCTCGCCGGGCGCAACTTCGGATGCGGATCGAGTCGCGAGACCGCGGCGGAGAACCTCAAGGCGCTCGGGGTGGCGTGCGTGGCCGCCGAGTCGATGTCCCGTCTGTTCATGCGCAACGCGGTCGCGGTCGGTCTGCCGGTCCTCATCTGCCGGGGAATCCACGAAGCCTTCGCCGACGGCGACGAGATCGAGATCGACCTGGCATCGGGGACGGCGACAAACCCCGGCAACGGAGTCGCCTGCAACGGAGAACCGCTGCCCGAGGAGATGCGGCGCATCCTCGCCGCCGGGGGAATCCTCGCCGTGCTGCGCCGCGGCGGCGACGCCGCCTGACCAGGGTCTCCCCGGTCGGCCCGGCTACAGTCCCGACGAGTCATGACCGTGCCCCGCGCCTCCGCGACCGACATCGGGATCCGGCTGACGGAGTTACTGAACATCCTCGGCCGGACCAGCGACGCAATGATCGCCGTCGACCCGGCCATGCGCATCGTCGGCTGGAACCGCTCCGCCGAACGGTTGCTCGGCTACACCGCCGGGGATGCCATCGGCAGGCCCTGCCACGAGGTGCTGGCGTGGACGGACCGCTGCGGCAACGCGGTCTGCGACGAGACCTGCACCTCCGTGTGCGGGGGCCGTATCGACGGGATCATTGCTACAAGAGAGGTCATGGGCCGCTCCGCATCGGGACACACCCTGTGGCTCAACGCCACCACGATCGTTCCCCCGCCGGAGATGCAGGGCGAATGCCGGCTGGTGCACCTGATCCGCGAGGTGGCGCTCCCCCCCGAACTGGAGCGCCTCGTCGTGGAGCGGCTGTCCGGCTGGAGCCGGGTCGGTTCGATCCGGGATCCCCGCCTCGACTCCCTCACTCCGCGCGAAGACGAGGTCCTGCGGCTGCTGGCCGAGGGTCTCGACGGCATCGCCATCTCCGAGAAGCTGTTCGTCTCTCCGGCCACGGTGCGCAACCACGTGCAGCACATCCTGACCAAGCTGGGAGTGCACAGCAGGCTGGAGGCGGTCACTCTGGCGCTGCGCGGCCGAGGCTGAATCCGCCGAGGGCCGACACCCACCGTTTCCTCCGCCGAGGGGTCCTCCTATGTCAAGGGGTGGTGTTTGAGGAGGGACTGTCCGTTTTTCGGTGTAACTGTCGTTGGCCTTTCTAGTGCCGTTGAACCGCCCCGGATATGGTGGAGGTTCTGATCCCACGGGAGGGTGGAGTCATGCCAGCACCGAGGAAGTATCCACAGGAGCTTCGAGAGCGGGCCGTGCGGCTCGTCTTGGAGGCCCGGGAACAAGAGGTCTTCCGGTGGAGGCGCCCCTCGCGGTGGACAACTGCGCCGCGACCAACTGACCCGATCCAGCGAGGCCACCCCAGGAGCGACTCCGTCGGGCGAACGTGTGGAACCGGATGGAGCCCAACATGACTGCAGGTCTGATGACCGGCCTGACGGAACCAGTGCGACCTGACCCCGTGAGTCCCCGGGTGCGGGTATTTTCCTCACGATGTCATTGCTGCCTCTCCCGTCCGGACCCGCACGATCGCAGCCGAGTCGAGCGGCATTGATCCTCGGATGCGTGGTCGCGCTCGGTCTTGGGCTGGGTGCCTGCAGCGCGGCTTCGTCCGTACAGGGCAGCCTGTCGGATGCGATTGCAGGGGCTGAGCCCGGCGCCACGTTGCACATTGCCCCCGGCCGCCATGAGGGATCGGTCGTCATCGACAAACCACTCACGATCGTTGGAGAACCGGGAGCGATCATCGTTGGCACCCCCGGGCAGCCGACCATCTCGATTGTCCACACCGACAACGTCACGGTGCGTGGCCTGGCACTCGAAGGCGGGGAGTCGGGTATCTACGTTCTCGAGTCTGAAAACGTGGTGATCGACCAGGTTCAGGTGCACGATGCCGAATGGCACGGCATCGTCGCTCAAGATGCTGAGATCGAGGTACTCGATTGTGCTGTATCGGGACTGCTCGCCGATCGGGCGCAAGGCATCGAGATCATCAACTCGGATCGTCGGCCTCCTTCGCGAGTAGCGGGTTGCCGCATCGAGGGACCGGTTTTCGAAGGCATTGTGTCCCATGTCTCACACGTGACGTTTGAGAACAACGTCGTCGTGGGTTCGTCGCCGCGAGGCATCGTGGTGACCGAGATGTCGGCGGGCCTTATGGCGGGGAACCACGTCAGCGGCGCGACAGGAGCCGCCTATTTCTGTGGGGATCAGAGCAGGTGTTCGGTCGTCGACAACTCAGCCAGCGGCGTGGCTGCCGGCACACCCTCCTATCGCTCGGGGATGGGCCATGGGTTGGTTGTGCATTTCGATTCGATCGCGTACGTCGACGGCTTACAGGTCGATGGTGCCGAGGGGGATCAGGTGCTCTTGATGCTTGACTCGAGGCTGTCCGCCGTGCCCTTGGACCTCGGCTTCGACCGGAACGGCTTGCCGTGGACTGCGCTGTTGGTTGTGATGGCCGTTCTGGCAGTCGCACTGCTCGGAGGGCAGGTCAGCAACCGCCCGCTGCAAACCAAAGTGCCTGTGCTTGACCCGCCGATTGGGTTGTCGAACCCGAGCCCGGGTGCTCCTGTCCCTGTTCCTGTCGGGCGAGCGTTCGACAGCGTCAAGCAATCTCGTAATCCCTTCGATCGGAATACGACGCTAGGCCGACAGCGCATTGTCGGGGGTGTCATCTTTCTCGTCTTGTTCTCGGTCTTCTCCATCTTCAACCGCTTTCCGAAGCTAGACACCGTGCAACGGGACGTAGACATCGTCACGGCAGTAGAGGGCACATCCGGCCAGGGCATCGGCGATTGCTTTCAGGGATTCTGCATAGAGGCCACACCGGAGGCGGGGCTTCTACAACGTTGGATGGACTTCTCCGTGCACTACTTGTGGCTGGTCACGATCGGCATGATCTTTGCGTTCTTGGTGGCTGGTCTCACAGACACGTTCTTCTTTCCCGACTCCGCGGTCGATGGTTTCGGGGGTTGGGGTCTACGAGGCTCTCTTCAGGGTCTGGCCGTGGGTCCGGCGATGACACTGTGTTCTGCCTGCATCGTCCCGGTGGCGAATTCCTTTCGACAGAGGGGTGCGAGCGTCTCCTCCACGATCGCGATCACTCAGGGTTCGGCCACCCTCAACGCACCGGCGCTGTTGATGGCACTCGCGATCTTCACTCCGCTCCTGGCAGGGTCCCGGATAGTGCTGAGCGTGCTCGGGACCCTGCTGATCGGACCCATGGTTGCTTGGGCGACAGGCACCGACCGGAAGACCGATCACCGGTCGGCACTGCTGAGCACGTGGAGTCCGACGGCAGCTGCTGGCTGGGGCTCTGCGACGCGGCGTGGGTTGGTCGATTGGATGCGGAGTTCGGTCGGGTTCTTCTTCCGGCTCACACCAGTCATGATCCTCGCCGGTTTTGCCAGTGGACTCGCTCTGCAGTGGCTCACGCCGGCCACCGTGTCGCAGTACCTGGGCAATCACCTGCTCGGCATCATCATCGCCGCCACGATCGGGATCATGGTCAACGTGCCGCTCATGTTCGAGATACCACTGGTCGCAGGCCTGATGATCGTGGGCATGGGAACGGCCCCTGCGGCCGCTCTCCTGTTCACTGCGGCTGCTGCCGGCCCCATCACGTTTTGGGGCCTCGCCAAGAGCATATCCGGGCGCGGGGTTGGTGCCTTGGCGGCGGCTCTGTGGATCCTGGGTGTTGCCGGCGGACTGACCGTTTGGGGCCTGGACGCGCTCCTTCCCGGATAGCTGGATTCGGGCGTTTGGCCCATTCCTCATTCTCGCTCCACCCTGACGCGTACGGGCTCGCCGCGAAGCTTCAGGTTGAGTGTCACAGACGTCCATCCCTCGGGGAGGTTTGGATCGGTGGTGACGCCACTCTCATCGACCTTCAGTCCGACAAACCCCCGGGTTACCGCCAGCCACACTCCGGCGGCGCCCGCCAGATGGATCCCGCTCGGAGTGCTCTTGGCGAGGTTCATCAGGTCGAGCGTTGCCGCGTGCTGAAAATGTCGCCACGCCGCCTCGTTTCGCCCTACCTGTGCTGCGACTGCAGACTGAATGGCTGGCGAGAGCGATGAGTCGCCGGTGGTGATTGGGTCGTAGTAGTCGAAGTCGGCGCGGCGCTGGGCGAGTGGGGTGTCCTCGGGCAGGAGGAAGTGGCCCATCACGACGTCCGCCTGCTTCAACATGCGGCGCCGGTACAGGACGAGCGGGTGATAGTGCAATAGCAGTGGGTACTTGTGGCGCGGCGTGCTCCAATCCCATGGTTCCAGCGACAGGAACGTGGCATCCTGGGCAGTCACCCCGAGTTCGTCATCGCGCAGCACCACGATCGCGCCGGCAATCCGGGTCCACGCCTGGATCTCGCCGTCGATGATGTTCAATGCCCGAGCCAAACTCTCCCACTCGGCCGGGCGCTCGGATCCCATCCGCGCCACGACTTCGGCGGCAAAACGCAGGTTCATACGCGCCATCTGGTTCGTGTAGGCGTTGTCGTTCACCAGTACGGTGTACTCGTCAGGCCCGGTCACACCATGGAAGTGGAAACTCCCTTTGTCCCAGAACCCGAGACTTGCCCACATGCGAGCGGTCTCTACGGCCAGTTCGACACCCAGGTTCCACAGCGTCTCGTCGTCGACGTTCCACTCCAAGTAGGCACGCAACCCTTGGATGACATCTGCGTCGATGTGGAATTGCGCGGTCCCGGCCTCGAAGAAGGACGACGCTTCGTCTCCGGTGATGGTCCGCCACGGGAACAAGGCGCCGTCCAAGGCGAGGTCGGCGGCACGTTCTCTGGCCTTGGGCAGCATGGAGGAGCGGTAGCGGATAAGTTCACGCGCCACTTCGGGATGAGTGGCCGCCAGGAAGGGCAATAGGAACACGTCCGAGTCCCAGAAATGGTGACCTTCGTACGTCCGGCCGCTCAGGCCTCGCGCCGGAACTCCGTAACCGGCCAGCGACGCAGAAGCCCAAATCAGTTGGAGGATCGCAAAACGGACCGCCTGCTGGGCGATCGGGTCTCCCTCGATCGTCACGTCCGAGGTCGCCCACAGGGAATCGAGATCGACCCGCTGGTCGGCTGCGAGAGTCTCGAATTCACCAATCTGCTCGACGTAGGCGGCGGCGTCGATCGTGTCGTCGTCTCGTCGATACGCCACCACGACCTCAGCCGAGTAGCGCTTCCCCGGCTTGGCATCCACGCTTCCGTTCAACACCGCACGGTCGCCGTCGGCGATCGACCACCCGGAAGTCGCCAGAGAGCAGCGCACCGTGGATGCCACTGCCAATGGCAGGTCGGACGAGGCGGTGCGATAGGCAAGTACGCACGTCTTCGCCGAGGCATAACGGCCAGCAGGCTGCAGTGGCCGGCGGCCAAGGACGGGAGCAAGGCGCGGGTCCACTTGTGCTGCAGGCCAAACCTCGTGTTCGCTACCTTCGGCTGCGGGCCGGTTGACGATGCTGGTCTGCACCTCGAGGGTCCCGGCAACCGCTGCGTCGACCGTGACGCGCTGGGCGAGTACGTCACTGTTGCGGAGCGAGACAAGGCGCTCCCACCTGACCGTGGCCTGCGGCCACGCAGCTTCCGTGGTGACGATCCCGGTGCGGAAGTCGAGGCGGCGCCGAACTTGGGCATCAGCAAGGTTCAAGTCGACGTCATCCCAGCGAATCCTGAGTTGGGTCGCCTCGGGCACGTACAGAATCGTTTGCCCGAGGCTGGCGAACCCGAAGGTAGGCTCGGGATAGACGATCGGCCACGATTCGTGGAACCCGTTGAGCAAAGTCCCGGGCTCGTACACCGGCGCGCCCTGTTCGAAGGCGCCGCGGACGCCGATGTTTGCGTTGCCGAGAGCGAAGAGCGTCTCATCGAGTCCGATCAACTCGGAATCCAGCCCGTGGCGGGTCAATGCCCATGGCTCCGCCGCAAACGGGTACCCCGGCCACCGCCCGATATCTGGGATCAGGTCCGTCAGATCGGACACCGCGAGATCGCAACCAGCCTCCAGCAGGTCGTCAGGCAAGCCGACGCGATCTACACCGATTACGAACCCGAACCCACCGGCCTTTGCCGCTTTCACCCCGCTGACCGAATCTTCCAGCACGACAGAATCCGCGGGATCGACCTCCAATTCGGCGGCGGCGTGCAGGAAGACATCAGGCGCGGGCTTGCCCCTCAGTCCGAGTCGTGCGGCGACCACACCATCGACCTGAACCGAGAAGCGATCGAGGAGGCCAACAGATTCGAGGATGGCTTGGCAGTTCGCAGACGAAGTCACGACGGCTGCCGGCAGTCCAATCGACTCGAGGTGGCCGAGCAACGCCAGGGAGTCGGAAAAGGGCTCGGCACCATGCGAACGAAGGATGGCCGTGAACCGGGCGTTCTTGGCGTTGCCAAGCGCGGAAACCGTGTCGTGCCCGGCTGGATCGGTGGCTTCGCCTCGCGGCAAGCTGAGGCCGCGCGAAGCCAGGAAGTTGGCAACTCCGTCATATCGCGACAGCCCGTCGACGAATGTGCGGTAGTCCGATTCGATATCGAATGGGGCTTCGTCCGGGGCGACTTCTTCGAGGAAGGAGTCGAACGCAGCCTTCCACGCGGACGCGTGGACTCGGGCAGTCGAGGTCAAGACGCCGTCCAGGTCGAACAAAACCGCCTTGAATCTCGACCAGTCCAGGGTGTGTGCGGTCATGACCTGCTGCCTCCGACGACCCGTTTAGGCTACCGGAGGGTTCTGGCGGATCCCATCGTTGCTCGGAGCCTTCCGGCGCGGTGTAACGGGGATTGATAGCCTGGCGCCGGGTCCGAACCAGGAGCGGCGAGATGGCCGGAATCACTCTCGAAGGCGTGGCGAAGGTATATGACGACGGCACCCGCGCCGTCGACGATGTCAACCTCGAGGTTGGCGACGGGGAGTTCCTGGTTCTGGTTGGCCCCTCGGGGTGCGGGAAGTCGACTCTCCTGCGGATGATTGCCGGCCTCGAACACATCACCGAAGGCAAGATCACGATAGGTGACCGGGTGGTCAACGATGTCCCTCCCAAGGATCGCGACATCGCCATGGTGTTCCAGAACTACGCCCTGTACCCGCACATGAGCGTATTCGACAACATGGCGTTCGGGCTCCAGATGCGCAAAACGGAACGCAGCGAGATAGAGCGTCGGGTTATGCGCGCTGCCGCGCTGCTGGAGATCACGGACTTCCTCGGCCGAAAGCCCAAGGCACTTTCGGGCGGTCAACGCCAACGGGTGGCCATGGGACGGGCGATCGTGCGCGAGCCGGCAGCCTTCCTGATGGACGAGCCGCTCTCGAATCTGGACGCCAAGCTCCGAGTTTCGATGAGGACCGAGCTGGCACTGCTTCACAGACGTCTCGGCACGACGACGGTCTACGTCACCCACGACCAGATCGAGGCGATGACCTTGGGCCAACGGGTTGCAGTGCTCAAGCCGTATACAGTGCGGCGGCCGCTCAACCTGCAACAGGTCGACACTCCCGGTGTCCTGTTCGATGAGCCTCGGAACCTCTTTGTCGCCGGCTTTATCGGAAGCCCCGCCATGAACCTCGTGACCGGGCATCTCGAGAGCGTTGGTGGCCGGGTCGAGGCCGTCTTTGGGGGTGTCCGACTAGCGGTGGACCCCATCGCCCTGGAGCGTCATCCGGCGGTCTCCGACCACATGAACCGCGACATCGTGATCGGCATACGGCCGCGCTCGCTCGAACACGAGTCGCTGGCTCGGTGGGAGTCCACCGGTGCCAACATCGACGTGACGGCCGCACACGTCGAAATGCTGGGCTCCGAGACGCTCATTCATTTCGAGCTCCCGGTGCTGCCAGTTATCACACCGGATATCGAGGAGTTGCTGGGCGACACCGGTGACTACCCGGCGTCTTTGGGCAAGGTCTCCCGGTTTACGGCGAGGGTGAGTCCCGACATCGCGGTGGCCGCGTCGACGAATGTGCGGCTCGCCGTCGATACTCGAAAACTGCACTTCTTCGACCCGGCAACCGGCCTGCGCCTCGTCTGATTGCGACCTCGGACCCGTCATCATCCGGGTCGTGTATGGTCGGTCTGTCGGCGGTGAAAGCCGGCTACTTGACCGCACCGCCTAACAAGCCGACCTCGAAGTACTTCTGGAAAGCGAAGAAGATCGCCAGCGGGACCAACGCCGAGATGAAGACTCCGGCGGTGATGACGTCTATGCCACTGCCGAACTGCCCCAGCCGTTGGCTGATCCAGACCATCAGCGGTGCCCGGTCACCCGCGAAGATGAGGGCAACGAGCAAGTCGTTCCACGTCCAGGTGAATTGGAAAATGGCCAGCGAAGCTATCGCCGGAAAACCGAGCGGCAGGACGATTCGAAGGAAGATCTTCCACTCGTTTGCACCATCAATGCGCGCCGTCTCCATCAGGCTGCTCGGCAAACCGGCGTAATAGTTGCGCATCAAGAAGATGGCGAACGGCAACCCGAATGCGGTGTGAAATAGCCATACCGACGACAGTCCGCCGAGGCCCATCGAGCGGAAGAGCTTGAAGGCGGGAATGAGCGCCATCTGCAGCGGAACCACGAGCATTGCCACCACAAGGAGGAATACTGCGTCTCTTCCCCTGAATTCGATCCACGCAAGGGCGTATCCGGCCGCTGCGGCAAGGAGGATCGGAATCACCGTGCTCGGCACGGCGATGAAAAACGTGTTGATCACGGCCTCTATGAGGGTCTGATCGCCGACCAGGTTCGCGTAGTTCTGGACGGTGAGGTCGCCCGGTGACGCAACTGTCGTCCACCATCCCGACCCGGCCACTGCCTCCAAGGGGCGAAAGCTTGTGATCAGCAATCCGATCCCAGGGATCAACCAGAATAGGGCGACGACGATAAGGATCGTTTGGACGGCTCCCCGCCTTAACCAGGCGGCCAGTCTTCCAATCGGTGTAGTGGGAGCCGCTGCGACGACATTCAGGTCGGGGGACATCTAGTTCTGCTCCAACCGGAAGCGACGAATGTTGAAGACGAGCACCGGCAGGATGAGCAGCAACAGGAAGACGGCGATTGCCGCCCCCAAGCCCCGGTTCCCACCGCCGGTGAATGCGCTACGCCACATCTCGAGGGCGATGACGTTGGCGTCGACCTGTACCGATCCAGGAGCGATTCCGATGATGAGGTCGAACATCTTCAGGGCGTTGATCGTCAGAGCGACGAACACGACGGTCAGCACCGGTTTGAGGAGCGGCACTGTCACACGTCGAAACACCTGCCAATCGCCGGCGCCGTCGACGCGGGCCGCCTCGAGAACATCTCGGGGTAGCGAAGCCAACCCGGAAGCGATGACGAGAAGGGCAAAGCCGGCCCAAATCCAGATGCCTGCGACGATCGCCGACATGGTTATCAGGTCCTTGCCGAGCCACGTGATGCCTCGCCACGATTCTCTGAAGGTGCTGGAAGGGATCTCAACCGTGTATTTCCCGGGATCGAGGCCCGAGACCTGGAAGGAACCGTCCCGACCCGATACGACTTCTGTGACCGTGACACCGCCTGAATCGATGATGTCGACCGGGATGTCCGGTATCCCCCGTTCCGTCGGGTCGACGATGCCCCTGACGTTGTCACCGGGCGCGGTGTCCCGCCACACCACTCCCGTGAGAACCCCGGGACCGCCAGCCTCGGGCTGCACAGCCTCGACGGCGGATTCAGGAAGTTGCGCGTCGGTGAGACGGAGCAGTCCTAGCAGGGCCACAGCGCCGTCCGAGCCGACGTCGACCATCTGCGAGACGGCCTCCCCGGGTGCTGCCTGGGTCAATCCGTCGTATGACGCTGCCGCACCGGGATAACTACCTTCGGGGCTGAAGACTGCTGCGGGGATGTTGAGAAACGCGTTGATCAACCCGGTGTCAGGGCTCGCGTCATACATGAAGCGCCAGATGATTCCCGAGGACAGCACGGCGATCGCCGCCGGCATGAACAGAATCACCCGGAACGCGCTCCTCCATTTGACCTTCTCGGAGAGCACGGCGAGGACAAGGCCGATGGTGGTCACACACATGGGGAATACCGCGACCCAGATGAAGCTGTTACGGATCGCCGTTCGCATCCGATCGAGGCCGAACATCTCCCGGTAGTTGGCCAGGCCGACGAATTCCCGACCCAAGCGGTCATAGAAGCTGAGGCGGACGGTGTCGAGAGCGGGGTACACCACCAAGGCGCCGAGCACGAACAGGGCGGGGGCGAGGAACAAGATGGCAACGAGCCAGCGGCGTCTGCCCACTTCGATCCTCCCTGAGGCCTCCACGCAATCTAGTGGTGTGTTCTCGATTTGAGCGCGCGGTTATGCTTGGATGTAGTCATGGCTCATCCACCCGCCGAAGCGTTGGAGTTGCTGTTGGAGGAACGCCGGCAGCTTGAGGCGATCGTGACCAGTCCATCGAACCAGCACCGGATGGTGCGAGCGGCAAGGGGTCTGCTGATGGCCGGTGACGGTGTCGCCAACGCGGTGATCGCCGAGCGCCTCTCGGTGTCGCGCTCGACGGTGCTCGCGTGGCGATCCCGGTTCGTCGAGGACGGCGCCGCCGGGGTGGGCAAGGTCCGGCCGGGGCGGGGACGCAAGCCAACCATTCCCGCCGCCAAGGTCGAGCGGATCGTCAACGACACTCAGCACACCACGCCGCCCGACGCCACCCACTGGTCGGTGCGATCCATGGCCAAGGCCGCCGGCGTTGGCCCCACCACCGTCCACAAGATCTGGAAGGCGCGGGGTCTCAAACCCCATCTGGTCGAGGGGTTCAAGGCGTCGACCGACCCGCACTTCGAGGACAAACTCGTCGACGTCGGCGGGCTCTACCTGAACCCACCGGACAACGCCGTGATACTCAGCGTCGACGAGAAGTCCCAGATCCAGGCGCTAGACCGCACCCAGCCCTCCCTGCCGATGAAGCCGCGGCGGGCCGGCACCATGACTCCCATGACTACAAACGCAATGCGACCACGACGCTCTTCGCTGCCCTCAATGTGATCACCGGCCTAGTCACATCGGCACCTGCCTGCCCCGGCACCGCCACCAAGAGTTCCTGACCTTCCTCAAGCTGATCCACCGCCGGGTCGCACCCGGCAAGAACATCCACCTCATCGTCGACAACTACGGCAACCCACATCCACCCCGAGGTGAAGCTGTGGCTCGAGAAGCACCCCCGGTTCCACCTCCATCTCACCCCGACCAGCTCATCGTGGCTCAATCTCGTCGAACGCTGGTTCCGTGAGCTCACCACCAAGCGACTCAAACGGGCAAGCCCTCGCCAGCGTCGCCGACC
>Ga0209342_10001209_pt1 | contig 29076 bp, 23 predicted proteins | sample RifCSP16_2_FD_184023 | JGI IMG/M metagenome (GOLD analysis project Ga0209342, IMG submission 184023) | Soil microbial communities from Rifle, Colorado - Rifle CSP2_sed 16_2 (SPAdes) (version 2) | ecosystem: Environmental > Terrestrial > Deep subsurface > Rock core/Sediment | place: Rifle...
GTTCTTGAGCCACTTGGTCACCGTGCCTTCGGCGATGGACTCACCCATCTGGGGCATGATCACGTCGGTCATGGATTACCTCGAAGAGACGCAGCGGTCAACAGTCAGCGATCAGCCGTCAGCTTACAGCGATCAGCAACGGCACGCAGCACGGACACCAAGCAACCGACGTTCAGCATTCAGCCCTCAGCGACCGCACGCAGCCATAGGGAGTCAGCACCGGCACATAGTCCTCAGCATTCGACAGCCAGCCGATCGTTGACGGATGACCGTTCCTGGTTCCGTTCGTGCTGACCGCTGACAGCTGACAGCTGATCGCTTCCGTTCTAGTACTCATACAGGGCTCGGATCGCCTTGCCTACCCTCTCGGCGTTAGGCAGGAAGAAGTCCTCCAGCGGCGGCGAGTAGGGGACCGGTGTGTCGGGCGGGGCCAGGCGCAGCACCGGGGCATCCAGGTACTCGAAAGCCCGCTCCGCGATCAGGGCCGCCACTTCGCCCCCGGGCCCGCCGGTCTTGGTGGCCTCGTGAAGCACGATGACCTTGCCGGTCTTGGCCGCCGTGCTCAGAATCGCCTGCTCGTCCAGAGGCAAGAGGGTTCTGAGATCGAGGACCTCGACCTCGATTCCGTCCGCTGCTGCTGCTGCGGCGGCCTCCAGGGCGACGTGCAGCATGGCCGCATAACTGATTATGGAGACGTCCTTGCCCTTGCGGGCCAGCCGGGCCTTGCCGATGGGGACCACGAAGTCCCCTTCCGGGACCTCTTCCTTGAGCCGCCGGTAGAGGAACTTGTGCTCCAGGTAGATGACCGGATCGGGGTCGCGGATCGCCGCCGTGAGCAGCCCCTTGGCGTCGCTGGGCGTCCCCGGGGCCACGATCTTGAGGCCGGGCACGTTCATGAAGTAGGACTCGGGGTTCTGGCTGTGAAAGGGCCCGCCGTGGACCCCGCCGCCGCAGGGGCCTCGCACCACCATGGGCACGGCGCCACCCCAGCGGTACCGGCTCTTGGCCGCGTAGTTCACCAGTTGGTCGAAGGCGCAGGAGATGAAGTCGATGAACTGCATCTCGGCGATGGGCCGCATTCCCATCAGGGCGGCGCCGATGGCGGCACCCACGATGGCCGACTCGCTGATCGGGGTGTCGACGATCCGTTCTTCGCCGAACTTCTCCAGGAACCCGGCGGTGACTCGGAAGGCGCCGCCGTAGGTCCCCACGTCCTCGCCGATGACGAAGACCCTGGGGTCCCGCTCCATCTCCTCCAGCATGGCCAGGCGGATGGCTTCCAGGTAGGTGAGGACCGCCATCAATCCACCTTCCGGCGGCGTTCCCACTCCAGCACCAGGGGAGGGGTCGGGGCTGCCACCGGGCGGTCGCCGTAGACGCCGTCCAGGCCGCTGTCGGGAGCGGGGAAAGGACTGGCCTCGGCCCAGGCCAAGTCCTCGGCCAACTGGGCCTCGATCGCGGCCACCACCTCGTCCAGTTCCTTCTGGGTAGCCCGGTTGGAGTCCAGCAGGCGGCGCTCGTAGCGGGTGATGGGATCGCGCTTGGCCCAGGCGTCCAGGAGATCGGCGGGCACGTACTTCATGTCGTCGTGCTCGGCATGGCCGCGCATGCGCATGGTGTTGGCCTCGATCAGGGTGGGTCCCTCGCCGCTGCGCGCCCGGCCGATCGCCAGCCGCGTGACCTCGTAGACCGCCAGCACGTCGTTGCCGTCCACCTGCTCGCCGTGGCAGCCGTAGGCCTGGGCCCGGTCCACAAAACGGGGGTTGGCGGTTTGCTTGCGGGTGGGTGTCGAGTAGGCGTACTTGTTGTTCTCCACGATCAGCACGAAGGGCGCCTTCTGCACGCAGGCCAGGTTCAGGCCCTCGTGGAAAGCGCCGGTGGAGACGCCGCCGTCGCCGATCCAGTTGAGGGCCACCGTCTTCTTGCCTTTCATGCGTTCGGCGATCACGGCTCCCACCAGGATGGGGATCATGTCGCCGAGCATGGAGATGACCGCCGGCATGCTGCCCTCTTCGGAGAGCCAGCCGAAATGGGTGTTGAGATCGCGGCCCCGGGTGGGACCGCTGGCCTTGGCCATGTACTGAGCCAGCACGTCGCGAGGCTTGCCTCCGCGGACGAAGATGGCGCCCAGGTCGCGGATCAGAGGCGTGAAGATGTCGCCCGCTTCCAGCGCATAGGCGCTGCCCACCGAACACGCTTCCTGGCCCAGGCTGCGGTAGAGACCGCCCACCACCTTGCCCTGGCGGTACAGGTTGGTGAGCTTCTCCTCCAGCATTCGGTTGAGCTTCATGAAGCGGAAGAGATCGAGGAGCTGGCCCTTGCCGAGTTCCGCCGCCGCCGGTTTGGTGGTCATGGCTAGAACGGAAACCACAGAGGCACAGAGACACGGAGCAACAACCCCGCAGCCGATCCTCGCCGAGAGGCGGAGCCATAGGGGTCATGGACACCATCTGGCACCCTGTCCAGAGGCTCCCGCATCCAGTCGGCGCCTCCAGACATGACGTTCTCTGCGCCTCTGTGTCTCTGTGGTTGCTTTTGGTTAGGCATCGATGGCCAGCCCGTAGACCGCTTCCGCCGCCTGCATCAGGGCCTCGGCCAGGGTCGGGTGAGGGTGGATGGTGCGGGCGATCTCTTCGCAGGTGGCTTCGAGCTGAAGGGCCAGGCAGGCCTCCGAGATGAGATCGGTGGCGTGGGGGCCGATCATGTGGACGCCCAGCACCTCGTCGTACTTGGCCTCCGAGACCACCTTCACGAACCCGCCGTCGTGGCCGAGGATCCGCGGCTTGGCCAAACTGCCGAACGGGAAGCGGCCGATCTTCACTTCGTAGCCGCGCTTCTTGGCCTCCTGCTCGGTGAGGCCGACACCGGCGACCTCCGGCTGGCAGTAGGTGGCCGACGGAATGCGGTCGTAGTTGATGGCTTCGACAGGACGGCCCGCCAAACGCTCAGCCACGTGGATGCCCTCGGCCGAGGCGACGTGTGCGAGCTGGGGATGCGGCTTGCCGCCGATGGCGATCACGTCCCCGATGGCGTAGACCCCGGGCTCCCCGGTCGCATAGTCGGGGCCGACCTGGATGTAGCCACGGTCGAGCTTCACCCCTGTCGACTCCAGGCCCAGGCCGTCGGTCACCGGACCGCGGCCCACCGCCACCAGCAGGATCTCGGCGGTCACCGTCTTCATTTCGCCGGCCGGGGTGCGGAAGGCCACCTCGACGCCGGCCGAGGTCTTGAGGGCCCCCTCGGTCATGGCGCCGGTGTGAATCGTCATCTGCTTGCCCAGCAGCTTCTGAGCTTCCGCCGAGATCTCCTCGTCCTCGAAAGGCAGCACTCGGGGCAGCATCTCGATCACCGTCACCGCCGAGCCGAAGCGGGCGAAGATGGAGGCGAACTCGATCCCCACCGCCCCCGCCCCGATCACCACCAGACTCTTGGGGATGCGCGAGAGCTGGAGCATCTCGTCCGAGGTGAGGATGGCGGTACCGTCGGGGGTGAGGCCGGGCAAGCTCTTGGGACGCGATCCGGTGGCCAGCAGCACCGACTTGGTGGCGATCTTGGTTTCCCCCCCGGCGCCGCTCACCACCACTGTCTTGCCGCCCTCCAGGCGTCCGCTGCCCTTCAGCAGCTCGATCTTGTTCTTCTTGAAGAGGTAGGTTTCGATGCCCTTGCTGAGCCGGTTCACGATCCGGTTCTTGCGGTTCATGACGGCGGCCAGATCGACGGCGACGTTCTCGGCCTGGATGCCGAACTCCTTGCCGTTGCGGAGGTCCTGGTAGAGGTCGGCGGTGTGCAGGATGGCCTTGGTGGGAATGCAGCCCCGCTGCAAGCAGGTGCCGCCGCAGCCCGCCGGATCGCGCTCGACCACTGCGGTCCGCAGGCCCATCTGCGCGGCCCGGATGGCGCCCACGTAACCGCCGGGGCCGCTGCCGATCACCGTCACGTCAAACTCGCCGTTGGCCAAGATCGCCTCCTGGGGAAGCCCTGAAGCTATCAAAGACATGGGGGTGACACAAGGCCGTTCGGCGCCATAGAATCGGGCCACCCATGAGCGAGCAGAGCTTTCTGGTCCTTTCCATCGTGGCTTGCCTCCTCGGCAACGGCTTCTTCTCCGGCGCCGAGATCGCGGTGATCTCGGTGCGCCGGAGCCGAGTGGAGACGCTGATCGCCGAAGGCAGCCGGGTCGCTCTGCGGCTCAAGCACCTGCAAGACAACATGGACGACTTCCTGGCCACCGTGCAGATCGGCGTCACCCTCATGGGCACCATGGCCGGCGTGCTGGGCGGCTACCTGGCCAACCTCTACATCGAGCCTCTGGTCGCGGCTACCCCCTTTGCCAAGTGGATCGCGCCCCCGGTGGCGGCGGCTTTCTTCGTGGGAGCCGGCATCGTCTACGTCGAGCTGATCCTGGGCGAGCTGGTGCCCAAGGCCCTGGCCCTGCGTTTCACCGACGCCACCGCTCTGATCGTCGCCGGTCCCCTCGACCTGCTGGCCCGCGCCTCACGTTGGCTGGTGGTTTTTCTGACCGCCTCCACCCGTGGCTTCCTGGCCGTGTTCCGCATCCGCAACCTCGGCCACCGCACCTTCGTCTCCGAGGAGGAGATCAAGCATTTGGTGAAGGAGGGCCGGGACCAGGGCCTGCTCGACCAGACCGAGATGGACCTGATTCACAGCGTGTTCCAGTTCTCGGAGACGCCGGTCAAGAAGGTCATGGTGCCGCGGCCCAAGATCTTCGCCCTGGACGTGGCCACTCCGCCCGGCGAGGTGGAGCGCCTGATGGTGGAGGGCGGCTTCTCGCGGATTCCCGTCTTCGAAGGCTCCGTCGACAACATCATGGGCCTGATCTATGGGAAGGATGCGCTCCGGCTGCTGGAGAAGCGACAGCCGGTGGTGATCCGCAAGATCCTGCACCCCGCCCACTTCGTACCCGAGACCAAGAAGGTGGGGGAGCTGCTCAAGGAGCTGCAGAAGCGGCGCACCCACATGGCCATCGTCATCGACGAGCACGGTTCGGTCACCGGCCTGGTCACCCTGGAGGACCTGCTCGAAGAGATCGTGGGCGAGATCCAGGACGAGTACGACTGGGAGGAGCGGCCGGTGGAGAAGCTCAAGGACGGCTCGCTGGTGGTGGACGGGACGGTGTCCGCCACCGAGCTGAGAGAAGGCCACGAGGTGCCGATTCCCGAGTCGGCGGAGTTCGAGACGGTGGCCGGGTTCATGCTCGACGTCCTGGGCTCCATGCCCAAGGGCGGTGAGGTGGTGACGGTAGGCGACTACCGGCTGACGGTGGTGGACGTGGAGAAGAACCGCATCAGCAAGGTCAAGATCGAGCGCATCCCCTCAGCGATCGGCGTCTGATCGCGAGAGCGTCGCCGCCGGTGCCACTTCCCCGGGGGGCGCGCTTCGGAACAGCCAGCGCACGCTCATCCACACCAGCACCAGGTCGTCGAGGTAGCCGGCCACCGGCACCAGGAAGTCCGGGAAGAGGTCCAGGGGCCAGAGCAGGTAGGCCGCCGCAAACAGCACGGCCAGGCGGGGCAGCCGTCGCACCCGAGGATCGGCGAGCAGAGTCGCCACCTGGCGAAGGCGAGTCAGCAGGCCCATCAAGGCACCGGGCTGGGGGTTGGGTTAGGTGTGGGCGGGCGGATGGGCTCGATGCGCGGCGGTTCGCTGGGCCGCGGCGCGGGGACGAAGGAGGGGATGGCCGGGACCTCGAAGAGCAGGGGCGAGGACTCGCCGCCCAGCGGGAAGGAGCGCAGGTCGTCTTCGTCGATCTGCGGCCGTCGCACCACGTGGGGCGTCAGGGTCATGACGATGTCGGTCTCCGCCACCTCGCGCTGGTTGCGCGAGAACAGGTTCCTGAGCAGCGGGATGTCGGCCAGGCCGGGCAGGCCGGAGAGGCTGGTCCGCTCCTCGTCGCTGATCAAGCCCGCCAGGATGTTGGTCTCGCCGTCGCGCAGCCGGATCACGCTGGTGACGGTGCGGTTCCTGAAGGTGGGGTTGTTCTGGAAGAGCTGTCCCAGGGAGGAGATCTCGAGCTTCAGGCTCAGGGTCACATCGCCGTCGTGGTGGACCCGCGGCGTCAGGTCGATGTTGACGCCCACGTTCTTGTAGTCGAAGGAGGTGATGGGTTGCTGGGCGGTGCCGCCGGTGGCGATAGGCGTGAAGACGGTCACCGGCACCGGGATCTGGTCGCCGAAGCGGGCCTGGGCGGTTTGGCCCTCGCTGGCCCGCAGTTGCGGGTTGGCCAGCAGCCGGGTGGCGGAGTCGGTTTGGAGCAGGCGGTAGAGCACTCCCGGGAGCTGGCTGACCAGGAGGCTGGAGCGCCCGTAGAGGTCGTCGTCGAGAGTCGCCTGGCGGGTGCGCCGGGTCTTGAAGCCGTAGATGTCGGTGTCGACCTCCTCCACCGTGCCTTTGGGGGCGATCCCACCGGCAACCCCCGCCAGCCCGGCCAGGCCCGAAGTGATCTCGATGCCGTACTCCTTGAGCAGCGAGCGGTTCACCTCCATGATCTCGACCTCGACCACCACCTCGGCCCGGGCCTTGTCGACGGTCTCGATGATGCGTTCGGCGGCCGCCACCTTGTCGGGAGCGTCGCTGATGGTGAGCGCGTTGGCGCCGGCCAGTGGCGCCACCCGCCGGGCCCCCAGCACGATGCGCAGCAGATCCACCGTCTCCTTGAGGTCGGCGTTGGAGAGGAAGAAGGTCTTCACCACCTGCTGCTCGTACTCGCGGCGTTTGGTGGGGGTGTCGGGGACCACGTTGATGACCCGGGCGTCGAGCACCCGGTGGAAGGTCTTGCCGGTGCTGGCCAGCGCCGACAGGGCCTGCTCGAAGCCGACACCCTTGAGGTCGAGCGAGATCGGCTGGTCCTGGAACTGGGGGTCGAAGACGAAGTTGACCCCCGCCACCTTGCCCAGGGCCAGGTAGGTCTCCTTGAGGTTGGCGTTGCGGAAGGAGATGCTCAGGGGCTCCTTGGCCTCAGGTCCCAGGGCCAGCCCGGGTAGTGCGCGCTCCCTTGCCCGGTCCTTGATCTGGTCCAGCGAGGGGGCCGGGGCTGCGGACTGCCGGCGGGCCTCCACCTCGCGGATCTCGGCGGCCAGCGTCCCCGATTCCGGGTTGAGATCGAGGGCCAGCCGGTATTCCTCCAGGGCTTCCTTGAAGAGGCCCCGACCGGCCAGCCGGCGTCCGGCAGCGGCATGGCTGGCCGAGGCCCGGAGTCGGGCTCGTTTCAGGCTGACGCGGTAGCCTCGATTCTCGGGCGCGCTCTTGAGGGCCTTGGCGTATTGCAGAACGGCCACGTCGAACTCGCCCCGCTTCTCGGCCCTCTCTCCGGCGCGGAAGGCGCCGGCAGAAGCGCAACCCCAGAGGCCGACAAGCAGCCAGGCGAGGCCGGAGCGTCTCATCCTTCCACCACCTCCACGCCCGCCGGGATCTCGAAGCGGAACAGCCGGTCCTGGAGGCCGACGTTCTCCTTGATGTCCTCGAAATCGAAGCGGCTCCGGTTCCCCTGGGCGTCCACCATCTGCACCGAACGGATTCGATCGGCCGCGTCGACCTCCAGCAGGGCCGACTCCATCTCGGGGTCGGGCGCCCGGGGCGTGAGGCGCAGGCGGGTCAGGCCGGCGGGGGCTCCGGACTCCATGCCTACCGCGAAGCGATCCAGGATCCCCTCTCGCCCCGAAAGCAGGAAAGCGGCCAGGCCCTGATCGGCCTGCTGCTCGCGGACGATCACCTGGTGGTCGGCGGGGACATAGAAGTAGGCGGTGCTGCCGTCGGACACGAAGAGCTTTCGCTCCGGCGAGCGGTACTCCCACAGCATGCGGTTCGGGCGCTTGATGGAGACCACGCCCCGCTCCACCACCTCGCGGCCCAGGGCGCCCGACCGGTACCTCTGGACGAAGCGGGCGGTCAGATCGCGGAGGCTCTTCTGCCGCCGATCCAGACGGAGCGCCACCGCCTCGGCAGCCGCATCTTGCGGCGCCGCGCTGGCGGCGGCGGCGGTCACCAGCGCACCCGTTAGGCCAAGAACGCGCAGAAGTCTCACTGGGGCGACATGATACCATGCCGGCGCTTGCGGCCGGGCGGAACCACCCGCACCTTGCCGGCCCCGAGGCGCCCCATGACCAAGCCCCGATTCACGAGCCTGCTGGTTCCCGAGGCGGCGCTGGTCCTGGCCTCGCTGGCCGCGGTGGCGGCGAAAGTGGGAGCGGATGCCGGCGGGCCGTCTTGGATCCTGCCCGCCGCCCAGGCGACGGCGCTGGGGGTGTTGGTGGCCCTGCTCGCGCGCCGGCGTCGCCGATGGGTGGACGCCCCGCGCGCGGTTCTGATCGGGCTGGCGCTTGGGCTCCTGCCCACCGTGTACGGGCAGGTCGGCGGCGATGGGGTGCAGGCGTTCGTCGTCGTACGCTCGGCGGTCCTGGATGGCGACCTCGACCTGGCGAACGACTATCGCGGGCTGGGAGCCCGGGCGGTGGCCACCGAGACCGGGACGCCCACCAGCCACCTGCCCGCCGGCCTCGCCCTGCTGTGGACCCCCCCCTTTCTGGCTGCCCACGCCGGTACCGCCCTGGCGTCTGCGTTGGGCGCCGGGGTCGCCGCCGACGGCTTCTCCGTCCCCTACCGTTCGGCGGTCACCGCCGGCAGCTACCTCTACGGGGTCCTGGCACTTCTGCTGTTGGAGGCCGAGCTGCGTCGCCGCCACGGACGTGGCCTGGCCCTGATCGGCGCCCTCGGTATCTGGTTCGCCACCCCGCTCCACTTCTACATGACCGCCAACCCGGCCATGGCGCACGGTGCGTCGGTAGCTGCGGCGACCGCCTTCGTCGTCTGCTGGCTGCGGGTCCGCCAGGTCCCCTCCACCCGCGGGTGGCTCGCCTTGGGGCTGCTCGGCGGCTTGATGACGCTGGTCCGTTTGCAGGACGCGGTGCTGCTGGCCCTGCCGCTCGCCGACCTGGGGATTCGCCGCCCTGCTCGTTCCCTGGGTTTGGCGATGCGGTTCGTCGCCGGCGCCTGGGTCCTGGGCCTGGTCCAACTGGCGGTCTGGCTGCGGCTCTACGGTACCGGGTTTCTGGGGACCATCCTCCGCGTCAACCTGGTGGGCAGCGACGGCGGCCCTCACGTCTTGGACCTGCTCTTCGCCGCCCGGCATGGGCTCTTGACCTGGACGCCTCTCTACGCCGTCTGCATCGCCGGCTGGCTGCTGTGGCTGCGTCGCGAGCTGGGGCTGGCCGCGCTGGCGATCGGCGGCTTCGCCCTTTCCGTGCTGGTCAACGCCTCGATGCAGGACTGGTGGGGAGCCGAAGCCTTCGGCCAGCGGCGCTTGCTGGGTCTGACGCCTCTCTTCGCGCTGGGTCTGGGGCAGGCCCTGGCCTTTCTGCGCTCTTGTCCGCTGGCTCTCCTGAGCGGCGGCGTGGCCGCGCTGGGGGTCTGGAACCTGGCCTTCGAGCGGATCTACAACAGCGAGGTCGTCTCCCGTCGCGACCAGCCGGTGAGTCTCGACCGGTTGGCTCCTGCTCAGGTGGAGGGGGCCTGGCGGTGGCTGCTCAGCCTGCACGGCCGCCTGCCGCCAACCGCATGGGCGCTGGCCTACGACAACCTCAAGGGCATCTGGCTCGACGACGGGCCCCGCTCGCTCGGCGGCCGCATCGATCTGGGCGCCGAGCCGCCGGAGCTGCCGCTTCTCGTAGGCCACGGCTGGTACCCGCCGGAGGCCGAGGGCGCTGTCACCTTCCGGCGCTCCCGCGGGCGGGGCTCCTGGATGCGAGTGCCCATCCGCGCCCCCGCCGCCTACCGGGTCCTGCTGCGACTACGGCCGGAGATGGAGGGGCCGCTCTCCCTCACCGTCGAGGCCAACCGGCAGCCGGTGGGGACGGCCGACCTGGTGCCGGGCTGGTCCGAGTACAGCTTCCGCATCCCCGCCGGCCTGCTGCGGCCCGGGCTGAACGACCTCGGCCTCGCCTACTCGTCGACGCCGCGCGAGGCCCAGCCCGGTGTGGCGGGCCGGAACGCCGCGGTTTCGGTGGACTGGCTGGTCCTGGCGCGCGAGCCCGGACCATGACGCGGCTTTTCTCGCGCCTGCCAGTTGCGGAGCCGCCGGCGGGGTAGACTGTCGCCAAGAGCTCCCGTCATGTCGCTCATTGGATCCCTGGACGAGGTCAAGCTGGCTGAGGTCCTGCGCCTGATGGCGGCGGGCAAGAAGACGGGCGTGCTCACCGTGACCGGGCCGACTCACGAGGCCATCCTGCGCTTCCAGAAAGGGGCGCTGGTCCACGCCGCCACCGGGCGGCGCTTCCAGGGAGAAGCGGCGGTCTTCGACCTCTTCGGCTGGAAAGAGGGCCAGCTCAGCTTCATCCCCGAAGAGAGCCCGGTGTTGCCTAACGTTAACAAGCCGATGGAAGCCCTGATCGACGAGGGGCTCCGGGAAGGCGAGACCTTGCACCGGATGGGCGAGGTGATCCCCTCGGACCGGGTGGTGTTCCAGTTCGCCCCCGGACCCACCGACGACGGGGCGAGCTGCACCCTGCGGGCGGCGGCCTGGCGGGTCTTGCGTTTGGTGGACGGGCTGCGCGACGTTCGGGAGGTGATCGAGGCCTCGAAGGTGCCGCGGGCCGAGGTGCTGCGCATCCTGTTCGACCTGGCCGACGCCGGCTTCCTGGAGCGGGTGGAGCCGATGCGCAGCATGCGGCTCAAGAGCGAAGGTGGTCTCTTCGGGGGCAAGGACCTGGCCTATCTCGACGAGCGGTACGAGGCGGAGTGGAAGCGGATCCTGCGCTTCAGCCACGGCGTGCACCGGGTGGAGGTTCGCACCCTGAACGGCCGTTCGGCCCTGGTCGGTGTCGCCTTCCGCTCCAAGCTGGCGCGAGATCTTCAGCTGCCCCGCACCCTGCTCGCGGAGCTGGGTGCCCACGACGGCGAGGAGGCCCAAGTCCGCCCGATCGCCTGAGGCGGCCATGGTAGGATGCCGGCGCCCATGAACCCTCTGCTCGCGCTTCTCCTGCTGGCCGGCCCCGGCTTGGGCGGGCCCGCGCCGGCCCCCGAGCTTCGAGGCCTGTGGGTGGTCCGCACCGCTCTCACCTCGCCGCAGGCCGTGGACCGCACGGTCGAGCAAGCCCAGGAGGCCGGCTTCAATGCCCTGTTCGTGCAGGTGCGGGGCCGGGGGGATGCCTTCTATCGTTCGGCGCTGGTGCCCCGCAGCCCGCTGCTGCAAGGGCAGCCGGCGGGTTTCGACCCCCTGGCCCGGCTGATCGAGCGGGCTCGGCAGCGGGGTCTGGAGGTCCACGCCTGGGTCAACGTGCTGCTGGTGGCCGGCTTCGGGCAGGTCCTGCCCGCCGGCCACATCGCGGCCGAACACCCGGAGTGGCTGATGGTGCCCCGGGACAGCGCCCGGCTGGCGGCGTCCGAACGGGGCAGCCGCCTGTTGCAGGTGCTGAGGCAAGACCGGGGCGATGGGGACGTCGAGGGGTTCTACCTCTCGCCGGCGGCCCCAGAGGTCGGGGACCACCTGGAGCAGGTGGTGCGGGAGCTGGTCCGAGGCTATCCGGTGGACGGCCTTCACTTCGACTTTATTCGTTATCCGAGCGGGGACTACGACTACTCGCGGTCCGCGCTCGAAGGCTTCCTGGCCCGGAAGCGGAGCCGCGGCGACCTTCTGGGCGAGGCGCTCGCCGACGCCGAGGGCTTCGCACAATACCGGCGTGACGCCCTGACCGCGCTGGCCCAGCGGCTCTCCGAGGCCTCCCGGAGCGAGCGGCGGGGGCTGGTGGTTTCCGCCGCCGTGGTGCCGGAAGAGGCTCAGGCGGTCCATCATCGTTTCCAGGACTGGCCCACCTGGGCGGCCCGCGGCATCCTGGACGCCGTCTGCCCCATGGTCTATACCCCGGAGCGGGCGGTGTTCCTGCGTCAGGTGGAGCAGGCCCGGGCGCGGGTGGGGATTCCGGTGTGGGCCGGGGTGGGCGCCTACCGGCTGACTCCGGCTGAGATCGTGGAGCGGGTGAGAGACGCCCGCGACCGGGGCGCCAGCGGGGTGGTGCTCTTCTCCCACGAATCCCTGGGCCCTTCACACCTGCTCCCGCTGCGCGAGCAGGCCTTCCCGCGGCTGCCCAACCGGCTGGACCAGAAGGCGGTGCCCACCGCGGAGACCGGGTTGCGGTGAACCGCGCGGGCGTCTGGGCTTCGGCGCTTCTGACCCTGGCCAGCACCTGCGGTCATCCCAAGGCAGTGGTCCCGCCTCCGCTGGCGCCCACCCCTCCGGCGCGGCTCTCCTGGGCGCGGGAGACGCTCGGCCGCTTGAGCCTCCCCGAGAAGGTCGCGCAGATGATCGGGGTGAGAGCCTATGGCCTCTACCGGAATCCGGAGACCGCCGAAGCCCAGGAGTTGAAGCGCCGGGTGGCGGTGCTGGGGGTGGGCTCGATCTGCGTGTTCGAGTCCGAGGTGGAGAGCCTACCGCGCCTGCTGAACGAATTGCAGGGAGTGGCCAAGCTGCCGCTGCTGGTCTCCGCGGACATGGAACGGGGCATGTCCTTCCGGATCCGCCGCGGCGTGGTGGCGTTGCCCTACGCCATGGCGTTTGGTGCGACCGGCTCTATCGAGGATGCCCGCTTCATGGGGGAGGTGGCGGCCCGGGAGGGGCGGGCGCTCGGCGTGCACTGGGCGCTGGCGCCGGTGGCCGACGTGAACAACAACCCCGCCAACCCGGTGATCAACATCCGCTCCTTCGGCGAGGACGCCGAGCGGGCGGCCGGATTGGTGGCGGCCTTCGTGCGTGGGGCCCGTGAGGGCGGGCTGCTCACCACCGTCAAGCACTTTCCGGGTCACGGCGACACCGCCGTGGACAGCCATCTCGCGTTGGCCAGCTTGGGTGCGGACCGGGCACGGCTGGACGCGGTGGAGCTGCTCCCCTTCCGCAGAGCCATCGGGGCCGGCGTCGACTCGGTCATGCTCGGCCATATCGCCGTCCCTGCCCTCGACGCCACCGGCGCTCCAGCCACCCTGTCTCCGGTCTTGACCACGCTGCTGCGAAAGGAGTTGGGGTTTGGGGGCTTGGTGGTCACCGATGCCCTGGACATGGCGGGCGCCAAGGCGGCCTGGACCGGCGATGCGGCCAAGCGCGCGGTCCTGGCCGGCGCCGACATGATCCTGCTGCCTCCCGATCCCGAGGTCGCCATCGGGGCTCTGGTTCGCGCGGTCAAGGAGGGGGAAATCGACGAGTCGAGGATCGACCAGTCCGTCCTCCGCATTCTGGAGGTCAAGGAGCGGCTGGGGCTCCACCGCGAGCGACGAGTCGAGGTCGGGGCCCTGACCAGCAGCGTGGGTCGGCCCGCCGACGTGCAGCGGGCGGTAGGCATCGCCCGGCGTGCCGTCACCGTGGTGAAGAACGAACGCGGCCTGCTGCCCCTGAAGGCCGAGGCGCCGCTCGCCATCCTCCACCTGGTGCTCTCCAGCGATGCCCGAAACGACGCCATCCAGGGCATCCCCGAGGCGGAGTTGGCGGCTCGCAAGATCGTCACCGAGACCTTGAACCTGGGCCCCGAGGTGTCGGAGGCCACCACCGGCAGGATCCTGGCCCAGGCCCAGGACTTCACGCACGTGCTCGCCTCCTGCTTCGTGCGGGTCGGTGCCTACCGCGGGAACGCGGACATGGCAGAGAGCCACGCCAAGCTCATCGAGGCCCTGGTGGCGGCCGGTCGGCCGGTGATCGTGGTGTCCTACGGCAGCCCCTACCTCCTGAAGCAGGTCCCGGACGTTGCCGCCTACCTGGCCACCTACGGCTGGGCCGATCCCAGCCAACGCTCGGCGGTGTCGGCCCTGTTCGGTGAACACCCGGTGACCGGGACGCTGCCGGTGACGCTCCCCGGTCTCTTCCCCCTTGGTCACGGTCTCAAGATCCCGAGGCGCGAGATGACCCTGCGCATGGCCCGCCCCGAAGAGGCGGGGTTTCGTAGCGACGGCATGGCTGAAGTGGACCAGGTGGTGGAGAAGGCCGTCGCCGGCAAGGCGTTCCCGGGCGCGGTGCTCGCCGTGGGCAAGGACTCCGCGCTGGTCCACCTGAAGGCGTTCGGCCGCGAGAGCTACCAGTCGGCGGCACCTCTGGTCACCACCGACACCCTCTACGACTTGGCCAGCCTCACCAAGGTGGTGGTCACCACCACCCTGGCCATGGTGCTGGTGGACGAGGGCAAGCTGGACCTCGACCAGCCGGTTGCCGCCTTTCTCCCCGGCTTCCGTGGCGGTGCCAAAGACCGGGTGACGGTGACGCAACTGCTCACCCACTCGGGCGGGCTCAAGTGGTGGGCGCCGCTGCACGAGGAACTGAAGGGGAAGGACGCCTACCTCGAGCGCATCGCCGCCATGGACCTCGACTACGAGCCGGGTACCAAGTCCGTCTACAGCGACCTGGGCGTCATCCTGCTGGGCGAGGTCCTGGAGCGGGTGGCCGGGGAGAGCCTGGAGGCTTTCGCCAAACGCCGCCTGTTCGCCCCTCTGGGCATGAAGGACACCGGCTACCGGCCCCCGGCCGCCCTGCTCCCCCGCATCGCACCTACCGAACAAGACGACAAGTGGCGGAAGCGGCTGCTCCGGGGCGAGGTCCACGACGAGAACGCCTTCGCCCTCGGTGGGGTGGCCCCTCACGCCGGCCTCTTCGGAAGCGCACCGGATCTGGCCCGCTTTGCGCAGATGCTGCTGAACGGCGGGGTCTACGATCACCAGCGTTTGGTGTCACGGGCCACCGTGGAGCGCTTCACCCGGCGGGCCGGGGTTCCGGGGTCCAGCCGGGCCCTGGGCTGGGACACCCCGTCCGAGGGCTCTTCGGCCGGCAGCCTGCTCTCGGCCCGCTCCTTCGGCCACACCGGCTTCACCGGCACCTCGATGTGGATGGACCCGGAGCGGCGCCTGTTCGTGATCCTCCTCAGCAACCGCGTGCACCCGACCCGAGAGAACAACGCCATTCGCGACGCGAGACGGGCGGTGGCCGATGCCGTGGTCCGCGGCCTGGCCGTGCCGTGATCCGCCTCTGGGGCATGGTCCCCTTGGCCTGCGCCCTGGCGGCCGCGCCGGCGCAGGCGGCCTCGGGAGCCGCTCGACCCAAGGTGGAGGTCGGGCTCGAGCGGCTGGCTGCGGGCGGTGCGGCAGCGCTCCGCGGCAAGCGCGTGGGCCTGGTCGTCCACGCCGCCTCGGTGACCGCTGACGGCCGCCACCACGTCGACGTGCTGCGGGACCTGGGCGTCAAGGTGGTCAGGCTCTTCGCGCCCGAGCATGGCCTCAGGAGCCGGGCCGCCGCCGGGGAGAGCGTCGATTCCGGGATGGACGCGGCCAGCGGTCTCCCGGTGGTGAGCCTCTACGGGGCGAAGACCAAACCCGCGCTTCATGACCTCCAGGACCTGGACGCCCTGGTCTTCGACCTTCAGGACGCCGGGGTGCGCTTCTACACCTACGCCAGCACCCTGCTCCTGTGCCTGGAGGCGGCGACCGAGGCCGGCATCGAGTTCGTGGTGCTGGATCGCCCCAACCCCTTGGGGGGTGAGGAGGTCGAGGGACCGCCGGCCGACCCTCGGGAGCAGGTGCCGGCAAGCCTGGTGAACCGAACCCCGGGACCGCTGGTTCACGGCCTGACCCTGGGTGAGATGGCTCGTTATGTGAATGCGGGGGCGGTGCGGAAGGCCAAGCTCACCGTCATCGCCATGCGCGGGTGGCAGCGCGGCATGCGGTGGCCAGACACCGGCCGTCCCTGGATCGCTCCCTCGCCCAACTTGCGCACCCCGGAAGCGGCTCTGGCCTATCCGGGCGTGTGCCTGCTGGAAGCCACCAACCTCTCGGAGGGCCGAGGCACCGAGGCCCCCTTCCTGCTGCTGGGGGCTCCCTGGCTCAAGCCGGAGACGCTGGCCGGCGTGAGCGCCCCCGGCTTCACCCTGGAGCCCGCCCGCTTCACCCCGGCGGCCTCAACGGCCGCACCTAACCCTAAGCTGTTGGGCGAGGAGTGCCGGGGCGCCCGGGTTCGAGTGGTTGACCCCAGGGCGGCTCGGCCCTACGAGCTGGGGCTCAGGCTGCTGGCGGCGCTCCGCCGGGAGCCTGAGTTCCGCTGGTCGCGGGAGGGCGCTCTCGACTGGCTGCTGGGCACCCGCCGGGTGCGGGAGGCGCTGGAGCGGGGGGATTCGGTGGAGGCGATCCTGAAGGCGGACGGGCCTGCCCTCCAGGCCTTCCGGAAGGACCGAGCGGTCGCTCTGCTGTATGCGCAACGTCCAAAGTGAATACGGTCGCCGCTCCCAACGCTACGTCTGCTGAGGCACGGACGGCTTGGGGAGCAACTGACTCACCGTCCAGCCCACCCCGGTGGTGACCAGGGCGCCGACCGCGACGTTCCAGGTCCAGGCCATCCCGGCCCAGGTGGCGAGCGAGAAGGTGACCAGGAGGCCCGCCAGCATCCCCACCATGGTGCCGGCCGAAGTGGCAGAGCGGGTCAAGACCCCGAGCAGGAAGGCGCCCACGGTCGGACCCGACGCATAACTCAAAGCCGCCAGGCCCTTGTCGAGGGCGGACTGGACGTTCTGTGCCGCCACCGCCAGCAGCATCTGGGCCAGGCCCCAGAACACGGTGAAGAAGCGGCCCACCCGCATCTGCCGGGCCTCATCGGCATCCCGTCGAATGAAGGGCAGGTAGAAATCGCGCACCGTGGTGGAAGCCATCGAGTTGAGCGAAGGCGACAGCGCGGCGGCCACGATGGCGGCCAGGATGAAGCCCACGAGAGGCCCCGGCAGCTCAGCGGAGACGAAGGTCGGCAGCACCTCGTCGCCGCGGGCGAAGGGCCGGCCGCCGTAGTGGGCCCAGAACAGAGTGCCCAGGAAGAGAAACAGCGTGAACTGTGCCAGCACCAGGAAGCCGGAGAGGACCAGGCCGATGGAGGCGTCCTTCTGGCTCTTGGCCACCAGCAGGCGCTGCACCAGGTAGTGGTCGGTGCCGTGGGTGGCCAGGGTCAGGAACGCACCACCGATCAGCCCGGCCCACAGCGTGTAGGGCTTGCTGAAGTCGAGGCCGGTGGTCACCACCTGGAGCTTGCCGGCGGCCGAGGCGGCCGCCAGGGCGCCGCCAACGCCGTCCGGCAGCAGCCGGACCACCGCTACCAGGCAGACCAGTGCGCCTAACAAATAGACGACCATCTGCACAGCGTCGGTCCAGATGGTGGCGGTGACGCCGCCTTCCTCGGTGTAGAGGATCATCGCCACCCCCAAGAGGCCGATGCACCACCACTCCGGAACCCCGGCGGCCAGCGAGAGCACCAGGGCCGCCGCGTGCAATCGGATTCCGTCGCCCACCGTGCGGTAGAGCAAGAAGATGCCGGCCGAGGTGGTGCGCACGGCACTGCCCCCGAAGCGCTTCTGCAGGAGCTCGTAGGAGGTGTAGATGGCGCCGCGGAAGTAGGCGGGCAGGAAGAGCAAGGCGATCAGGAAGCGGCCGATCAGGTAGCCGAAGACCAGTTGCAGAAAGCCCCAGTTGCCCAGGTAGGCCTGGCCCGGCACGCCGATGAAGGTGAGGGTGCTGGTCTCGGTGGCCACGATGCAGGCGGCGATCGCCCACCAGGGAACGCTGCGGCCGGCCAGGAAGTAGTCCTGGACCGAACGCCGCTTGCGGCCCAGCCAGGTGCCGAAGGCGGTGATGCCGATGACGTAGGCGAGGAGGACGACCAGAGCCGCCAGGGGCAGCTTCACTACTTCGCCGTCAGTTGGTGCTGCAAGACCTGCACCGCCGAACTGAGGCGTGCGATCTTGCGGTTCCTGGCCTGCTGGGCGAGGGCGTCGTCTTGGGGAGGGACCTGGGACCTTATCTCGCGAAGCAGCTTGTCCAACTCCCCCCTGAGCAGGCCCAGGTCGGCCCGACTGAAGCCCCGGATGGAGGCTGCCGTCATCAGAGTGAACCCCTCGACGATCTGCGTCGCCATGGCGGGGGCACTGCCTCCGATGAAGTTGGCCATGTTGGGCGGATTATACGCGCAGGAGGTCGCGCTTACTTGATGCAGACGGCTCGGACCTGCTTGAAGTCGGTGTGGCCGCCCAGGACCTTCTCCACCCCGTCCTGGAGCAGCGAGGTCATGCCGTCCTTGGTGGCCTGCTTGCGCAGGGCCTCGACCGGCTCCCGGCGCTGAATCAGGCGCTTGATCTCGTCGCTGCCCACCAAGAGCTCGTGCAGGCCCATGCGGCCCTTGTAGCCGGAGCCCCCGCACTTGGCGCAGCCCTTGGGCCGGTGGAGGGTGAGCTCGGGGCCGTAGCGCACGCCCAGCCGGTCCCACTGCTCGATCCCGTAGCTCTCCATCAGCTCCGCAAACTCCTCCGGGGTGGGGGGGTACGGCTCCTTGCAGTCCTTGCACAACGTGCGCACCAAACGTTGAGCCAGGACGCCCAGCAGGGCGTCGGCGAAGTTGAAGGGGTCGATGTCCATGTCCAGCAGGCGCACGATGGTCTCCGAGGCCGAGTTGGTGTGCAGGGTGGAGAAGACCAGGTGGCCGGTCAGCGAGGCCTCGATGCCGATGGCCGCGGTCTCGTGGTCGCGCATCTCGCCCACCATGATCACGTCGGGGTCGGCGCGCAGAAACGCCCGCATGGCGGCAGCGAAGGTGAAGTCGATCTTGGCGTGGACCTGCACCTGACGCAAGCCGGCCTGGGTGATCTCCACCGGGTCCTCGGCGGTCCAGATCTTCATGTCGATGGTGTTGATGAAGCCGAGGCCGGAGTGCAGGGTGGTGGTCTTGCCGGATCCGGTGGGGCCCACCACCAGGCAGATGCCGTACGGCTTCTGCAGGATCTCCTTGAAGGCGGTGATGTTGCGGTCCGAGAAGCCCATCTTCTCCAGCGGCAACGGCTTGCTGGCGGCCAAGAGGCGCATCACCACATCCTCGTTGCCACCCGAGGTGGGGATGGTGGCCACCCTGAGCTCGATGGTGCCCATGGGACCCTTGAAGCGGATCTTGCCGTCCTGGGGCTTGCGCTTCTCGGCGATGTCCAGCTTGGCCATGATCTTGAAGCGCTGGACCACGGCGTTGCGGTGCGGCGAGGGGATCTCCAGGTACTTCTGGCAGTCGCCGTCGACCCTGAGCCGGACCACGGTAGGCGCGGTCTTGCCGTAGGGTTCCACGTGGATGTCGGAGGCGCCCTTGTTGTAGGCATCCACGATGATCTGGTTGCAGAGCCTCACGATGCCGCTGTCCGTCTCGTCGATCTCGGGCGTGGCCAGGGGGTCGGGCTCGGGCTCCGCCATCTCGTCTTCTTCGCCGCTGCCCAGGGCGGTGATGATGCGGCCCAGGTCCTGCCCGTCGGTCACGATGGCAGCGCTGGCCCCGTAGGTGGCGTTGATGTACTCCAGGATGTCGGCCTTCAGGCCCACCACGAAGTCATGGCGCGGCGCCAGGTTCATGGCCTTGAAGGCGTCGAGGCGGGTCAGGTCGTAGGGATCCTCGACCACCACCACCAGCGTGCCTTCCTTCTTCTCCACCGGCGCGAACATGTTCTTCTTCAGGAACTCGGGGGTCAGCCGGTCCTTGAGGTCCTCGGGCACGGTGAGCCCTCCGGGCTCCCAGAAGGGGCAGTTGAAGAAGTGGGCGAGGGCGCGGCCGATCTCCTCCTTGGCGATCTTGTAGTCCTCCATCAGCACCCTGGCCACGTCGAGCTGGTTCACCCGGGCGTTGGTGACGGCGTTCTCCAGGTCCTTCTCGGAGACCATCCCCTTGTCGACCAGGAGGCCGTACTTGGAGGGCTTGTTGGTGCGGGCCGCCCGGTGCTGGTTGTAGAAGGCGATGCCCAGGATCTTGGACAGCTCCTCGGCCGCGGTCTCGTCCTTGGGCGTGAAGGCGGATCCGCCCCGCTTGTTGACGAGCTGCAACACGCCTAACAAGTACTTCTCGAACAGGATGGGGGTGGAGAGGACCTGGGTGGTCCTGAAGCCGGAAGCCTTGTCCCAGCGCGAGTCGAACTTCAGGTTCTGGTGCAGCCGGGCCAGATCGGAGGGATCGTAGGCGTTCTTGATGTTGGCGGTCTTGCGGGAGAGGGCGGTGAAGCCGGCGATGGAGCCGAAGGTCTTGGGAACCCGGATCTCCTTCACCTCCTGGCCGGCCTTGAAGAGCGAGAACAGCTCCTGGTTGCGGGTATCCAGTGCGAAGATGGTCACCCGCTCCGCCTCCACCAGGTCCAGGATCTTGTCCTTGATGTCGACCAGGATGTCTTGCAGGCTGGGCGCAGCGTTGATGATGTTGGCGATCTCGATGAGCTTCTTTCGGTAGGTCAGCTCCCGCTGGGTGGTGTCGATCGGGGGACGCGTGCTCATCCTGGGGGCCTCCTGGTGCTGGTCATGCTACTGCAACTTCAGGCGCTGGGCACGGCGGACCGCGGAGCCAGCAGGCGGGCGAGGTCGGCGGCCAGGCGCTCGGCTTCGGCCGGCTTCAGGGTTGCGGTGGTGATGCGCACCGCCGGCGGGCTCTTCAGCCGATAGCGTTCGCCGGCCCGCACCGCCCAGCCCTTCTCGGCCAGCGCGGCCACCACGCCCGCCTCCTCGGCCACCGGGATCCAGACGTTGAGGCCGGAGCGACCTTGGGCCGGGATCTGTCGGCGGGTCAGGGCACCCAGAAGAGCCGAGCGGCGTTCGGCGTAGGTGCGGGCGGCCGCGCTCACCTGGCGGGTCACCGTGGGCGCCGCCAGCAGCTCCGCCACCGCCGCCTGCAAGAGGTGACTGACCCACCCCGCCCCCAGCGCCTGCCGGCCCTGCACCCGGGCGATGGTGGTGGCGTCGCCGGCGAGCAGGGCGACCCTGAGGTCGGGTCCCAGGGACTTCGACACCGAGCGCACCACCGCCCAGTTTTCGCGCTGGCCCGAACACACGGTGTGGGCGGGGACACCGGCGACCGGGCCGGCGTGGTCGTCCTCGATCGCCAGCAGCTGGGGGGCGCGTTCCAGCGTTTGGCGCAAGGCGCGGGCCCGCCCGGCGTCGAGGGCGGCGCCGCTGGGGTTCTGAGCCCGTGGGGTCAAGATGCAGGCGGAGACGCCGCCCGCCAGGACCCCGGCCAGCGGCTCGGGTCGCATGCCGAACTCATCCATCTCCACCGGGACGGGGGTGAGGCCCAGGGCGGCCAGCAGGTCGAGGACCGAGTGGTAGCAGGGGTCCTCCACCGCCACCCGATCCCCCGGACGCAGATGGCTCTGCAGCGTGCGCTCCAGGGCGTCCATGGCGCCGCCTAACACGGCCAGCTGCTGGGCCGGGATTCCGTCGGCTTCGAACTGGCGTCGGGCCAGCTCCAGGAGGCGGGGCAAGTTCGGCGGCTCGCCGTAGAGCCCCGGTCGCGGCTGGGGACCAAGCCGGACCCGCGGGAGCAGGTTGGGGTCCGGGTTGCCGTCGGCCAGGTTCCGGAGGTGCTCCGGTATCGGTGCCACCGGCCGCAGCAGTAGCGGGGGCCGCGGACTCACCCGGGTGCCGCGGCGGCCCTCGGCGGTGAGCAGGCCGCGCAGGCGCAAGCTGCGAAAGGCGCCGGCCACCGTGGCCGGGCTCACGGTGAGGCGCGCCGCCAGCGCGCGCACCGTGGGCAGGGGAGATCCCGGTTCCAGCCGGCCCTCCCGGATCGCGGCCTCCAGGCTGCGGGCGATGTCGCTTGCGGTGGCCCCGGAGATGTGGGAGTATCGTAGTGGTACAGACATAGGTATGTACTATAACAAAAGAGGAGAAGGATGACAAGCGAGCCCGCGAGCCCTCGCATCACCGTCCGGCGGCTGCCCAAGCGGGCGGCCTACGACCCAGCCACCCTCCATGCCATCCTCGACGAGGGCCTGGTCTGCCACCTGGGCTTCGTCCACGACGGGCAGCCCTTCGTGATCCCCACCAACTACGCGCGCTGGGGCGACTTCCTGCTGTTTCACGGTGCCGCCGGCAGCCGGCTGGCCCGTGCGCTCCGCGACGGGGTGCCGGTCTGCGCGACGGTGACCTTGATCGACGGCCTGGTGCTCGCTCGCTCGGCCTTTCACCACTCGACCAACTACCGGTCGGTGGTGATCCTGGGCAAGGCGCAGGAGATAACCGACCGCGCCGAACGACTGGCCGCGCTGCGTGCCTTCGTCGAGCACGTGCTGCCCGGCCGCTGGGACGAGGTGAGGCCGCCGTCCGAGAACGAGCTCAAGGGGACGCTGGTGCTCAAGCTGCCGATCCGGGAGGCCTCGGCCAAGATGCGCAGCGGACCGGCGGTGGACGACGAGGAGGACTACGCGCTGCCCTGCTGGGCGGGCGTCATTCCGCTGTCGCTCAGCGCCGGCGCGCCGGAGCCGGACGCTCGGCTGGCTGCCGGTACCGAACCGGGAGAGCGGATCGCTGCCTACCGGAGGGTCCGGGGATAGGTGTCCTGCGCCGGCTCAGTTGACGAGGACGCTGAACGACGCCGTGCGGACCGGCGCCTCGGATTCCCAGAGGCGGCCGTACTCGAGGTCGATCGTCGCTTGACCGTGACCCACGGCACGGAACCGCCAGCTTTCGGAGCCGGATTGCCCGGGTGCGGCTCCGCTCGGCGGCGCGTACTTGGACTCGACGAAGACGAGGACCGACTGGTCGACGGGGCGCGCGAGCCGCCAACTGAACCCTGTCGACGGGTTCGACTCGAGCCGGAACAGGACTTCCTCCCCGGGCTTCACGCGGGCGGTGACGCTCGGGTCGGTGATCTCGATGGGCCCGGTGGGTGTGTTTCCGCAGGCCCACGCCCCGGCCAGGGGCAGGCTCACGAGCAACGCTCGCAGCTCTCTTCCGAGTGGCATAGCGCCCTCCTCGTTCGTCTTTCGGTACGCGCGGCGGGCGGCACGCTGGCGGGCGTTCCGTTTCTGACCGCTCTGCAATCACCTTACGCCCGTGCCCGCGGCCACGTCAAGCCTTGGTTGGCGGCGCGGCGGCGCGGCAGCGCTTTGCACCGGTCGGCGGTCTCTTGTTCTCCCTCTGTGCCTCACTGCCTCTGTGGTCTCCGTTCGGGAGGGGCTCAAGGCTGCATCCCGGCCCGCGCTGGCATCGAGGTGCCGCTCCGCGCTCCGACGCTCGGCCATTGTCATTGGACTACGATTCGGGCCTCGCGAGTCGCGCTTCGGGCACCTCGATGCTCATCTCGCGGGCCGATTGCTACCAGTTCCCCTTCTGGCCGGCGGTTTCCTCTTCCTGTCTCTGTGCCTCTCGTGCCTCTGTGGTTTCCGTTCGTGGGGTTGCGGCCGGGCTAGGAGTCCTCAGGAGTCCTCGCAGGGGCTTGACCGCCCGGGGGGTGCCGGCGTAGCGTTGCCGCGGCGAGAAGGGGGATGAAGATGTCGACAGACGAGTGGATCGACAGGCTGGCGGATCGAGCCGGGGTGGCTCCTGCCGAGGCGAGGGCGGTGTTGACCGCCCTCTCGCAACTGGACCGGCGGCGTGAGCGCTCGGGCCGCCCGTTGCCGGTCGAGGCCCTCGAACCCAGGCCGCACGACGCATGGCCGTTGCCGGTCCCCAAGGCGCCGCCGAGCTATGAGCCGTCCGGCTTCGAAGTCGGGAGCTTGATCGAGGAGGCCCGGCGCCACCCCCTCGGCATCGAGTTCCTCCTGGAGGGCGAGCTGGGCGCGGTCGCCGCCACCTTTGGCGTTCACGCCTTCACCGTAGACGCGGCCAGGCGTCGCCTGGGCGCAGCTCAGGACTGAGGAGCCGGGATGGTCTTTCGAGAGCCGATTGTCGCCTGCGAGTGCTGGGCCCGCGACGGGCTTCAGTCGATGCCGATCCAGGTCTCGACCGATCACAAGGTGGAGATGATCGACCGCGTGGTGCGTGCGGGTTTCCCCAAGGTGGAGGTGACGTCGTTCTCGCACCCCAAGCTCCTGCCCCAGTTCGCCGACGCCGAGGAGGTGCTGCGCAGGATCGAGCGCCGGCCCGGCGTCTCCTACCTGGTGCTGATGCCCAACGCCAAGGGTTTCGACCGCCTGGAGGTCTGCCAGAGTAGCGGCTACGGAGCCGACGAGATCATCCTGATGATCTCCGCCAGCGAGCGCCACAACCTGCTGAACTTCCGGCTCAGTCACCCCGACGCCATGCGGGAGCATGCGGCGATCATGAAGCGCGCCCACGCCCTGGGCATCCGGGTGATCGGGTGCGCGGGCACCGTCTATGGCTGCCCGGTCCGCGGGGACATCTCGACCGCCGAGGTGGCCCGCGTTGTGCGCTTCTACCTCGAGGAGGGGGCGGAGACCATCATGCTGGGGGACACCACCGGCGTGGCCAACCCCAAGCTGGTGCGGGAGCGAGTGGGCGAGCTGATGGCCGCCTTTCCCGGAGCCGAGTTCATCGCCCACTTCCACGACACCCGGGGAACCGGCATCGTCAACACCCTCGCCATGCTCGAGCTGGGCGTGCGCTATGTGGATTGCTCGATGGGTGCGATCGGCGGGCAGCCGGCCACCGGCGCCGCCAAGTACTCGGCCGGCCACACCGGCAACACGTGCAGCGAGGACCTGATCGCCGTGCTCCGCGAGATGGGTGTCGAGACCGGCATCGACCTCGACCAGCTCATCGACGCTGGCCGCAGGGCCGAGGAGATCCTCGGTCAGCGGCTGCGGTCCAACGTGATCCGGAGCGGACCGGTGATCCACGTCGAGTCGCCGGCCGAGAAAGAGGCAGGCGCGGCCATCCGCGTTTCGAGCTGAAGGACGCGAGAGGCCGCGCCGCAGCCCTCTGGGAATCCGCTACACTTCGCCCATGTCCAAGAAGCGAAGCCCGGCCGCCAAGGCGGAGTCGGCTCCCCGCAAGGTCCTCTTCACCGGTTTTCCGGGCTTCATCGGGGTGAGGCTTCTGCCTCGGCTGCTCGAGCTCGGCCCGGACCTCCAGGTAGTGTGCCTGGTGCAAGACCGCTTCCTCGAGGTCGCCCGCTCGGCCATCCGGGACCTGGAGGCGGCCCACCCGCATACCGCGGAGCGCATAACCACGGTGGTCGGGGACATCACTGAGCCGGAGCTGGGGCTCTCCCAGAGCGAAGCCCACGGGCTGAAGAAGGAGCTGCGCGAGGCGCACCACCTGGCGGCAATCTACGACCTGGCGGTGAAGCGGGAGGTGGGCCTGCGCATCAACCTGGAGGGCACCAGGAACGTCCTGGACTTCCTGGAGGACTGCCCCCGTCTAGAGCGCCTGCACTACGTGTCCACCGCCTACGTGTCGGGGAACGCCAAGGGCGTCTACCGCGAGACCGACCTCGACGTGGGTCAGGGCTTCAAGAACTTCTACGAAGAGACCAAGTTCCTGGCCGAAGTGGAGGTGGCGAAGCGGAAGCTGCCGCAGACCGTCTACCGCCCCGGCATCGTGGTGGGGGATTCGCGCACCGGGGAAACCGGGAAGTTCGACGGCCCCTACTTCGTGCTGGCGGCCATGGAGCGCATTCCCTCTCCCGGCTTGTTCCCCCGCCTGGGATCGGGCGACAACAGCGTGAACCTGGTGCCGGTGGACTTCATTGTCGAGGCCTATGCCCGGCTGGCCTCGACACCCGAGAGCCTGGGCAAGACCTACAACCTGACCGATCCCGCCCCGCTCTCGGCCTACGATATGGCCAAGGCCATGGCCAGGGAGTTGGGCAAGACATTCGTCTACCTACCGGTGCCGGTGTTCATGGCCAAGGCGGCCTTCTCGCCCTCGTTCGTTCAGAGCTTCTTCGGGATGCCCGCCCAGACCATCGACTACTTCGACCATCCTTGCGTCTACGACTGCTCCCAGGCCACCGCCGACCTCAAGACCCTGGGCATCGCCTGTCCTTCGTTTGGCGACTACGTTCCCAAGCTGGTGGCCTTCTATCGGGAGAAGCGGGGGCAGGTGCGGCGCGAGGCCATGGTCTAGCTAGGTCAGGGGGCTCCTCCGAGGCGCGCTTATGGACATGACCTTCAGGTTGTTCGGCATCCCGATCCAGGTGAACGCGTTCTTCTTGCTGACCGCCATCATCCTGGGACCGCGGCGCTCCTGGCTGCTGCTGGCTCCCGCCTGGGTGGTGATCGTCTTCGCCAGCGTCCTGCTTCACGAGCTGGGCCATGCGTTTGCCGCGCGGGCCTTCGGTCGCACGCCGGCGGTGCAGCTCCACGCCTTCGGCGGCGTGACCTCGTGGCGAGGGTCGCTCTCTCCGGGTCGCCGCATCCTGGTCACCCTGGCCGGTCCGGGCGTGGGGATCGTGGTGGGCGCGATCGCGCTGGTGCCCGCGATCCTGCTGGCGGGGGCTGCTCAACCTGGTGCCCATGCTTCCGTTAGACGGCGGGGTGGTGATGGCGGCCGGGCTGGAGGCGCTGAGCCGAGACCGCGGCGTGCAGATCGCCCGGGTCATCTCGCTGCTCCTGGCCGTCGGTTTCGCGATTGCGGCGCTGCTCAGCCGCTGGCCCTACGGCGCCATCCTGTGCGCCCTCTTCGCCTACACCAACTTCCAGGCGCTCACCGCGGCTCGCAGCGCGCCGTCCTGAGCGGGGGCTACCGCCCGCCGACCCCGGACACGAAGCGCACCGGCTTCAGATGCTGTGTCAGTTCCTCGGGTTCTTCTCCCAGGATCCGTACATGGGGTTGGGAATGGCGAAGTAGGTCTTGCCGAAGAGGGCGAACGGCTGGTCGCCCTTCAAGCGGATGTCCTGCTTCAGGCTGGGGAAGTCCTGGATGTTGTCACCCACCCACATCAGGACCTCCAGCGGAGGCACGCCCGGCGCGGCCTCGCCCTTCTGCACGCTCTGGTAGCGCGCGTCCTTGTCGGTTCGGCCCTCCTTGGGCTTGCACAGCATCAAGTCGTAGGGGATGCCGTGGGCCTTGAAGTTGTCCTCGGTCGCCGGGCAGTCGGCCTGCGAGCGGTTGGTGACGATGGCGATCCTGCCGCCCAAGGCCCGGGCCCGATCGAGGAAGGCAACCGCGCCGGGGATCGGCACCGCGGCCTTGCGCTCGACCCACTTCGACCACATGGCCTCATTGAAGGCCAGGCCGGCCTCGGTCTGCTCCTTTTGCTGCTCGGCGTTGCTGATCACCGTCTCGTCGCCGTCGAGGATGACCGCCCAGGTACCGGCCGCGCGCCCTGCCGCCCGCTTCTCCAGCTCCGCGCCCGCCAATCGGTAGGTCTGGAGAGCGATGGCCCGATACTCCGCCGAGTTGCGCACCCAGTGGACGGTGTCGGGAAGGGGTTGGCGAGCGGGCTTGCCGTCCAGTTGCGCGAGGGTGGCGATCGATGCCGGTCGGGTGGCTCGGAGTCGCTGCGACACCGCTTCCGCCCGCTTCATCACGCGCAGCAGGTTGCCGCCCGCCAGCTTCTTGAGGTCGGCATCGCTCCAGCCGCGGCGGATCAGCTCCGCAAAGAGGTTCGGGTACTTGGAGACGTCCTCCAGGCCCGCCGGCCACTGGTCGTTGCCGTCGTAGTCGCCGCCCAGGCCGAGGTGATCGACCCCAGCCACCTTACGAATGTGTTCGATGTGATCGGCGACTTGGCCGACGGTGGCCTGGGGGACCTGGAGCGAGCCGATGATCTCGCGGTACAAGCGCTCGCGTTCGGCGGAATCGGCCACGCCTGCGATGCGCTGGCGGAACTGCGCCCAGGCCGGTCCGGTGACCTTGGCGATCTCGGGCGAGACGAAGCTGGGTACGAAGGTCACCATCACCAGCCCGCCGTTCGCCGGGAGCCGGCGGAGGATGTCGTCGGGAACGTTCCTCGGCACGTCGCAGATCGCCTTGGCCGAGGAGTGGGAGAAGATGACCGGGGCCTCGGTCACGCGCAGCGCATCGTCCATGGTCTCCGGCGTGACGTGGGACAGGTCGACCAGCATCCCTAGTCGGTTCATCTCCCGCACCACCTCTTCGCCGAAGGGGGTGAGCCCGCCGTGACGCGGCGTGTCCCCCGCGGCGTCGGCCCAGTCCAGGGTCACGCTGTGGGTCAAGGTCATGTAGCGGACGCCCAGGTCGTAGTAAGCCCTGAGCGCCCCCAGCGAGTTCTCCAGGGCGTGGCCGCCTTCGATCCCCAGCAGGGAGGCGATCTTGCCGCTCTTCCACACCCGCTCCATCTCACCGGCGGTGAGCGCCGGACCTAGCGCATCGGGATAGCGGGCGATCACGCGGCGGGCGATGTCGATCTGCTCCAGTTGCACGCGGGCGTAGCCGGCGGCCTTGTCCTCGCCGGGGATGTAGACGGACCAGAACTGGGCTCCCACGCCGCCCTCGCGGAGGCGGGCCAGGTCCGTGTTGCCGGGCGTGGGCTTTCTGAGGTCGTAGGCCTCGACGCTGCCGGGCGCGGTCTTGGACTCGCGGATGGCCCAGGGCAGATCGTTATGCCCGTCCACTAGAAGGCTGGACTTGAGGAGCCTGCGCGCGCGGCGCAGGGCCGCATCCTCGGTAGGTGCGGGTCGGACGGTGTCTGCGCTCCCCGTCAGGCCGATCGACAGCAGGCAGATCGCGGTCGCGGCGGTCATGGCTCGACGCCTCATGTTCCCTCCCAGAATCCGAGTAGTGTCGGTGGCCGCGGGGCCGGGGTCAAGCGGTGAGACCTGCCGATCGCTGTAGGCAATTGTGGCCGCCGCGTACAATGGCCTGCGATGAGCCGACCTGCCGCGATCTGCGGTCTGCTGGTGGCGGTGGCTGCGATTGCCGCCTGCCACCGCGCGCAGCGCCCCTTGCCCCGAGGCACGCCGGTCATCCTGATCTCGATCGACACCCTGCGGGCCGACCGCTTGCCTGCTTGGGGCTACCGCGACGTGGAGACGCCGCATATGGATCGCTTCCGGCGGGACGCCGTGCTGTTCCGCCATGCGTATGCGCCGACGCCGATGACGCTGCCCTCGCATGTGACCATGCTGACGGGCCTGCTACCCCCCAGTCATGGGGTTCGCAACAACGTGGGCTTCACCTTCCGCGGTGACCAGGTATCGAGCCTGCCTCGGTTGCTGAAGGCGCAGGGCTACGCCGCTGGCGCCACCGTCTCCAGCTTCGTCCTGCGGGCGGAGACGGGGCTGGCTCGCGACTTCGACTTCTACGAGGACTCGATCGACCCGCGGCCGGGGGCGGAGTTCGGGGAGTACCAGCGGCCCGGCGGACGAACCCTGTCCTTCGCCCGGGATTGGATCGACGCCCGAGCCG
>Ga0209342_10001212_pt1 | contig 29059 bp, 20 predicted proteins | sample RifCSP16_2_FD_184023 | JGI IMG/M metagenome (GOLD analysis project Ga0209342, IMG submission 184023) | Soil microbial communities from Rifle, Colorado - Rifle CSP2_sed 16_2 (SPAdes) (version 2) | ecosystem: Environmental > Terrestrial > Deep subsurface > Rock core/Sediment | place: Rifle...
CGGCCTTTCACCTTCAGGGAAATACTCGGGCGTTTGGGATCGTTGGCGCCGATTTTGGCCGACTGCTCATACGGCCCAAAATAGCCCTTCGCGTGCCAAGTGAGCGTGACCTTGGTCGACTTGCCGGGAGCGATCACCCGGGTTTTGAAGTCGGTCATCGCGCACTTGCAACTAGTGCCCTTGTTTTCGATTTCCAGCGGGATGTCGCCCGTGCTGTAGATGATGAAGTCGTGGGACTTTTCGGCCGCGTCGGCCATGACGCCGAAGTCGTAGGTTTCCTGGTCCACGCGGATTTTGGCGGAACCGGCGGCGGACGGCGCGTTCTGGTTCCCGGACGCCGGTCCCGCGCCGGACGGCTTGGAAACGAGCAGGGAAGCATCCGACGAGACGCCCAACTGGCCGACGGCCGCGCCCGCGCCGATCGCCGCGCCGAGCATCGCCGCCAAAAGGGCCCAGAGCCAGGTTTTCATGGGATGACCGTTCCGATTTTGCTGTATTGTTCGCGCCTCGAGGCATCCGAAAATGGGGACAGGCACATTTTTCGGCCGTTAAGCGTTTCCAGGCGCAACGCCATCCGGGCCGAAAAATGAGCCAGTCCCCATTTTCGGAATCCCCATTCTACGGCCGAGATTCCATGCGCAGCAAGCGGCGGCGGAGTTGGCCGGGCAGCTTTTTATCCTGGTGCGGCATGGCATCGTCCAGCCGAAGGGCCGTGGCCGCTTCCCGATGGGCCGCCGACGCTTGGCCCGACTGTTCGAGAACGAGGGCCAGTTTGCCGTGGTACTCCGCCTCGTTTGGGTACAGAGCAACGGCCCGGCGGTAGGAATCTCGGGCGGCCTCCAGGCGGTCTTTGGAGCCCGTGGTTTCGTAGATTTCCAGATATTGGTTTCCCAAAAGATCCCACATGGGAGCCGAAGCGGGGTTGAGCCGTTTGAGCTGCACGGCGCATTGATCGAAATGTTCCAGCGATTCGTCCGCGTGAGAGGCTTGCCACTGAGTCAGGGCCAGTTGGCTGAGGTTTCGCCACGGCTCGGGCCAGAGCGGGTCGGCCGCGGCCGCCGCGAGAAGGTATTCGACCCGTCGGTCAGGCTCGAACGACGCCGCGACCATCGGCCCTCGTGCGTTCAACACGGGCCGGTAGGCCGTCGCGTAGCCGGCCACGGCCAGCGTGACGGCGAAAATCGCCACGATCCACGCCACGCCGCGCGGCAGGATTTTTGGAGGCGACGTCTCGGTGGCCGATAGTCCGAGGGCCACGAGCAGCCAAAGCGTTCCCGCCACGCCGGGGAAGCCGATCCCACCGGCCGCCAGCAGGTTGACCAGCAGTACGACCAGCCCGATCAACAGCACCGCCATCGAAAACTGTCCAGCGCGGACCCAGCCGGTCAACAAGAACGCAGTCACCGCCGCCAGCGGCAGGCCCAGGTACAACAAGTATAGGCTCGGCGCGGTGATGCCTAGGAGGCCAAGGGGCCAGGCGGCGAGGAAGCCGACCAGAGCGCCGGCGTAGATCCAGTAGAGAGCGTCGGCAGGCTGTGCATCCATGTTGCCTGAGTGCGACGTGACCTCACGCGGAGCGTGAGGAGTACGGACGCGGGCCGACCAGACCAGATAGGCCAACGCGGCTAAAAACGCCACGAGGGCGGGCGCGCCGGCGGTCGCCCAGATTTCGAGCACAAAATTGTGGGGGTCGGCGATTTCCTCGCTTGCCTCGGGCAGTTTGTAAAGGGTGTAGGCGTTTTGGAACTGGCCCGGCCCACAGCCGAGCCACGGATGGTCGGCGATCATGGCCCAGGTGGATCGCCAATATTGGACGCGATAGCCCAACGACTTGCTGGCTTCGCTGAGCATCTGGCGGTCGAGCCCGCCGACGGCCACGGCGCCGGCGACCAGCGCTGCCGCGACCCCCAAGCCGGCCAGCGGCAGACGCCAGCCGACGCGACGCCGCTGGACCAGCCGCACTAGTCCGATCAGACCCAGCCCAAACGCCGCGGCCAGCAGTCCGCTACGACTTTTGGTCAACAGCAGGCAGCCGCCCATCAGGATTACGATCAGGCCGACGACGATCCATGTTCGCGCCGCGAAGGGTGTCTCGTTCGTGCAATCCGAGCCGCGACCGTGAGGGAGCGGTTGTGGCTCCGCTCCCTCACGGTCGCGGCTCGGATTTGTCCCGCTGAACAGGGCCAACCCCACGGCCACCGCCAGCCACGGGGCCAGGTAGCCGGCCAGCGAGTTGGTCAGGGCGAAGGTGGCGTATGGCTCGTGGCTTTTCAGGCGTTGGTCGAACTGCTCGCGGGCGACCGAGCCCGGCTCGTACCAAAGTCCCTCGGACCGCATCATGCCTTCGGCGTCGCGGGCGAAATCACGTTGCATCTCGGGAATTTCGACGGCGTATTGATAGAGCCCGTAGCCGGCCAGGGCCACGCCCAGGGCGATCATGACGGCCACAATGGCCCTGGCCTCGCGCGCGGTGCGGACCAACTGCCGCAGCAGAAAGAAACCCACGCCCATGCCGACCCAGGCCCAAAGGACGTTGAGCGCGGCCCGGGCGTTGCCGGTTTTGGTGGCCCAAAGGGCTGACGCCGTATGAAGTAGGAGTAGAACTAGCACGGCTGCGTCGGCCGGGCCGAACCGAAGGGCGCGGCCGCCCGAACGAAGCAGATAAATGCTCCAGACGGCCAGCAGCAACAGCGAGAGCATCACCAGCATGGTGCCTTCGCCCGATTGGGCGATCGACTCGCTGGGCAGCATGGGCCGGGCGACGAACAGGGCCGTGACGACGGCCAAGAACCAAGGACGCGGATCATTTTGTCGTCGCACAGCCGGTGAGGAACCGTCGGCCGCGGCGACCGAGGCGTCGATTTGCGTCGCGCCGGACGACGCGCGACTCTCGTTACGGTCCTTGGATTTATGTTTACGGCTGGACATCGGGTCGATTACCTGAAAGGTCCGGGAGTTCAACGTGTGCCACTGCTTGCGAAACTCTCAAAAACGTGTGTACCTGCGCGACGGCACTGCTTGCCGGAAGACGTGATGATGCCGGAAAGCCGCAAGCAGTGTGAAGTAACCGACATAGCAAAGTCTTTCGCGGCAAGCAGTGGCACACTCCACAAGTCACAATGCGATTTTACTTCGATTTTTATCGTTGGTTTTTGCGCGATCCGGAGGCCGTTTTTCGCCGCGCGGCCGTTTCGAGGACGGCGACCAGCACCAGTATGCAGCCGACCATCAAGAGCACGACGCACGCGCCGACGGCGTTGACCTGATACAACAAGAGCGCGCCGAGTCCGCAGGTGGCCGTGGCCAGGTAGATCGTCAGCACGGCCTGGCGGGTGCTCATGCCCAGCTCGACCAGCCGATGGGAAAAATGACTCTTGTCGCCCTCGAACGGGCTGCGGCCGGCTCGCAGGCGGATGAGCACCACGGTGGCCGTATCGTAAAGCGGCACGGCCAGGACGCAAAGCGGGGCCAGGATCGCGTAGCGCGGGACGTTGCTTCCGGCGAACGTGGCGGAGAGCGTCGAGAGGGCCAAGAGGTAGCCGATCCAGTAGCTGCCCGCGTCGCCCATGAACAGGCGGGCGGGTGGCCGGTTGTGCCACAAAAACCCGAGGAGCGAGCCAACCACGACGAGCAAAAATCCGCCGACGAACAGTTGCGGCTGGGCGGTCGCGGGGTCGGGCACCATGAGCATTACGGCGGCCAACAATCCGGCCGCGATGGCCGCCGTGCCGGCCGACAGGCCGTCCATGTTGTCGAGCATGTTGAACGAATTCACCAGCCCCACGATCCACGCGACGCTCAACGCGAAGGTGAGCCAGGGCACGTCGAGAAACAGGCTCATCCGCCAACCCAACATGACCATTGCCACCGCGACGGCCGTCTGCACGGCGATTCGCACGCGCCAGTCGAGCCCTCGGCGGTCGTCGACCAGGCCGAGCACCATCAGCACGGTGCCGCCGGCCAGCATCGACCAGAGCCGGGGCGATTGTTCGACGAGGCCCGCCAGGTGCGGCGCGATGAACGCGGGCAGCCAGGCCGGCGGCTCGGATTGATGAGCGAGAACCGCGAGAATCGCTTGTCCGACGGCCAGCGGCCCGACCACGCCGAGCCAGATGGCCAGCCCGCCGGCGGTCGGCATGGGCCGGTCGTGAATCTTGCGTGTGCCCGGCCGATCGACCAAGCCGAGCCGCGGCGCCGCGCGGCGCACGGCCCAGGCCGCCGCCCAGGCGACGATCATGCTCGGCACGAGTGAGCCGACGATCAACCAGGTCACGGGTCAGTCCTTTTCTTTGGAACCACAGATGGACACAGATAGGATGCCAAGGACATAACAAATCTGTGTTCATCTGTGTTCATCTGTGGTTCCTATTTCCTTCAAATACGCTCGGCATCGGGTGAAGAATTCCTGGTAGTCGGCTCGGCGGTAGTCGGCGAAGGTCCATTGGTGCGATTCCCAGCGTTGGTGGCGATAATATAAGGTTATTTCGGCATAAATCCCTCGGTCGAGATAGATCCGATGGGCAAAATCCTTGGTCGAGGCCAGAACCAGCTTGCCCAGGGTCAAATAGCCGGGGTCGAGATTTAACGGTCGCGGCTCTTCGTGCAGGCCGAGCGCGGCGTATTCGTCTTCCCAGGCGTTCGTGGCCAGCTTCACGTCGACCAGCCCAGCCGGGTCGAAGAAATGCTTCTTTTCGTTCGGCCCGAAGACCCAAAAGACTTTCTTCAGGGCCGGCCCCATCGTCGGCGTGTAGTAATCCGTGTCGTCGAATGCGAAGCGAGGGCTTTCCAACGCGACGGGCCCCCAGCGGTCTTCCGCCCGGCGTCGGGTCCAATCCAACGCCTCGCCATACCGGCTGAACGCGGCCAGGAAGAGCAGGGCAGGGGAGTGAACGCCGGGTTGACCCATCAAGATTCACCGCAAACCGTAGGGTGGGCACCGCCCACCGGCACTAAGCTTGCAAAACAGTTTTTGAAGTGTTGAACAAGGGTTTGATCAATTTTTCCCTAGCCCAGGCGTTTATGCCTGGGATCGATGATTTTCCTACAGTAGGTTCGGCCCCTTTAGGGGCATCGAGATCATCAACGCCCCTAAAGGGGCTAATGAAGAAAAGACCTTTATTATTTCTCGCGTACCCAGGCGTAAACGCCTGGGCTAGAGAAAATTCTTGTTTCGTCGATTTTCTTCCTTCCCCGCGCTTCCGCGAGAATCTACTCGTACAACACCTGATCCGTTCGCCAGTCCTTGTCCTTGTCGTAGCCGAACGCTTTGACTCGCGGGCGGCGTTCGCGGAGGCGGACTGAATTGACGCCGATGTTGATCCCCTCGGACTTTTTGTTTTTGCCGACGCATTGGAGACGCAATTGGTACTTGCCCGCTTCGGGCCAGAAGTCCATGATGTGGAATTCCCAGAGGCCCGGCTTCGGTTCGTAGAGGTCCAGGGGGTTGCCCACTTTCGTGCCGTTGAGCCAGACCTGGTAGATGCCCGCCGAGGGGCCGCGGGTCAGTTCGACCAGCAGCCGCAGCGGTTCCTTCTCCTTGACTTCGAACGTGTAGTCGACCCAGCCGTCTTTGACGTTGGTCGGTTGAAAAGCCAACTGGCCGCCCGACTTGAGATAGTCGGCGCCCGTCTCTAGCGCGGCGCGGCCCGGGCCGTGCGACTTGGCCGCGAGCGCGTCCTTGCCCCAGACGGTCACGCGGTCGATGCTGGGCAGTTTACGCTCTTCGGCCGACGGGACGGTGGTGAACTTTTTGGTCGGGCCCATCTGGTACCAGAAGGCCACGCTGCTGTAGTCGTCCTCGCGCGGGTTCCACATGTGCGGGGCGTGTTCCTTGTTCTCGTCGGGCGACATCCAGCCGAACGTCTCGAACGTGACTTTGATTCCCTTGCTGAAAACCAGCGGATCCTGGAGGTGCCAGCGGTAGCTGCACGTCATCTGGCCGATGATCCGGCTGTCGCTGTCCTGGTTGAGATAGGGAACGCCGAAGTAGGGTGTGCTGTTTTCCTTCAAGCCCCAGGCCGAAAGGAAATAGTCCTCCGTGCCCGTGCCGCGGATCGAAGGCTGCTCTTCGCCGTCGATGTAAATCATCTCGTCGCCCTCGCCGAACCACGACGGGCTGCGGGTGCGCACGGCCAGCACGGTGCCGACGTAGTAACCGCGGCCCTCCGCGTCGAGCACCACGTAATCCTCACCAGGCTTCGTGGGATACTGCTGGTTGTACTGGGCGCAGAAGTACATTGTGTTTTCGGGCAGCGATTTTTTCTGGATCCAGTCGACGTTGTTGTAGAGCTTCCGGATGGGTTTTTTGCTCTGGTTGACGATTTCGATCCGGGCCGACTTGCGGAACGGCATGTGCCAGAAGCAGTTGTAGGAGTCGGCGTCCTCGACCACGACCGGCAGGCTGACCACGGCCATCCGGCGGCCGAAGCAGTTGGCGAAGAAATCGCCGACCGGGCACTCGACGTCGGGCTTCTCGCGCCCGTCCCAGTAGATTCGCAGGAGCATTTCCTGGGGATCGGCCGCGCCGTCGGTGACCCAAAAATGGGGTTCTTGGAGAAACGTCAACCAGATGTGCGTGATGACGCCGGGCCCCTTGAGATCGGCCATCACGTAGGTCTCGCCCGGCTCAATCCGGTCAGGCCGATCGAGGTTGTTGGCGATGTCGAATTTGTCCTTGGGATTCCAGGCGTTGGATCCGACGCGGCGGCTGCGGCCTTCTTCCCAGCGGGTGAGTTTGTCGAGGCCTTGGGCCAACGACACGGAAGCAGCCGTCATGGTCAAGACGAAGGCGAGGCAGGCGAACATGCCCCAACGTGTTGCGCCGTTGTTGGTCAACATGGAAACGTCTCCTATAAGTCGAGTATTGAACGCTAGCGACCTTGCGGTCTGCCTGAAAGCAGACAAACACTGATGTTTCCCACCATTGTAGCGTTTGGGCGGGGGGGCGACAATGTACGAGAATTCCCAACGGAAAACCGTGTGGGCACGGTCAGAATCGCATGGTCCGACGTCTCATTTGGCCCGAAAATGCGTCGCCCACCACGCGAGGGCCGACGCCAAGAACGTCATCAAAAGGAGGATCGTCTTCAACTCGAACTGGAACGGACGCCGGTCGGGCCAGGGACGCTCGGGCGGGGCCTCCGGACGCACGAAATCGGGATTGAGCGTCTTGCCCGAGGGATCGCGCACTTCGGTGCGGGCCAGGAGCACCTCGGCGACCGCCTGGCGTTTCGACCGGACGACCTTGATGGGATCGAAGCTGTAGATCGACAACGTGCCTTTGGAATCGAGCCATTGGCAATAGGCGATGCGATGCCACGGAGTGAACACGCTTCCTTGCCCCACCGCGCCGCTGACGATCCCGCCTTCGTGAAACTCGATCCAGGAACGGCCAATGCCGTACATGACCGGCGTGCTTGGGAAGAGCGAGCAGACGACGCTTGTCCCTATGGTCGCGACAAGGAGGATGCCAAAGTAGCTCTGCCCGGCCAACACGTCGTGCCACACCGCGTGGACAGCCCAGCAGGTCGCCAAGATCAAAACGAGGATCGCCATGCGGCGCGGTATTATATCCCAGCCATATATCAACAGCGGCCCAGCCTCGCGGCGGGCTTCGACTCGGCTTCTCATCGCCCAATGGACGAAAAGGAAGCCTAGCGAAACGCCGGTAATCGCCGCGGCCAACGCTTCCATATTTTCCCCAAGCCGTATCCAAGTGTTTAAAATCGCAAAGCGTCGATCTTCCGAGGAACACTAATTCACACTGATCGGCGCTAATCACGTCAATTAGTGGAGATTAGCGAAGATCAGCGTTCCCATGTCTTGTCTCCTGGCCCATACTTTGTTCTTCAGTCAGGTCAACCCAATGTAGTTTAGCGACGGAGGGACGGCGTTCCTTTCTCGGCCATTTCGTCGGCGAAGGCCGGGCGGCCGATTTCTTTGATCCGCAGGACGCACGCGCGGCGGTTGCTTCGGAAAATGAACCCGAAGAGCCGGGCGATGATGTTGTTGTACCAGCGGCATTGGGCGACGTCGTCATGCTTCGTGCATTCGGCGCAGGTGGCCCAGTGGTTTTCAAGGCAGCACGCGCGGACCTTGCACCAGCCGGCTTTTTGGTTTTCGCGGCAGCCCGGGCAGCGGCCCTTTCGATAGGCCCCGCACGCTCCGCAGTAGAGACCGCAGCAGGCGATCAGTTCCGCTTCGGCGGCGATCGGTTTCATCATGGGCCCTTTCTTTTCACGCGGAGGCGCGGAGGAAGTCGTATGTATTTGGCGCTAGACGCTATTAAAACACCTTTGGCAAGCGGGATCAATGTGGACACGAGAAGGGACGCGACAGCCGCTTGGACGATTCCTATTTCCGTTCATGAGCCGGGATTTGCCGGGCTCTTTGGCTCTTTTCGGAGTCTCGCAAGTTGATTTAGTTTTTCTTGAAGCTGATCGCGGATCGGCATGGGCAGATCGGGCAGGGCGATTGCCTGACGATAGACGGAGACAGCTTCCTTTCCGTCGCCCTCGCTTTCGTAGATCTCGCCGAGCAACAAGTAGGCGTCCAGATCGTGCTTCGACCGGCCAATGAGATCGCGAAGAATCTTGATTGCCTGGTTCCGTTCGCCTTTCTCGCGGAGGAAAAAAGCCAGGGCGTGGCCATACTTGGCGTTGGCCGGCTCTAGTTCGTGGGCCCGGCGACACCACTGAATGGCCTCGTCGATTCTCGCCTTGCCGCACAGCACGCCGAGATTGTACGCGGCGGCCGCGAGGCTTGGATCGGACCGCCGCGCCGCGCGGAGGGCATTCTCGGCCTCGTGTTCGCGTCCCTCCTCGGCCAGCAGCAGGCCGAGGTTGAACAGCGCGGCCGCGTTGTTTGGCTCCACGGCCAGCGCGCGGCGAAGACTGGACTCAGCTTTGTCATTCCGTCCCAAATTACTGTAGGCCAGCGAGGCGTTGACCATCGGGCCGATCATTCGCGGTTCCAGTCGGGTCGCCGTCTCGAAGCATTCCACGGCCTTTGGATAATTTTGCTGCTCCATGAAGAACGTGCCGAGATTGGCGTATCCGGCCCAATCGTCGGGGCGGGCCGTCATCGCCTTCTTGAACTCCTCGGTGGCTCGCCGGAGCGATTCGCGATCCGTGGAATCCGAAAGTTGAGCGGCGGGAACGGGCGCCAACGCGGCCGCCGCGCGGACGCGCACGAGCCGCGACGGATCGCGGGTGGCCGCAAGCAGCTCGGCAATCGTGTCCTCGTCAAGCCGATCGGCCAAGGCGGTCGCGGCGCTGGAGCGGACCAAAGGCGAAGCGTCCTTCAGGGCCTTCTGAAGCACGGGCCATTTCGCTTCGCTCCCGCAGCCGCGAACGAGCCGAACGAGCGAAGCCCGATAAACCGCGTTTTCCTCCGGGGCCGCGATTATTTGCAAGATTCGCGGAAGGCGTTTCCAGTCGCCTTTCCGCGCGGCGTCGAGCAGTGAAGCGCGTTCCATGATCGGCGTCTGATAGTCGCGCGGATACCATTTGCGGACCCAGGAATCCGACCAAGCGGCGTCTTTGTCCTCATGGCACAAGTTGCAGGCGTTCGGCGAATGGAAGGTCGTCGTCGCCGCGGGCACGGGGGGGCGCATCGAATGGTCGGTGCGGCCCATGCCGGCGAATCGCGTCGTGGGCATGTGGCACGCGACGCAGTCGTTGCCTTTACTGCCTGCTTCATGATGTCCGTGCGAGACGGGGTCGTCGACATACTTCTGGTGGCACGGCAAGCAAGACTTATTGGTCTGGGTCCCTTGGAACAGCAGTCTTCCGCTGGACGTGTGGCAATGGAGGCAATCGAGCTTTCCCGAGTTCGCGCAAGGGCTCATCATCCAAGTGGTATGCGTGTAGTTCTCGCCCAAGTCGCGTCCGTCGGGATAATAATCGGCCTGATCCAAGATCAGCAGGTCGAAATGGTCGAAGAACTTGTCGCCGGGGCGAAAGTCGAGCGAAAGCGGCACGAGTTTGGCATGACACGCGGCGCATAGGTCGTTCTTCTGTTCGGTCGTGAAATCCTTGATGGGGAGAAGCTTGGAGTCGCGGACCTTCTTGGGGTCGCTCGCCGATTGAAACACGCGGACGTGCTCGCCCGCGGGTCCGTGGCACAATTCGCAATTAATCCCCGGCTCGCCCCAAGTGGTGTGGTACGCGTCGCTCGCCAGGTCGTAGCGGGTGCTCAAGCGGCTCACGTGACAGTTGAAACAGGCGGTGTTGAAGCGGAACATCCGGTCGGTCCAGGGGAGCGATTCGTCGCCGCGGTCGTGAAAGTGCCGTACGCCGCTGGCCGCCATGTCGTACCAGGCCTTCTTGTGAACGTCATAGGCCAGCGGTAAAACCTGCAATCGTCCCCGTTCCATCGGCGTCAGGAAGTAGTAGACGTTCTTGCCGCCCATGACGTGCGCGATTGGATACGTCTTTTCACCCTTGGGGCCACGCTCGCGGATTCTTCCCCCCTGGGCGCCGGTTTCCGCGCGGTAGCGTAACTTGCCGATCGTGATCTCGTCCGCGTGGGAAACGAGATTCTTCGCGCCGAAGTCGGAGGTGTACGGCCGCATGGCCAGCCCATGGAACGACGTGGCCCAAAGCTGATAGAACTCCTCATGGCAATCGCGGCACGACTTCGAGCCGACAAAGGCTTGCCTGGGCCCCGTTTCACCTTGGGGCGGCCGTGGCTTGGATTGGGACGAAGGCCGGCTACTACCGTTGTCTCCGGCCGAATCTTCCATCGCGTCTCGACGGCAACCAAGGGATGAAGCCATCAGCGTGACGGTTACTGCCCCCACAATGAAAAGACGGAATGCCATGATGATCCTTCACAAGCTTCCCGAATGCCTTGCCGCCTCGCATGGTTGTTCCCTCGCACTGATTTCGCCGACGAGGGAACGTCAGTCCGAGTGGGGCACGGCGGCCTTCCAGCCCGCGTGGAGCCGCGTCGTCAATTCCTTGCGGAGGTTTTCATACTCGGGACGGTCGGCCAGATTGACGGTTTCGCCGGGGTCGTTTTGATAGTCGTAAAGTTCGTAGAGGGGCTGTTTCAGCCGGGGGCCGGTCCACTCGGTCAACCGATAACGGTTGGTCCGAATGCTTCGCCCCATCGAGGCATTTGGTTTGCCAAGCGGTCGCGGATGCTGCGTGAAGGCCGCTTTTTTCCAGGGCCGATCCGGCCTCTGGAGCACCGGGGCGAAGCTGGTTCCTTCGAGTCCTTCGGTCGGCGGCACGCCGCAAATATCGCACAACGTGGGATAGAGATCGACCAATTCCACGATCGCCTCGGACGTCTTGCCCGCCGACGAACCGGGAACCGAGACGATCAACGGCACGCGGGCCGCGGCGTCGAAGTTCGTGTTCTTGCCCCACTGGCCGTTGTGGCCCACGTGATAGCCGTGATCGCCCCACAGCACGATGACCGTTTTGTCGCGCAAGCCCAGTCGCGTCAGTTCGTCCAAAACCTTGCCGATCTGCGCGTCGACGTAGCTGACGCAGGCGTTGTAGGCCCGAACGATCTCGCGTTGCTTTTTCTCGGGAATGGGGCCCGAGCGGGGCACTCCCACGTATCCCCGGACCTCGGCCGAATTGTTCGTGGCCAAGGGCGGCACGTCGCGCGGGAGCCGGTCGTTGGCCGGCAGTTCGACGGCGTTCAGGTCGTAAAGGTCGAAGTATTTCTTCGGCGCCACGTACGGCGCGTGCGGCTTGATGAATCCGACCGCCAAAAAGAAAGGCCGATCCTTGATCTCGCGGAGCACCTCCACCGCCTTGTCGGCCAGGCGGCCGTCGAACAGGGCGTTGTCCGGCACGTCGGGCGATTCCCACGCGAGCCCGTTGTAACTGCGCTGGGCCATGACCTCTTGGGGAGACTGCCGCGGGTGATTGAACTGCTTGGGATAGAGCCGCCGAAGCACGGCCAGACCCTCCGGCGTCGCGTAGCCGACGTAGTCCGGCCGCCACTCGGGCACGGACCAGGAGAGCGGATCCTCGTGCGGTTTGTCGCGGCGATACGTGCCGTGGATGACCTTGCCCAGCGAACGCGTGAAGTAGCCGTGCCGCTTGAACTGCTGCGGCAGCGTCACCACGTTGGGCAGGGCCATGCGAAATCGCCGGTTGTTGTCGAAGACCGTCGTCGTGTCGGGACGGCGCGAGGTGATCAATGACGACCGCGAGGGATTGCACGCGGCCATCTGGCAGAAAGCGTTACGAAACACCACGCCCTCGGACGCCAGCCGGTCGATGGTCGGCGACTGGACGCCGGGTTCGCCGTAGCAGTGAAGCCGCGGCCTCAAGTCGTCGACGGCGATGAACAGCACGTTGAGCTTCGGCCGTGACTTGGCGGTTTGCTCCGCGTGCAACGCTTGCGCCGCCATCATCACAAGAAGACCGACGCACGCCATGGTCCATGGAAACCGAAAACGCCGAGTTGAAGCGAGAACAGGCCGATGCCCATTGGTTGACAATGCAAGAAGTTTCATGCGCATCCTCATTGCAGTGCCTCTCCACTCAGCATACTCCACCGTCGGTCTTTCGTCACGCTTTTCGGTCGAATGTTTCTCGTGAACGTCAGCACGGCATTTTTCCTGTTCCATTACGATCGATCTCGGCGCCGCAAGGCTATTGTTGCCGTCGCGGCGCATATTGCCGCCAAGAGCGACGGCTCGGGCACGGAATTCGACTCGCCCGCGGCGGGGTTCCAGTTGGCGGCCAGGATCGAGGCGTCCTTGGGACCGACCGTGCCGTCGCCGTCGAAATCGCCCATCATTGCCGTGGCATCTTCTTTGCCCCAATTTCTTGCCAACACGGCGGCGTCGGCCATATCGACCTTGCCGTCGCGAGTGGCGTCACCCGGAATATCAGCGACCAGCGGCAACCAGATGACGTCGTTTTCCATCATGTCGCCTAAACCGGCGCCCGGATCACCCGACGTGTAAATTACTCCGGGCACGTCGACCATGTTGAAGCCGGTAGGTCGCTCGACGCTTGGAAGCCAATGGGGCGTGTCGGGGTCGAACTCGGTTAGAAAACGGCTGGTCCAACTCTGACCATTATCCAGCGATTCGAGCCAAACCAACTCCGAACTTGGCTCGCCAAATTGTGGCTCGTTCAGGTCGTCGCCGATCGTCAATACGACTTGCATTCTTCCCTGGATGTCAATCGTCAGGCCGCCGACCATTGCTCCCCAACCTTCCGGCAAACCGTCGATCCAGGGGTTGAGCGATTGTTTTTGCCAGCCGCCGACCGGGTTAGGCGTGGCGATCCAAGCCTGTCGCGGCGATTGGGCTTGCGTTCCGCTCATCGTGTTGTAGAGAATATGAGGCACCCCCGAGCTGTCCACCGCCAGGGTTCCCGCGCGAAGCGACGATCCGCTGCCAAAGTACTCGCGGTTTTCGTCAGGAATTATTTCAACTACATCCATGGTGTCCGCCGTACCGGGCAGGGTGATGGGGACGCCGTCATGGCGGGTCCACGTCTGTCCGAAATCGGCGCTCTTCATGTAGCCGATCGCATGGCACGTGTTGCCGTCGTAAAACCGGCACGACAGATGCAGCGTCTGGTGATCGGGGCTCCAGGCCATCGCGTCCATGAAGTGGGCATAGTTGCCAACGTCGGCCGCCAGGATGGCTCGCGGACTTGACCAAGGGCCGCCGGACGGCTTGGTGTAAAGGTTGGTCACCCAAGGCGAAATGTTGCTTTCGCGGACCGTCATGTAAAGGGTGTCATCCGGGCCGCAAACCAGCGTGGGATAGGTACACGTCTGACCCACGAGAACTTCGTTCTGCCACTCGGAGCTGTCGTTCGGCCGAACCGACTTGCGGTAATGCACTTTCCCATGGTGCGGATAATACGCGATGTGCAGATAACCTTGGCTATCGACCGTCAGCGCCGGGCCGCCGTGGTTGTCCTCGGCGGGGCCAATCGAATGGATCGACGACCACTGGCCCGTCGCGCGGTCAAGGGTGCGCATCCGCACCTCGAAACCCGTGGCGGTCGAATCGAGCCAGGCGACGTGAGTACGGTCGCCCCAGGAAATGATCTTGTTGGCTTCCTCGTAACCAGTCGCGCGGCCCGAACCGTTTTCCGAGAGCACCACGCCGTCGGGCACGACGAGAGCGAAGACTGTCGGCGGGATAGAAAACGCCACGAACGCCAATGAGGCATGGAAGGAGGATCGAACTAGCATGGTTTTGGGACTACAAAGAGATTTCAAACAACTCGCGGGCCCGGTTCAGCAGCCAGCAGTAACGTTCGAACGTCACGGTCGGGGGCACGGAGTGGTCCGATTGGAAGATGTAGCCGCCCGCGCGGGCCAGGGGGACGTTGCGGCGCAGTTCCGCGTCGAGCGGTTCGATCGGGCCGGTCATTTTATGGACGTCGATGTTGCCGAAGAAAGCCAGGCGTTTTCCATAACGTTCGCGCAGCTTGACGGCGTCCATGCCGGCGGCGACCTGAAGCGGGTTGAGCACGTTCAAGCCGCGTTCGACCAGATCGTCCACGATCGGTTGAATCGCTCCGCATGAGTGCATCCAATAATGCATGCCGTGCCGTCCGAGGAATTCGCCCAAGCGACCGAACGCCGGGCCCACCGTCGCCCGCCAGCTTGCCGGCGAGAACAGCAGCGATCGGGTCGAGCCGAGGTCTTCGATGATGTAAACGCCGTCGGGCTTCATGCCCAACTCGAGGCAGCGGCCGAGAATGGCCAGCACCAATTCGACGTACGTGTCGGCCATGTCGCGGAGCCAATCGGGATCGAGCGCGACGTCCAACAACAGCTTGTCCAACCCGCGATGACGCCAGGCCGCTTCCCACGGGCCGTACAGGCCGAAGAGCATGTAGCGGTCGGTGGCCCGAAGCCGTTGGTATTTGCCCACGGCCTCGTCCCAGGTGGGATAGGGAGCGAAATGGGCGAAGTACGAGGCGTCGTCGATTCGCGCGGGCTCGGCGGGATCGGTTGACAAGGCGAAACGCGGCTTGATCCGTTCCCAGGCCTCGCGATCGGTGGTGACGTGGTTGGAAAACTCCATGCTTCCGGCATGGCCGTCCTGCTTGCGCACGGTGTAGCCGAACCGATCCTCGTAGGTGATCATCCTGTCGGCCCGTTGGAGAATCTTTTGCTCGAATCGTGGCGAGGCGTCCAGCCACATGTGGCAGAGGTCGAAGTCGAAAAAGTCGACCGGATCGACCTCCGGCATGCCTTCCGTTTTCCACTGATCGATCGTTCCGTCCCAAAACGACTCGCTCGTCGGGAGTCGATCGGGGGCCTCGAAACGGACGGCGGCGTGGATACGTTCGCGATGGTTCACGGAGTACTCCAATGGAAAAACAGAGAACGGGGATGGAGGGACTCGCTTCGTCGAGTCCGGTCATTCGCGGCCACGACGGAGCGTAGCCCTCCATCCCGTAAGGAGAGGCCAAAATTTTCAAACACGCTCGTAGACGTGTATGGTACCATTTCAACGCGGGAAAGATCAAGACTCCCGCGCGAGGGTATGCCACCGACCCGGCGCCGGTGGGAAACGATTTGAGGATCGAGAGAACTTGAAACGGCTTGCACCGGCTCAAGATGCGTTCGGTGCCGGTGTCACGGGCCCTGCCTAAACGCCGTACACGTATGGACCACTTTTAAGAGCCTATCCGAAAACGGGGACAGGCACCTCACGGCAACCGTTTTAGAAATCGCCGATCGAGTCGAGTTCGGAGCCAGCCCCCGTTTTCGGATAGGCTGCTAAGCCGCGTCTGTTTGACACGAGTCCTTCTCGTTCTTTTCGCGAGTCTTCAATTGAAGCGTGCGGCTGGGCTCGTCGCCGAATCCCTGGATGACGATTCGGTCGTCGAAGACCTTGACGATCGCGTAGGCGTTGTTCTTTGGGGCTTCCACCATGCCGTGCAGAGTCACGTGATAGATGCCGCGATCCTCGGCGTAGCCCCCGGCGTGTTCGTGGCCCGCGAAATAGGCGACCACACGACCCGATCGGCTGAGGATGCCCCGGACGGGCTCGGGCCGCTTCATGCGGCTGCGTATGGCAGACTCCTTGAGCAGGGCGTAGTGATTCAACACGATGACGCGCTCGTCGCGCTGGGCGGCTTTGGCCAGGGTCGCTTCGAGCCACTTGATTTGTTCCTTGCCCAGCACGCCGTAGCCCGCGTCGTTGCCGTCGAGCACGATAAACCGCCAGCCTTGGACGCCCTCGGGCGTGAAATCGTAATAGGCCCTGGCCAGTCCCAATTTCTTTTCGATGGTTTCGCGACCGCCGGCGTAAAGGCAATGATTCCCGAGGACGTGATAGAGCTTCGCGTTGAGCCGGTCGAATTCCAACATGATTCGATCAAGGTCTTCCCGCGATTTCTCGACGGTGGCATTGCCGTTGATGACGTCGCCGAGTTGGACCGTGAAGTCGAGCGGATGCCGGTTCAACTCGGCCACGCATTGACGCAGCCGGTCGAGCGACGAACGATAGAATCGGGCCGGGCTAGGAGGGCGATCGGGCATGTCGCCGTATTGGACGTCGGCGACCAGACCGAATGAAAAGATGGGTTTGTCGACCGATTGCGATTCTTTCGCCGAAGCCCACGCGACGGCTATTACTGAAATGGCAATCAGCGTGCCAAGGCAAAGAATTCGTCGTTGCATTATTCGTCAATCGTTCGTTTCGAAGGGGGCTCAAGCGGGATAAACAGCGGCACGGCGCCACGGCGTCATAAGTGTAGAACGTATGACCAAGACGCGACTATCGCCTCTCGGGCACGGTAAAATCCAGGGTTGTCGTCTCGGAGGTGATTTCGACCTGGGTTTTGTACGGCGGGAACAAGGGTATGCTGGGATTTCCCGCCGAGCCGTCGACGGGCGGAAATCCCGTGATTTCGACGCTCAGGGCGCCGACGATCGCGCCTTTTCCGAATTTCTCGGTTTCGTATCGCCCGTCGATGATCTGGGCGTATCCTTGCGGTCCTCGATTGCCTTTGGTCACGTCAGGCTCGAACACGATCAGTCCGACGCGAACGGGCTTTCCGCGGAAAGTGACCTGGCCCGACAGGTTATGACGGTCGATCTCGGACTTGCAGCCTTCGAAGGCCACCAGACTGCCAAGGAGCAGTGGGACCATCACGACGTTGAAATAGGATTTCCGATTCATGGGTAATTTGCTCACGTGCCTTACTGCCTACTGCCCTCTGCCTACCGCCTACTATTTGATGACTTCCATTTCCTCGTGATTTCGACTGGCCGAAGACTTGTACACCATTATGGCAATGTCTTCCTGAACGAAGATGACGCTTCCGTCGCACTTGGCAAAATTGGCGCCGCCCGGATGGAGACTGGCAAACGCGACTCGGGTGGCCAGGTCGCCCGGCTGGTTGATGCCGAACGCGACGTTTTTGCACCCTATGTTCGCTTTATGGTAGGATCCGCGGACCCAAGGCTGCGCGTCGCCCCCCTCGACGGCCTTGCCCGCGCGGGCCCCGCCGTAAATGCCCGGATAATCGTGAGCGATCTCGCCGATGGCCAGCGTGTTGCTCGTTCCGTCCGTGATGTCGGCAATGGTGAAGATTTCGTTGGTGGTAAGCACGCCGTCTTTCGCGTTTTCGCCGTAGGTCACATTGCCGCTAGGCTGGACGTCATAAGCTTTGCCCATGGGATCGCCGCCTTCCGGGCCGGCAACGCCAAAGTAATGGGCCGTATAAGCCATTTTCCCATCGATGATGCTCGAACTGTAGTCCGCCAGCAGCAGCGTGGCGCTGGGACAGAAGTAGTGGGGCACCGGTGTTAGGGCTAATGGCAGATTGTTCGTCGGATCCCCGGGATTGGTATTTTTGTTGAACTGGAATCGATTGTATAAGTCTTTTCCCTCGATGTACGGAAGGATGAAGACTCGCCAGCCCAGATCATTGGAACTCGTGGCGCCATAGGGCAGACTGTTAAAACCGTCGTGGTAGTTGTGCAAGGCCAGGGCAAGCTGCTTCAGATTGTTCGAGCACTGCAGACGCCGCGCCGCTTCGCGGGCGGCCTGCACGGCGGGCAAGAGCAGGGCAATCAACACGCCGATGATGGCAATGACCACCAACAGTTCCACGAGCGTGAAACCGGCCGGCTTGCGGGGCTTTCTGACGAGTCGCATCGTAATTTTCCTTCGCAGCATGTTTTTCCCTTTAGGATGTTGTCACCGAACGTTTCTCGTGAACGTCAACAGGGCATCTTCTCTGTTCCGTTCTTACTTTGTTCGGCGTCGCCATACCAACGCCATCGTCGCGGCACACAGCAACACTCCAAGCGACGGCTCGGGCACGGTTTGACCGGCCTCGGCGCCTTGGGGCAGCCAATTCGCCGCCAGGATCGAGGCGTCGCGCGGGCCGATGACCGCGTCGCCGTCGAAATCGCCCATTCCCCATTCGGCATTCGTCACCCCCCAATTCTCCGCGAGGATGGCCGCGTCTTCACCGTCGATCCATCCGTCGCTGTTGGCGTCACCCGGCACGAAGGGGCTCGTGCCCGCCATCAGCCGCCCGATCTGCGTCTCGGTGAGCACTCCCTCGAAAAGCCAAACATCGTCCAGACCGCCGCTGTAGCAGTAGTTGTCGACGGTGGATCCATCCGCCAGATTGCCAAGGGCGAATTGCGTCGCCGTGGCGGCGCAGGTCTCGGGCACGCCGGTGGTTAATTGCCCGCTTAATTCACCGTCGAGATAGATGGCCATGCGCTGGCCGGCCTGGAAGGTCACCGCGACGTGATGCCACGTGCCGTCGGTCAGCGATAAGGCCGAGCTGCTTCGCACGACGGTGAGCGCGCCGCCCTCGGTAATGGCGAATTCAAGCGTTCCCGCTCCCACGATCGCGCCGGTGACGCTTTTCGAGTAGGTGATGTCGGTGGAATAGCCGTCGTTCGAGGCTCCCCCGGACAGGTTTTTGCCGACCAACGGGCCGTACGTCGCCGCGCCCGTGCCATCGGGTTTCACCCAGAACGACATCGACAGGTCGCCCGTGAGGTTCAGCTCGGCCGGAGCATTCATGTCGATTCGGTCGTTCGTGCCGTCGAAATCCAACGCCTTGCCGAACCGGCCGTTGACCCACGCGGAGGGAACCGACATATTTCTCAAGGTTCCGTTACTCGCCGGCGAAGTCGCGTCCACGGCCGTGGTGGTGGAGGGGATGGTCTGCCCGTCGTCGAGTGCCCAATGAGCCACGAGGCTGGCCGCCGGACCTGAGGGAATCGTCGGCCCCGTGCCGCCCATGTCGTAGGTGAGCGTGTATGGTCCTCCCCAGGTGCCGATATTGTATTGATCCAGCACCGGCGAGTAGGAACCCACGGCGATCTCATTTGTGTCGGGCTTGAATTGCAGCGTGCGCAGCCAGCCGTTGCCGCCGTTTGCCAAATCCTGGTAATCGGTCAGGATTTCATAAACGGGCTTGCCCGCCGCATTGGTCGCCACGCGCAACCGCTCGGCGGACTCATGTCCGCAAACGACCATGAAAACGTTCGAATGATTGGTGATCAACTCGTCGAAAATCTGATTCGCGTTGTTGCCCGTGAACGAGCCGTACACGGTCTGCGTGGATCGATCGCCGGCCTCGGTGAGATACTTGTGCGTGGCCACGATCGTCCGGCGAGTGGGATAGGCGTCGAGCACGCCGTTGGCCCACGTGAGCGTGTCGTCGCTGGGCATGAGTTCCAGATTGAGCATCAGAAAATCCATGCCCCCGGCGCTGAACAGACTGTAATTGCTCTCATTCGTGGAGCCGTAGTGGCCGCCGTACCAGGGTTTGCTCGCAAAACGGCTTACGGGGAAATTCGCGTTGTATAGCGTTGCGTTGCGGGTGTAGCTGGGCGGTCCGGAGCCAAGCATGTCGTGATTGCCGGGCATGACGCTGTAGGGCACGTTCGCCGCTTCGAGAATGTCGCACGCCGTGTCGGCCACTTCCCATTGGCTCGGCGTGGTGTTGTTGCTCTGCACGATGTCGCCCATATGGGTCACGAACGCGATGTTTTCCTCCGCCATGTTGTTGGCGATCCAGGTCGTCTGGACCCGGAAGGGATTGGAGGGGTTGTTCGCCATCTCCGTGTAATGCTGCGTGTCCGGAAGCAGCACGACGGTGAACGGATCCACCGCCGCCGCCGTGCCGACCAACACGCCGCCGACCACGATCAGAATCGCCAAACACCGCGTGACCGGCGATAACCCAAGGATGCTGTTCCGTGTTGACCAATACCTATTCATCTGAGACCTTCACCTAATGTTTTGCGCTTCACATTGCCTCACGGACCGGCCCCGTTGCCTGGGTCCGTCGATGGACGGCCCAGGCAACGGAGTTCGTGTCCTATCATTCCGACTCAATACGTCTCACCCCCGCCTCGACGGTTGACGTCGCAGCAACAAACCAAACAGTCCGCCGACCAACAGAACGAGCGTCGTCGGTTCGGGCACGCCGAGGGCTTCTTCGCCCGGCGGCGGCGCGGGATTCCAGTTGGCCGCCAGGATCGAGGCGTCCAGGGCGTTGACGACGTCGTCGGCGTTAAAGTCGCCGTCGGTCGCGCCGTTTGTCACGGCGGCGCCCCAGTTCGTGGCCAGCGTCGCGGCATCCGTCGCGTCGACGTATCCGTCACCATTGGTGTCGCCCGGCACCGAGGGAGGGGCCGGTGGGTGGGACAAATCCCAGATTTCCGAATCCGTGAGCACGCCCGTGTAGACGCGAACATCGTCCATCATGCCCTTATAACCATAGTTCACCTCGGTTGTTGCGGGGATCAGATTGCCCAATGCGAACGGAGTCGTCGTGCTGTCGCAGGCATCCGGAATATCGAAGACCATTTCCCCATCCAACTCTCCGTCGATGTAAATGGCCATCCTCGACCCATCGTCGTAGGTGACCGCGATATGGTGCCAAGTATCATCGGTAAGCGAGAGCGCCGTGGTGCTCCGAGCCAACACGTTCGAATCGTTGCTCGTAATGCCGAACTCGATCGTTCCCTGCGGAACAACAGCATTGTTGACGCTTCGGTCGTACACAATGTCGGTGAAAAAGCCGTCGTTAGTCTGTCCGCCGGACATATTCTTGCCCGCCAGCGGCCCATACTTCGCCGCGCCCCTGCCATTGGGCTTTATCCAGAAGGCCATCGACACGTCGCCCGTGATGTTGTCCAACTCCGTGCTCGTTCCCATATTCACGCGGTCGCTTTGACCGTCGAACGTCAAGGCGCCATCGATCCTTCCGGTGGTCTCCCATGAAGCCGGTGTATCGAAGTTCTCCAGCGCGCCGTTCGTCGCGGGGGTGGTGGCGTCCGCGGCGGACATCGCATTCGGATCGGCCACGCCGTCATCCAGTTTCCAATGGGCCACCAGATTAGCCGTGGTCGGATCGCCCGGCGGCGTCGACGGAGCAGTCGCCAACGACTGGATCTGCGTTGTCCCGAGCGCGCCGTTGAACACCTTGACTTCGTCCAAGTAGCCGTTGAAGGCGTACGTGGTGCTGGCTGAACCAGAGAGGTTGCCTACGACGAAGGGAGTAGCCACTTGGCGGATCGCCGTGGGAATGTTCTCGGTCAGTTCGCTGTCGAGCACGCCGTCCACGTAGATGGCCATTCGAACGCCTGGTTCGAAAACGGTCGACACATGGTGCCAGCTTCCGCTGAGCACCACGTTGCTGCTGATCAATTCCACCGGCAACTCCGTACCCAGAAGGGAAGGCGGATTTATCCCAAAGACGATGTGGGAATCCGTTCGGGAGTTGACGTAGTATCCGTCGTTCGTGTTGCCGCCGGATTCGTTCTTGCCGAGCAGGGTGGCGTAGGCCGACGCATTGGGGCCCAGACGTCCCATCCACAACGACGTCGACAGGGCTCCGGTGATGTCCAGCGCCGTGGGATTGCTCATATCGACATAATCGTTGGCGCCGTCGAACTTCAGCGAACCGCCGAAAAGTCCGGTTCCCCAGGTCGGCGTGGAGGGGAAGTTCCACAACGTGCCGTTGTTGCCGTTGACCGACGAATCGACGGCCGTTGTCGAGAAAGGATCGATCTGGCCGTCGTCCAATGCCCAGTAGCCGACCGGCGTGAGATCCTGTGCCCACGCGGGCGTCGCCAGACTCGCCGCGAAAACGGCCAAGAGGCCGAGGGCAAGTCCAGCAAACCGTTTCGTGCCAAAGCTCATGGAAAATTCCTCCATTACGAATAATAGTCTTGGAATAGTGATGACGATCGGCGTCGCGCCGGGTTGACTCCCATCGACTGATCGCGCGCACGCCGGGCTGCTGACTATCGCCGTCCGGCCCGAGCCGCGACGATAGAAGCAGCCGGCGCGTGCATTCGCGCCGATGGAATAGCGCACCCACCACGATCTTCGAGGAGCCGACCCCCCAGGTCCGGCATCCTTATTTTCGCTCGTTCCGGGGAGCGTCGAATGACGCTCCCCGGAACTCGATTTCGCCTTCGCCTCGTTTCCGCCTCAATCCCCCTCAAATGGCTCTAGCCGTTTCTCCGCCGGCCCAACGCCAACCCGAGCAAACCACCGGCTAACAAAGCCAGGCAGCCGGGTTCGGGAACCACGCCGTTATAGATGCGGACCTCGTCCAGGACGCCCTTGTAGGCATAGCCGTAGGTGGTCGACCCTGGGGCAAGATTGCCCAGGCCGACTCCGAATGGCACACTGGCACACGAGGCCGGCACGCCGGTCGTCAATTCCGCGTCTTCGACGTCGTTGATGTAAATCGTCATTCGCTCTCCGGCGACGTACTCGCAACGGACGTGGTACCACTCCGTGTTGCTCGTGGAAGTGGAAAGCGCCGTGGCGCTGCGGAGCACGGTGTTTACGCTTCCGTTGGTGATGCCGAATTCGAGCACCCCGGGAGCGCCCGTCCCGTAGATGACGGAGCCCGTCCCAGAGACGCCGGGGCTCGTGTAGTAGATGTCGACGAAATAGGCGTCGTTGGCCTGTCCACCGGAGACGTTCTTGCCGACCAGCGGGCCGTACTTCTGAACGCCAAGCCCAAGAGGCTTCATCCAGAAGTCGAGCGTCAAGTCACCCGTGAGGTCCAGTTCATCGGTATCCGGCATGGAAACCCGATCACCGTTGCTCGTGCCGTCGAATGACAGACCGCCGTTCAGGTAGCCGGTGGTCCATGTGGGCGTGTTCGGGGAAGCCGCCAACGTCCCGTCGCTGGCGGGCGGAGTGGCCGAGTCAGCGGCCGTCGTCCCACTTCCTTCGTCCAAATTCCAATAGCCGACGAGAATGGCTTCCGCCTGGACCGAGGCGGTCAGCAGCCCTCCCAACAACATGGCGGCCATGATGCATGCCGCCGATCCTAGGTGAATTCGAGAACGCATGTGTTCCCTCCCTTGAAGAAATAGAACCTTGGTGAATACTCGTGAACGATCCTCTCTCGCACCCAATCCCCATCCGGCCTTACGTTCTCTGTCGTTCGGTTTACTTTGCCTTTCTCACCGTGCTCCCCTTGGCCAGGCCAATGGGAACGTAGGTCTTCTCCGCGTCGTCAAACGGGCGATGCCCGTCGCACATCTCTTGAAGGAGATGCGCCGCCCGGCGGCCCAGGTCGATTTCGTCGATCGTGATCGACGTCAATCGCTCGGCCAACGCTCCGCTCCGATCCGTTCCTCCCACCCCGATCAACGAAATGTCCTCCGGCGCCCGGAGGCCCAACTGGCCGAGCATCAGATAGATCCGCTCTGCCAGCGGGTCGAAACTCGCCATAATGGCCGTCGGCGGATTGGGTCCGTCGAGCATCCGGCGAAGCGTCTTGAACACCGCCTCGTTCTGTACGTTCGCGTCCGGCGACGTCGTCTCGCCGCCGTAGGTCAACTCCTCGGGCAGCACGCCGCCGGCGTCCATCAGAACTTCCCGTAACCCCGCCTCGTAGCCCATGCTTGCTTCGACTCGTTGGTGCATCGAGAAGAACGCGACTCGGCGATGGCCGTTTTCGACGAGCAGTCTTCCGGCCATGCGGCCGACTTCCACGAACGGAATGGCCAACAGCGGCGCATCGACGCCTTGCACTGATCGATGGCAAAGCACGACCGGAATCCCATGATCGCGAAGATGGTTCACCTGATACGCAGGCGTCGGGGGCACCGACGTCGGCGCCAGAACGACGCCCGCCACGCGCTTCTGCACCAACTGGAGGAAGATATGGGCCTGTTTGTCCAGGTCGTTCTCGGTGTTGCACACGAGGATCTGTTTATGCACGTCCATCGCCGCGCCGAGCAAACCGGTTTGCAACGACGGCCAGAAACCGGTGCCCGCTTCGGGAACGACCATTGCAAAGACGTCCAGCCTCACGCGGTGAGTCCGCTCCGTTACCTCATTGACAAATGTTCCGGCCCCGTGCCGACGCTCGATCAGACCGTCCTTTTCCAGTTCGGCCAATGCCTGCCGCACCGTGGTTCGCGCGACGCGCAGGATTTCGGAAAGTCGCTGCTCCGAGGGGAGCGGCACGCCGACCTTCAGGTGCCCTCGGCCGACCTCGCCGGCGATGAAGCTGCGCAGACGCTCATACTTCGGCCGCGCGTCCTCCGACCCATGCAGGTCGAGTTCGCGCAGGCGGTCTTCCACGCCGATCGGGTTGTAACTATCCACGATGCTCATATAAACCTCCGCCCCCGACGAACGAGTCCTTACCGAACGATTCACCCCTGATGGACAAACCGGCCGGATTGTGGTATATAAATGCGCATAGCTTGGCCCTGGTAACTCCCAGCGTCGAGCGCGGCCGGGGTACGCCATGAAGCGGCAGCAAATAGGGTTTGCGACTCCTACTGCCACTCGTGGCGCCCGGCCAACTTTTATACGTTTCCTTTTCTTTCCTCGAGACTAGTTCTTGCGGTCTTCTTCGGCTGCGGTGATCCGAATGGAATCCACCGAAAAGCCGACCCGCTCGGTTTCCGCTCCCTTGTTTCCGCCGGCCATGTACCAGCTCAGGCAGAAATAGGGCCAATACTCGCACTCTTCAGCCGTGCCGCTCGATCGCATGCCCATCGCGCCGAACGTGGTCCACTCGCCGCCATTGACGGCGATCGACGGAACCCAACGCCGGGCCGGCGGATCAAATAAAACGCGGAACGAATACGTCTCGCCTTCACGAACCGGAATGCCGCTGTCAATATCCTCCGACGCTCCCTTTCCATCGCCCGAGATAAAGAACCAATTTCGAGCTTTTAGTGGATCGTCTTCTTGAGCGCCCATGCGAACGTGCCAACCGCTCGTCACGTTCAACTTCGTCCGCTTTAGCCTGCTCGCGACGTTGTTGCTGAAGATCAGCAGATCCCCCGGATCGTCAAACAGGTTCAGCGAGTCGATACGCACGGTGAAAGTGAGCACGTAGGGTTTTTTCAAATCGACCGGTCCGTCGAGGTCGAGTTTCCGCTCGATGGTCCGATGGAATTTCCCGGTACCCGAGGTTCGCTCGATCAACACACGAAGATAGTCGCCGCCGTCGAACAACGGATTATCCCGCTCAACGGACACGTTGTTGGTTGTTTCCCGGTTTGTTTGATAACCCCAGCCGGTGGCCCAGCCTGTTCCAGGAATTCCAGGATACTGGTCGACCGCCGACTTGCCTTGCCCGCCGGAGAAGTCGGCGACGATGGCCGGCTTGGGAGCGGCGGGAACCGCCGGCGACAGATCGCGGACGTAGCGATCGGCGCGGAAGGGGATTTCGTGAAAGGCCGGCTCGCCTTGTCCGGCGGCCAAGACGATACTTGCGGCCGAGCCGGCGGTTAGGTGGTGTTGAGTTGGTTTCCGGTCGGGTTGGGCCGGCTTGATCTCCAGCACGACCTTTCCGCGAAACACCTGCACTTCGTCCTTGCCGAGGGCCTTGTCGACGGAAACGCCGAATTCCGTGCCCAGATCGACTACGTCGGCCGTGGGCGTTTGGATCGTGAATCCCCGAGCTTCCTTCGATACCTTGGCGACAAGGCTCCCGGCGCGCAGGAATCCCTTGCCGCCGCCAACCGCGTCAAACGTGGCGGGCCCCTGAAGGAGCACGGTCGCGCCGTCGGCGAAGCGGAGTTCGACGAGCCCTTGGCGCAGCCGAAGCTGCCGGCCCGCGGCCAACGAGGCGCCGACCGCCGGACCTTCGCCGGATTCTTCCCAGACACAATCGTGCGTCCGCGCGACTTCGGCCGCCGCGACCGCAACGACGGGCGGGGCGGCTTGCTTGGCGGCGACCGTGGGCATCGTGGGAATCGGCTGCGACTTGATGTGGACCCACAACACAAGCAACAGCACGACCGGCAACCCCACGGTCAGCAGCAGCGTAAACACCGACGGACGACTTAAAAAGTTCATGCCCATCTGGAGCGTGTCATTGAGGAACGTGACGATGGGCGTGCGGCGGCGCGTTGATTTAAAGGCTTCTTCCGGACACGTCGGCGCATGGAGAGACAGAACCATCTCGGTCACGGAGCAGACCTGCTCGCACAATTCCAAAAACGCCTGCCGATCCGCGTCACTTGTTCGGAGCCGCGTTTCGAGCAGTTCGTGCTCTTCCGGCGTGACGACTTCGTCGAGGTAACGCAACACCAATTGACCGAATTCGGCCGTGCTGTCATTGCGGATGTCGTCGAGCTGATTTTCAGCCATGATCGACTCCCTCCAATGCGGTGTGCTTGCGAATGCACTCGCTCAACGCGCGATGGATCCGGTACACGGCGACATAGATCGTATTGAGCGGTCGCTGGAGAGCCTCGGCCAACTCGAACCCTTTCATGCCCTGCTCGTACCGCAGCCGGATGATCCACTGCGAGCGGGGGCTGAGCTTCTCCAGGCAATATCGAAGGGCCTCGATTTTGTTGGCCTGATCGGACGGCCCTCTCTCGTCCCAGGTCTTGTCCAATAAATCGAGTGTTTCACCGCTGAGCGGCCGCGGAACGCCTCCCTGGCGGCGAAGCGCTGCAAGCGATTCGAGCCGGGCCGTGCGGCGAATCCAGCCGCCAAAATGTTCCTCGTCCTTGATCGACTCCCGCTTGGCCAGCGCCAGGATGGAGACTTCTTGAAATACGTCCTCGGCCAGGTTGTAATCGCGCACAATCGCCCGAATGTACGAAATCACGCTCATGCGAGCGGAAAGCAATAATCGGATAACCGTATCTTGCTTGAGACTCATTGGGCTTTTCAGCTTCCGCGCATTCCGTATGGACTAGAGTTGCCCCTGTAAACCTACGCGCGCGGCGACCGTAATCTGTACAAGTAACGACAGTAATCTGTACAAGTATTGGCCAGGGGGATGTCAGTGAGACCAAAAACCCCCAATGGGTTGTGCCAATATGCCACCCTAAGGGATATTGTTGGGTTTCTTGGGGAAGCACGGGCGGCGGCCAATCGGAAACAGATGGCCGATAGCTCTAGATGCCTACATAATGTGGGGTATGTAGCAATACCCCAATGTCACTTTCTTGATCCTTTCCGCACGTTCATTCCGGTACGTGCGGAGAAGAGAAGGAATGCCTCGATGTGGACATCCTTGGGCAGAGAAGATCAGTAAATTAAGTTAAATGCAGAGTTGTACATATGTCTTCGTGGCGGCACCAGTAGTCGCTACCGTTGATCTGGATGAGTGAGGCAAAGAAAACGCGGTGATTTCTAGAGACGCGGTAGGCAACCACTCGGATAAGTTGCCAACGTTGCCGCGTTGATCAACCGCTGAAAAAACCGCGGCCGATGTAAGAAAAAAAGACGCTGTGCGGTCTATTTCCGCTTCGCCCGGGGATGGGCCTGCTCATAGGCCTTGCGCAGGCCGGCCGTGCTGACGTGCGTGTAAATCTGCGTGGTGACCAGGCTCTTGTGGCCCAGCAGTTCCTGGACGCTGCGGATGTCGGCCCCGCGGTCGAGCAGATGGGTGGCGAAGCTGTGGCGGAGCGAGTGGGGCGTGGTGCGACGATCCAGGCCCGTGGCGCGGAGATATTTTTCGAGCATCCGCCCGACGCTCCGCACGGTGAGTCGGCGGCCGAATTTGTTGGTGAACACGGGCGCGGCGGGGCCCTTGGCCTCGGTCGCGTGTAGTTTGCGGACCTTCAACCAGCGATGCAAGGCGTTAGTCGCGTAGGTTCCAACCGGCGAGAGGCGTTCGCGGCGTCCCTTGCCGCGGACCCGAAGCAGGCCCGCGGCGAAATCCAAGTCGCCGTCGCTGAGGCCGACCACCTCGCTCACGCGGAGCCCGGCGGCGTAGGACGTTTCCAGAATGGCCCGATCGCGAAGGCCCGCGGGCGTGCTCGGATCGGGCGATTGGAGCAGACGGCCGATTTCCTCGGTCGAGAGGAAGTGGGGCAGCGACCGGGACCGCCGCGGATTGCGCAGCGGTTTGGCCGGGTTGGTCTTGGTCCAGCCTTCGCGCTGGCCGAAGCGGAAGAAGCTCCGCATCGAGGCCAGCCGCCGGGCGATGGTTGTTTTGGCGTAGCCCGCCTCGTGCAGCGCCGCGACGTAGCCCCGCAGATCGGCGACGCTCACCTGGCCTGGGGGAGGTGATTGGCCGCCGTGGGATTCGTCGAGATACTCGATGAGCGCTTCGAGGTCTTCGCCGTAGCTCTTCGTCGTCAGATCGGACGCATTGCGTTCGACGCGAAGGTATTGCAGAAATCGCGCGACGGCGGTTCGCATTGGTGGCGAGGATGTTTCAGGAGCCAGGGATATCGGCTCGATGGATATACCAACCCGAAGCGCAAGCGAGGGCGGTCAAGGGTAGCCCCTCGCTTGCGCTTCGGGTTGGTATAGGTCCGCCTAGCCGAGGAAATCGTCCTTGTCGGTGGTCAACGGGATGTTGAACCGGCGGGAGACGGGCGATTTGTGGCTTTCCTGGCGGATTTTCTGGCTTAGGACGGCCGCGTCGTACCAGGTGAAGCTGAGTTCGGGGTTCGACGCATAGCGGCCCAGCACGCGGAGGGTCTCCGCGCGGCTCGAATCGTCGTAGAGGAAGACGTACCGCTCGGCTCCCTTGATCAACGCCAGGACATTGATGTCTTCGCTCACGGCAGCAACTCTCCCAAAGAAGGTCCAACCCTTCCGCTCAGGTCCGAAAAAGGGGACAGGTCCGATTTGCCGGAACGGCCCGAAGGGTGCTGC
>Ga0209342_10001216_pt1 | contig 29001 bp, 37 predicted proteins | sample RifCSP16_2_FD_184023 | JGI IMG/M metagenome (GOLD analysis project Ga0209342, IMG submission 184023) | Soil microbial communities from Rifle, Colorado - Rifle CSP2_sed 16_2 (SPAdes) (version 2) | ecosystem: Environmental > Terrestrial > Deep subsurface > Rock core/Sediment | place: Rifle...
AGTCTCTGCGGAACCTAGCTCGGTCCAGGTTTCCCAGAGACTTGGTATATTTGACCGCTTATGCGTCTGGTCTGCGAGCCGGTCGAGCAGAGAAGTTGTAGAAGAATTTCAAGCCCGGACCGCCGGGCTTTTTTATTGCCTTCTACAATCCTCGTCTATGTGCCGTTAATACCCTTCTACGTCGTTTTAATCCCCTTATAGCCTGTAAGGGGATTGCCAGATTTCGATAGTCAATACTCTTGATTTCATTAAGGAAAAAGTTCCTTAATGAAAAATCGCTGTATCCCAATATTCATAAGGCTTTCTGCCGTTTATTCTCCAGTTGACTATATATATAACGTGTGTGGTAGTTCTGAGACCTGAGGGTGTGGACATATTTGTCCTAGGTGGTTAGGACACTGGTGTCCTAGGTTGATCTGAATATTTTTGTGTGGTTCAACCTAGGACCGGCGTTGTCGGGGTAGATGTTGCTTCTTGCATCATGGTAAGAAGCCCTCACCTGATAGGTTAGAGTGATAGGTTAGGTAATAGGTTTGAGTGACTCTGTGTCACCACCTAGTGCCATGCTGTCACTCCTCCCTAGTGCCATGGTGTCACCACCTAGTGCCATGGTGTCACCCCTGACCTATTCCAAGTCTATTATTCTGTAAGTGTTTGACGTATTTTTCCCGTCATCGTTTCTCCATTTTCTTTCGATCAATCCGAATTTAAGAAGTTGCTCGATAATCCTGATCGCGGTCCGCTTTGAGACTCCGGCTTTTCCTGCGATAGAACGATAGGAGGGATAACACTCGCCGGTATCTTTGTTTGCATAATCGCAAAGAGCGAGATAAACCATTTTTTGAGTGCAGGGCAATTTAAGCTTCATCGCCCGGAATACAAATTTCGCTGCCATTGGAAACCCTTTCTAAATATAAGGCTCACTGGGGAGGGAACGGTCGAAAGGGTGATCTTCCCTCCGCCAGCGCAAAGCGGGAGCGACCCGCAAGCCATTATCCCAATGTACAGAACAATTATCCCAATATCAATACGCCAAAGGTGTCGATTCCGACACCTTTAGAATTTCGCTTGAGAGCGACTTTATCCCTCAGCCTGCCTTTGGATACCAATTCCGGGGGAAGTCTCGCCCTGAGCAAAGTCTCACGCCTAATTTTTAATTCTGCGGGCTAATCCGTCATGGCGCAATCCCTGCCTCGCCCGCATTCTCCGGTTCACTATTTTCAGCGGCGCAATTTTCAGCCGACGGAAACGAAACCGGCAGTCCAGCGTCCCAACTTGCCAGTCGGGATCATACTCATAGCCCTCATGGTCAAGGTTATTCAGCACCAGATCGACTCCCGGGTCGCGTAAATCAATTACAACGTACTCAAATCGTTTGTGATCCGAACGAAGTTCTGTACCATAATACCATATTGATTCATTCTCCATTCAGCACCCCTTGATCTGGTTCGGATCGAGAACCTGAACCGGCTCGTACCGGATAGCCTCGATGAGTGTGCTTTTCACCCGCTTATTGATCCACTTGAACAACCGGTCAGCCTGCTCGGTTATATCTGCCGATTGAATGCCGAGTATAGTTGCGGATTTGCCGGCGAGGTTCAACTGAACGTGGTAGCCTACCTCAGTCCTGTCCAAGCGGTAGAGGAACTCAAGCGCTTCCTTATTCTCGCCGATGTAATCCGTATCCTCCCACTCAGTCCATAAGCCCTCTTGATACTCGCTGATCTGTAATTTAAACATTTGTTTATCCCTGCTTTCTGATGTTCATGCTACCCGGGCGTTTATAGCCGGTTATATTCAGATGTAACGCCTGCAATCTGGCAAGCAGAGCTTCATACGCTCTGATTCTACGCAGTAGTTTTTGCTGCGCTTTACGGAATTGGCTCATCGTTATCTCCTGTATTTAGCCATATTTAGAACGGCAATTCTGCCGGGTCAGGCATATTGCCGTCGAGTATTTTTGTATCAACCGGTTTTGATTTTGCTGGCATCGGCTCCACTGAAAAACTGTGTTGCAGTATCAGTGAAACTTCGTCTATGCTCTTAAATCTGCCGTGTTTGCGAATGTATTCCAGTTTTTCCTGTGTCTCGAAAATTTCAGGTTGATGATCTCGTTCCACCGGCAGATTCTGAATAACCTGACTGAAATAATCGTCGTCATTGTGAACAGTCATTTTTTTACCACGATTAGCTGCCAGCATAATTATCGTGCGTTTATGAGCCTCAACAGGGTTAACCTCGCCAGTCTGAAATCGGATCAACTCCGATTTTGATATACCACTATCGTCAGCGAGTTGATTGATGCCCAGGTAGCCGCGTAAAACATATTCGCCTCGTTCGTTTCGATTCAAATAATAGTGAAACAAATAAAACAGGCACTCACTCCACAATTTCAAATGGGGCATGTAGGTGGTGCCAAACGGATAAAATCGATTATCTGCCATATATTCTCTTCCCTTCCTCCTCGAGTTCGTCGAGGCGTTTTTGCATTGCAGGATCAACTGGTTTTTTCCCGTTGTCCTGAAGTTCCAAAACTTGCCTCCGGCTCAGAATAACCTCCAGGTCATCATTCCACCGCTCGCCGTTCAAATACGTTGTCGCTTGAGGGATATATTGTTTCGGCGTCACAGCCTGCTGATGCGCCTGAATCCAACCCGGCGTCATATCCTCGCATTCCAGTCGTTTAAGCTCGGTCAATCGCATAAACGAGACCTCGGCTTTTTTCCTGTCCTCTTTTCGAGGGTATGTTTCCCACCATTTTTCAAAGCGCTCGCTCAGGAGTGTTTTCTTTTCATTCTTATCATTCTTATCATTCTTATCATTCTTATCATTCTTATCATTCTTGTTTGTGCGCACTGTCGTTTCACTGTCGTTTCGCTGTCGTTTCACTGTCGTTTCACTACTGTTCGGAACGTCACACTTACCATCTTCTGAAAGTGGTTCTGGTATTGGTTTTTCGTCTGTACCGTTACTGTCCGGAGCCTTGTAATTATCAGGATTCTGATAGTGTGAAAAATTGACGATTTTGATATGAGTTCCCTTAGCATCATCAAGAATTTCGATAGATTTGTTCTCTACCAATTTTTGGAGCATCCGGCGAACTTTACCTCTATTCCAGTACTTAGTCACACCATTCTCCTGATATGGATTGTCCTGCGCAATCTGTGAGAGCGAGGTAACGAGTTCACCTCGCTTGATTTCAAAATTCATAAACCTCTTTGGATTAATTTCATGGCGGGCTAGAAGCATCAAATAGAGAAATAATTTTGTGATGTTTGCTTCAGTCATCCACACGGGGGATTCAAGTATAACTCTGGCAGTTAAAACATAGCCACCGGGAATATAATCTTGATTCATAAGGGAAGCCTCCTATAGCCCTTCTGCACCTCACGCCGGGCGGACATGATCTTTCCATAAGGTGAACTTTGGAAGGAACACCCAGAATGAGGCGCAGAAGTTAAACAATTATTGGTCATAGAATTTCACCTTATAAATCATGTCGGAAGGTAATCTACGCATCTCCGGAGCCGAAGTCAAGAGCCTTGAAATAATTTAGAACGGTAGCCTTCATTCATCCTTTCCGAAGTCAAGAGCATCTTGATTCACGTGGCAGTGAGGCGAGTAGAATAGCATCTCACGCCTGCTGTTTTGCTTTCCTCGAGTCTCTTTGCCGTTACGAGCAATTCCGCTGTATCCACCGCCTGTTTTCCACCGCTCCGTCCGCCAGCCCGCCTCGACAAGCGTCTTATATTCAGTATCGTACCCTGAAACCACAATCCGATAGTTCGATCTTGCGCCTCGTTCGAGGCACCATTTCTCTATGTCAAGCCCGATAGTGAAACTGTCCTGCTCGCCATAAACATTATCTCTATCCGTATCAGAATACGGCGGATCGAAGTATATCCCCACGTCTTTCCATTTCTTATCTTGCCAGTCGCCGCCGCAGACTCTTGACCAGTCCCCGCACACTACTCGAACATAGCGGAGGCGGTCGCTCAACTTCTCAAACCATTCGTAAATATCTGTTATTGATGATTTGTGCACGCCCATGCCCTTGCCGGCGAGGTGCGGTCTTTTCCCCGTTGCGTTTGGGCAGGTCAATCCCGAACCGATCCAGCAGGACGCCGCCCATATCCAGTACCCTGCAATTTTCGGATCGCACCAGACGTCGTCGTTCACAAGATTTTTCAGAAGATTGGATTCGTTCGCCAGCAGGACTTTACGGCGAGCAATCAAATCCGCATGATTCACAGGGTAGTCCGCCCATTCCGCCGTCTCCGCAGGCTTGTACTTCAACGCTCTCCAAACGTTTGAAACAAACCCGTTAATGTCATTAACCGTTTCGCTGAAGTTCCGAGCAGGCGTCCAGCCCGGTCTCGCCAGCAGTACTGCCCCACTGCCGAAGCATGGCTCGATGTAGTGCTCTGGATTGTCAAGCGCAGCCCATATCTTGTTAGCAATCATAGCTTTTCCACCAAAGAACGGCGCGGGGAACTGTAGTTTATCTGCCATCGAACAAGTCGGCTCGCATGAGTGGATGCAACTCCTGCCATTGGCGCTCCGCCTCCATCTCCGCCAGCAGCTTCATCTCAATCTGCGTGAATGGCACGGCATAGCCTCTATCCGCCGCTATCAAGTCCATCAGAAGCCGGGTTGACATCGTCACTACCTGAAGCGTTGTCAGGTATTTCTGAATTATCTGCTCGGAGGCTTCGGCGTTCAGAAAATCAAGCAGTTTATGATATAGTTCAGCAATTCCATTTGCGTATAGTCCGCCATATCGCTGAATTATATCATAAAATAGCAGACTGAGCATCTTTTTTGCCGAGTCCTTCACCTCCTCAAACCACCCCGCTTCGGCGTCATTCCGAGGATGGTGGCAGCTCATCACCAGGTCGAAAAGCGAGTCGAAATCCTGGCAACCAGCGACGAGCTGCGGATAGCCCTGGATGTGCGCCTTGTCACTCTGTAGAATCAGTTCTCGTAAAGTCATCTCATTTTCCTTTCGTTTTTATGGTCTGCCTCTCGTTGCAATGCACGCAAATATCGTCGTGTCATCCAGTGCATCTGTTGCAATATTGTTTCGTCCGTTGCAGGATTTCGATGCAACCGTTCTGCCCTTTTTATCACAGTGCATTGCGGCAATCGGGAGAAGTAATAATAATTTGGATCAGCTGTCCAGACTTCTAGAATTCCAGCAAATTTCCAATGTTCGTGAATAATCGGAACTGCTGTATCTTTAATTTCTCGAGGGATTACAAAATAGAAGAAGTTAGGCGGATGTATATTTTGTAGCAAACGTTGTTCAGTTGTTGAGTTGGCGTTGTGGCACCATTGCAATTTTTTCAGCTCTGCCCGCAAATCTGAAACCGATATTTTAATCTCAAATAACGCAAGGTCTCGGTTAGGCTTGATGCAAGCAACATCAATAATCCCTAGGTATGATTTTGACTGTGATTCGTCCACCATCACAATAGGATGCCATCGGGCTATAATCCATGCCATCACTGCGATCTTAATTTCAGCCGCGATCACTTCTCCTCCTTATCTTCAATATCCTGCTGCGGTTGACTCTGCCATTCACCGATAATCGCATCTATCGCGGATATAGATTTTGTCAGCCATTCGCGCATATTCTCCAGCATCCTGATATTGCGGTCTTTAATCGTATTCTGTAAGCCTGTCTCGATCACTTCTCCTCCTTGTCCGACCACTGCTCTTTCGCCGGCTCCGGCTGCGGTTGACAGCAGATGCAGACGCCTTTCACCTCGGGATCATGCTCCGATGGCACGAGACCTGTTCCGTTGCAGTACGGACAGTTCCTCATTGGCATTTTTTCGCTTTGCCGTTGGCGTTACCCTTACCGATGCCAACGTTATACATCGGGTTTGCTTCGACGACGCCGTTTATAATCCAATGGCGGATTTGCGATCTCACCGCCTGAATTGTGATGTCATTGCCCTGCCGAGTGACATAGCCCTCGTCATCTAGTACCCGCATCATCTCGACGTAAGTTTTTAGTCCGTACATTTGCCGCATTCGCACAGATAGCGAAGGTTTTGTCACTTTAACCGGAGCTTCTATCTCCGGTTCAGGCTTAGGCTTAGACATATCGTATTTTTTGGATGGGTTCAGGTTTGTACACTTGCAGCGTCCTAATTTCTTGACATTGCGGAAGTCCTCTTTTCGAGCAAGCGGAACTGGGAGTACCAGTTTTTGATAGTGAAAGCTCATTCCTTTACCTCCATGGCTTCTACCAGCATTTCAACGAGAGCGGGAATTGAATCTCTAGACAAGAATAGCCTCCCGATTCGTCGATTGTCGTCAAAGTCGATTGTCGCTATCTCGAAAACGTTCAGGATGGCAAGTTTATTCTCTCCAGTTTCCTCGGTGTATTTCTCGACAAGCGGCACTTGCGAGATTTGCAGAATGGTTCTCGATTCTGGAAGCACTCTAAACACATTGTAGAGCGGATAAGTTTTTATCGGGTCGCTCATTTCATCGCCTTTCTGAGCGCCTCAAAAGCCGAATAATGGCGAATTGTTGCGATGCCCTGCCCGCGAATAATCCACTTTTTTTCAACCGTTGAAAATAAGAGTTCGCAGTCATTATCAATGAGGAACTCCATCATCTTCGCCTTCTCCGCCATTTCCTCGAGTTGAACATCCCCCATTTTGCGTATTTCAGAAGCGTTCATTTCGACTCCTTCCGAGGACTCCAGCGAAGCCCGGTCGGTCAAGTGTTTTAAATCTTCTTGAAATTCGCTATAGTCATACATCTTATTTACCTCGATTCTTTCTCGTAAAGCCGAGCAATCGACTGCATAGTCAAAAGTCGAGGGGTGTATTTTTCTTGGGTGAGCGCATTCTTAATAAGGTTAGTAAGAGCGTCCAGCGATATTTCCAACTTAGACGCCAGCAGTTCCCGGTAGGTTATTTTTTCGGAGAGGTAGATTATCTGTCCTCTCCATGCTTCATTGTGTTCCATGTTTTTCTCCATTAAAATCGTTTTCCATAGTTTAATATTGCTCCGATTATTCTGTCAAGAGTCTCCGTTAGCTCCGAGAGTATTCTCCGAGGTATTGACAACTGCCGGAGCCCTGATTCATATTGAGGCAGGTTATTTAAAGTTTGCCCGGAGGGCATCCGGGCAATAATTCTAACAAATAAGGAGTAGAAAATGTTTGAACAAGTGCGCGATGCCCGGCTCAATCCGCCTGAGCCACGAGTTACGCATTGCAAATACTGCGGAGCGGAAATCCTGTATCCGAGGAATGAACTCCCACCGTCATTCTGCGATGAATGTATTGAAGAAGGAGAAAAGAAATGTTGAAGAAATTAAGACGACAAAAACCCATTTACTATTATTACCGTGAGGGGAGAAAAATTTACAGTGCTCCTCTGGACATCAGCGGCAACCTGACCGGCATCAGCGGCGACCTGACCGGCATCAGAGGCGACCTGACCGGCATCAGCGGCTACCTGTCCGGCATCAGCGGCGACCTGACCGGCATCAGCGGCTACCTGTCCGGCATCAGCGGCGACCTGACCGGTATCAGCGGCTACCTGACCGGTATCAGCGGCAACCTGACCGGCATCAGCGGCGACCTGACCGATATCAGCGGCGACATAAATGACTGCCAGATCACCGACGAGGAGCGGAAAGCAGGGATCAATATCGAAGATTTGATGGAGAAGAAATGAAAACAGTACAACTTGGTTCCTTGCGAATCACCAATTTCAAAGGAATCAAATCATTTGGTGCCGAGTTCAACGACGCCGAGACCAGTATCTACGGCGACAATGCGACGGGGAAAACCACGATCTTTGACGCCGTGACCTGGCTGCTGTTCGACAAGGACTCGCTGAACTCTGCGAAGTTCGACATCCTGCCGGTTGGGAGTGAAGGGCTTGAGGCTGAAGTAGAAGCGGCGATTCTGATTGACAGAGCAGTTACTGTCTTCAAGAAGGTCTATTCGGAGAAGTGGACGCGGAAGCGGGGATCAGCCCAACCGGAATTGACCGGGCATAATATTGATCACTTCATCAATGGCGTGCCAGTCAAAAAGAATGAATATGCGTCTGCAATTACAGAAATCTGTGACGAGGAAACATTCAGGTTGCTGACAATTCCGCGATATTTCAACGAGGTAATGCACTGGCAGAAACGGCGGATCGCGTTGTTCGAGATTTGCGGCGACGTAACAGACGAGCAGGTTATCGCCAGCAATCCCAAGCTCGCCTCGTTGCCTGGAATGCTAGTCTTTCATTCAATGGATGACTACAAAAAGATTGTCACTGCCCGGCGTGTCGAGATCGATCGCCAGATCGAAAAAATCCCGGTGCAGATAAACGAGGCGGAGACGGCGAAAGCCGATGTCCCCGATGATCCGGCAAAATTGAACAAAGAGATAGAAACTATGCAGTCTCGGAAAAACACTTTTGAATCCGAGATACTCCGTCAAGAAGAGGGCGGTCAAACGGCGGCGCTTCAGAAACAGCTTGCTGAACTCGACTCGAAGATTATTCGTCTCCGGAATCAGGAAGCAATTGCCTATCAAAAAGTCCAGGTTGGAGTGAATCAGCGAAATCAGTCAATAGCGCAGCGGATCGCGGAGCTGAAGGCTGAAAAGAATTATATTGCATCAAACCTCATTATTTCTGAGCGCAACAAGGCAGACCTCGAGTCCCGGATCGACGCAAAGCGGCAGGAATATATCGAGATTGGAAAGCGGGAGTTCGAGGGCGGTACTAATTGTCCGACCTGCGGACAGTCACTGCCTGACGATCAGGTGCAAGCGACTCGTGAACGGTTCAATCTCAGCAAGTCACAGAAGCTCGAAAAGATTAAATTAGACGGGAATATACTGAAAAGCCAGCTTGCTAAACTTCCCGAACCGGCAGAATTTGCCGGGCAGACGGAACTTGAAAAACTCGAATCCACACCTCCCGAAGAACTACCGCAACCAACGGTAAGTCCAGAGATTCTAACCCTTGAAAAGCAGGACTCGAAATTGAATGCCGAGATTCAGACTATTCAGGCAGGGACAGACAATACGGCAAAAATTGCCGAGTTGCGAACCTCTATCGCCGGGATCGAGTCTCAGATTGCCGAATGCCGAGGCAAACTGGCGCAGATCGAAACCAACCAACGCCAGGTCAAGCGCATTGCAGAACTGAAGGCAAACGAAAAGACCCTGGCTCAAGAATACGAGAAAATCGAATCCGAACTCAATCTCTGCGAGCTATTTATCAGAACGAAGGTCGAGCTGGTCAGCGAGGCGATCAACTCGAAATTCCAGCTTGTCAAATTCCAGCTCTTCCGAGAACTGATTAACGGCGGTATCGAAGAGGTTTGCAATACAACCGTGAACAATGTTCCGTATGGATCAATGAACAACGGAGCGCGGATAAACGCCGGGCTGGACATCATCAACGTCATGTCGGAATTTCATGGCGTTCAACTGTTCCAATTCATCGACAACGCCGAGGCGGTGACAGCATTGTTACCGACACAGGTGCAACAAATCCGGCTCGTCGTCAGCGAAGCCGATAAAACACTAAGAACAGAATAGGAGAATAAAATGGAAATGAAACCAGTCAAGTCGTCGTATCTCAAGTCAATGGGATACGATGCAGAGAAATCAGAGCTTAGAATTGAATTTAATTCAGGCGCAATGTTCGATTATTTCGATGTAACGCCGGGCGAATACGATTCTCTCGCAAATGCCGAATCTGTTGGAAAGCATTTCTCGGCAAACATCAAAACACAACATTCTTTCAAGAAATTCGTTCAAGAAGAGGAAGGAGAAAAGTAACATGGCACCTACAAAAAACGAAGTTACCAAACACGAGCAGATTCAGGAGATCGTATTGAATCGGATAATTCAGCTTCAGGAGGAGCGGGGACTTGCGCTCCCGGGAAACTACAATCCCACCAATGCGCTGATTTCAGCAAGGCTTATCCTGAATCAAACGCTTGATAAAACCAAGCGACCGGTGCTCGAAACCTGCACTCAAACCAGCGTGGCTCAGGCGTTAATGGAAATGGTTATCCAGGGACTTTCTCCGGCAAAAAAGCAATGTTATTTCGTCGCCTATGGCACACAGTTGACCATGATAAGGAGCTATCATGGCGCAAAGGCGGTCTGTCTCAGAGTCAATCCTGAGCTGAAAGACATCCGGGCGCAAGTCATTTATGAGGGGGATAAGTTCACCGAGACGATCAAGAACGGGCTCAGAACCTTCGAGCATGAATCCGCTTTCGGAAACATTGATGACCGGAAAATCCTCGGGGCTTATGCTGTTGCAGTTGATCACGAGGAGACTGTTGTCTATGCCGAATCCATGACATTCGAGCAGATCAAGAAGAACTGGAAAAAATCGAAGCAGGGAGTATTTGACAGCAAGGGCGGGCTCAATCCCGGAACGGTTCACGCTGACTTCCCGGGCGAAATGTGCAAGCGGACCGTTGTCAACCGGCTGGCGAAGCTGATTTTGAACACTTCCGATGACGCCGATCTGGTACTGCATGAATCGATCAAGCGTACCGATGAGGCAGAGTACGACACGACGCATGAGATTGAATCCCAGGCGAACGCTGGTGAAGTCGTGGACATTGAGGAAGTGGACACAGACGCTCCGCCAGCAGACGAGGAAACCGGCGAAATCATAACTCCGGCGGAGGAAAAGCCGAAGACCAAGCCTGCACCTGCAAAAGGCGAGCAAATCCCGGGCTTTGACAGCTAAACGACGCCGATGATAGAGTTCACCTCATACGCCTCCGGGTCAACCGGGAACCTCTACAAGGTCACAAGCGATACCTGCTCTCTGATGATCGAGGCAGGTGTCAGCATGTTGAATATCTTCAGAGTTTACGATTACAAGGTATCCAGTATTGCCGGAGCACTGATCTCGCATTCGCATAGTGATCACTGCAGAGCGATTAATGGTGTGATGAAGCTTGGCATTGACTGTTACATGACCAGAGAAACAGCCAGTGACCTGAAGTTCGAGCAGGAGCATAGATTGAAAATCATTACCCCGATGAAGAAGTTTTCGGTTGACCGATTTCAGGTTGTCGCATTTCCAACAATTCACGATTGCCCCGGGAGTGTCGGATTCTTGATTTCAGACGGCGACGACAAGCTACTTTACGCAACTGATACGTTCTATATCTCTAATAAGTTCAAGGGCTTGACGATCATTGCTATCGAGTGCAACTGGAGCGAGGAAACCTGGAATCCCGATATTGACCTGGGACTGAAGCGGCGCATTGAAAGCACTCATCTAAGCTTGGAGGTGGTGAAGGATTTTTTGACCGCGAACGATCTTCGCAAAGTGCGCGAAATTCATCTCCTGCACATGAGCAACTCAAACTCGAATGCAGAATATTTCAAGACAGAAATTCAAAAACTAACCGGGAAACCGGTATTAGTTGATTAAGGAGTAAAACCATGTATTACACGACATTTAAACAGTTACGAAACATGGGAGCCTGTCAAAATCGGTACCAGTTCCTCGCTAAACAACTCGGCGGAATCAAAAAATATGGTAAATGTACACCGATCTCCCTGCTGCAAATTCTGGACATAAACGGGCTGGACGACTGTTTGTTGTCATTGCGCACGGTCGAGGCGACGCCGGAGTTTGAGAGATTCAGCAGACTACTCGCTTGTGATTTTGCAGAACACGTTCTGCCATTGTTCGAGTCAAAATTTCCTGGCGACCTCCGCCCGAGACATGCTATTGAAACATCGCGTCGTTACGCTAATGGCGACGCGACGGATGACGAACTGGCGGATGCTCGGGCTGCGGTGGCGGATGCTCGGGCTGCGGCGAAGGCGGAGGCAATGAAGGCGGAGGCGGCGAAGGCTTGGGAGCAGGCTTGGGAGGCGGCGCGTGCGGCTCGGGAGACGGCGTGGAGGGGGGCGTGGACGCAGACGGCGGCGGTGGCGGATGCGGCGTGGGTAGCAATAGCGGCGGTAGCGAAAGCGGACTCGTTTATGGATACGTTTGTGGCAGGGGAGAGAGAACAACAATGGCAGGAGCAACACCTGCGAGAGAAACTGGAGACAGAATGAAAGTGAACATCCTTTACGATCACAACGGCAGACTCAGCATTATCTGCATTCCAGAGACGCCGTTTGAAAAGGACGCTGTTGCGCAGTTTGCTGGAAAAGACAATGCCGTGACAATGGCGTTGAACGGCAGCTCTGTTCTGAAGTGTTCGGACCCGGTAATAATCATCAGACAGGGCGAGCCTGTCGAAGCGAATGAAATGGAGGCGAAATGAAAATCAGAATCAGATCGTGGATGCGTTGCGGCGAATGGGAGGAATCCGGCGATAAGCGGAAATTTATGATGGTGGATGCGGAACATCTCGCATTCGAGGAATACGAGCCGCTCTGCCAACTGATCATCGATATTCCAGACCAACAGTATTTCATGCTAAGCACTGGACTCCGGGACAAGAACAACAGGGAAATCTTTGAAGGCGACATTATCTGCGAAAAAAATACTAACAAAATTATTCTCGGCGTAGTGATTTGGTATAGCGGCACTATGGATATGAATGGCGAGGAATATGCCTATTTGCAAACAGGATTCGCTGTAACACGCTTGACACACAAGGAAAGCAGAGAAGAGGAAAACAGATGCTCGATAGCCGCACGCTACGATTTTGTCAACTATGGAGGAAATGGCGATTTCGAGGCGGATAGAATAGAAGTCATCGGAAATATTCATCAAAATCCGGAATTGCTAAATGAACCTGTCTGATCTGAAACCAAGCCCGGCAGTGCGGAAGCTGAACCCCGAGCTGTTCAACTGTAAAGGGAAACTTACAAGTTCAAAACAGCCGAACAAGAACGAGCAGAGATTCTATGACGAGTATCTGAATCCGCTGATGAGACGAGGCGTTCTGAATCGAGTCATTTATGAGGCTCGCAGTTTCAAATTGTATTCGATTAAGTACACTCCAGATTGGGTATGTACTCGTCCTGATGGCGGAATTGTCTGTTATGAGTGCAAACCGTTCTACAAGAACCAGAACAAAGTACACTGGCATCCGGGCAGTAAAGAACGCCTGAAAATGGCTGCAAGTCTTTATCCAAATATTGAATGGTATGCTACGTGGAAACAGGACGGAATTTGGCAAGAAGAGCGCATTATGGGAAAAGGACTTGATAAATCAGATGAATAATTTTATATTGATTGTGTCAGTCCACGAAGCGATAAGGTTTATGAGGAGCCCTCTGATTGCCACATACCGTGGACTGACACAATCGGGGGGCTTTCTCGTTTTAAGGGGTTATTATGATTAAACCAAATTCTAATTGCATAAGATGTGGAAAATTATTTTACAGTCCCCCCCCCAAAAAGGGAGTAAAATACTGTTCATGGGAATGCCGACAGGGCGGAAAAACTTTAGAAGAAAGATTCTGGCAGAAAGTAAAAATTGGGAATCCCGATGATTGTTGGAAATGGACAGGGAATTTAGATGGTAAAAGTTATGGTAGAATTATGTTTAAAAAATATGGCAAAAGATTTTTAGCACATAGATTATCTTGGTATATACACAATGGTAAAATTCCGCAGGGATTATTCGTTTGCCATCATTGTGACAATCCGACCTGTGTTAATCCTAAACATTTGTTTTTAGGAACGCCTACTGATAACATGAAAGATATGTATGATAAAAATCGTCATATAAGAGTTAGCATGAAGGGAAGCGAAAATCCAATGGCAAAATTAACTAAAGAACAAGTTACAAAAATAAGAGAGGAATATGATTATAGAAGAGGGGCTTATGAAAGATTGGGTAAGATTTATAATGTTTCAAGCGCAACTATAAGAGCTATTATATTGCGTATTAATTGGAATCACACATAATAGAAAGGATTGGAAAATGACTGTTGCAGAATTGATAAAAAAACTGAAATGCTATTCACCGAATCTTCAAGTTATCGTACAAGCGCATGATAACAGTGAATTTGAATGTGGAGGTAAGGTCTCTTCAGTTTGTGACATTGATCTTGCGGATTATCCAGATAAATCATTAGAAGATTTACAACATGATAATAGATGCGATAAGTTAGTAGTTATTCGACAATAACGCCGCAAGGCAGAAAGAAGGAAAGATGAATACACACCGCTATTATTGTGAAACATGCACAAACATTGAAGATGATGCGAACGAGCAAAAGAAGTGGACAAAGGTAAAACTTGCCGTATCGTACGGCGATATCATACTTCGGCGTATGAAGGACAAAGAACAAGTTGAAACTGAAGAACATACTGAAAAACTGATGTGTTCTTCTTGCCTTAAAAAAGTAGGAATCTTCATTGAGACTGATAAAGACTGCCCATCAATCTATATAAAAGAATCCGAATCGGTCAAAAGAAGATTCCTGGGGAGATTGCAAGAATTGGTGGCAACTTTTATACAAAACGATGTGTCTTGACTCCAGCTTTTCGTGAGCGTATATTCAATCGTACATGCTTACATGTTGTACTTTTTTTACTCCTAATGTGGTTTGCGGGCAGGCATCGGTCAGTTACATTACCGTCTGTCTCTGAATCAATAAAGCCCGAGGCGTGATGAACCTCGGGTTTTTCTTTGGACAAATCTCGTCCGAATAATCGCCTGAATGTTAAACAGAAATGTCTAAAGAATTGCTATCTCGATATTATTCAGGGAGTTATATTAGACAAATCAGGATAGAATAAGTTCAAATGTCTATATCAAACCTGCTGTACCCATTATCCAGCTTTATCAGGAACTCCGTCTGCTTTCCGATCTTGGTCAGTCCGACATGGATGAAACGGTTGTCGGCATACCAGATAAACTGGAAGTCGCATTCGATCACTGCATCTCGTAGATGTCTGGCAACCTTCTTTACCCACTTCTCCGATATGCCAGCCCAAGTCAGATCATGTGCTAGAGCGTGAACGTGCATAGACGTTTTACTCCCGCCGATTTCTTTATTATAATCAGGCGTGCGATAGCCGGAAGTGACGAGTACAGGTATTCCGACGCAGTCCCGCACCCGGTCAGCGAAGTTGCAACACATGAACTCCATGTTCGCCTGAATGCGCATATCTGTAGGAAACGACCGCTTATTCATCTCAATAGAAGATTGGAACCATCTGCTCATTACTTGCCCTTTGCAATGCCGTCACGAACGAAAATAGCAAGTATCGCTGGAACAACAATAGCAAGCTGCGCATCGACTGTTGACTGTCCAGTTACAACCTGTTCGGTAGCATAGACCAGAGCCGCAATCGCCATCCAGAATGTTTTCGATTTGTAAAGCCGTTTGATGAACATTTTAAACCTCCTTGAATTTCGGCAACGCTTTTAAGGTCTCTTTTAGCATCGCCGTTATGTTATTATTTGTATCAATCTCTTTTTGTATAGCCTCAATTTGCGACTCTTTGCGGATGATCTCTTCGCGTATTGACGTTATCCGGGCATCGTGTGATTGATCCTTGAGGACAAGGTTCTCGACGCTGCGGGTCAATGGTCTGATAACGAAATTGTGATAGAACACACCCGCTGGAATGAGACTCGCATTTATCGTCAACGATACTATCGTCAAAGCGTTCACGCCGTCTGCAATTTGCAAAGGTATCATGTTAAAACCTCTTCGCTAAATTGAAGTTTGGGAACGTGCGAACTGAATATATTTGAAAAGGTATTCTCTGCATCGAGAACGAATACTTCCCCTCCGAGCGATTCGACCTTCAGAGCAACCGCCTGATTGTTCCACGTCGAACAATAGCCATACAATTCTTTATTGTACACTTTTTCGACTGCTCTTGTCCACACCCCGCCCGGGATTTCAGCTTGCGCCTGCACTTGTTTCGACGCCGGAATGATAAACAAATAATCCATCAGATACCCCACTTATTCATCAGATAATTATTGATCTGAACCTTTTTTGCTTCGACAGCATCATAGTTCGCTATGGCAAGCTCGTACAACTTGCCGTTCCAGTACCACTGATCAAAGCCTTGGTTCAATCCGCCGAGCCACATCAAGGCATTAGAGGCGAAAGTCCTTGCCGCCGCAACCGCCTGTGTGCTCTTTGTTCCGTTGTAATAAACATCGCAACTATCTGCGGTCAGGTCGTAGTCGAACATGAAAGCGAACTTGACATTGTTCGTCAAGACATCCGAAATTCCTTCTTCAGTACTATCTCCAAAGTGTGCAAGAGCGAATTTATCATCAAATCCAGGATCAACATCAACCCCCAATCCCCACCGTTCAGCACTTGCGCCACCTCCATAACCGTCAAGTAATAACGCTAGAGCAGTTTTAGCGGCAGTCTCAACAACTCCAGCGAATAGAACATTCGTGATTGCGAGCGTATTCGTATTGAACAAGGTCTCGAGGATTTCATCCACGCCATCGAATGTGACTGCATTGGCTGCATAAGAGGGACGTTTAGAATCGGTCCCCTGATAATAATGATAACCATTCCCGCTCTTATCTCTCCATTGAGTTACATTCCCCGCATCTAATGTAAAAGTCGAAGAATCTGCTGCGTCAAGCCATAGCAACGGGTTGATCGAACGAATAACATTCCCGCCGATTCCCCATAATCCAGCTCCAAAGCGCATACCCCCCCACCTTTTGGAGCCGAATCTGTCACTCCCGAAAGGTTTCATCATTACCTCACTACAAGCGTAGCATTCAACGTCCCGACAAAATCTGTTGAAGCGGGCGAAAAGGTGAATCTTCCGCCATCCCCACCAATATAAAGAGTTGCATTTCCATTGATTTCAAACCATTTGTTCAGGTCAAACGAATGGAGTCTTGGTCCGTCGGTATCATAATTCCCGCCTGATTCCAGAAGTGCTCCTGTGTTTTGCGTCACTCCCAAAGTCCCGCTTACCTGTTGCGCCAACGGACGATAACTTATGTCAATGTCTCCAGGCTCGACCGGAGTAGTTCCAGTTTCCTCCACGTGCAACCAGAGGTTCCCGAATAACACTTGCCCTCTCAGGTCAATCTCGGCGGTTTTTGCCGCTCCCACCTCATCCGATGTCCAGCTCAAAGCGGTCATCTCGAAACGAGTATCAACCGTGAGTACTTTAACCGAGTTAGACGGAGAATTTTTATCCCTTGTTCCCGTGAAATTTGAATCTGCCATTTTTAACTCCTATAATATAAGTTATTCATTTTCGTACCAACCTTCAAAATCGGCGAACACTTCAGCGTTAGGCGCTGCCGCTGAGGTTATCGCGCGAAACTCAATGTCATATCCTGCTGAAACTGGCTCAGGCAGTAGATGCTTCTCTTGCGAGCTGTTCGCTTTAGCCGCTATGGTTTCGCCCATAGCTTCAAAAACAGTTCCTCCAGGCTGGCGCTTATACACAGCGCCGGATACCCTGATATTAGCGATTTCATTTAGATTGTATTTACAGACATAAAATACCTTGCTCGCTGGAACTGTCCACATACACGACTGCGATTCATTCGCTCCTGCAGCAATGCGACACATGACTATTGCAGAAGCGTTATTCTCAACATCTATTTGACCGATATTTACCCCGCCGCTTGCGGCGTGTACCACCGTTGTCTTGAATATCCGGTAAAAATCGCCTAAGGTTTCCACGTCCGCCACGCCATTCATCACAATATACTCAGACAAGAGAGCATAATCATCGTCCATGCCGTCTAACCTGACAACCGCGGCGCCGGTTGAATTTGCATTGACAACACGATAAACCGTCCCTGCCGCAAATGCCGTATCCATTGCCGAAACCAGCGTAATTATCGTTCCACCGACGTCAACCGAGAGGACAATACCCATTGCAACATTAGTATCGTCGAGAACAGCGTCTCCGGCAGCTACTCCATCGACATTGAAATCAGCGGTATCGTCTTCCAGCGTAGTTGTCGAGCCAGCAGTTGTCGAGCCAGCAGTTGCCGTCCCGCTTGAAAGTACGCTTCCATCGTCGTTGCCGCTCCCGCTGTAAATCTGAAGTTTTTCCGCCGCAGCGAGATATGGATAAGCTCCACCGACATTCCAAACCAATTCAAGCGCAGCGTCAATATCGCCATTGTACCCCGAGATATGCTTAGACGCTTTGCCCGAGACGTTCCCCGCAGCTATATCATAGAGATACGGGAATGACGATTCGACAACCTTCTCCTTAATGATCTGAACATTATAACCGTAAAACTCCCCTTTTCGTCCAGTCAATTCATCCGCTGATAGTCTGGTTTTACGCAAGTTCATTACTGAACCTGCCTTGCAACATTTTCAAGCACCGGATAGGCGGCAATTCCACGTCTTAATGCTTTCTGAACCTTAGGCTTTTCGCCCCGAAGCGGTGGCTGAATTAGATTCTCGTAGATGCTATTTAACCCGCTGATAGGTGCGCCTCCGACGCTTTCCTGTAATGATTCATGGTATTTGGCTCCAAAGTACACCCTTTCCGCAATCTCGCCTGTAATCCCAAGTGCCCCTGAATAGAGTAGATCGTTAAACAATCTCATGTAGATCGTCTCGTCTTCCCGCTCTTTGCCTTTCAGCCAGTTCCGCAACCACGTCACCGCTTCGGCTCCGGCAAGGTTTCCGAACACAAATACCGCCAGGGGTTGTACGTTTCCTTCTTGCGCCTTCATAATTGCATCCACGCCTATTTCGCCGTATCTCCGAATGAAGGAAGTGTAAGTCAAAAGCGAAGCTGCCAGCGGCTTATTCATCCACGGCTGCCGCAATAGCGAAGTTTCATTCGTCACGTTGGTTATGGCGGATACTGTGCTGAATACTTGAGCCTCGTCAACTTCTGATAATCCTTTTCGAGCGATAATATCCTCAATCTGTTTCTCCGAAAATCCGTAGTCTTTATATAGGTCTTGAAGTTTCGCTCTGTCGCCCTTGCGAGCCGCTTCGCTGAAATACTCTAATGCCTGCAATGAAGAGAATCGATTGATAAGTCTATTCGCTCCGTTAAACCAGACCAGATCAAGAGCCTTTCGTGAGAGCTTGCCAGACCAACCCTGAAGGTCTGCAATATCCATATTCTGAAATAGTGAATCACGAGCCCAGGCGTTATAAGACCTTGCCTTTTCAAGTCTTGTCGATCCTCGCATTGCTTCAAATAAATTCGAGGCAGCATTCTTCAGACCATACTTCGTGACCACGGGAACCTGTCCGAGAATAGCGTTCGGAATCGCTGCAAGCGTCAACTGTCCCGTCCTGATTAACGACTGTATCGGCTGAAGAACTTTCGGAATAGACTGACCTTCGTATCCCTGGAATGTGTTTACGACTTCAGTCGCCCAGTCCATTTCTTTTTTTGTATTGAATGCCTCGCCGTGCTTGAATCTTCGCTCTCTCGCATGACCCTCTATTGCTCCGCTAAGTTTTGCTGTTAAGTCACCTTGCCCGAATTGCTCTATCAAGGCGAGCCGTTTCATTCCACGCCTGAGGTGGGACAGCATCAAGTTAGGATCAGATGAAAGTATTCGAATTGTCTTCCCGTTCACCACAACCGTTTCAGGAAGATTCGCAATACGGGGATTTTCAAACGACCCGTATGTATGCTCGCTGACTATATCTGCCCTCAGCTCTCCCAGATCATATTCCAGACCACGCTCTTTTACCAGCGACACCTTACGGATCGCCTCATAGACCGGGTCTCTCTCGCCTGCGAAGATAGCGTTTTTTGCATCGGAGGTCAGCATGTCCATAAAGTACCCCTCTTCACGTATCCGCTTGAATCCCTTCACCCCGATAGACTCTGCATAGTCTGCTATATCGTCGGAGATTCGCTTCCACTCCTTACGGATAGCTTCTGCTCTCGCCCTGAATTGTTCTGGCGGTAAATTCTTCTTCCCGAATGATTCTACATAACCTTTCCAGTTATTCCTCATCCACGTTGCATATTCTAGTTCGTACATCTTCGGAGCGTTATCAAGGTAAACATCCTCAAACTCAACAACCTTGAGTTTCTTATGCAACATCGCTTCTTTCGCTTTGGATGAAAATAACTGTTCGACAATCCAGCGTCCTTGCTTGGTTTCGCTGAGCCGAATCATCGGTTGTCCCCACATATCTCTCGCCTTCGAGTAGAGTTCCTGTCCGCCTTTTTTTGCAATCGAAGCATAATCGGGAGGCTCTGCGTAGTTCTGAAGATATGTTTTCAGGTTTTCGACTTCGCTTTCAGGTATGTCACGTAACCGCTTTACTCCGAACTTTGCAAGGATTCGCTTACGCCGGGAGTCGCTTATCACGTTTCGCTCCCGCATCATATCCCTTAGTTCTCTGTGCGCTTGTGAATCTATACCAATTCCCTTCCCCCGCTTGTACTGGTTGTTCATCTCCCTGTTCAGCTCTTTGGCTTTCTTCGCATCCAGCTCTGAAGCCCCTCGTTTTGCTCCGATTTTTTTCCGTGCCATCTCGTTCACGTCTTTATCGGAGAACTCAAGCCGCTTGGAAGTTCTGCCAAGCCTGCGTTGTGACGGAGCTGATATTCGACTATAGGATTTCCGTCCAATCTTCTTTGTCGAAAGCGAGCCCGCCCTGTATCTGTCAAGTTTGAGGTTATCCTTCAGCCACTTTACCGCTTGCCGTACTATCTGCTCGACGCTTTCACGGAGTCCCGTTGCAATACCATCAGCCAGCTTCACCGTCGCTTCCCAGAACTGCTTAGGATAGACCGCCGCCGCCTTCAGCTTGGCTTGAATCTGTGCGGGCAGTTCCTTGTACGCCTCGATCCGAGTTTTTGCTTCACGGGCGATATGTCGGATAAGCTCCCTGTCAACCTCAATCATTGCCTTGAACGTCGCTCGGTCAGGAATTGGGATGCCGCCAAACATTGCTTCTTGAGATTCGGTATCTTTAAGTTGTCTCTTTATATCCTCAATATGCCTGAGCTTCTCTTGTACTAATCTTGCTTCTTCTGTCCCCTTAATATCCTTATCAACTCGTATGGATTTGATTTCCTCATTAAGTTTGTCAATCTTCCTTATTCCTTCCGACATATCGGAACGAGCCCTTGCTCCTGTTGTGAGTTTAGCTGATTCGAGATTAAGCGGAGATTCATTGTCAAAAAATACATCCTCAACCTGTTTGTCTATTCTGGCGAAAAAATCATCTCTGAGAATATTTCTGTTTCCCTCTTTACTCCGATAGAAGAAATCAAATAATTCTGTTTCGTGCCTATCTGTTATCTTATCGGGATACCGCTTCCGTGCATCACCCACCCACCGAGCAAATCTTTTGATATAGGGAAATTCAACGGGATTCTCTAAGTGCTGAAGCCATTGCCCCTTTTTGTTCAAATGACTTATTGATTCAAGTAGTTCAATATCGCCGTCAAATATTTCTTTCATCTTCGTTTTAGTGTATTTCTTCTCCCTTGCGAGTTCATAAGCCCCAACAGTTTCGGCAATAGTTTCTGGCGTTGCGGTTCTATTTGCTTCAATCCTTGCAAATTCAATAGCTTGTTCTTCCGTTCCTTTGAAGAATCGAGATTTAACTGTTCTATGTCCCCTGCGTCGAACCCCTTCAAGCCTTGAATGTCCACTAAGCACAAATGATTCCCCTGTATTCGGGTCTTTCCACAAAACAATGGGATCGAATAGGTTCTCGTCATAACTATCTTCAATGCGTTTAGCTGTTTTCACACTGAAATCCGTAAGACGATTCTGGAAGCGGTCAACATCAGTGCGAATGTTATCAATAGGAACCTCCAGTACTTCCGCACTCTTTTCTTCCGCCTTCGCTTCGGGAGCGACTGGCTTTTGCTCAACGCTTTCCATCGGAGGCGTACGCATCGCCTTCCGAGCCTCTTTTACCGACTCAAGCGTCTGTTTCTTCTGTTCATAAATCTCTCGCAACTTGTCCAGCCGAGCCTGAGCTTCGCCCGTTGGATTACCATAAATTGATTTGAGCTGACTCCCTGCCTTACTCTCTCTTATCATCTGATCCGCTTTTGCCCAAGCCTTATAGGCTTTTTCTTTCTCGGACTGAAGTTGTCTGAACTTGAAATCCCCCAAGTCTGTCCCCGAGGGGATTGAAGTCTCGATTTGTTCTGCTGGCTTCACGCCTGGCTCTGGCTTGGGATCGACACGCTTCTCTGCTATCGGTTCCCGAGCTGACAATGATTCCTTGACTCGTGGCTTCGTTTCTGCCGGAGGCAAGAGACGGAGTCGCTCGACAGGCTTGGCGATAGGAGCGATTGCTTCAGGCTTGATCTGACCTAATCGTTCTCGCACGGGCAAGCGACTTACTTCGACATCTTCTGCATACTGTCCGTAAGGAGCTTCTTCACGACCGCCGAGATCTCGCTCAGAATACTGTCCGTACTCACGAGGAGTTTTACCTTCAAGCTCAATTACCCTTCCGCTCGCATCACGCCTAATAAAAGGTTGTCGAGCCCCACTTCTGATTATCTCCCCTTCAGTTCGACCGGTTAATAGATTCAATGGCGCTGGTAGTTGTCTCGACGGATGCTGGAGTTTACGTCTCAGATTCCTTTCGTCCGCCGCCGCGACTATGTCTTGTAGAAGAACTTCGCCCGATGGCGTCCGAAATTCATCAGTAATCGGTTTAACATCATCTTGTCTCGGAACTTTGCGCCCGCCTCGAAACGGAGCGGTTATTCCGTGCATTGTTGCCATTGTCGCCGCTTCAAGCAAAGCCTCATCAGGAGGCTGCCCTTCGGCAAGACCGAGTCCGTACATTCCGCCACCTATCCCTGTCGATTCAGCAAGCGTCCGCCTGATAGGTTTTGCCGCAAGACCCGGCAATAATTGTCGCACTGCTGGAGGAGCTGCCTCGAATACTAAAAACGCTGCTCCTTCCTGCCCTGCATTTTTCCCTCTTCGAGTCAAATCTTCAGGGGATAAGAACGGTTTTCCCGTAGCACGAGAAAAGCCAAGAGCACCTCCTTTCCCTATATTCAGAGCCATTCGCCCCACAGTTGTTGCGGCAAGTAATTCGTCCCCAGGGATAGGTGTTGCCAAGGCACCGATAACTGGAGGCAGTCCGCCAACTAAAGAACCACTAAACTGTGCTACAGGATGCTCCTCTGCCGCTGAAGGAGAAATATCTCCCCTCGCATAGCCAAGAGAAATAGATTCCTTAAATGCCTGTCCGAACACATCTTTACCAGACTGAGTCCTTGACGGAGGTCGCTGTCCGCCATACCGCTCGTCCCACCGCTCACGAGCAGTCTTTCCTCTGGCAGCATACTTTGCGTCGTATCTTTCTCTGGCTGTTGGCATGATTATATCTTCAAAAGAAGTGGGTGAGCGTTCAATATTAGATCGAGATTTCGTTTCAGTCGAGCTTCATCCGGTGTTTTGTCCTTCTTCTCTTGCAAGCTGTTTCGGTATTGAACCAGTTGATCCCTTACTTTGCTATCAAGCAAAACTTCCCATTGCTTCCCGCCGATTGAATCGATGACCTTGTTCAGGTGTTCTGTGTCCCCCTCTGCAATGTCCTCTTCAATTACGCTTTCTGTTAGTGAGATGTCCACCCCGGTCAATGTTTCATACGCATCAAGAACTCCTCTGATTGAAGGTGAACCTGATTTTCTTGCCTTGATCACCGCATCTTCAGGAGTTGCATCTTCTTCGCCAGAATATTTCATAAGAAATTCATAAGCTTTTGTCTGATCTGAGTTGAATCCGCCTCCGCCTTTGCCTCCATCTTTGCCAGCTCCGTCGCCTGTCGGATAATCAGGAATCTGCCTATATTCACCAGTATCCTCATTATAAAGGTAACCTTCGCCAGCGCTCTTCCAGTTATCCTGTTTCTCTTTCGGAGCACTTGGTTTTTCATAAACGGGATATTGCTCTTCGCCTGGTGTTACCCATCGTTGCACAGGCTTTCCTGTTCCCGGTTCGGTAGTCGTTATCAACTGCTGGCGAGGCGGCTTATTAGTAGCTTCAATCCTCTCCTTGTGTCTTCTCTCTGTCTCTGTCTGGCTTATATCAAAACGATTCTGAATCCCCTTCTGAGTCTCCGTCTGCCGTTGTTGACGCTGATATTCCTGATAAGCCATTATCATGTCTTTGCGGTTCATCTGTCGGCGAGTTTCAGCCCGTCCTCGTGCCGCAGTAATCGCTTCGTCTGCCCTCGCTCCTGGTTGCCCGATAGTAGATAATTGTGCGCTAAACACGTCGGTAGCAAGCTGGTAATCAGGTTTCCGAGTTTGCGACTCAGGGATCGCCCCGGGATTTAACGCAGAGGTAACTGGCGTTTTCGGGAGATACGATGCTCGCTCATATTGCCGAGTCAACTCGTCTAATCTGGCGTTCACGCTGGCGTCCCTCCTTGATTCATCAGTCTTACGAAATCCTCAAAGCTCAAATTTTCTTCTTTAGGCATTGCCAGCGTTAAGGCGCCTTGCGCTCCGCCTGTAAGAGACCCGAATATGTCCTGTCGCTTCTGCTGTTCAAACTGACCTTTCAGAGACGATATTTCCGCCCTGGTCTGCCCCGCCTGCTGGATCAACTGCTGTCGTCGTTGCGCATCAGCCATTCGGAGTTGAGTAACTCCACTCGCTTCCTCCCCCGCAATCCGTCCTAATTCCTCGGCTAATCGTGGAGTATAGCCTTGTCCCGAACCCGCCGATTTATTCATGGCGCTTGAGGCTTTATTAGCTGCTGTATTCCTGATATCCGCAGCCCCACCGCCTGCAAAATTCTGAGCAGCATATTTCTCTGATAGACGAGCGTTCTTTTCCATTTGCGCCTGAAGTCTCGCCGTGGGGTCTTTTCTGGTTGAAGCCTCGATTGCTCCAGCTATTCCGATCCCTGCTGATATTAAAGGTAAAAGCATTATGACCTCGCTCCAAAATATTTGATTAAAAACTTGATAAACCTAAAGATATACGGTGTCGTCTGTGAAGTGGTCGTCTCAATACTGAGCTTCGCTTTCATAGTGTCAAAACTGAAAAGCGTCCTGATCCGCTGAAGTTTCTCGAATCCCGAGTAAAGTATGCTCGTTGAACTTCCCTCTTGTTCTGTGAGCGTGGTAGTCAACAACCCACCCATCTTTTGAGCGGTCTCGTTCCCGGTAAAGGTCTCGGCAACATAAGTGGCAGGGATTGTGATTGTATCTGCCGTTGTAGCTGAAATCTTATAGGGAATGCCGTCATTATCGTAATTTATCGTTCCCGAGATAACTACATAATCGTTTGTCGAGAATGTTGCGTGTCCAGTAATAGCGATTTTGGTAGAAGTTCCGCCAACCGAAACGGCTGCTGCCGCATCCAGATTAAGAGCTGCCGCGCCCGTTGTACCGTCTCCATAGATGTCGAACTCGTTCAACTGTTTCCGCCCCCCGCCAAGTGGATCGCCCAAGTCCTTAGTCGTCAATTCATTTTTGAATCTACGCTTATCACTAGCTGAAGCAACATCCTCGTAATAAACTGCGCTTTTGGAAGGCTTCAGCATTCCAAGAGCAGTTGAAATCACTCCAGCCGCTTCGGAGCTTACTTTTGCCCACCAGACAGATCGGTTCGTTCCCGGGTCTTTCGTCCCCATAATCAGCTTGTAATTCTCTAAATTTGCCGCACTTCCCACCAGCGAATCAATACTTGTGCGCTTCGAGAAAGTCTGTTTATTGAGATTGAGTTTAATCCCGAAATTCGTTGGAGTCGTCACGTCCTTAGCCAAGTCTGAAGGATCATTGAACAACCCATTGACAATTGGCGAAAAACAAAATTTGCCGTCACTGTCTGCGTAGAAATCGGCTCCCTCTGGCTGGTCAGTTTCGCAGTCATGCGATGCTGTTTCTGGGAATAGCTGAGGCAATGTAACCTCTGCATCGGCATCGTACTGGTTCAATTCAATCCAGAGAACCTTATCGCCGTTGTCGAGAGTGTCGATTAAAAGCTGTGCCCGGCTGATCTCCGTTGCGCTGAAGTTGTCAACAATCTGATCTTGAATAGAACTGCCGATTTCCTCGAATCCTGTTCCGAGAGTATATCGCCAGATTATCCCCTCAGGGTTGAGTCCGTAGATTGTGTTCCCGTCTTTGCACCAAGCTCGTTTTCCAGCGATTCCATAGCCGATAAAGACGTCATCTTCGACGAGCGACTCGCCATTTGTAACTCGCATAATCCTGGCGGTTTGAATACCAAGTATCAAAGCCAACGCTCGCAGAACATCAACCTCTTTCTGAGTGTCAACAACAGCGACAACCTGAATAGGATCAGATACTTCATCGCCAGAAACATCGAGGAATCCACGATAGAAGACAGTAGGATAAACGCCTTCGTGCGGCGTAGTGTAACGGAGTCTCCGAGTCCAGCGTCTCATCTCCCCACCGATAGAGCGCAAGTCCTCCCAGATATCCCAAACAAACGACTGCTCGCCGACTACGACCTTTCCAACCCAGTTCGGTCGCATCGGCGTTCCCTGCGGAATAAACCCTGTCTCGCCCGCCGCTTGGTCGTATTTATCGTCAAACGCTTTAACAGAATAGTGTCCCTCAGGAGTATAACCAGGAGCTTCAAATGTTCCTGTATCTTCAGTCCATGCACTCCCAATTCGTACATCAAGGACATCACCAACTACTATATCATATTCATCAAAATTAATATTGAGAGGCAAAAACACATCATTAGCGTCAATAGTAATAAGCCCAACATTGGCTCCTGTTATTTTTAGTCCCATTGATTCGCCATTTACTCTATCAATAACTACGGTAGATTGATACCATAATCCAGTTCCTAAATCGGCGAATGCTGTCGCGTCGAATACCGAAAGAGGAAATATTATTTTTCCAGATCCATCGGTTATATCTTTAACCGTAGCCCCTCCATTAAAAATAGTATAGAATAGTTCGTCTGGAACATAATCAGGGTCACGAAATGAGGCGTTCAGTGTCGGATGGAGATATTTATAGTATGTGTTGTTAATTGGAATTGTTGCTAAAAGGCGTGGAGGATGCGAAACATAGCCAGCCTCTTCAGCGAACTTATTATCAATAGTATTGTTTGGATCGGTAGGGTACCAAGTGCCTTTTTGGAACTTCCTGTAAACTTTGATATGAGTAATTCGCTTGCAGAATGCCTCCCACGCTCCGACTTGAATATTCGAGACCGGAACTTTAGCATGATCATTTCCAGTGAAGGTTTCCGCAATGTAAGCAAATGTAATCCTGAATGTTGAAGTTGTCGGGGTCGATAGAATCTTATAACTACCATTATATTCGGTAGTATTTTCGATGGTTACTTTCTGTCCTGCCTCGAAATCATGAGCAACTGCTGTCGGGATAATGACTGCTGCGCCATCTTGTACCGCCGCTCCGCTCAATAAAACTGTATGGACATCGACTAAATCAGGCTTGATAACATTGTCGCCATAGATGCCATAACGAGTGTGAATTAAAAGATTTATTCTGTGATATCTAACGTTCCCCTGTCTTTCTATTACTGTACTATCTTGCCAAATCGGTTCAGTTTCATTCTTGCCGTCCAAAACAAGCGAGACATAATAAGTATATATCCCCGGAGGAATTGAAGGAAATCCACTCAATAATAATGACCCCCGTGATAATTCTATATTAAAATTCCTTGCGAGTTCTACTGCTGTCGGAGCGGCTTTGCTAAAGTACCAGCCGAATGTTCCCGATGGAGTCGCTCCCGTGCCGTCTTTGTAGAATCCGGCAAATGTTGCCGGGTAACCTTTTCTATCCTCGAAGAATCCAGTATTTCGCTTGACTTCGCCGAGTGTTGCCGGGCGGTTAATAAATTGTAACATAAGCGGATAGGTGCGGTTATTCTGCGAACCGAGTCCCATCTGAATATGAGTGCCGAAGGCGTCTGAACCCTCAACCATAAAATAGACCTGATCGTAAGGACTATACCCTATTTTATGACCGTCTATCGGATAACCCTGAGTCGCGAAACCAAACATCACATGGAGACTGCCAAGTTGTGTTGAGTATCTATCTGCAAGCGCAATCAGCTCCATCTCAAAATGAGATACGATTTGTCTCCAGTTGGCGATACCAAACATTCCCTCCGCCCATCCTACAAACAGACCTCGAACAGTCAACTCCCCCCCGGCAGTAGCAACGCCATCTTCTGAATCGTCACTTGCCAGTCCAAGCGCAACCCGCACCAACACCGTCTGAGTTGCATCGTCTTCATCCTGAATAGAGAAGGTAGCGTATCCCATCCCAAACATATTAGAACAAGCCGCTTGCCCTTCGTGAATCTCTGTAGGAGCGACACGATGCCAGACGATCCCCTTCCGAGTCGTGAGTTGACCAAGTTTGCCGCTTTCCTCAAGATTCTCGATCAGCGTCAAAGTCTCGTCGTCTAAATCCTGAGGATCGACATTGCTCTTGAAGGTTGGCGCAACCAGCCTGATTGAATATTCTTTTGAAGGAATCTTGTTCAATTATCTCTCGGCGCTAAGATAAACGCCCGGTCTGTCTGCGGACGATACGAATACAACCCATTCAAACCGTAGTATAACCCCGCCAGAGCTTCCTCTTTCGGGTGCATATGCTGCGACAATTCATTGAGCGCAACTTCATTTAATGTCCATTCAGACTCTAAATAATTCGGCAGTCTTTCATCGCCGGTCGAAGCAAGGGCAGATTTCACTGCGTCGATTGCAATGTGCTCCTGATATGCTTCCGGGAATTTTGTATCTGGAATCTCACCGGTGGCGATTGTATCAGCGACAACCCACCAATTCAGGAACGCGGTCCCCAATGGTACTTCGATTGTAGTGGGAGTAACAAAACTGTTGAACGCTCCTTGTATTTCCTGCCAGGGAGCCTTAACAAGCGTTCTGCGGATGTACGAAGACGAAAGTACAAACAACCCCGTATCGGTAGAAGTATCGTACTGAAGAACTCTCTGGAAGGATGGTGTATCATCAGCCGAATATGTCACCAAAACGCCTGCTATCGTTGTCAGATTGAATGTATTAGCATCCAGTACTGTAACAGTGTACAGGGCTTCAGAATAGACATCCCCATCATAAAGCCGGATGATATTGTTTGTT
>Ga0209342_10001217_pt1 | contig 28986 bp, 28 predicted proteins | sample RifCSP16_2_FD_184023 | JGI IMG/M metagenome (GOLD analysis project Ga0209342, IMG submission 184023) | Soil microbial communities from Rifle, Colorado - Rifle CSP2_sed 16_2 (SPAdes) (version 2) | ecosystem: Environmental > Terrestrial > Deep subsurface > Rock core/Sediment | place: Rifle...
GATTTCCCGGACGTGGCGCCGCTGGGACTGGCCTGGTTCTTTCCTTGCCGTGTCAAGGGTGAGCTGATCGCGGTGCTCGGCGCCGGACGCAAGGACGGCCTCGACCCTCTCAACAGCGAGGAGGTCGACACCCTCAAGACGCTCGCGGCGCAGGCCGCGAGCGCGATCATGAACGGGCGGCTCTACCGCAGCCTGCAGCAGAAGGCGCGCGAGCTCCAGGGGCTCACCGAGTACAGCGAGAACATCCTCGAGAGCCTCGACTCCGGCATCGTCGTCCTCGACCTCGAGGGCCGGGTGGCGCGGTGGAACCGGGCCATGGAGGGGCTCTACGGACGTCCGCGGCGCGATGCGGTCGGCCGCAGCCTCGACGAGATCCTCCCCCCCGCCTTTCTCGAGGCCCTGCGGGGAAGCCTGGTGCTCGGCGACCGGGAGGAGATCGCGCACATCTTCAAGCTGCACCTGCCCACGCCCGACAGCCGGGGTCTGATGGTCAACGTCTCCGTGGCCCCGTTCCAGACGGGGCCCGGCGAGCGCTGCGGCACGATCCTCATCTTCGATGACGTGACGGCGCGGGTGCGGCTGGAGGAGCATCTGCAGCACTCGGAGAAGATGGCCTCCATCGGCCTGCTCGCGGCCGGCGTCGCCCACGAGGTCAATACCCCGCTCGCGGGCATCTCCTCTTACACCCAGTTGCTCCGCGGTCAGCTGGAGACGGACGACCCGCGCCAGGAGCTGCTCGAGAGAATCGAGAAGCAGAGCTTCCGCGCGGCCAAGATCGTCAACAGCCTGCTCAACTTCTCGCGCTCGAGCGGAACGGAGTACGAACGCGTCGACGTCAACAAGGCGCTCCTGGACGTCCTGTCGCTCGTCGAGCACCAGCTCGAGAGCTCACGGATCCGTCTGCGGAAGGAGCTCGCCCACGAGCTGCCGCCCATCCGCGGGAACGAGAACCGGATCCAGCAGGTCTTCTTCAACCTGATCCTCAACGCTCGCGACGCCATGCGCCGCGGAGGCTGGCTGACCCTCGCCACCCACGCCGACGCCGACACCGTGGTCGTCGAGGTCAAGGACACCGGGCACGGGATCCGCCGTGAGCACATCCGGCGGATCTACGACCCCTTCTTCACCACGAAGGGCATGGGCCGCGGGACCGGACTCGGCCTGAGCGTGTCCTACGGCATCGTGCAGGAGCACGGCGGGGCCATCTTCGTGCAGAGCGAGCCCGGTCAGGGCACGACCTTCCAGGTGGCCCTGCCCGCGCTCGTCCTGCAGGAGGCGGCCGAGCAGAGGTGAGATGAACCAGGAGTCCATCCTCGTCGTCGACGACGAGGAGGTGATGCGCGACGTCCTCCGAAGCCTGCTCATCCAGGCCGGCTACGGGGTCTCGCTCGCCGAGAACGGTCCCCAGGGCCTGGCCGTCGCCCGCAGGGGCGGCTACGCCGCCGCCATCGTCGACATGATGCTCCCGGAGATGGACGGGATCGAGGTGCTGGAGGAGCTGAAGCGGATCGATCCCGAGCTCGTGGTGCTGATGATCACCGCCTACGCCTCGGTGGAGACGGCGATCGCCGCCATGAAGAAGGGGGCCTTCGACTACGTCGCCAAGCCCTTCAAGCACGAGGAGCTGCTCCACATCCTGGCCAACGGCCTCAACCAGCGGCGGCTCCAGGACGAGAACCGCCAGCTCCGCACCGCGCTTCGCGACCAGGGACGCTTCATGGAGATCGTCGGCAAGAGCCCGAGGATGCTCCAGGTCTTTCAGCTCGTTTCCCAGGCCGCCCCTTCGCGCTCCACGATCCTGGTCGTCGGGGAGAGCGGCACGGGGAAGGAGCTCGTGGCCAAGGCTATCCACGCCCACTCCCCGCGAAAGGACAAGGCGTTCGTGGTCGTCAACTCCGGCAGCCTGCCCCCGGACCTGCTGGAGTCAAACCTCTTCGGTCACGTGAAGGGCGCCTTTACCGGAGCCGTCTACGCCAAGAAGGGGCTCTTCGAGCTCGCGGACAAGGGCACCCTCTTCTTCGACGAGATCGGCAACATCCCCCTCGAGACCCAGGCGAAGCTCCTGCGCGTCATGCAGGAGCGGGAGTTCATGCGCCTGGGCGGGATCGACACGATCAAGGTCGACGTCCGCGTGGTGGCGGCGACCAACATCGACCTCCATCGCGCGGTCGAGGAGGGCCGCTTCCGCGAGGACCTGTACTACCGGCTCAACGTGATCGCGATCCAGCTGCCGCCCCTGCGTCAGCGGAAGGAGGATATCCCCGCCCTCGTCCAGCACTTCGTCGACAAGTACGCGCGGGAGAACGGCAAGGAGGTCGAGGGGGTGACGCCCGACGTCCTGCAGTCCCTGATGGACTACGACTGGCCCGGGAACGTGCGAGAGCTGGAGAACGTGATCGAGCGCGGGGTCGTGCTCACGACCACGCAGCTCATCTCCCCCGATCTCATCCCGGAGCACGTGAAGAGCAGCCCCAGCTTCCACCTCCCGCAGGTCTCGGTCCCGCCGGAGGGCATCAACCTGCGAGAGATCATCGCCAGCTTCGAGCGCAGGCTGATCGAGTCGACCCTCGAAGCGACGGGAGGGGTCCAGAAGGACGCGGCCCGGCTGCTGGGGCTCAAGCCCACCACACTGAACGAAATGATCAAGCGGCATGCGATCCCGCTCCCGCGGGATCGCGAGCGCCGGGGCGTGGTGCGGGAGGAGGAGGCCGCGGCAAAGTCCACTCCCGCCTGAGAGAGACCGATCTTGACATCGGCAGGTGGGCCTGATAGCCTGTTTCCCGCTAATTGGCGGGAACCACGGGACTTAGCGGCTGAGGTTCCACCCTCTACCCTCATGGCCTTCCAGGGCTCGCTCGCTGAGCTTCACCTTCCGGACATCATCCAACTGGTCAGCGTAAGCGGGAAGACGGGCGTCTTCCACCTCACGGAGGGACCTCATCGCGGCCGGATCTTCCTCCTGGATGGCCGGATCGTGCATGCGGAGGTGGACGACCTTCTCGGCGAGGAGGCCGTCTACTCGCTCGCGATCTGGAAGGAGGGGGAGTTCCGCTTCGAGGCGGGTGTGGCCGCCCCGCGACACTCGATCTCGAAGAGCAACACCAACCTCCTGATGGAAGCGGCCCGCCGTCTCGACGAGTGGCGGGTGCTTTCGAAGAAGATCCCCTCCGTGGACCTCGTCCCCGAGTTCGTCATCCTCGAGAACCGGGAGGGCCAGATCAACCTCAACACCATGGAGTGGCTGCTCCTGTCCAAGATCGACGGCCAGCGCAGCCTGAAGGCGATCGCGGCCACGACCGGGCTGAGCGTCTTCGACGCCGCGAAGCTGCTCTACGGCCTCGTGGCGACGGGACTCATCCGCCTCAAGGAGCCGTCGGGTCCCGCCCTCGCCATCCACGCTCCGGCTCCGGCACCGCCAGCGGCGTCCGTGCCGACGCCGGCGCGCCGAGCCTCGTCCGGCCCCGCCCCCCCGGCGGCCCGGACGACATCGGCGGCGCCGGAGCCGGTCCCAGGTGCACCTGCGGCTCCCGCGGCGACGGCGGCCAGGCCGGAACCGGGCACGGGGGCGACGGCGCTGCTGACCCGCCTCGTACACATCCGCGACGAGTGCGTGGCGCTCCTGGGCCCCGTCGGCGAGAGCGTCGTGCAGAAGCACTACCAGCGCGCGCGCTCGGAGATCGAGCGGGGGGCGGGGGTGGAGGCAGTGGAGGAGGCGATCCGGCAGATCGCGCGCGCCGCCTCCGTCCTCAAGGGCGCCGCGGTGGCGGAAGCCGTCCTCGAGCAGCTCAAGACTCTACGCTGATCGGCCGGGCACACCTAACGGCCCACGGCGTCGATGAGCGAGCGCCAGCGCGCGAGTACCTCCTCCCACCGGTACTCCTGGCGCACGTAACGCCGGCCGCCCGCACCGAGGGCCTCGCGCAGTGCCCGGTCACGCACCAGGAGGTCGAGCGCCTCCGCGAACTCGTCGCCGTCCGCGTAGAAGAGGCCGCCGTTCGAGCGGAGGCAATGGTCCTTGAGCACCGCCGAGCGCGCGCTGACGAGCCCAGGGACGCCGAGGGACATCCCCTCCAGGAGCACGATAGACAGGCTCTCGTAGGGGCTGGGACACACCACCGCCCGCGCCCCCGCCATCGCCGCCGACTTGTCCGCCTCCTTTAGGTAGCCGAGGTAGCGGACGCCATCCTGCCGGGGCTCGCTCATCGCCAGCCGGCCGATCAGAACGAGCTCCGCCGCCTCCGATCGCCCGCGCTGGTAGCGCTCGAAGAAGGAGAGCATCTCCGCACAGCCTTTGCCGGCGTCGATCCGTCCCGCGTACAGCACGTAGGACGTCTCCAGGCCGTGGCGCGACCGGAATTCACCCTCGTGCGGGGCTTCCGGCACCGCCACCCCCATGCCGGCCACCAGGGCGGGGCGATCGCGGATGGGGAATCGCTCGCGCACAAGCTGCTCCTCGGGTCGCGTGAGGAAGGCAAAGGCGCGTGGACGCGAGAAGACCTCCCGATAGATGCCCAGGCGCAGCGGGGGTTCGTCGTGGGCGGTCGGAACCAGAACCGCGCGCTCGGGGGCCGCGCGAAGCCCCCAGTAGGTCGGGTAGTAGAGGTAGGTGAAGAACACCACCGCCGCGAACCTCTCCCGTTCCGCCCCGAGCGCCTCGACGAGGCGCGGCACGTACGGCCCCTGGCGCCGCAGCCACTCGAGCTCGTCTTCCTCGCGATGGGGCCGATCGAAGAGGGTCTCCGAGAAGGCGTTGAACGCCTGGAGGTCGCGCTCCTCCGCCACGCGAAAGCGCCGCACCTCGACGCCGTTCATCGTCTCGCTGCCCTCCGGAAGCTCGTTCCGCCACGTCACGTAGTCGCGGGCACAGGTGGTAAAGACCTGTATGCGGTACTCGGCGGCCAGCCGCTCCGCCACCGCGCGGGCGAGGAACTCCGAGCCGCCGGCCACGTCCGTCCCGTAGCGCTGAACGACGAAGGCGACCTCGGGGCGTTCCCTCACAGCGACTCGACGTACGTCCGCAGCGACGCCTCCACCGCTTCCGGAGCGAAAGCGGCCCTCCGGCGCTCCTGGCCTCGAAGCACCGCCGCGCGAAGCCCTTCGTCCGAGGCGAGCAGTTGGGCGAGCTCCGCGACCTCCATGAAGCGCTTCTCGTTGAACTCGACCCCCGCCCCGCCCAGGGTGTGGGGGACGGCGGCCGCGGCGTAGGCGAGCACGGGCACGTCCATCAGCATCGATTCCACGAGAGGCACGCCGAAGCCTTCGTGCTCGCTCATCGACACGAACACTCGGGCCGTGCGGTAGCAGGCGAGCAGCTGCCGGTGGTCCACGTGCCCGAGGAACACCACCTCCGAGGGCGTGAGGCCTTCTTCGTAGGAGAAGGCGCGCAGGGCGTCGAGATAGCCCCGGCGACGCCAGGGCCTTCCAGCGATGACGAGCCGGACCTCCGGGGAGATGAAGCGCTTCCAGACGCTGGCGAGCCGCACGAGGTCGTCCGGGCGCTTGTTGGGCGCCAGCCGGCCCACGAAGAGGAGGTTGGTGCGGGAGTCCTCGAGCATCGCTTGCGAGACGGGGTCGGCCCTCTCGCCGTAGCGTGCGAAGTCCAGATAGATCGGGAGGACGCCCGTGCGCGGAAAGCCCGCCGCCTCGAGCTCGAGGCGGTTGAACTCGCTGTCGCCGAGAGCGAGATCCACGTGGGGGACGAGGCTCGGGAGCTCCTCACGCCCGAGGCGGCAGATGCGGACCATCTCCTCGTCCCAGCCCGCAAAGAACTCGGGGGGAGTGATGTTGTGGTGGATCAGCACCCGCCGGCCGCGGTGCTCGCGGAGGGCGGCGTTGAGAGGCGAGGGCAGGGCGTAGTGGAGGATGACGACGTCTTGTTTTCCGCCCGGACGGAACGAAGAGAAGTGGCGCCCGTCCCCCTCGAGGTCGCCGTCGAGCTCGAGCGCATAGACGTCGGCGACGTGACCCCAGGACCGGAACGCGTCGCGCATCAGGCGCGCGGAGTCGCCGATGGCGTCCCCGCGGTGCAGCGCGGGGACCCACTGGTCGATCCTCATCTCGAGGTTGGCCCCGCGACCGACCGGTCGAGTACTCCGCTCAGGCGGTCCATCAGGAGGGCGCCGAAGTCGGTGGCCCGGATCCGCGATATCGTCTTCTGCTGCGATTCGAGCACGGCGCGCCGGAGCCCGCCATCGCGCACCAACGCGTCGACGAGCCCCGCCACCAGCTCCGGCCGCTTCTCCCTCAGCAGGATCCCGCCGCCCCCGAGCGTGTCCCGGACCGCCCCCGCGTCGAAGGCGACGACGGGCAGACCGAAGCGCATGGCCTCCTGCAGGGGCACGCAGAAGCCCTCGTGTTCGGACAGGCAGACAAAGACCTGGGCCAGCCGGTAGAAGGCGTAGAGCTCGTCGTCGTCGACGAGCCCGGTGAAGACGACCTCGTCGATCCGCAACTCGTCCACCAGTTCCCGCAATCGATCGAGATAGCGCTCGAAGCCCCGGTGGTCGCCCACCAGCAGGAGCCGGCTCTTCGTCCCAAAGCCCTTCTGGTAGACGGCGAAGGCGCGGATGAGGTCCTCGATCCGCTTGTTGGGGATGATGCGGCCCACAAAGAGGATGGTGGTGCGGCCATCGTCGAACTGCCGGCGGATCACCGGCGAGAGCGTTCGATCGTAGCGCGAGAGGTCGAGGACGATCGGGAGCACCCCCGTGCGGCCATAGCCGACCTCCTCGAGCTCCCGGCGGTTGAACTCGCTGTCGCCGAGCGCGAGCTCGGCGCGGGGGGCGAAGGCGGCGAGCTCGCGCCGGCCGTGATGGCACAGCCCGGCGAGATGCGGGTGGAAGCCGAGAAAGAAGCGGGCGGGCGTGATGTTGTGGTAGATCACGACCAGCCTGTCCCGCGCCGGATGGATGAGCCGCCCGGCCGCGCTGCCGATCGAGAAGTGGAAGAGGCACACCGTCTCCGGAGAGGAGACGTCCGGGTACTCCCACAGCGGCCGAGCGAGATGAGCCATTCGGGGGTGCACCTTCTCCGCGAAGATGTCCGACTCGTAACCCGCCCCCCGGAGATGACCCTGGATGGCGAGGGCCTCGTTCGAGATGGCGTCACCGTAGGAGAGCGCAGCGAGGAGCTGGTGCGCTCGGCGCCCGGATCTCGTCATCCGTGGGCCGGCCCCGACCCCGAGCCGCCACGCCCCCCGCCTTCTGCCATCATCGACTCCACGACCTTCTCGCGCCGGGCGAGCGCCTCCAGCCGCGCCTCCAGCTCCAGGTTGCGCCGCCGTAGCTCGTCGACCTCGAGGCTCAGCCGCGTGACCTCCACCGCGAGGTTATGGAAGAGGTGGACGTAGTATCGGTTGAGGTCCGATTGCCGCGAGAGCGCGGAGATCATCGGGTTGGGATTCCAGAAGAGCTTCTGCAGCGGCCGGAGCGCTCGGCGCACCGCCTCCAGCGCCCGCCCCGCGCGGCCCCGGCTCGAGCGGTAGAGGGTCGCGGCGTCGAAGGAGAAGTTCCAGCTTCCGTCCCGTCGTCGGAACTCCGCCATCAGATCGCGGCGGATGTCCCCCGCCTCCAGGACCCCCTGCAGTGGCTGGCCCGTGATCCAGCGCAGCTCCTCCTCGGTCAGGACCCCGCGGCGCTTGCGATCCGCGATTCGCTCGCGGATCGTACGCATGACGGCCTCGACGTCGACCCCCTCCGCCCGGATCTCGAAGCTCATAGCCCGTACCCCGTCACCCACGCGGCATCGGCGCCCCGCCCGCAGCATAGACGATCGCCACGATCGTCGCCGCCCACAGCGCGACCGCCACCAGGAGCGGGCGGTCGGTCAGGAGCACGTCCGTAGGGCTCCCGCCCTGCTCCCGGCGGTGGACAAGGTAAAGATAGCGGAAAATCCCGTAGAGCACGAAGGGGATCGTGAGCGCGAGGCGGTCCGTACGGTACTTCTCTATCGTCTCCGGGGCCAGCGTGTAGAAGGCGTAGGCGGTCACGCAAGAGGCGGTCACCACCGCGATCATCTGGTCCAGGAGGTAGGGGCTGTACTCGGCGAGGATCGCTCGGTGAAACGCAGCGGTGTCGTTGAGAGAAACCAGCTCGTGTCGCCTCTTGGCGAGGGCCAGGAAGAGGGCGAGCAGGATCGTGCACACGAGGAGCCAGTCGCTGATCCTCACGCCGATGGCGATCGCTCCCGCCGCCGCGCGGAGCACGAAGCCGATGGCGATCGCGATCACGTCCAGGATGACCACGTTCTTGAGGACGAAGGAGTAGGCCAGGTTGAGCCCGAGGAAACCCACCACCACCAGCGCGAACCCGCGGCCGAGCAGGAGGGAGAAGCCGAGACTCGCCAGACCCATCGCGAGCGCCACCGCGCGCGCGACGGGCACGGAGAGGGCACCGCTCGCGATCGGGCGCTCCCGCTTTTGCGGGTGAAGGCGGTCGCGCTCGAGATCGGAGAGGTCGTTAACGAGGTAGACGGCGCCGGAGAGGGCGCAGAAGACGACGAAGGCGAGCGTGGCGCGGGCCACGGCCTCGGGCTCGAAGAGGTGCTTCGAGAGCGCGAGGGCGGCGAAGATCACCAGGTTCTTCGTCCACTGGTGGGGCCGCAGCGAGACCAGGATCGCTCGAGGCAGGCTCATCGACGCTCGGCCCGGGGTGCGCCCGGGAGCGGGCGGCCCCGGGGCGGGCGCGCCCGTCCGTGAAGGTCAGGACTTGAAGCTGCTGACCGCCTCGGACTCGGAATCGTACGTTTCGAAAACGGTCAGGAGCTTGGTGATCGAGAGCAGATCCTGGATCTTCCGGGTGAGATTGAGCAGCTTGAGCTTTCCACCCTTGCGGCTGACCGTGGTGTAGGTACGGACGATCTCGCCCAGGCCGGCGGAGTCCACGTAGGGGACATCGGCCAGATTGAGCAGGATCCTGGTCTTCCCGCCGTCGGCCAGCCTGGTCACGGCCTCGCGGAGGTCGTCGTCCCCCTCTCCGATCAGGATCTTCCCGTGCAGGTCCAGGATCACGACGTCACCGACCTGGCGCTCGACGATCTTCATGGCGGCTCTCTCCGTGCGGGCTTATGGCTGTCGAAAGAGGCCCCACGCTACCACGCGCTCGCTCGCGAAGTCAACGCGCGTGGCTCCGGCGGGCGAGGGCTTCAGACTGCCCTACGCCGCTCGAAACACTCCCGGCAGTACACCGGGCGCCCCTGGGTGGGCTTGAACGGCACCGTCGCCTGCCGTCCGCACTCGGGGCATACGACCGAGTGTGATGCGCGCTCACCGGCCCGCGAGCCCCGGCTCTGGCGGCGGGCCTTGCACTCCTTGCAGCGCTTCGGCTCGTGCTTGAAGTTGCGGTCGTGGTAGAAGAGCTGCTCGCCGGCGGTCCAGACGAACGGATTCCCGCAATCGACACAGGCGAGGCTCTTGTCCCGGAACTCCATCCCTGCCCTCGCGAGGGCTTCGACCGCACCCCCGGCGGAGGAGCCTCAGTCGCCCTCGCGGCGGAGCTTCTTGCGGCTGCGCTTGCGCGCCAGCGCGTGCTTGGCGCGCCGCCGGTCACCGGGCTTCAGGTAGTAGCTGTGCTTCTTGATGTCCTTGATGATGTCCTCCTGCTGGACCTTCCGCTTGAACCGGCGGAGGGCGTTCTCGATGGACTCGCCCTCCTGCACCTTGATCTCGGCCAACCTCTGACACCCCCTGACTGAGGCGGAAAAACGCCGGATACTTGATGGACGACGATGCTAGGTCACCCCGGCGGGGGGTGTCAAGCAAAGGGCTGGAGGTGAGCGAGTTGACGCTGGACCCGTCCCGACGCACGGCCGGAACCCTGCACGTGGTGGCAACGCCTGTCGGCCACCTCGATGACGTCACGTTGCGGGCCATCCGGGTCCTCCGCGAGGTCGACCTCGTGGCCTGCGAGGACACCAGGCAGACAGCAAAGCTCCTGCGCGCGCATGGGATCGCAACCCCCACCACGTCGTACTTCGAGCACAACGAGCGCTCCAAGGGGGAGGGCATCCTGAGGGTGCTCCGCGCGGGTCGAAGCGTCGCTCTCGTGTCGGACGCGGGGACCCCGGGGATCTCCGACCCCGGCTATCGGCTCGTGCGCGACGCGCGGGCGGAGGGCATCCCCGTGGTCCCCGTGCCCGGGCCGAGTGCCGTCCTCGCCGCGCTGTCCGTCTCCGGCCTTCCCACGGACCGCTTCCTCTTCGTCGGCTTCCTGCCCCCCCGCGCCGGCGCCCGACGTCGGGCCCTGACCGAGCTCATCGAGGTCGGGCCCACGCTCGTGTTCTATGAATCTCCACGCCGGCTGATTGCCGCGCTGTCGGACATGGCCGAGATCCTCGGGGATCGCGAGGCGTTCCTCTGTCGAGAGGCGACGAAGCTCCATGAGGAGTACCTCCCGGGCCGGCTCGGGGAGCTGCAGCACCTCCTCGCCGGGCGGGGAGAAGTCCGGGGCGAGGTCACCGTCGTCGTCGCAGGGGCGGGGTCTCGACGGGAGACGCCCGGAGGAGAGCCGGAGGCGCTGTACGCGCAACTCGTCGCCGAGGGCCGGACCCGGCGCGAGGCAGTGAAGGAGGCGGCCCGTCGCCTCGGCCTCCCCGCCCGCGAGGTCTACCGCCGCGTGCAGGGGAGGTAGGGGGCTCGGGGGTCGCGCTCGCGCGCTCGGGCCTGACCGACCCGGACGGATTCGGCATTCATCAAACACGAGCGCGCTCCCGCGCGACCCCCTCGCCAGGCACCTCAGGGGGCCCGGGGCCCCGCGCGTCGAGCCCGCCCGCGTGAGGGGTCATGGTTGACAGGGTTCGGGGCGCATGTCACCTTCAGGCGGCGCATGAAGGTCCTCGTCGTCGGCAATGGCGGACGCGAGCACGCGCTCGTCTGGAAGATCCGCCAGAGCCCCCTTGTCACCGACCTGTACTGCGCTCCCGGCAACGCCGGCATCGCGGAGCTCGCCCACTGCGTTCCCATCGACGCCACCAACATCGTCGAGGTCGCGGATTTCGCGCAGACGATCAAAGCCGACCTCACCCTGGTCGGCCCCGAGCTGCCGATGGTGCTGGGCATCGCCGACGAGTTCACGCGGCGCGGGCTGCCCATCTGCTGCCCCTCGCGCGGCGCGACCGAGATCGAAGGCTCCAAGGTCTTCGCGCGGGAGTTCATGACCCGCCATGGAATCCCCTCGCCCCGCTACGAGCTCGCGGGCTCGCTGGACGAGGCCCTGGCGGTCATCGCGCGCGCGCCGTTCGGCCTTCCCATGGTGGTGAAGGCGGACGGGCTCGCCCAGGGCAAGGGCAGCATCGTGGCCGGCAGCGCGGAGGAGGCCCGTGCCGCGGTCACCCAGATGATGGCGGAGAAGCGGTTCGGCAACGCGGGGGCGCGGGTGGTGGTGGAGGAGTTTCTCGAGGGAGAGGAAGTGTCGTTCCTCGCCTTCTCCGACGGCGCGCGGGTGGTGCCGATGGTCTCGGTGCAGGACCACAAGCGGGCGCTCGATGGCGATCGGGGACCCAACACCGGTGGCATGGGGACGGTCTCGCCCGCCACCAACATGAGCCTGGACGTCCACAAGCAGATCATGCAGGAGATCGTCCTCCCGGCGGTCGGAGGTCTCGCCGACGAGGGCCGGCGTTTCCAGGGGATCCTCTTCGCGGGGCTGATGATGACCGACGCCGGACCCCGGGTCCTCGAGTTCAACGCACGCTTCGGCGACCCCGAGGCCCAGGTGATCATGGCCCGCATGCGCTCCGATCTCGTCCCCATCCTGAGCCAGGTGGCGGAAGGCGAGCTTGGCGAGACCCGAATCGAGTGGGCGAAGGAACCCGCGGTCTGCGTGGTCCTGGCGAGTCGCGGCTACCCGGAGACGCCGGAGACGGGCAAGGTCATCCATGGCCTGGACACCCTCAAGGACTGGCGTGACGTCGTCGTCTACCACGCCGCGACCCGGCAGGAGGACGGCGTCGTCAAGACGGTCGGCGGGCGGGTTCTCGGGGTCACCGCTCTCGGCGAGAACCTCGACGCCGCCATCGCCCGCGCTTACGAGGCAGTGTCCCGGGTGTCGTTCGAGGGGATGTACTACCGGAAGGACATCGGGCACCGCGCGCTCGCCCGGCTCCACGGACCGCGCTGACCCGCCCCCGGTGATCCTCGTCCGGGGGATCGCGGGCCATGGAGTGGGGAGCCGGGTCAGGGCGAGGAGCCGGTGAGCAGCCCTCTCGCGACCTGGAAGCGCAGCACGTCGATGGCCGCGCCGGGGTCGAACCCGGGGCGGGTCTGGAGGGGCAGCCCCTCGAGGTCGACGATGCCGGGCAGGAGCAGGAGCTCAATCGTCCTCCCCGGCCGCAGCACGTCGCTCGGATCGACGGTCAGCACGCGCCGCCCGCCGTCGTAGGAGAGGTGGACGGCGTCGAACTCCCGGTCACCCGGACGCGGCCGACCCGCATAGCGCAGGAGCACCCGGCCCTTGAAGCTCGCCTCCTCCATGTCCTTGCTGAACTGAAGCTGGAACACGCTGTTCGCTGGCACCTCGCGCTCCCCGTCGAGCGGAAGCGAGAACACGACCACGGGAGGTACCTTGGGACGGGGCGCCGGGGGGGGCGGCGGGGCAACCTCGGCCGTCGCCGTCGGCGGCTTGGCTAGTGATACCCCGGTCGCCTGGATGTAGACGACGCCTTTGTCGGCGCTGACGCGCCCCACGACCTCGAGCCACCGCCCGGTGTCGCGGCGCAGCTTCGGATCGAGCGACCAGCCGGAGCCCTTGGGCTTCTTCCCGGTGACCCAGACCGCGAAGACGTCGTCCTTGATGACCCAGTCGGAGGAGCGGAGTCGGGAGCGGGAGGGAAGGTCGCCATAGAGATTCTCCCCCCGGAACTTGCCCACGACGCGCACGGTCTTCCCGTCGTGCGAGCCAGGCTTCGTGACGAGCTCCTCGAGGCGGACATCGGGGACCGCGGCCACGGGTCGGGTGGACTTCTCCTCGGGGGGACCCAGGAACTGCCAGAAGATGACCGCGGGCGTGCGGGTGCCGCGCTGCTGGTCCAGCGACACCCTGACCACACCCGTGATCTCGAGCTCACGGCCCATCCACTGCTTCGCCTCGTCTTCGAAGTGGACAGCGATATCGGGCACGGGGATGACCCGCAGGCGTCCACCGAAGGTCCCCCTCATCGTCCATGTCTCGCGGCCCTCCCACTCGAGCGTCCCGCGGGTGCGGACCGCCTTCTCCTCGTAGGACTCGGGCATCTGGAGGATGTCATCGACCGAGACGTCGACCGGGGGACCGTACTGCATCTCGTAGCGGTCCACCTGGGGGGTGGCCGAGGTCGTCGCGCCGAGCGCGACGACGAGGGCGACCAGCCCCAGGGCGTCGCGGCGGAGGGCCATGAGCCGAGTATACCAACACACAAAAAAGCCCCGGAGGGCTGCCCGCCCTCCGGGGCCGGTGAGCTGTTGGGATTCGCCAGGTCTCGGACCCAGCGGCCTCCGGCCGCCGGCTGGCGGCGCCGAAGGAGGCATCCAGCTGAACGACGCCCTGGTTGAAGCGCTAGGCTTGGGACCTAAGCGTCAGCCACCTCGCGTGGTTTGGGGCAACTGTGCACTGGACCACCTCCTTTCTCGCGTGAGCGCAGTGTACGGGTCCCTTCGCCGATGTGTCAAGGGTGACGCCCCAACCGCTGGCGCCCCCTGGTGTGGCGGCCCACGACCCCTTGGGCCCCGCCCCGTGATGGGGCACACTTGACCCTGTTCGCAACCGCGTGCTAGCGTGGCCCGTTGACGCGTCACGCAAAGGACGCCAGATGAGGGAGTTGCGGCGGACGCAGGGGATCAAGCTCCGGGTCCTCGGCTGCTACGGGGGCAACATCCCCGAGCACGGCATGACCTCGTTCCTGGTCAACGACTCCGTGGCCGTCGACGCGGGCTGGGTCTCGGGGGCGCTGACCCTGCGGGAGCAGGTCCGGGTGAAGGACGTGCTGATCTCGCACTCCCACCTCGATCACACCTGCTCACTGCCCTTCCTGATCGACAACAACTTCTCCACACCCGGCTTCACGCTCCGCATCCACGCGATCCCCGAGGTGATCGCGTCGATGAAGAACCACCTGTTCAACAACCATACCTGGCCCGACTTCACCTGCCTGCCCAACGACCTCACCCCGGTTCTCAAGCTGGTCGAGATACCGCTGGAGCAGCCCTTCAGCGTCAACGGCCTCATGGTCCGCGCGGTGAGGGTCTCGCACATCGTGCCCACCACCGGCTTCGTGCTGGAGAGTCGGGACGCCGCCGTCGCCTTCTCGAGCGACACCGGACCTACGGAGCGATTCTGGGAGGTGGCGAACCGCGTCCGCAACCTCCGGGCGGTCATCACCGAGGTCTCCTTCCCCAACGAGCTGCAGGACCTTGCGAACGTCTCCGGGCACCTCACCCCGCAGACACTCGCCCTCGAGTTGCGCAAGCTCAAGCGCGACGTGCCCGTCTACCTCTACGGCTTTAAGCCGCGCCACCTTGCGCGCATCCGCGGGCAGGTGCACGGACTGCGGCGGCGGCTCAAGCTGCTCGTGCAGGGCCGGACCTACCGGTTCTGAGCCGCCGCGCGGCGGGGGCTCGCCCGCGGCCGTGGCGTTTCCGGGACCCGATCACACCCGCACGCGGCGAAGGCTGACCATGCTTCCCACGATGCCCACGACCATCCCGCCCGCCACCAGAGCCACCGCCACCCCCTCGGGGAGGCCGAGTGCGGCGCGACCGAGCAGCTCCGAGGAGGCGAGGTCGCGCGACAGCCACCGGAGGGAGAGCGAGAGGAGGGCGACGGCGAGAAGGCCCCCGAGGCCACCCTGGATCATCCCCTCGACCACGAAGGGACCCTTGACGTAGGCCTGCGTCGCCCCGACTAGGCGCATGATGTCGAGCTCGTCCTCGCGGGCGTAGACGGTGAGGCGGATGACGTTGGAGATCGTGAAGACTCCCGCGAGCACCAGTATGCCCCCCAGGAACGCCCCCACGCCGCGCACGAGGCGGATGCCGGTCGCGAGCCTCTCGATCCAGAGAAGGTCGTACTGGATCTCCTTCACGCCGGGGACATCCGCAAAGGCCCGGGCCAGGCGCTCGACCCCGGCCGGCGATTGGTGGTCCTGCCGAAGCGTGATCTCGAGCGACGGCGGGAAGGGGTTCTCCCCGAGGTCCTCGGGCAGGGAGCTCAGGTCGCGGAACAGGCTTCGAAACCGCCGCAGCGCCTCCTCGCGGCTGACGCGATCGATCGATTGGACGGCGGGATCCTCCCGAAGCCGGTTCTCCAGACTCTCCCGGACGCGGTCCTCGATGTCCTCCTCGAGGTAGACGATGACCTGCACCCGCTCCGTCCAGCGCGCCACCACGACGGCGAGGCTGCTCGCGATGGACAGGAACGCCCCGAGCACGAAGAGGCTCACCGCGATGGTCCCGATCGAGACCGCGTTCATGAAGCGGCTGCGCCAGAGGCTGCTCATCGCCTCCTCGACGAAGTAGACGAGCGCGCGCAGGGCAGCCATGGGACGGCGGATTATAATCCGCGCCATGTCGGTGCTGGTGGGCATCGCGGGGGGAACGGGGTCGGGGAAGACCTCGCTCGCCCAGCGCATCCGGGAGAGCGTGGGCGGTGAGCGCTGCCTCATCCTCGCCCAGGACGCCTACTACAAGGATGGCAGCACGCTCTCCCCCGCCGCGCAGGCCGCGATCAACTACGACCACCCCGATGCCTTCGACACCTCGCTGCTCGTGCAGGACCTGCGCGACCTGAGGGCGGAGCGACCCGTTCCCCACCTCACCTACGATCACTCGACCTACTCCCGGCGCGTCCTTCCGGACCCGCTGCCACCGCGGCCGGTCATCATCCTCGAGGGGATCCTCGTGCTGGCGGAGGAGCCACTGCGCCGTCTCCTTGACATCAAGCTGTTCATCGACACCGACGCCGACGTGCGGATCCTGCGGCGGCTGCAGCGCGACATCCACGAGCGGGGCCGAACGTTCAACTCCGTGCAGCGGCAATACCTCGACTCGGTGCGGCCGATGCACCTCGAGTTCGTCGAGCCCTCGAAGCGCTACGCAGACCTGATCATCCCCGAGGGCGCGGAGAACGAGGTGGCCCTGGAAGCGGTCGTGGCCCGCATCCGGGCGATGCTGGCACGCTAGGGGCCCGTCTCCGCCAGCTCGGGCGCTGTCCCCTCGGGGCGGGCCAGGTCGCCGCGCACGCCCGCGCCGGTTGGCCTCCGCGCAAGCTTCTGGAGGAAAGCCTAGGGGCGCACCTTCCCCGCGCCCGGTGCGTCGAAGACGCCGGGCGCGGCGCCCAGCGCCGTCCAGCCCCCGTCGACGACGAGCGTCTGGCCGGTGATGTGGCTCGCCGCGTCCGAGAGCAGGAAGAGCGCGGCGCCCGCGACGTCGCCCACCGATGCCACCCGCCCGTCGGGCGTGGCCCCCGCCCACGCCTCCGCCCAGCCCGCGCTAGCCGCCGTGCGCGGCGTGAGGGTGGCACCGGGGGCGAGGGCGTTGACGGTGATCCCGAGCGGGGCGAGCTCGATCGACGCGTTGCGGGCGAGCGCTTCGAGGGCGGCCTTGGTCATCCCATAGGCGACGAGCTGGCGGATGGCGAGGTGCCCGGTCACCGAGGAGAGGAGCAGGATGCTTCCCCCGGTCTTCTGCTCGCTCATCCGTCGCGCCACGGCCTGCACCAGAAAGTAGGAGCCACGGAGGTTCACGGCCAGCAGCCGGTCGAGCTCCTCGGGCCGGACGTCGAGGAAGTCGCGGTGCAGGGTGATCCCGGCGTTGGCGACCGCGAGGTCAAGCCGACCGAGCTCCGCCACCGCGCGCTCGACGAGACCGCGGCTCGTCCCGATGTCGGCAATGTCGCCGCCGGCGGCGCGGACCCGGGGACCCTCACCGGCTGCTCCGGCCTCGGCCGCGATCGCGCGCGCCGCGCTCTCGGCCCGGGTGGAGTCGATGTCGTTGAGCAGGACGTGCGCCCCCTCGAGGGCGAGGCGGCGCGCGATCTCGTGGCCGATCCCCTCCCCCGCCCCCGTGACCAGCGCGACGCGTCCCTCGAACACTGCTGCCACGTCCGTCAGCCGGAGGCGAGCCGGCCCCGGTCGAGCGCGACCACGCGCTTGCCCATGCGCTGGATCATGTCCCGGTCGTGGGTGGCCACGAGCACCGTCGTGCCCCGGGCGTTGACCTCCAGGAAGAGCTTCATGATCTCCTGCGCCATGTCGGGATCGAGGTTTCCGGTCGGCTCGTCCGCCAGCAGCAGCACGGGCTCGTTGATGAGGGCGCGGGCGATCGCGACCCGCTGCTGCTCGCCGCCCGAGAGCTGCAGCGGGTAGGCGTGCATCTTGTGGTGGAGTCCGACCGCCTTCAGGGCGGCGAAAGCGCGGCGCTTCTGCTCGCGGGCGGAGACGCCGAGGATGCACAGGACGAAGGCCACGTTCTCGAGGATGGTCTTGCGCTTGAGGAGCTTGAAGTCCTGGAACACAACGCCGATCGAGCGGCGCAGCTCCGGGATCTGGCTCTCCGGGATCGCCGTGATGTTGCGCCCGCCCACGAGGATCTGCCCCTGCGAGGGCAGCTCTTCGCGGAAGACGAGCTTGAGGAAAGTCGTCTTGCCCGCCCCCGAGGGACCGGTGAGAAAGCAGAACTCGCCTTTTTCGACGTGCATCGTGACGTCGGAGAGGGCCATGGACTCCCGGTCGTACTGCTTGTAGACGTGGAAGGCCTGTATCATCGGCGAGGAGTATGTCCGAGTAATGCGGACAAGGGCGTGCTCAGGGGCTTCCTGGGGCCGGCGGCGATTATAGCGGCGGCCCGACGAGATCCGGCCCATGCGCCCCGAGCCCCCCGACGGTCTGTTCCGCCCCCACCCCTGGCTCGCCGGTGGCCACCGCCAGACCCTCCTCGGCTTCTGGCTGCGCCGGAGGCTGCTCTGGCCGCTTCCGGCGGAGGACCTGGTCGTGGAGGCGGAGCCGGGAGTGCGGCTCCTGCTCCGTGCGTCGTGGCAGCCGGGCCCGCGCGCGCGGCACCCCGCGCTCGTACTCGTGCACGGGCTCGGCGGCTCCGACGCCTCGGCCTACGTGGTCTCCGCCGGACGCCTGGCCTTCGCCCGCGGGTGGCACGTCGTGCGCATGAACATGCGTGGCGCGGGCGACGGCGGGGCGCTGTGCCCGCGGCTCTACAATGCCGGCCTGGACACCGACCTCCTGGCCGTCCTCGGCGCCCTCTCCCCCCTCGTCGAGCGCTTGGCCGTCGTCGGCTTCTCGCTCGGGGCCAACCTCGCGCTCCTCGCCCTCGGCCGGCGGCGCGAGCAACTGCCCGCCGCCCTCGTCGCCGCGGCCGCGGTCAGCCCACCCCTCGACCTCGCCGCCTGCGCCGACACCCTCGGGAGACCGGCGAACCGGCTCTACCAGCACTACTTCCTGCGCAAGCTCGTGGACGCTTACCGGGAGCGGCAGAAGAGCCGGCCCGATCTCTTCGAGGCCGGACGCGAGCGGGGCTTGCGCACCGTGCGCGAGTACGACGACCGCATCACCGCGCCCTACGGCGGCTACGCGGGGGCGGCCGAGTATTACGCGCGCTCGAGCGCGGGCCCGTGGCTCGAGGCGATCGACCGTCCCGCCCTCGTCCTCACCGCGCAGGACGACCCCATGATCCCGGTCGCCTCCGTGGCATGCTGGCCGCTGCCGGCCTCCGGCCACGTCCGCCGCGAGATCGTCCACACCGGGGGGCACGTGGGCTTCGTCTCGCGCGCCGCCGCCTCCGGCTCCTTCTGGGCGCCCGAGCGCGTCCTCGCCTTCCTCGAGGGCGGGGCCTGAACGACCGCCGGTGTATACTCCGCGGCAACCTCGTGCGGGGGCCCTTTGACCAGGACCTTGACTTCCCTCTTCGGCGCCCCGCGAGCCCTGGTCGGCATGGTCCACCTCCCCGCGCTGCCGGGCACCCCGCGCGGGAGGCTGCCCGTCGCCGTCATCGCGGAGCAGGCGGTCCGCGAGGCGCGCGCCTATGCCGCCGCGGGGTTCCACGCCGTGATGATCGAGAACATGCACGATCGCCCGTACCTCAACCGCGCCGCGAGTCCCGAGGTGGTGGCGGCGATGGCGGTCGCGGGCCGCGACATCCGGCGGGCGGTGAAGCTTCCTCTCGGCATCCAGGTCCTGGCGGGGGCAAACCGGGAGGCGCTCGCGGTCGCCCATGCCTGCGGAGCGGCCTTCGTGCGGGTGGAGGGCTTCGTCTTCGCGCACGTCGCCGACGAAGGCCTGATCGAGTCCGACGCCGGCGAGCTGCTCCGCTACCGGCGCGCGATCGGGGCGGAGGGCGTCCGCGTCTTCGCGGACGTGAAGAAGAAGCACGCCGCCCACGCGCTCACCGCTGACGTCGACCTCGCGGAGACCGCCCGGGCGGCGCAGTTCTTCCTCGCCGACGGGGTCGTCGTGACGGGCCCCGCGACCGGGCGTGCCGCGGACCCGAAAGAGGTGCGCTCGGTGCGCGGGGCGGTCGAGATCCCGCTGTTCGTGGGCTCGGGCGTCACGTCGGACAACATCGGCGGGTACGAGGAAGCCGACGGCTTCATCGTCGGCTCCTCCGTCAAGCGCGGCGGGCGCTGGACCGCCCCTCCCGACCCACGACGACTGGCGGCGCTCGTCCGGGCCTTCGAGCGGCAGCCGCGCCGCCGCGAGCGGTGAGGCCGCAGCTCGTCGGCCTTGGCAACCTGATCCTCGACGACGTCGTCTTCCCCGACGGGCGAACGCGCTTCGGCGAGGCAGGGGGGGCGATGCTGTATGCGGCCCTGGGCGCGGCCTTGTGGCGCCTGCCGATGGGCGTCGTGAGCGCCTGTGGCGCTGACTACCCGAGGGCGATGCTGGATGCGGTCGCCGCGCGCGGGATCCAGCTCGACGGCGTCCACTCCCTCGCGGGCCCCACGCTCCGGACCTGGCTGCTTTACGAGGGGCGGGTGCGGCGCGTCGTGCACCGTCTCGACGGCCCGACACACGCCCAGGTCTCCCCGCTTTCCGCCGACATCCCGGCCGCCTGGGCGGGCGCGCCCGCGTTCCACCTCTCGCCGATGCCCCTCGACGTGCAGCGGGAGGTGGTCGAGGTCCTCACGGGGCGGCCGGGCACGCTGCTCTCCCTCGATCCCTTCGTGCTGGTGACCCCCGAGACCTTCGACGAGTGGCGCGAGCTGGCGTCGCGCGTGGACGTGTTCTTCGCCAGCGAGGACGAGATGCTCCTCGAGCAGGCGCGCGCGGACCCGCGTCCGCTCCTCCAGCAGCTCGCCTCCGGCCGTCTACGTTTCGTCCTCTTCAAGCGCGGCGCACGCGGAGGCCTCCTATACGACGCGCGCGAGAGCCGCTTCGTCGAGTGGCCTGCCCGGGCCCGCCGGGTGGTGGACCCCACGGGCGCCGGCGACGCCTTCGCCGCCGGTTTCCTCGCCGGGCTGCTGCGTGGCGACCCCCTCGAGCGCGCACTCGCACGCGGGGTCGTGGGCGCGAGCTTCGCGGTCGAGGACTGGGGCCCCGCCGGCCTCCTGGGGGCGACGCCGGAGTCGGCGGAGGCGCGTCTCGTGGAGTGGTTCGGCGCGTGAGCGAAGACCTGCTCCTCGCGCCCGAGGTGGAGAAGGCCCTCCGCGAAGGGCGCGGCGTCGTCGCGCTCGAGACGACGCTGGTCACGCACGGCTTCCCCGCCCCGCTCGGGCTCGAGGTCGCCGCCGCGCTCGAGCGGGAGGTGCGAGCGGGGGGCGCGACCCCGGCGACGATCGCGGTCCTCGACGCCCGCCTGCGGGTGGGCCTCGATGCGGGCGCGCTCGAGCGCCTGGCACGAGGGGCGGAGAAGGTGAGCCTCTCCAACCTCGCCGCGGTGCTGGCGAGCGGGCGGCCGGGCTCGACGACGGTAGCGGCCACGGCCTTCGCCGCCCACCGCGCCCGCATCCGCGTCTTCGCCACCGGCGGCATCGGCGGCGTCCACCACGGAGCCGCGGAGACGGGCGACGTCTCCGCCGACCTCGCCGCTCTCACCCGCTTCCCGGTCGCGGTCGTGTGCGCGGGGGCGAAGGCGATCCTCGATTTGCCGAAGACCGTCGAGGCCCTGGAGACGCTCGGCGTGCCCGTCTACGGCTACCGAACCGACCGCTTCCCCGCTTTCTACCGGCGGGACAGCGGGCTCGGCGTGGACCAGCGCTTCGACTCGATCGACGAGCTGGCGGCCGCGGTCGGCGCGCACATCCGGCTCGGCGTCGGCTCCGGCCTTATCGTGGCCAACCCGATCCCCGAAGAGCACGAGCTGCCGCGAGAGCTTCTCGAGAGCGCGCTCGGGGAGGTGCTCGCCGGCGAGAAGACCGCCCGCGGACGCGACGTGACACCGCGTCTGCTCGAGCGACTGTCCGAGCGGACGGGCGGTCGCAGCGTGGAGGCCAACCGCGCCCTGCTCCTGAGCAACGCCCGCCTCGCCGCCGCCCTCGCCCGCGCCCTCGGCGGGCCTACTCGCGGCTAGGGGGCTCGGGGGTCGCGCTCGCGCGCTCGGGCCTGACCGACCCGGACGGAATCGGCATTCATCAACGACGAGCGCGCTCCCGCGCGACCCCCCTCACCTGCAGAGAGGCGGTTAGCCGGACACGCTCCTAGGTGATCTCTGGTACCGGAGTTGACAAAGTAGCTACGAGTAGCTACTTTTGTGACATGAGGGCGGTCGGGGTGAAGGTGCTGAAGAACAAGCTCAGCGAGTACGTCCGTCTCGCCGCGAGCGGCGAGACGGTCCTTGTCACCGACCGGGATCGGGTCGTGGCCGAGCTTGGGCCGCCGCGCACCGGACGCGCGCCGCACCTTGCCGACGCGCTGCTCGCGGAGGCCGTCCGAGAGGGGTGGCTCTCCGTGCCGCTTCTCGTCGCGGAGGGACCACCGCCCCGCCAGCCGGTCGCGGCATGGAAGGAGCTCGCCCGGGAGCTCGACGCCGACCGCGAGGAGCGGTGATCTACCTCGACACCTCGGTCGCCGTCGCCCACCTACTCGCCGAGGACCGCCACCCCCCGGACGCGCTCTGGTCGCACCCGCTTGCGTCGAGCCGCCTGCTCGAGTACGAGCTCTGGACCCGTCTCCACGGCCGCGGGCTCGGCGCCTCGCACGGCGAGGCCGCCCGGCTCCTCCTCGAGCGCATCGCGTTCCTCGAGCTCGTGCCTACCGTGCTCGCGCGCGCGCTCGAGCCCTTCCCCGTCCCGGTGCGAACGCTGGACGCGCTCCACCTCGCCTCGATCGAGTTCCTGCGCGGCCGCGGGCAGACCCTCGAGCTCGCGAGCTATGACGAGCGGCTGACCCGCGCCGCCCGGACACTCGGGATCCCCGTCGCGACTCTCTAATCAGCGGACGGACGGGGCTGCCCGCTCCGGGATACAATCGCCGCCGATCGTCCGCACGACATGCCTCTCCCGGTCGGCTCGAAGCTCGGGCCCTACGAGATCCTGGCGCCGCTCGGCGCGGGGGGGATGGGAGAGGTCTACCGGGCCCGCGACACGAAGCTGGGCCGGGACGTCGCCATCAAGGTCCTCCCTGCTGAGGTCTCCGCCGACCGGGAGCGACGCCAGCGCTTCGAGCAGGAGGCCCGCGCCGCCTCCTCGCTCAACCACCCCAGCGTCGTCCACGTCTACGACATCGGCACCTCCGACTCGACCGTCTACATCGCGATGGAGCTGGTCGAGGGGCGCACGCTGCGCGAGGTGGTGACGACCTCGGCCCCGCTCCCGGCGAAGAAGATCCTCGACCTCGCGCTCCCGATCGCCGACGGTCTCGCCCGCGCCCACGAGGCCGGGATCGTCCACCGCGACCTCAAGCCCGAGAACGTGATGGTCTCGAAGGACGGCCACGTCCGCATCCTCGACTTCGGCCTCGCCAAGCTGGTGGAGCCGGAGGCGGGCCCGGAGGCCGCGACCTCGCCCCAGCTCACGCGCTCGGGCCTGGTGGTGGGGACGCTCGGCTACATGTCGCCGGAGCAGGCGGCGGGGAAGGCGGTGGACTTCCGCTCGGACCAATTCGCACTGGGAACCATCCTCTACGAGATCGCCTCGGGGAGACAGCCCTTCCGGCGCGAGACCGGACCGGAGACGCTGACCGCGATCCTGCGCGAGCAGCCGGAGCCTCTCTCGCGTCTCGCGCCCGGCCTTCCCGCGCCGCTTCGGTGGATTGTCGAGGAGCGCTGCCTCGCCAAGGACCCGGACGAGCGCTACGCCTCGACGCGCGATCTCCTGCGGGAGCTGCACGGGCTGCGCGAGCACCTCTCGGAGGCGTCGGCTTCCGGCCTGTCGAGGGCGCTACCGACTTCGCGGCGACGGCTCGGTCTGGCCGCCGCCGTCCTCGGCGCCCTTGCGGCCCTCGCCGCGGGCGTCCTCGCCGGCAGGGAGATCGGCGCCCGCCCGTCCTCCGGGCCGCCATCCTTCCGCCGACTCACGTTCCGGAGCGGGACGATACTGAAGGCGTGGTTCGCCCCCGACGGCCAGACGATCGTGTACAGCGCCCGCTTCGGCGGGCAGCCCTGGGAGGTCTTCTCCACGCGGGTCGACAGCCCGGAATCGCGGTCGCTCGGCCTGCCGTCGGCGAGCCTGCTCTCCGTCTCCTCCTCGGGAGAGCTGGCGGTGCAGATCGGGAGCCGCTCGCATGTCGGATGGGAGCGCACCGGGACGCTGGCCCGCGTGCCGCTGGCCGGCGGGGCGCCGCGGGAGGTCCTCGAGGACGTGGAAGAGGCCGACTGGGCCCCGGATGGCCGATCGCTCGCGATCGTCCGCGACGTCGGCGGGCGCCGGAGGCTCGAGTTCCCCATCGACCGTGTGCTCTACGAGACCGCGGGCTACATCAGCAACCCGCGCGTCTCACCACACGGAGACCAGATCGCCTTCCTGGATCACCAGTGGCGGGGCGACAACGCCGGATCGGTGGCGGTGGTGGACCTCGCGGGACGGAAGAAGACCCTGTCGAGCGCGTTCACCTCGATCACCGGTCTGCAGTGGGCGCCGTCCGGAAAGGAACTCTGGCTCTCCGGGGCCAAGGCGGGCGGCCACAACGACCTCTGGGTGGTGTCGGTCGCGGGCGAGGAGCGGCTCGTCTGGAGGGAGTCGGGCGCGGTCGCCCTCCACCACGTCTCGCGGGACGGGCGGGTGCTCATGTCCCGGAACACGGTGACACGGGAGATGACGGGCCTGGCGCCCGGGGCGAAGGAGGAGACGAGCCTGTCCTGGCTCGACTGGTCGTTCTCGCATGGGCTATCCGAAGACGGGAGCCTTCTCCTCTTCGACGAGGAGGGAGAGGGCGCGGGAGAGTCCTACGCCGTCTACTTCCGGAAGACCGACGGCTCGCCGGCGGTGCGCCTCGGCCAGGGGCGCGCCCTCGGTCTCTCGCTCGACGCGGCGTGGGCCCTCGCCGATACGGCGCAGTCGCTGGTCCTCTTGCCCGTCGGAGCGGGGACACCGAAGACCCTCCCCGCGACGGGGATGACCCATCACACCGCCGCCTGGTTCCCCGATGGTCGGCGGATCCTGCTCGTCGCCAACGAGCCCGGCAAGGGGAGCCGGCTCTACGTGCAGGACATCTCGGGAGGGGAGCCACGACCCATCACGCCCGAGGGAGTGTCGTTCGCCAGGGGAGCGGGAGGTGGGAGCCCGGTCTCGCCCGACGGGACGCTTGTCGCCGCCCGCAGCCCGGATCGGCGCGTCCTACTCTACCCGGTCCAAGGAGGAGACCCCCGCCCCGTGCCCGGCATCGTGCCCGAGGAGTACGTGATCCGGTGGACGCCCGACGGCCGCGGCCTCTACGCCTATCGCCCGACGGAGATGCCCACGCGGGTCTTCATCGTCGACATAGAAACGGGACGGCGCGTTCTCTGGAGGGCGCTCGCCCCCCGAGACCCCTCCGGCGTCGAGGTCTTGAGCCCGATCCTGGTGTCGGGCGACGGCCGGGCGTACGTCTACTCGCACCTTCGGCAGCTCGACGAGCTGTACCTGGTCGAGGGACTGAAGTAGCGGCCGTCTCTCAGCCTCCGTCCTCGAGGAGCGGGCGGAGGACCCTCCAGACGTTCTCTGCGACGCGCCCCTGACCGGCGGCGGTGGGATGGATGCCATCGGCCTGGTTGAGCGATGCCTCGCCCGCGACGCCGTCGAGCAAGAACGGGATGAGGACGGCACGGTTGACACGCGCCAGCGCGGGGTAGAGGGCGCGGAATCGGCGGCGGTAGTCCTCGCCGTAATTGGGCGGGGCCTCCATGGCGGCGAGAACGACCCTTGGCGGCGGTCGCTGCTCGCGCGCGCGGTCGAGGATGGCCTGGATGTTGGCGCGCGTCGCCTCGGGCTTCTGTCCTCGCAGGCCGTCGTTGGCGCCCGTCTCGACGACGAGGACGGCGACCCTCTGGCGCAGCAGCCAGTCCATCCGGCGGAGGGCACCCGCCGAGGTCTCCCCGCTCACCCCCGCGTTGACGATCCGGTAGTGCAGGCCCGCGTCGTCGACCTTCCTCTGGATGAGGGCCGGGTAGGCTTCGTCGGGGTCGAGGCCGAGACCGGCGGTGAGGCTCGTCCCCACGAAGAGGACGACCGGACGCGTGTCCGTGGGCGGGCTCGGCGCGGCGACGGCGTGTGTGGAGGCGGGCGTCGGCAGCGACACCGCCCGCGCGACACCGCGCCCCTCGCCCCGACAGGCGACGGCGATGAGGAGGGCGAGAAGGGCCGGTAGCCGCCACGGCGTCGGTCCCTTTCCCGATATGATGCGGCGCGGTGGCATAGAGGCCGCTCCGTCCATGTCCATACTGAGCTGCGAGGCGCTCACCAAGACCTACGTCTCGGGTGGGCGCGAGATCACCGTTCTCAGAGATATCACGTTCGAGCTCGAGGCCGGCGAGGTCCTCGCCGTGACCGGTCCCTCGGGGAGCGGCAAGAGCACGCTCCTGGGGCTGCTCGCCGGGCTCGACCGCCCGGCGCGGGGACGGGTCGTCCTCGACGGGCACGACCTCTCCGCGCTCACCGAGGACGAGAGGGCGCGCCTGCGGGCGGAGAAGGTGGGCTTCGTCTTCCAGTTCTTCCACCTCATCCCCACCCTGACCGCGCGCGAGAACGTCCAGGTGCCGCTCGAACTGCGGGGCGAGGACGCCCGCGCGCGTGCGGAGGACCTGCTCGCGCGGGTGGGGCTCGCCGAGCGCGGCCACCACTACCCTGCCCAGCTCTCGGGCGGGGAGCAGCAGCGCGTCGCCGTCGCCCGCGCCTTCGCCCACCGCCCGCGGATCCTCTTCGCGGATGAGCCCACCGGCAACCTCGACGCCCAGAACGGCGCCAACGTCGTGGCGCTCCTCTCCGAGATGAACCGCGAGCTCGGCACCACCCTCGTCCTCGTCACCCACGACCCCGACCTCGCCCGGCGCGCGGGGCGGGTGATCCGCCTGCGCGACGGCGAGGCGGTCCCCGCGTGAGCCGGCTGCGCTTCGCCCTCGCGCTCGCCTGGCGGGAGGGGCGAGGCTCGCGCCGCCGCGGAGGGCTGGTCGTCGCCGCGGTCGCGATCGGCGTCGCCGCACTCGTCGCCATCAACTCCTTCGGCGACAACCTCCAGGCCTCGGTGCGGCAGGAGGCGAGGGCCCTCCTCGGCGCCGACCTCTTCCTCTCCTCCCCCGAGCCCTTCTCGGAGCGGGCCGAGGTCGTCCTCGCCGAGCTGCGGCGCGCGAGCAGCCCCGCCGCCGAGCTCGTCCGCGTCGTGCGCTTCGGCGCCATGGCGCGTGCGAGCGCGGGGGGGACGCGCCTCGCGCAGGTCGTGGCCGTCGATCCTGGCTATCCCTTCTACGGGACGATCGACACCGCCCCCGCCGGAGAGTGGCCGAGGCTCGCGGAGACGGGCGGCGCGATCGCCGACCCGGGGATTCTCGTCGCGCCGGGGGCGAGCCTCGGGGACGAGCTCGCTCTCGGGGAGGCGCGGTTCACGCTCAGGGCGACCGTCGAGAACGTGCCCGGGGACGTCGGGGTGCGCACGGCCTTCGGTCCCCGCGTGTTCATCCCACGGCGGCGCGTGGAGGAGACGCGGCTCCTCGCCTTCGGGTCGCGGGCACGGTACGAGGCCTTCCTGAAGCTGCCGCCGGGCACGGACGCGGAGGCGCTCGCGGCCCGCTTTCGAGGACGTCTGGCCGCGGAGCGGCTCGTGGTGCGCACCGTCTCCGACGATCAGCGCCGGTTGAACGACACCCTCTCGCGCCTCGCGAACTATCTCGCGCTGGTGGCCCTCGCCGCGCTGCTCCTCGGCGGCCTCGCGGTGGCGAGCGCGGTCCACGTCTTCATTCGCCGCCGCCTGGAGTCGGTGGCCGTGCTGCGCTGCCTGGGCGCGTCGACGGGCACGCTGCTCGCCGCCTACCTCATCCAGGCGGCGGCGGTGGGGCTCGTCGGCAGCCTCGTCGGCGCGGGCCTGGGAGTCGTCGCGCAGCTCGCCCTCCCGCTCCTCTTGCGCGAGCTCATCCCGGTTGACGTCGCCTGGTCGCCCTCGTGGCCGGCGGTCCTGGCCGGTGTCGGGGTCGGCGTCTGGGTCGCCGTCGTCTTCTCGCTGCTGCCGCTCCTCGCCGTGCGCCGCGTCTCCCCGCTCGCGGTGCTGCGCCGGGACTACGAGCCCCCCGCGGCCCCCCGGAGCGACGTCGCACGCGGGCTTGCCCTCCTCGCCCTCGCCGGAAGCGTCGTCGGCCTCGCCGTGATCGAGGCGGGCCGCGTCGGGGCCGGCCTCCTCTTCGCGGCCGGGATCGCCCTCGCCTTGGGGGCGCTCGCCCTCGCGGCCGCGCTCCTCGTCCGAGGCCTGAGGCGCTTCCTCCCGCGGCGCCTCCCCTACCTCTACCGCCAGGGCCTCGCCAACACATTCCGTCCCGCCAACCAGACGCTGCTCGTCGTCCTCGCGCTCGGCTTCGGGACCTTCCTCCTGAGCACGCTCGTCCTCGTCCAGCACAACCTGCTGCGCGAGCTGCGCGTGGACCGGGGCGAGGAGCGCCCGAACGTCGTCTTCTTCGACGTGCAGCCGGATCAGCGGGAGGACGTCGAGGCGCGCGTCCGCGCCCGGGCCCCGCTCCTCGGCCCCGCCGTGCCCATCATCCCCATGCGCATCCAGTCCGTGAAGGGAAGGGCGGCATCCGAGCTGCTCGCCTCCGCGGAGGAGGCCGACCGCCCCGGCCGCTGGGCGCTGCGCCGGGAGTACCGCAGCAGCCACCGCGACTCTTCCCGGCCTTCGGAGCGCGTCGTCGCCGGGGAGTGGTGGCGCCCGGGCGAATGGCGGGGACGGACCGCCACGGAGACGATACCGATCGCGGTCGACGCCGACCTCGCACGGGAGCTGGAGGTCGGCGTCGGGGACGAGATCGTCTGGGACGTCCAGGGGCTCCTCGTCCCCTCGCGCGTCGCCTGCTTGCGGGACGTCGACTGGGCCCGCTTCGAGCCCAACTTCTTCGTCGTGTTCCCCGAGGGTCCCCTCGACGGCGCGCCGCGGAGCTTCGTCCTCCTTTCGCGACTGGACGACGCCGCTGCACGGGCCCGGCTCCAGCGGGAGATCGTCGAGGCGCACCCGAACGTCTCCAGCCTCGACCTCGCCCAGGTGCAGCGAGGGGTCGAGCGGATCCTCGACCGCGTCGCCCTCGCCATCCGCTTCATGGCCCTCTTCAGCCTGGCCGCGGGGGCGGCGGTGCTCGCGGGCGCGGTGGCGGCGAGCCGCCACCAGCGCGTGCGCGAAGGGGCGCTCCTGCGGACGCTGGGGGCGACGCGGCATCAGCTCGTCCGAATCCTCCTCGCCGAGTACGCGGTGCTGGGGGCGCTCGCCGGCGTGGCGGCGCTCGTCCTCTCGACGCTCGCCGGATGGGCGCTCGTCCGCTTCGTCTTCGGGGGGGTGTTTGCCTTCCCGGGACCGGCGCTCTTCACGCTCCTCCTCGGGATCGCGGCGCTTACGATCGCGATCGGGCTTGCGGGGAGCACTGAGGTCTGGCGCCGGCCCCCGCTCGAGGTGCTGCGGGCGGAGTGA
>Ga0209342_10001218_pt1 | contig 28979 bp, 30 predicted proteins | sample RifCSP16_2_FD_184023 | JGI IMG/M metagenome (GOLD analysis project Ga0209342, IMG submission 184023) | Soil microbial communities from Rifle, Colorado - Rifle CSP2_sed 16_2 (SPAdes) (version 2) | ecosystem: Environmental > Terrestrial > Deep subsurface > Rock core/Sediment | place: Rifle...
CTGGGAGGCCGCCTGCACGAGCCGCTGCGGATTGTCGGGATGCAGCTGGTCCTCGAGCTGATGCAGCTCCTCGGACTCGATCTGCTTCACCACCAGCAGCGTATCGATGAAGAAGCGGTAGCCGAGCGGCGTCGGCACGCGGCCGGCCGAGGTGTGCGGGCTGACGATGAAGCCCAGCTCCTCGAGATCCGACATCGCGTTGCGGATGGTCGCCGGCGAAAGATCGAGCCCGGAGTACCTCGACAGCGTGCGCGAGCCGACCGGCTGGCCCTCGGAAATGTAGCGCTCGATCAGGGTCTTGAGCAGGACCTGCGCGCGCTTGTCGAGCATCGAATCATTGTACACTCGACCAATGCCCTCGGCCTTCCGCTCGATCGCGCTGATCGGCAAGCTGCGAAGCCCCGCGATCGCGGAATCGCTGCGCGAGCTGCGCGAGTTCCTGGAGAGCCGCGGCTGCGAAGTGCTGGTCGAGCGCGATACCGCCGCGAGCCTTGGCGCGGGCGCGAGCGGCGCCGACTACGAGACGATCGGAAAAGGCGCGCAGCTCGCCATCGTGATCGGGGGCGATGGAACGATGCTCGCGGCCGCGCGCAAGCTGGTGCGCTACAAGGTGCCGCTGACCGGCGTCAACCAGGGGCGCGTGGGTTTCATGACCGACGTCGCGCTCGACGACATGCGCGCCTCGGTGGGCGCGATTCTCGAGGGCAGGTACTCGGTCGAGGAGCGGGCGCTGCTCAACGCCGAAATCCGGCGCGACGGCAAGGTCCTGCTGGCGACCATCGCGCTCAACGAGGCGGTCATCGGCAAGGGTTCGCAGGGTCGTCTGATCGAGTTCGAGCTGTACCTGGACGGCGAGTACGTCTATACGCTGCGCGCCGACGGCGTGATCGTCGCCACGCCGACCGGCTCGACCGCCTACGCGCTCTCGGCGCAGGGGCCGATCCTGCATCCCTCGGTGCCGGCGCTCGCGCTCGTTCCGCTCAATCCGCACACCCTTTCGGCACGCCCGGTGAGCGTCAGCGACCGCAGCGTGGTCGAGATCGCGCTGGTGCGCGCCGTCGACGCCCGCGCCCACTTCGACGGTTTCGCGCTCGCCGACATGGCCGAGGGCGACCGGCTGGTGCTCAGGCGCTCGGGCGACGCGGTGCGCTTCGTGCACCCCGAGGGCTACCGCTATTTCGCGATGCTGCGCGAGAAGCTGCACTGGAGCGAGGCGGTCGAGAAGGGCCGCGATCTGGAGTAGCAGGCGGTGCTGCGAGCTCTGGACGTTCGCGACTTTGCGATCGTGGAGCGGGTCGGGCTCGAGCTCGGGGCCGGCTTCACCGTGCTCACCGGGGAGACCGGCGCCGGAAAATCCATCCTGGTGGACGCGATCGAGCTGCTCGTCGGCGGCCGCGGCGATAGCGCGGCCGTGCGCGACGGGGCCGAGCGCGCCGAGCTCTCCGCAGAATTCGACCTGGATGCGAAGGCGCCGCTTTCCGCGTGGCTCGAGGAGCGCGAGCTCGCGGGCGACCCGGGAACCCTGATCCTGAGGCGGACGATCGACCGCTCGGGTCGCTCGCGCTGCTTCGTCAACGGCCATGCCGCGACGCTCGCGCAGCTTCGCGAAGCCGGTGAATTCCTGCTCGATATCCACGGCCAGCACGAGCACCAGTCGCTGCTGCGCCCCGCCGTGCAGCGCTCCCTGCTCGACGCGCATGCCGGGGCCGAAACGATCGCGACCGAAACGGCAGAGGCATGGCGGAACTGGAAACGCCTGCAGGCGCTCGCCGAGGACGCCGCGCAGCAGTTCGCGCGGCGCGAGGCGGAGCGCAGCGACCTCGAGGAGCGGGCCGCGGAGCTGAAACGGCTCGCGCCGCGCGCAGGTGAATGGGAGGAGGTGTCCGCGCAGCACCTGCGGCTGTCGCACGGCGCGAGCCTGCTCGGGGGTGCTCAGTCCTCGCTCGAGGCGCTCGCCGAATCGGACGGCGCGACGCTCGCGCAGCTCGCCGCCGTGGCCGACCGGCTGAAGACCCTTGCGGCGCACGACGCGCGGCTTGCGCCGATCGCGGCGATGCTGGAATCGGCCGGCGCCCAAGCGGGCGAGGCGGCGCGGGAGCTGCGCCAGTACGCCTCGCGCTTCGAGCTCGACCCCGACGCCCTGCGTGCCGCCGAGTCGCGAATCGAGGCCCTGCACGCGGCGGCTCGCAAGCACCGCGCGCGGCCTGAGGAGCTGCCGCAACGCCTCGCCGAGCTCGAGCAGCGCCTCGCGGAGCTTGCGCTCGCGGTCGATCCCGAGGCGCTCGGACGCGAGGTCGCTCTAGCGCGCCGGCGCTACGAGTCGGCGTCGGCGCGCCTGACGGAGAAGCGGCGGCCCGGCGCGCAGGCGCTCTCCGGGGCGGTGGCCGAAGGAATGCAGCGGCTGGCGATGGCCGGCGGCAGGTTCTCGGTGGCGCTGCGGCCGCTCGAGGCGCCGGGGGCCGCCGGCGCGGAGGAAGCGGAGTTCGAGGTGGCTTCGCATCCGAGCCTGGCCTTGCGCCCGCTCGCGCGCGTCGCGTCCGGCGGCGAGCTCTCGCGCATCAGCCTCGCGATCCAGCTCGTCGCGTCGAAGGCCTCGCCCGTAGCGACCCTGGTGTTCGACGAGGTGGATGCCGGGATCGGCGGCGCGGTGGCCGACACGGTCGGGCGTTCCCTCAGGCGGCTCGGCCGCGACCGGCAGGTGCTTTGCGTCACGCACCTGCCGCAGGTCGCGGCGCACGGCGACGATCAATGGTCGATCGTCAGGTCGGGCGGCCGCGGCAAGCTGAACGTGCGCGCAATGCGGCTCGACCGCGCCGCGCGCATCGAGGAGCTGGCGAGGATGCTTGGAGGATCCGCATCCACCGCGCGCAGGCACGCGGCGGAGCTGCTAGGCTCCGGCTAGCCCCGATTTCCGGTAAGGGCAGTCCTGCTTGGTGCAGTCGGCGTAAAGCGCGAGCGAGTGGCCGCGCAGCGCGAAGCCGCGCTCGCGCGCCGTCTCGAGCTGCCGCCGCTCGATCTCGGCGTCGTAGAACTCCTCGACGTGGCCGCACTGCAGGCACACCAGGTGGTCGTGGTGCCCGCCCTGGTTGAGCTCGAACACCGCCTTGCCGGTCTCGAAATGCTGGCGCGAGAGCAGCCCCGCCTGCTCGAACTGCGTCAGCACGCGGTAAACGGTGGCGAGGCCGACGTCGATGCCATCGGCGACGAGCGTGCGGTACACGTCCTCGGCCGAGAGGTGGCGCACCTTGCTCGATTCGAACAGCTCGAGGATCTTGCGCCGCGGCAGCGTCGCTTTGAGACCGCTTTCCTTCAGACTTTGCGCCGAAGCCATCGCCTGTCATTATATTCCGATGTTCCGACCGATCGTTCTCGCCGCCGCGCTCGCCGCGGCCGCCGCTGCGTCCGGGTGCGGCGTTCCCACCATCCCGGGCATCACGCCCTACCGAATGGAGATCCAGCAGGGCAACTACGTCTCGCAGGAGATGGTGTCGCGGCTGCAGAAGGGCATGAGCAAGGACCAGGTGCGCGTGATCCTGGGCACTCCGCTGCTCACCGACATCTTCCACGCCGACCGCTGGGACTACGTGTACCGGCGCGAGGCCGCCAACGGCACGCGCGAGCAGCGCAAGCTCGCGGTGCACTTCGAGGACGGCAAGCTCGCGCGGGTGGAAGGCGACGTGGTGCCCGCGGGCGAACCCAAGGAAGTGTCCAGATGAAGCTCGCGATCGCCGGGGCGGGCGGACGCATGGGGCGCGCGCTGGTCGAGGCGGCGCTCCAGGACCGGGAGCTGACCGTCGCCGCCGCGCTCGAGGTCGCCGGGAGCCCGATGCTCGGCAGGGATGTCGGAGGGGTCAAGGTCGGCTCGGACATCGCCGCCGCGGTCGATGCCGCCGACGTGCTGCTCGATTTCACTCGACCGGAGGGCACGCTCGCGCACCTCGATGCCTGCGTGAAGCTCGCCAGGCCGGTCGTCGTCGGCACGACCGGTTTTTCGCCGGCGCAGAAGGCGCGCATCGCGGAGGCGGGAAAGCGCGTCGCGATCGTGATGTCGCCGAACTTCGCGGTCGGGGTGAACGTGGCGTTTTCGCTCGCCGGCGCCGCGGCGAAGGCGCTCGGCGAAGCGTACGACGTCGAAATCGTCGAGGCGCACCACCGCCGCAAGGCCGACGCGCCTTCGGGCACCGCGCTCAAGCTGGGCGAGGTGATTGCGCGCTCTCTCGGGCGGGACCTGGGCGCGGTCGCGGTCTACGGCCGAAAAGGGGAAACCGGGGAAAGGCATTCCTCCCAGATCGGCTTTCACGCCATCCGCGGCGGCGACATCGTGGGCGAGCACACGGTGATCTTCGCGGGCGAGGGCGAGCGCGTGGAGCTGACCGTGCGCTCGCAGAGCCGCGCCACCTACGCGCTCGGGGCGCTGCGCGCCGCGAAGTGGCTGAAGGGCCGCCCGGCCGGGCTCTACGACATGGCCGACGTGCTTGGACTGAAGTAGCCGGCGGCGTATAATCTCGTCTTCAAGCGAGGCGGGAAGGGCCGCAAGCCCTTCCCGCTTTTCACGTCACCCCCTGGAGTCTCGCCGTGGCCGCGTTCGAACCTGCCGTGCTCGTCCTCGCCGACGGGACGGCGTTCCGGGGGCGCTCGGTCGGCGCACGCGGGATCGCGTCGGGCGAGGTGGTGTTCAACACCGCGATGACCGGCTACCAGGAGATCCTCACCGATCCCTCGTACTGCCGGCAGATCGTGACGCTTACCTATCCGCACATCGGCAACACGGGCACGAACGACGAGGACAGCGAATCGGGTCGCGTGTACGCCGCCGGGCTGGTGGTGCGCGACGTGCCCGCGCTTTACTCGAGCTGGCGCGCCCGGGCGAGCCTCGCGGAGTTCCTGGCCGGGAACGAGGTCGTCGCGATCGCCGAAATCGACACCAGGAAGCTGACGCGGATCCTGAGGGAGAAGGGCGCGCAGAACGGCTGCCTCATGGCAGGCGACGTGGACCTGGACAAGGCGCTCGCCGAAGCGCACGCCTTTCCTGGCCTCGCGGGGATGGATCTCGCCAAGGTCGTCAGCACGGACAAGCCCTACGAATGGCGCGAAGGCGGATGGGAGCTCGGCAAGGGCTGGCGCAGGATCGACAACCCGCGCTTCCACGTCGTTGCCTACGATTACGGCATCAAGCGAAACATCCTGCGGCTGCTTGTCGAGCGCGGAGCGCGCGTGACCGTGCTTCCCGCGCGGGCGCCGGCGAAGGAGGCGCTCAGGCTCAAGCCCGACGGCGTGTTCCTCTCCAACGGCCCTGGCGACCCCGAGCCCTGCGACTATGCCATCGAGGCGATCGGAGAGATCCTCGATGCGACCGCGATCCCGGTGTTCGGCATCTGCCTCGGTCACCAGCTGATGGGGCTCGCCTCGGGCGCGAAGACGATCAAGATGAAGTTCGGCCACCACGGCGCGAACCACCCGGTGAAGGACCTCGATACCGGCCAGGTGGTGATCACCAGCCAGAACCACGGCTTCGCGGTCGACCCGGCGACGCTGCCGCGGAACCTGCGCCCGACGCACGTGTCGCTGTTCGACGGCTCGCTGCAGGGCCTCGCGCGCACCGACCGGCCCGCGTTCTGCTTCCAGGGCCACCCGGAGGCGAGCCCCGGCCCGCACGACATGTCCTACTTGTTCGACAGGTTCGCCAAGATGATGGAGGAGCGCCGTGCCTAGGCGCACCGATATCCGCTGCATCCTCATCATCGGCGCCGGGCCGATCGTAATCGGCCAGGCCTGCGAGTTCGACTATTCCGGCGCGCAGGCCTGCAAGGCGCTGCGCGCCGAGGGCTACCGCGTGGTGCTGGTGAACTCGAACCCGGCCACCATCATGACCGACCCGGAGATGGCCGACGCCACCTACATCGAGCCGATCACCTGGCCGATCGTCGCGCGCGTCATCGAAAAAGAGCGCCCGGACGCGCTGCTGCCGACCATGGGCGGCCAGACCGCGCTCAACTGCGCGCTCGACCTCGCGCGCGAGGGCGTGCTGGAGAAATTCGGCGTCGAGCTGATCGGCGCCTCGCGCGAGGCGATCGACAAGGCCGAGGATCGGGAAAAATTCAGGGACGCCATGCAGCGCATCGGGCTGGCCTGCCCGCGCTCGGGACTCGCGCATTCGCTCGAGGAGGCGCTGCAGCTGCAGGCGGGAATCGGTTTCCCGGTCGTGGTGAGGCCCTCCTTCACGCTCGGCGGCACCGGGGGCGGCATCGCCTACAACCGCGAGGAGTTCATCGCCATCTGCGAGCGCGGCCTGGAGGCCTCGCCGACGCAGGAGCTGCTGATCGAGGAGTCGGTGATCGGCTGGAAGGAGTTCGAGACCGAGGTGGTGCGCGACAAGAAGGACAACTGCATCATCGTGTGCTCGATCGAGAACCTCGATCCCATGGGGATCCACACCGGCGACTCGATCACGGTGGCACCGGCGCAGACGCTCACCGACAAGGAATGGCAGATCATGCGCGACGCCTCGATCGCGGTGCTGCGCGAGATCGGCGTGGACACGGGCGGCTCGAACGTGCAGTTCGCGGTCAACCCCGAGGACGGGCGCATGCTGGTGATCGAGATGAACCCGCGCGTGTCGCGCTCCTCCGCCCTCGCCTCCAAGGCGACCGGCTTCCCGATCGCCAAGGTGGCGGCCAAGCTCGCCGTCGGCTACACGCTCGACGAGATCGCGAACGAGGTCACCGGCGGGGCGACCCCCGCCTCGTTCGAGCCGACCATCGATTACGTGGTCACCAAGGTGCCGCGCTTCGCGTTCGAGAAATTCCCGCAGGCGAACGACCGCCTGACCACGCAGATGAAGTCGGTGGGCGAGGTGATGGCGATCGGCCGCACCTTCCAGGAATCGCTGCACAAGGCGCTGCGCGGGCTGGAGATCGGCGTGGACGGGCTCAACCAGCGCACCACCGACCGCGAGACCATCGAAAGAGAGCTGGGCGAGCCCGGCCCGGAGCGCATCTGGTACGTCGGCGATGCGTTCGAGAACGGCTTCACGCTCGACGAGGTCCACCGGCTGACGCGCATCGACCGCTGGTTCCTCGCGCAGGTGAAGGAGATCGTCGATCTGGAGATGGAGCTCGACGATCGCAAGCTCGAAGACATCGATGCCGAAAAATTGCGGACCCTGAAAAGAAAGGGCTTCTCGGACCGGCGCCTTGCATACCTGTTCAACACGAAAGAGGATCTGGTGAGGAAGAAGCGGCACGCGCTGGGCATTCGCCCCGTGTACAAGCGCGTGGACACCTGCGCCGCCGAGTTCGCGGCGAAAACCGCCTACCTGTACTCGACCTACGAGGAAGAGTGCGAGGCGGAGCCGGACTCGAGGAAAAAGGTGATGGTGCTCGGCGGCGGGCCGAACCGCATCGGCCAGGGGATCGAATTCGACTACTGCTGCGTGCATGCGGCGCTTGCGCTGCGCGAGGACGGCTTCGAGACCATCATGGTGAACTGCAATCCGGAGACGGTCTCGACCGATTACGACACCTCGGACCGGCTCTATTTCGAGCCGCTCACCCTGGAGGACGTGCTGGCGATCGTGGACAAGGAGAAGCCCTGGGGCGTGATCGTGCAGTACGGCGGCCAGACCCCGCTCAACCTGGCGCGCGGCCTTGCCGCCGCCGGCGTGCCGATCATCGGCACCAGCGCCGACTCGATCGACCTCGCCGAGGACCGCGAGCGCTTCCAGAAGCTGCTGCACAAGCTGAAGCTGCGCCAGCCGCCCAACCGCACCGCGCGCTCGGCCGCCCAGGCGCTCGTGCTGGCCGACGAGATCGGCTACCCGGTGGTGGTGCGCCCGAGCTACGTGCTCGGCGGGCGCGCCATGGAAATCGTGCACCAGAAAGCGGATCTCGAGCGCTACATGGCGGAGGCGGTGAAGGTGTCGAACGATTCGCCGGTGCTGCTCGACCGTTATCTCGCCGACGCGATCGAGGTGGACGTGGACTGCGTCTGCGACGGCAAGGAAGTCCTGATCGGCGGCATCATGGAGCACGTCGAGGAGGCGGGCGTGCACTCGGGCGACTCGGCGTGCTGCCTGCCTCCGCATTCGCTCGCGGGCCACCTCGAGCGCGAGCTGCGGCGCCAGACGGTGCTGCTCGCCAGGGCGCTCAAGGTGGTGGGCCTCATGAACGCGCAATACGCGATCCAGGGCGACAGCGTCTACGTGCTGGAAGTCAACCCGCGCGCTTCGCGCACCGTGCCCTACGTCGGCAAGGCGACCGGGCTGCCGCTCGCCAAGATCGCCGCGCGCTGCATGGTGGGGAAGAGCCTGAAGCAGCAAGGGGTCGAGGAGATCACGCCGTCGTATTTCTCGGTCAAGGAAGCGGTGTTCCCGTTCGCCAGGTTCCCGGGGGTGGACACGATCCTCGGCCCCGAGATGAAGTCGACCGGGGAAGTCATGGGCGTGGGCGAGACCTTCGGCGAGGCGTTCGTCAAATCGCAGCTCGCCGCGGGCGTGCGGCTGCCGACGGGCGGGCGCGCGTTCATCAGCGTGCGCGACGCCGACAAGCTGCCGGCGGTCGCGATTGCGCGCGATCTCGCGTCCCTCGGGTTTTCGCTCCTCGCCACACGCGGCACCGCCGCGGTGCTCGCCTCGCACGGCATCGAGGTCGCGCCGGTGAACAAGGTCGCAGAGGGCCGCCCGCACATCGTGGACATGATCCTGAACGGGGAAGTGAGCTTCATCGTCAATACCGTGGAAGCGACGCGCACTGCGGTGTCGGACTCGCGCTCGATCCGCACCACCGCGCTCGGCCGGCGCGTGACCTATTACACGACGGTGGCGGGAGCGAGGGCGGCGTGCGCAGGGATGAAGCACCTCGCGCAGCTCGAGCCCTATCGCCTGCAGGACCTGCACGCGAAGCTCGTCTCCCCCGGCGCCGAACAGGCGGTGACGTCGTAGCCATGCCCAAGACCCCCCTGACCAGGCGCGGCGCCGAGCTGCTGCGTGCCGAGCTGCAGCGGCTCAAGACCGTGGAGCGCCCGCGCATCTCGCAGGCGATCGCCGAGGCGCGCTCGCACGGCGATCTCTCGGAGAACGCCGAATTCGACGCCGCGCGCGAGCAGCAGGGGCTGGTCGAGGCGCGCGTCAAGGACATCGAGTCGAAGCTCGCCCACGCGAACGTCATCGATCCGAAGCTGCTCGAGGCCGACGGCCGCTGCGTGTTCGGCGCCACCGTAGAGGTGGAGGACGGCGACGGCGAGACGGCGATCTGGCAGATCGTCGGCGAGGACGAGGCCGACATCAAGCAGGGGCGAATCTCGGTCAGCTCGCCGATCGCCCGCGCGCTGATCGGAAGGTACGCCGGCGATACGGTCGAGGTGCAGACTCCCGGCGGTACGAAGCGCTACGAGATCCTGGACGTGCGCTACGAGTAAGCGGCGAAGCGTCGCTCCAACTCGGTCCTCGCTCCGGTTTGCTTGCCATATGTACATGTCGCATAATGGCCATGTACATGTTGGCGGAGCGACCATGAACGACATGACATTGACCGCATTGCGAAGGCGGCTCTTCCGCGTCGCGGATCGGGTGCTGGCCACGGGCGCCCCTGTCCGGATCAGGCGCGGCGGGCGCACGCTTACCCTTTCCGCGGACGCGGAACGCAAGGGCGCCGGCCGGCTGGCCCGGTTGAAAAGGCGCAACGTCATCGCAGGCGACGCGGCCGCGCTCTGGAAGGTGAAGGTCGGCAAGTGGCGCGGACGCGCAAGCGCCGGCTGATCCATCTCGATACCCACGTCGTCTGCTGGTTGTATGCCGGCCGCGTGGACCTGCTGTCGGGGGCGGCGCGCGATGCTATCGAGCGGGACGAACTCGCGGTTTCTCCAATGGTCGGTCTCGAGCTGCAGTATTTGCGGGAGGTCGGCCGCATGAGGCATGGACCCGCACGCATTCTCGCCGCTCTGCGCGGCGATCTCGGGCTCGAAGTCAGCAACCTGCCGTTCGCGCCGGTTGCCGCACGTGCCCGGAGCTTCAGCTGGACTCGGGACCCCTTCGACCGGTTGATCGCCGCGGAAGCCGCGGTCGCGCGCGCGCGGCTGCTGACGCGAGACGACGTTCTGAGGCGGCGCTTTCGCCCCGCGCTCTGGTAGCTAAGGCGTACCGGCGAACGTCTTCTCGCGCAGCGTCTGGCAGTCGGCGCAGCGCGGCGCCGACGGATAGGCCTTGAGCCGGCCGAACCCGATCGGGTCTCCGCACTCGACGCAGGCGCCGAACGTACCCTCGGCCACCCGGCCGCGCGCGGCCTCCAGGGCCGCGAGCTCGCGCACGTGCCGGTCGATCAGCTCGTTCTCGATTCCGGCGCGGATCTTGGTGAGCGCCTGGTCTGCCTCGTCGCCGGCCACCCCTTCGAGCTGCGCATACATCTCCATCGCGCGCTCGCGCTCGCCCGATACCTGGTCGCGCAGCTCGGCCTCGCGCTGCTCCATCGCGTCGAGCAGCCTCTTCACCTGGCTCTCGGTCAGATGCTCCATGTGCGGACCCCGTAAAGCCCTTCGACACCTTCCCGTTGCGCCGAGTTCGTGCCGCGAGCGGCGATGCAAGATACTGTAGCGATGGCGAAATCGAGCAGGCAGTGGCTGCATCGGCAATCCAGGGACCCCTACGCGCGCAGGGCCAGGGAGGCGGGTTACCGCTCGCGCGCGGCGTTCAAGCTCCTGGGGATCGATGCGAAAGACCGTTTGCTGCTCCCCGGGATGACCGTCGTGGATCTGGGCGCAGCGCCGGGAAGCTGGTCGCAGGTCGCCGCCGGGAAGGTGCGGCCGGGCGGGAAGGTCATCGCCATTGATTTGCTCGAAATCGCCCCGATCTCGGGAGTGACGGTCCTGAGAGGGGACATTCGGGAAGGCGCAGCGCTTACGGCGCTCCGGGGCGAATGCGCGGACGTGGTGCTTTGCGATGTCTCGCCGAATCTCTCCGGGATCGCGGCCACGGACCAGGCGCGCTCGGCCGAGCTGGCGCGAGCGGCGATCGAATTCTGCCGCCGGGCGCTGAAGCCGCAGGGCGCGTTTCTTGTCAAAGCATTTCAGGGAGCGGAGTTTGCTTCTGTCCTGGCGGAGATGAAGCGCGCCTTCCGGGAGGTGACAGTGAGAAAGCCGGCCGCGTCGCGCGGCGAATCGCGCGAGACCTATCTGCTCGCGCGCGGCCTTTTGTGCCCTGCGAAAACAGCGTAACATTGTCCGCAACCTGCCACGAGGAACAAGTCCTTGAACAACATGCTTAAAAACCTGGTCATCTGGCTCGTCATCGGGCTGGTGCTGATGACCGTGTTCAACCAGTTCAACACCCGCCAGGCGGCGCAGGCGCCGATGGAGTATTCGCAGTTCCTCGAGGAGGTGAAGGCCGGGCGCATCGCCAAGGTGACCATCGAGGGGCGGCAGCTCAAGGCCACCACCAACGAGGGCAAGCGCGTCACCAGCTACTCGCCGGGCGACATCTGGCTGGTCTCGGACCTGCTCAAGTACGGGGTCAAGATCGAGGCCAAGCCCGAGGAGGAGCCTTCGCTCCTCATGAACATCTTCGTGTCGTGGTTCCCGATGCTGCTGCTGATCGGCGTGTGGATCTTCTTCATGCGCCAGATGCAGGGCGGCGGGCGCGGCGGCGCGTTCAGCTTCGGCAAGTCGCGCGCGCGCATGATGGACGAGTCGAGCAACACCGTCACCTTCGCGGACGTCGCCGGCTGCGACGAGGCGAAGGAGGACGTCGCCGAGCTGGTGGAATTCCTGCGCGATCCGTCCAAGTTCCAGAAGCTCGGCGGGCGCATCCCGCGCGGGGTGCTGATGGTCGGCAACCCCGGCACCGGCAAGACGCTGCTCGCGCGCGCCATCGCCGGCGAGGCCAAGGTGCCGTTCTTCTCGATCTCGGGCTCCGACTTCGTCGAGATGTTCGTCGGCGTCGGCGCGGCGCGCGTGCGCGACATGTTCGAGCAGGCGAAGAAGCACGCGCCCTGCATCGTGTTCATCGACGAGATCGACGCAGTCGGCCGCCAGCGCGGCGCGGGCCTGGGCGGCGGCAACGACGAGCGCGAGCAGACCCTCAACCAGCTGCTGGTGGAGATGGACGGCTTCGAGGCCACCGTCGGCGTGATCGTCATTGCCGCGACCAACCGGCCCGACGTGCTCGACCCGGCGCTGCTGCGCCCGGGGCGCTTCGACCGCCAGGTGGTGGTGCCGCTGCCCGACATCCGCGGCCGCGAGGAGATCCTCAAGGTGCACATGCGCAAGGTGCCGCTCGCGCCGGACGTCAAGGCAGACATCATCGCGCGCGGCACGCCGGGCTTCTCCGGCGCGGACCTCGCCAACCTGGTGAACGAGGCGGCGCTGTTTGCCGCGCGCAAGAACAAGCGCCTGGTCGACATGGAGGACTTCGAGTCCGCCAAGGACAAGATCATCATGGGCGCGGAGCGCCGCTCGATGGTGATGCCCGAGGAGGAGCGCAGGAACACCGCCTTCCACGAGTCGGGCCACACGGTGGTCGCGCGGCTCATACCCAAGACCGACCCGGTTCACAAGGTGACGATCATCCCGCGCGGCCGCGCGCTCGGCGTGACGATGCAGCTGCCGGAGCACGACCGCTACAGCCAGGACCGCGAGCGGCTGCTCAACACCATCGCGGTGCTGTTCGGCGGGCGCATCGCCGAGGAGGTGTTCATGGGCCAGATGACCACCGGAGCGGCGAACGACTTCGAGCGCGCGACCGAGATCGCGCGCCGCATGGTCACGCAATGGGGCATGTCCGACGAGCTGGGTCCGATGGTCTACGGCGAGAACGACGGCGAGATCTTCCTCGGCCGCTCGATCACCACGCACAAGAACGTGTCCGAGACCACGATGCAGAAGGTGGACGCCGAGATCCGCCGCATCATCGACGAGCAGTACAAGCTGGCGAGGAAGCTGATCGAGGACAACCGCGACAAGGTCGAGGCGATGGCGAAGGCGCTGCTCGAGCTGGAGACGCTCGACGCCGAGCAGATCGGCGACATCATGGCCGGCAGGCCGCCGCGCCCGCCCAAGCCCTCCGGCGCGCAGGCCTCCAGCGCCGCGACCGACGGCGGCGCGCAGGTCGCGCCCGCGCCGGCGACGCCCGCGGCCTGACTTTTGCGGGTGCGCAGGCGGAGAACCGGATGAGCACGCCGAAAGCAGAGGTCTCGAGCATGCTGGGGGGGTTGCCCGACAGCAGTAGTCTCGAGGACATCCAGTACCACCTGTATGTTCTTGAGAAGGTCAAACGCGGGTTGCAACGTGCGGAGACTGAAGGAGCCGTCTCCCACGAGGACGCAAAGGTCCGCCTCGGAAAATGGCTCTCGGGCTAGGCTGGTCGCCCGAGGCCGTCGAGGACGTCGAAGCAATCGCGGAGTACATCGAGCGCGATTCCCCTTGGTACGCCAAGGCCGTCGCCTCGAAAATCGTCGAGACCGCAGAATCGATCCCCGAATTTCCCGAACTCGGGCGGATTGTGCCGGAGGTGGGGAATCCGTCGATTCGCGAGCGGTTCGTCTACAGCTACCGGGTCATCTACCGCATCGAGGCGGAGAGGATACTGATCGCGGCGGTCATCCACGGCAGCAGATTGCTTCAACCTTTCCTCGAACGCGTCGAGCGACGATGAAACTCCGCTGCGGCAGGTTTTCCCTGCCGCTCGATCGGCCGCTCTTGATGGGCGTGGTGAACGTCACGCCAGATTCTTTTGCCGACGGCGGTCGCTATTTCGCGCCGGATGCCACGATCGCTCACGCACGCCGTCTTGCCGAGGAAGGCGCCGACATCGTGGACATTGGCGCCGAGTCGAGCCGTCCCGGCGCCGGGCCTGTCTCCGAGGAAGAGGAGCTGAAGCGCCTGGGGCCCGTTCTGCGCACGCTCGGCGAATTGAAGATTCCCGTTTCCGTGGACACGCGCAGGCCGCAGGTGATGAAGCAGGCGCTCGCCGCCGGAGCTTCGATGATCAACGACATCGAGGCGCTCGAGGCGCCGGGCGCCCTCGAGGCGGTAGCGGAGAGCGGTTGCGCGGTCTGCCTCATGCACAAGAAGGGTGATCCGGCGACGATGCAGCGCGAGCCGCAATACGACGATGTGGTGCGCGAGGTGAAGGACTACCTTGCGCAAAGGATCGCCGCTTGCGAGCGCGCCGGCGTCGCACGCGAGCGCATCGTCGCCGACCCCGGCTTCGGCTTCGGCAAGACGCCGGCGCACAACCTCGCGCTGCTGCGGCGCCTCCCCGAGCTGAAGGCGCTGGGCGTGCCGCTCCTCGCGGGCTGGTCGCGGAAGTCCACGCTCGGCACGATCACCGGGCGCCCGGTGGACGAGCGCCTCGCGGCAAGCCTCGCCGCCGCGTTGCTCGCGTTGCAGGGCGGGGTGACAATACTGAGGGTGCATGACGTTAAGGAGACCCGGGACGTGATTTCAGTGTGGCAGGCGTGGCGCGGATGAAGCAATCGCGTGGCAAAGAGATGAGCAAACGACGACTTACGGTACGAACGGGTACGGCGGAGGACTTTTTTGCGCTGACCAAGGACGCTGCGCGCCGCATGGATCGAGGCGAATGCGTGAAAGGGAAGGTGACGTTGATCTTCAAAGATCCGCGTCGTGTGCCCGCCGTCTCGTCAGTGGAGCGTCGGCGCCTCATGCGGGCGTCGCCGCCAAGACTTGGGAAGGCGACTCGCGAGTGACGCGAAAGCACTTCGGCACCGACGGCGTGCGCGGCACCATCGGGCAAAGCCCGATGACGCCGGACTTCGTGCTGCGCCTGGGCTACGCGGCGGGCAGGGTGCTCTCCGGCCGGGGCGAGCATCCCGCGGTGCTGATCGGCAAGGACACCCGGATCTCCGGCTACATGATCGAGGCTGCGCTCGAAGCCGGGTTCTCGGCCGCAGGAACCGACGTGCTGCTCTGCGGGCCGCTGCCCACACCCGGGGTCGCCTACCTCACGCGCGCGCTGCGCCTCTCGGCGGGCGTCGTGATCAGCGCCTCGCACAACCCGTATCCCGACAACGGCATCAAGTTCTTCTCCGGCGACGGCTTCAAGCTGCCGGACGCGATCGAGGCCGAGATCGAGCGGGCGCTCGAGCAGCCGATGGGATGCAACGAGGCCGGGAAGCTCGGGCGCGCGCGGCGCGTGGACGACGCCGCCGGGCGCTACATCGAGTTCTGCAAATCCACCTTCCCGCCGGAGCTCGACCTGAAGGGCATGAGGATCGTGGTCGATTGCGCGCACGGCGCCGCCTACAACGCCGCGCCGCACGTGTTCCACGAGCTGGGCGCCGACGTCGCCGCGGTCGGCGTCAAGCCCGACGGCTTCAACATCAACGAGCCGAGGAACCTGGTTTCCGAAGTGCAGGGCAACCAGGCCGACCTCGGCGTCGCGCTCGACGGCGACGGCGACCGCGTGCTGATCGTCGATGGAAAAGGGCGTTCCTACGACGGCGACCAGCTCCTCTACGCGATCGTGAAGCATCGCGCCGCGAAGGAACGAGTAGCGGGTGTCGCCGGCACGCCGATGACCAACCTCGCGTTCGAGAACGCGATGGCGCGCCTCGGCATCCAGTTCGCTCGCGCGCGGGTCGGCGACCGCTACGTGCTGGAGCTGATGCGCGGGAAGGGCTGGCTGCTCGGCGGGGAGAACTCCGGCCACATCATCTGCCTCGACAAGCACACCACGGGCGACGGGATCGTCTCGGCATTGCAGGTGCTCGGCGCGATGCGCCAGTCGGGCCGCTCGCTCGCCGAGCTCACCGCCGACCTAGCCATGTATCCGCAAGTGCTCGTCAACGTCGAGGTACCGCGCGGCTTCGACTGGCACGCCCACGCGGCGATTGCGAAGGCGCAATCGGAGGCAGAGCGGTCGCTGAACGGTCGCGGCCGGGTGCTGCTGCGACCCTCGGGCACCGAGCCGGTGCTGCGGGTGATGGTCGAGGGCGAACCGCGGGAGGTCATCGAATCCGCTGCCCAATCAATAGCTTCGGTGGTGCGTAAAGCAGTTGCCGGCTGACCATGAAAGCGCCGCGGCCGTTGCCGCGCCGAAACCGGCGATCGGCTTCTTCGAGCGCTGGCTGACGCTGTGGGTGCTCCTTTGCATCGTCGCAGGCATTGCGCTCGGCCAGTGGCTGCCGGGGTTGTTCCAGGCGCTCGGCCGGCTCGAACTGGCGCAGGTCAACCTCCCGGTCGGAGCGCTCATCTGGGTGATGATCATCCCGATGCTGATGAATATCGACTTCCGCGCGATGCACGAGGTGCGGCGGCACTGGCGCGGCATGGCGGTGACGGTCGCGGTGAACTGGGCGGTGAAGCCCTTTTCCATGACGCTGCTCGGCTGGATTTTCGTCCGCCAGCTGTTCTCGCCCTGGCTGCCGGCGGAACAGCTCGACAGCTACATCGCCGGGCTGATCCTGCTCGCGGCCGCGCCCTGCACCGCAATGGTGTTCGTGTGGAGCCGGCTGACGAAGGGCGATCCTTACTTCACGCTCAGCCAGGTGGCGCTCAACGACACCATCATGATCTTCGCCTACGCGCCAATCGTCGGGCTGCTGCTCGGCCTGTCGTCGATCGGGGTGCCCTGGGACACGCTGCTCATCTCGGTGGCGCTCTACATCGTGGTGCCGGTTGTGCTCGCCCAGGCCTGGCGCGGCCTGCTGATGCGGCGCGGAGGCGAAGCGCGCCTGCGCGCCGCGCTCGCGCGCCTGCATCACTATTCGACGGCGGCGCTGCTCGCGACGATCGTGCTGCTGTTCGCGTTCCAGGGCCGGCAGATCCTCGCGCAGCCGCTGATCATCGCCATGCTCGCCGTGCCGATCGTGATCCAGGTGTATTTCAATTCGGCGCTCGCCTACTGGCTGAACCGGCGCCTGGGCGTCGCGCACTCGGTGGCCGGGCCCTCGGCGCTGATCGGCGCGAGCAACTTCTTCGAGCTCGCGGTGGCGGCCGCGATCACGCTGTTCGGCTTCGACTCCGGCGCGGCGCTCGCGACGGTGGTGGGGGTGCTCGTGGAGGTGCCGGTGATGCTCTCGGTCGTGAAGGTGGTGAATGCCAGCGGGCGCTGGTACGAGCAGGGCGCTCCGGCGACAAAAACGTAAATTCGCATGTCCAGCGCGCCGTTCAACGTCCTTTTCCTCTGCACCGGCAACTCGGCGCGCTCGATCCTGGCCGAGGCGTACCTCAACGCCGCCGGCAAGGGCCGCTTCACTGGGGCATCACCGATCCGGCCGGGACCGTCGGTAGCGAGGAAGACAGGCGGCGCGCGTTCTTCCGCGCCTACAACGAGCTCGCCACGCGCATCAACCTGTTCCTCAGCCTGCCGATGGACAAGCTCGACCGGCTGACGCTGCAGAGGAGGCTCGACGAGATCGGCAAGCCCGGCAGCGAGAAGCGCGCGCTGAACCGAGCGTCCTAGCGCTTCAGCTTCGCGATGAGCTTGAGCAGCATTTCATTGTTCACGGCCATGTTGGCGTCGTCGATGACATCGCGCACCACGCCCCGGCCGTCGACCAGCACGTAGGTGTGCCCCGGCAGCTGCCCGGGGTGCATGGACGACCTGAGCGACAGCAGCCCCAGCCGCCGGGAAATCGAGGCGCCGGCGTCGAACAGCACGGTGGCCTTGGCCAGGTCGGGCATTTTCGCGGCCGCTTTTTGCCACACCCGCGGCGGGTCGACCACGACGGAAATCGCGACGATGTCCTTGCCGTCGAACCTGCGGTCGTTGGCAAAGGCCGCGATCTGGTCCCAGCAGGCCGGGTAGCACATCAAGCCCTCGCTGAAGAACAGGATCGCCGTCCTGCCCCGCAGTCGCTGCATCGGGTAGACCTTTCCGTCCTTGTCGCGCAACTCGATATCCGGCAGGGGTTTGCCGACCATGGCGTAGGCGTCGCCTGCCGCGCGCGCCTGCTGCGCGGGAACGCCGACCATCGAGGCGATGCCGAGAACGAGCAGGGCGGCCAGGACGATGCCGGCGCGCCGCGGGATCCTGAGGGTGTATTTCATGGTTTCCTCGATTGAATGACGGCGTAGAAGACGAGAAAGAGAAAGACGGCGACCACCAGCACGGCCCACGCGAGCTCCGGGACGCTCACCGTCCAGCGGTGTATGGAATGCACGGCGCCGGCGAGGAAGATGTTGGCTTCCAGCTGGAGCTCGGATTCCATGATCAGCTGCTCGGTCAGCGCCCGGTAGAGGATGTAGGCGCCCATGGCGAGAAATACGATGCCGGCGGTGAGCTCGGAGAGCACGAACCGCCACCGGAAGCCGAGCACCTCGAAGGAACGGGGCTTGCGCAGCGACATGAATTTCCCGGTGAAGTTGATCTTGTCCAGGAAGGCCGCGATGAAGAACAGGGGCGCCACCATGCCCAGCACGTAGCTCAGGGTGTAGGCCCCGCCCCAGAACAGGCTGCCGCTCGCCGCGGAGAGCGCCAGCACCCCGGCTAGCACCGGCGCGCAGCACGTGGTGGCGACCGCCGAAAAGAGGCCCAGCACATATACGGAGCCGACGCCGTGCCCCCTGACGTCGCGATGAATGGGAGAAGGCAGCGACAGGTCCTTGCCGAAGACCAGCGCGATCCCGAGGGCCGCGAGCATCAGCCCGCCCGCGGTGAAGATCAGGTTGTGATAGCGGTTGAAGACCTGCGCCATCGCCGAAGCGCCCAGCCCGATGGGCAGGAATACCGTGAGCACGCCCAGAAAGAAGACGAAGGTCATCAGCACGACCTTGTAGCGCTCCTTGAAGACCGAACCCAGGTAGGAGGGCAGCAGCACCGAGATGCAGCACGGCGCGAACAGGGCCGCCACCCCGGCGACGAAAGCCGCGACGATCGATGTTCCGTAAAGCGGGTCCATCAATTGTCTCGGCCGTTTCTCCCTAAATCGCGCAGCCGGTGCCGCTTTGGCCGCTCACCGGCGTCATCTCGCTCACGATCCGCCGGTATCCGCTTGCGGACGAATATTCCGCCCCGAGGATTTTCACGGGCACGACCTGCTCCCAGCCCAGTCCCTGCTTCGACTCGACGTACCTGGCGATGGTCAGATAGGCATCCGGGAACCAGTACGAGCTCACGGCCAGGGCGATCCGATACATTTCGGACTCCGCGAAGTCCCGTGCGGCCAGCAGCTCCAGAAGCCCCAGCATGGCCATGCCGTGATTGCAATCGGGAAACAGCGTCGGATTGCCGCAGCAGGGGCGGTAAATGCCGGCCGCAACGCGCGCGACGCGCCGCGTCTGCTCGGCGTCCAGGTAAACGAACCGGTGCCTGGAAAAATGCTCCATCGCGTCGCCCCTGGCGAGGGTCCACCCTCCGGTCGATGCAAATCGTCCGGCCCCTCCGAACCTCGGCGCCTGCATGTCGCCCTGCTCCAGGATTTCGCTCTTGTTGCCCAATCCGAACGCCCACAGCAGATTCAGGAGGAGAGACGCATTGTCCCTGGTCATGCTCCGCGATCCATTGTCGGTGCCGTCCAGCAGACTGGCCGCTTGCGCATCGAGCTTTCCGCCCTTGCGGTAGAACCCCGCGAATTTTTCGCGGTCCAGCACCCCGGCGGCGGTGAGCTGCGTGACAAGCTTCTCCCAATCGATCGGCAGCACGATTCCTATTTCCGGCCACACGCGAGCCTCCAGTCCGGGATCGGCCTGCCGGGCGGCCGGCGGCGGCGCTAGACGCGGCTCGTCTTTCTGAGCCCCGCGGGGAGGTTCGGCGAGCGCGCTCGCCAGCGGGAACATCGCGACCAGGAACCACGCCAAGCTCAGGTATTTCATGGCTTTCTAATATCATCTTTTCGCACCTGGCCACCCCGGGGCGGATGATCTAGATCAACATTCCCTCTTGCGGGCGGCGCATGGCAAAGCACGATGTCATCGGCGTGTAACACGGCGCACCTAGACTGCGCTGCAATGCGGTGTGCGCGGGGTCCAAGAGGAGATAATTCATGAAAGGTCTCAGACAGTTGGCCGTCGCAGGGGCAGTCTCGGCTGCGGTTCTTGCGCCGGTGCCGGCGCTTGCCCAGAGCAAGATCGTGAAAATCGACGGCTCGAGCACCGTCTACCCGATCTCGGAGGCGGTCGCCGAGGAGTTCCAGAAGGCGAAGAAGGGCGCCGTCAGGGTGACCGTCGGAATCTCCGGCACCGGCGGCGGCTTCAAGAAGTTCTGCCGCGGCGAGAGCGACATCTCGGACGCCTCGCGCCCGATCCTGGAGAAGGAGATGAAGGCGTGCGCCGAAGCTGGAATCCGCTACGTGGAGCTGCCGGTCGCGTTCGACGCGCTCACCGTGGTGATCCACCCGAAGAACTCATGGGTCAAGGAATTCAAGGTCGAGGAGCTGAAGAAGATGTGGGAGCCCGGCGCACAGGGCAAAGTCACGACGTGGAATCAGGTGAACCCGGCCTGGCCGAAAGCGCCGCTGAAACTCTTCGGGCCCGGCGCCGACTCGGGCACGTTCGACTACTTCACCGACGCGATCAACGGCAAGGAAAAGGCGAGCCGCGGCGATTTCACCGCGTCGGAGGACGACAACGTTCTGGTGCAGGGCGTATCGCGCGACGTGAACGCCGTCGGCTACTTCGGCATGGCCTACTACGTGGAGAACAAGGACAAGCTGAAGGCGGTCCCGATCGTGAGCAAGGGGTCGAGCAAGGGGGTGCTGCCCTCGCTCGAGACCGTGATGGACGGCAGCTACCAGCCGCTCGCGCGTCCGATCTTCATCTATGTGAGCGAGAAGGCGATGGGCCGCCCGGAGGTCAAGGAGCTCGTCGAGTTCTACCTGAAGAACGCGCCGAAGCTGACCAGGGAGGTCGGCTACGTGCCGCTTTCGCAACAGCACTACAGCATGGCGCTCAAGAACTTCGCGTCGAAGAAGCTCGGCACGGGATTCGGCGGCAAGCCCGAAGTCGGCGTCAAGGTCGAGGAGCTGCTCGCACGCGCACCCAAGCTGTAACGCGTCGCATGGGACCCGCCCGCGCAAGGCCGCGGGCGGGTTTTCGTTCATAATAAGGGGTCCCGGGTATTTACATGTCCGCCGTCGCACCCGGCGCCGCCACCTCCATGCCCAGCGAAGCGATGTCCGTCCGGCTTGCGCGGCGGCGCTCGCGCATCGTCGGGGAGCGGATCATCGAGGCGGTGCTGTTCGTCGCGGCGCTGGTGTCGGTGTTCACCACCGTGGGCATCGTGTACATCCTGGTGAAGGAATCGGTGGTGTTCTTCGAGGAGGTCCCGTTCTGGGACTTCCTCACCGACACGCAGTGGACGCCGCTGTTCGACGACGCGCACTTCGGCATCATGGTGCTGCTCTCGGGGACGCTCACCAGCTCGGCGGTGGCGCTCTCGATCGCGATCCCGCTGGGCACGATCATCGCCATCTACCTCTCGGAGTTCGCGCCGTTCGCGGTGCGCGAGGTCGCGAAGCCCTTCCTCGAGCTGCTGGGCGGCGTGCCGACCATCATCTACGGCTACTTCGCGCTGCTGTTCGTCACGCCGCTGCTGCAGAAAATCTACCCGGAGCTGCCGGGCTTCAACCTGCTCGCGGCGGGTATCGTGATGGGCATCATGATCATTCCCTACGTCAGCTCGATCTCCGAGGACGCGATGCGCGCGGTGCCGATGAGCCTGCGCGAGGGCTCCTACGCGATGGGCGCGACGCGCTTCCAGACCGCGGTCAAGGTGGTGGTGCCGGCGGCGATCTCGGGCATCGCCTCGGCCTACATCCTCGGCATCTCGCGTGCGGTCGGCGAGACCATGATCCTCGCGGTCGCGGCGGGCATGCAGCCCAACCTCACTTTCAATCCGCTCGAGCCCGCCGCGACGATCACCGCCTACATCGTGCAGGTGGCGCTGGGCGACCTGCCGCACGGATCGATCGGCTACCAGACGATCTTCGCGGCGGGGCTCACGCTGATGCTGTTCACGCTCGCCTGCAACATCGGCGGTCACGTGCTCCGGAAAAGCTTCCGCGAGGCCTACTGATGGAAGCCGCCAGGGACCTCGGCGCGATCCGCGCGCTCATCGCGAAGCACAAGCGCTGGGACATGATCTTCGGCCTGTGCGGGCTGCTCGCGCTCATGATCGGCGTGCTCACGTTCGCGGCGCTGTTCGTGGACATGGCGATCGACGGTATCCCGCGGCTCAACTGGGACTTCTTCACCAGCTTTCCCTCGCGCAAGCCCGCCCAGGCGGGGATCCTGTCGGCCTGGGTCGGCTCGTCGCTCGTCATGCTGGTGACGGCGTTCTTCGCGGTGCCCCTGGGCGTCGCGGCCGGCATCTATCTCGAGGAATACGCGCCCAAGAACTGGGTCACCGACGTGATCGAGATCAACATCACCAACCTGGCGGGAGTGCCCTCGATCGTCTACGGGCTGCTCGCGCTCGGGCTGTTCGTGTACCAGTTCGGCTTCGGCCAGTCGGTGCTGTCGGCGGGGCTCACGCTCGCGCTGCTGATCCTGCCGGTGGTGATCGTCGCCACGCGCGAGGCGATCCGCTCCATCCCGCAGGGCATCCGCGAGGGCGCCTACGCGCTCGGCTCGACGCAGTGGCAGGTGTGCAAGGACCACATCATCCCGTACTCGATGCCGGGGATCCTTACCGGGGTCATCATCGGCATGGCGCGCGCGATCGGCGAGACCGCGCCGATCATCACCATCGGCGCGCTCACCTTCATCGCGTTCCTGCCGGGAGCGCCGCTCAAGGCCGAGCCGCCGTTCGTCAGCTTCGAATGGCTGTTCTCGGGCTTCACCGTGATGCCGATCCAGATGTTCAACTGGACCTCGCGCCCCGAGGCCGCGTTCCAGCAGAACGCCGCCGCGGCCGGATTCGTGCTGGTGCTGATGACGCTCGCCATGAACGGATTCGCCATCTGGTTGCGCTACAGCCTGAGGAAAAAAATCAAATGGTAGCCGTCTCCGCGCAGGAAGCCGCGCCCGTGGTCGCCAAGGCTGAGGTCAGGGGCCTGAATTTCTACTACAGCGATTTCCACGCGCTGAAGGCGATCGACATGCCGGTGTACGAGAAGAAGGTCACCGCGCTGATCGGGCCCTCGGGCTGCGGCAAGTCCACCTTCCTGCGCAGCTTCAACCGCATGCACGATCTCTACCCGGGCAACCGCTACGAGGGCGAGATCCGGCTGTTCCCGGACGACGTGAACGTGCTCGCGCCGGGCGTCGATCCGATCGAGGTGCGCATGCGCATCTCGATGGTGTTCCAGAAGCCCAACCCGTTCCCGAAGTCGATCTACGAGAACGTCGCCTACGGCCTGCGCGTGCGCGGCGAGAGCCGGCGCGTGACGCTGAACGAGAAAGTCGAGGAGGCGCTGCGCAGCGCGGCGCTGTGGGAGGAGGTGAAGGAGCGGCTCCAGGAGCCGGCGTTCAACCTCTCCGGCGGGCAGCAGCAGCGCCTGTGCATCGCGCGCGCCCTCGCCACCGACCCTGAGATCCTGCTGTTCGACGAGCCCACCTCGGCGCTCGACCCGATCGCCACCGCCTCGATCGAGGAGCTGATCCACGACCTGAAGAACAAGGTCACCATCGTCATCGTCACCCACAACATGCAGCAGGCGGCGCGCGTGTCGGACTACACCGCCTACATGTATCTCGGGGAGCTCATCGAGTTCGGCGTCACCGACGAGATCTTCATCAAGCCGAAGAAGAAAGAGACCGAGGACTACATCACCGGCAGGTTCGGGTAGCCGCTCGAATCCCGGTTCCCGTTTGACCTGTGTCGATCGGTTCGGGGCTGGTATGCTTGGCGGCGAGACGCCGACAACCATGAGTCCGCCGCCCATCGCCGCGCGGGAAATCGCCCGGGAAGAGCGATTCAACGAGGTCTGGAACAACCAGCTGAACGACGTCTTCGCGGACGTCGCGCCGTATTACGACCGGGCGAACACCATCGCCAGCCTCGGCTTGTGGGGCCGGTTCCTGAGGCAGTTCATGGCGACCGTCGAGGTGCGCCCCGGCGAGCGGGTGCTCGACGTGTGCGCGGGGACCAACGCGATCGGCATCGCGCTGCTGGAACGCGAGCCGAGCCTCGAGGTCCATGCGATCGACCGCAGCGCCGCGATGCAGGAAGTGGGGCAGCGCAGCGCGGAATCGAGGGGATTGCGCATCCGCAGCGTGATCGCCGACGTGCACACGCTGCCGTTCCCCGACGACCACTTCGATCTTGTCACGATTCAGTTCGCCTCGCGGCACCTGCGGGTCGGCAGGGTGTTCGCCGAAATCCGTCGCGTCCTCAAGCCGGGCGGGCGATTTCACCACTGCGACATGCTGCGCCCGGCGAGCCGCGTGGTGGAGCAGCTGTATTACGCGTACCTGCGGACGTGCCTGGAATTCACCGCGATCCTGTTCAGGAGCGGCCCCGCGGCGCGCAAATGCAAGGAGTACTTCATCAACGCGCTCAGGATGTTCTATTCGGCCGAGGAACTGTGCGTCGTGCTGCGGGAGCTCGGCTATGTGGAGGTCCGCGCGAGCACCGTCCTGTGCGGCATGCTCGGCTTTCACCGCGCCGTCAAGCCCCCTCCGGGCTGAGCGCGCGCCGGCCCGCACATGGACCGGGTGGAGGCGCTGGCGGCGCTGAACCGCGGCATGCTGGAGGCCTACAGCCGGCGCACCACCGACGCGCTGCGCGCCGTGCTGCCGCTGCGCGTCGCGCTGCCGCACCTGCAGCCGTTCCTGGCGCAGAACGTCGCCAAGGAGGTGCGCAAGGACGCGCTCGTCATCCGGCGCGCCGGCGAGGCGCTCGCGGCGGGCGCGGCGCCCGGGCCGCAGGCCGCGCGGCAGCTGCTCGACGCGACCAAGGAGATCGACCGCGACTTCCTCGATCGCCTCGGCCGCTTTCCGGTCCGCATCGAGGTCCCGTACGAGCGCATCGCGCCGCTGCGATTGAAGCGCATCGGCATTGTGCTGGAAGGGGCTTACCGGATTCTCGACGCGTGGCGGCGCAGGCGCAGGCTGCGCGACGCCTTCACGAGCGACGAGCTCGAGCGGCGCATCCTCGAGGTGCTCGGGCTGTACGCCGAGGAGACGCGAGCCCTGAGCCGTTCGGTGCGCCTGCCGGCGCCGCTCGCGCCGCTGCGCGATACGATCGCGCAAAGGCTGCACGCCGTCATGAGCGAAGTCGCGGCGCAGCTCGCGCGCGACTGCTCGCGCGCCGTTCATCGCAGGCTGCGGATCTAACCCTTCAGCTTGAACCAGCCGCGCTGCTCTTCGCCCGGCTCCTGCTTGAACGCGATCGCCCGGATCTCCAGCTCGTCCGGGCTGGCTGCGCTACAGACTAGGGCGCGCGGAGATTGGCGCGTATAATCTCCGCACAATGTGCGGAGATTAAGGGTGTACCTGTGGCAGCGGCCCGGCTGGCCGAAATTCCAATGGAATCGGAGCGGTATTGCCGATGCGCTGGCCGCCGCACGGCACCGCCAGGGGGTGCTGCTCGGCCGCATGCTGGCGCTCGGTTTTCCGCTGCGCCAGGAGGCGAGCTTCAGGACCCTGACCGAGGACGTGCTGAAGACGAGCGCGATCGAGGGCGAGCGGCTCGATCCGGCGCAGGTGCGCTCCTCGCTCGCGCGGCGCCTCGGCATGGACGTGGCGGGCCTCGTACGCGCCGACCGCAACGTCGAGGGCGTGGTCGAGATGATGCTCGATGCCACCGGCAACTTCGAGCGCAAGCTGACCCGGCGCAGGCTCTTCGACTGGCACGCGGCGCTCTTTCCGACCGGGCGCAGCGGGATACGGCGGATCGTCGTCGGCGCCTGGCGCGACGACCGCGCGGGGCCGATGCAGGTCACGTCGGGCCCGGTGGGTAGGGAAAAGGTCCACTTCGTCGCGCCGCCGGCGGAACGCGTGGACGGCGAAATGGCGGCGTTTCTCGATTGGTTCAACGGCCAACCCGCGGCCGACCCGGTGCTCGTTTCCGGCATCGCGCACCTGTGGCTCCTCACGATTCACCCGTTCGAGGACGGCAACGGCCGCATCGCGCGGGCGGTCGCCGACCTGGCGCTGGCGCGCTCGGAAGCGAGCGCGCAGCGCTTCTATAGCATGTCGTCGCGCATCCAGCGCGAGCGCGACGCGTACTACGACGTTCTGGAAGGCACGCAGAAGGGCGCGCTCGACATCACGGTGTGGATCGAGTGGTACCTGGGGTGCTTTTCGCGCGCGATCGAGAGCGCGGGAGAAACGCTGGGAGCCACGCTGCGCAAGGCGCGCTTCTGGGAGCGGCATGCCGCCGCGGGCTTCAACGAGCGGCAGCGCAAGGTGCTCAACCGTCTGCTCGACGGGCTGGAAGGAAAGCTCACGAGCGGCAAGTGGGCGAAGCTCGCGCGCTGCTCGCAGGACACCGCCTATCGCGACATCCTCGATCTCGTGGAGCGCGGCGTCCTGGAGAGGAATCCGGGCGGCGGGCGCAGCACGAGCTATTCGCTCGTCAGCGGGCGCTTCGGCTAGCGAATCGGCCGCAGCGCCGCAGTGCCGTAGCGTCGCCCGCTGACGTTCGTCGGCTGAGTTTCTGCCGGCGGGCGCACAGCCCATGGAATGGGCATTTTGCAATGCGTAATTCGCGCGCAGTTTCGGACCCTGAGGCTTCAGCTCGATCGCCCTGCGGTAGTGCTTCAGCCGCGCCGCTCCGTGGCCGAGGAATTTCCCGACGTAGGCGAGCGCCGAATGCGCTCCGGCGTCGGCAGGATCCGCCTCGACCGCGAGCTGGAGCCACGGCTCCGCCTCGGCGTGCCGGCCGTCGAACGCCGCCGCGACGCCGATCCAGTACGCGTAGGCGGGGTTTGCTCCCGCCGCAGCGCACGCCGCGCGCGCTGCCGAGAACGCTTCGGCGTGGCGCTTGGCTTCGATCAGCTTCCCGATCTCGGCCGCTTCGATCTGCGCTGCCTTGCCTCCGCCGCGCAGCCGTCGGCGCACCTGCTCGAGCAGCGGATCCTGCGCCACCCCGCGCTAGCCCTTCAGACTGAACCAGCCGCGCTGCTCGTCGCTCGGCTCGCGCCGGAAGGCGATGGCGCGGATCTCCAGCTCGCCCGCGCCGAAGTAGAGCTTCCTGAACCCGGCTTCCGCGAGCACCTTTCTCAGCAGTGCCTGGGTGAACCCGGTCTTGTGCGCGAAATACTCGTTCTTCAGGCGCAGCATCGAAATCGAGTGGCCCCACAGCACGTCGCGCGGCGTGACCGGGCCCGCCGGAGACGTATAGAGCACCGCATCCAGATCGAGCTTCTGCTCGACCACGCGCTTCATCAGCTCGCCGACGTCGGGCACGCGGATATCCGCGAAGCCCTCGTCGTTCAGCACGTGCGCGAACCCCGCCAGCACCTTCGGCACCTCGTGCGAGTGGAAATGCTCCAGGTTGTGCGAGCAGTACACCGCGTCGTAGGCGCCGGCGGGGAGCTTGTCCAGCTCGCGCGCGTCGGCGACGATGTCGGGCTTGCCGGCCGGGTCGATGTCGAGCAGGTGGTGCGCCCAACCGTCATATACTTTCGGGATGGCGATCTCGCGGTTGTTGCCGCCGACGTTGAGGACCTTGCGTGGCATGCTCGGGCGCTGCGCGGCCCAGTTTAGCGCAATCGTTTTCGCCGCGGCGCTCGCCGGCCAGGCCGCCGCGCAGGGCGCCTGCGGGCCGGGCGAGGCCGATGCGCTCGCCGCGCGCGCGCAGGAGCTGCTGTCGCTCGGCTTCCGGCCGCAGGCGATCGCCGAGCTGGAGCGCGCGCTCGAGAGGGCGCGCGCCGACGGCGAGCGGCCTCCGCTCGCGCGCGTGCTCGGCGCGCTCGGCCAGGCGCGGCTGCTCGCCGGCGAGCTGGAGCCGGCGCGCGCGCGGCTCGGCGAGGCGCTCGAGATCGCGCGCGCCGAGCGGCTCGACGGCGTCGCTGCCGCGGCGCTGAACGATCTCGGAAATCTCGCGCTCGGCGAAGGCAAGGACGCCGAGGCGCTCGCCCGCTGGGGCGAGGCGGCGGAGCTCGCGCGCCGCGCGCCGGCGCCCCTGGTGTTCGCCGCTGCCGCCGCCAACCTCGCGCAGCGCGGCCAGGGCACCGGCCTGGCGCTCGAGGCGCTGGATGCGCTCGCGAAGGTGGAGCCTTCGCCCGCCGCCGTGTATCGCCACATCGAGCTCGGCCAGGCGTTGCGCGGCGCGAGGGACCTCGAGCGCGCCTACCGGGCGCTCGCCCGGGCGCTCGAGCTCGCCGAGCGGCTCGGCGAGCCGGCGGCGCTCGCCTGGGCGCTCGGGCACCTCGGTGCGCTCTACGAGGACGAGCGGCGCGACGCCGAGGCGCTCGAATTGACGCGCCGCGCGGTGTTCCAGGCGCAGCTCGCCGGCGCCGGCGAGGCGCTCTACCGCTTCAACTGGCAGTCGGCGCGGCTGCTCGCGCGCCAGGGACGATCCGAGGAGGCGCGCGCCGCCTACCGGCGCTCGCTCGTGTCGCTCGCCGCGATCCGCCAGGACCTGATCCTCGAGCTGCGCGCGGCGCGCCGCTCCTGGCGCGAAGCGGTCGGGCCGCTGTTCACCGAGTACGCCGACCTGCTCCTGCGCGCCAACCCGCCGGGCGAGGCGGGGCGCGCGCGGCTCGTACAGGCGAGGAACGTCATCGAGGCGCTGAAGGCCGTGGAGCTCGAGGACTACTTCAACGACGAGTGCGTCGCCAGGGTGCTCGCCAAGCAGAAGGACATCGACACGGTGGCGCCGCGCACCGCGATCGTGTACCCGGTGATCCTGCCCGACCGGCTGGAGATGCTCGTCTCCCTTCCCGGCGGCATGCACCAGGTGACGCTGCCGGTGACGCACCATGCGCTCGCCGCCGAGGCGCTGCGCTTCAGGCAGTTCCTGGAGAAGCGCACCACCAACCAGTTCATGCCGCTCGCGCGCCGGCTGTACGATGCGCTGATCCGCCCGCTCGAGCCGCTGCTCGCGGCGGCGCAGGCCGACACGGTCGTGATCGTGCCCGACGGGCCGCTGCGCCAGATCCCGTTCGGCGCGCTGCACGACGGCGAGCGATTCCTGGCCG